>Ga0209459_10000002_pt1 | contig 88471 bp, 89 predicted proteins | sample WorMetG1aBELIZE1_FD_187419 | JGI IMG/M metagenome (GOLD analysis project Ga0209459, IMG submission 187419) | Marine gutless worms symbiont microbial communities from Max Planck institute for Marine Microbiology, Germany - Inanidrilus... ...
GTGCGGACCTCGGCGGCGGTGCGGTTGCGGTTGTCGGTCAAGGCCTCGACGATCACCGCGACGCCGCCCGGGCCATAGCCTTCATAGCGGACCTCGTCATAGACGGTGTCATCATCGCCGCCGGCGCCCCGCTTGATCGCCCGCTCCATCGTGTCCTTGGGCATGTTGGCGGCCTTGGCCGCAGCCATTGCCGCGCGCAGCCGCGGATTGGCGTCCGGATCGGGCAACCCGGACCGGGCCGCCACGGTCAACTCGCGGATCACCTTGGTGAAGGCCTTGGCGCGCTTGGCGTCCTGGGCCCCCTTCCGATACATGATGTTCTTGAACTGCGAATGGCCGGCCATGCGGGTTTACTCTGCGATTTCGGGCAAATGCGGTGGATTGAGCCTTCGGCTTATACCATATGTGGGAAACGCACGCACGGCCCCAGGCGCCAGTGTAGCACCCCCACTGTGGCAGCATTGGGGCGGGTCTTTGCCCCCTCTAAATGACGCCCGGCCACGTCTCGGCGAGATGGCCGCCGGTGCGGAGCGGCGCGACGTACTTGGCGAGACCGGTGTCGTCGTCGGTCTCGACGAACACCGCGCAGAGTGTCGCCTCGCCCTCGGCCGGCTCCAGCCGTCCGCTGGGCATTTCTCGGGTGAAGCGGGAGGCCGCGCCGTCCTTTTCCATGCCGATGACCGAGTCGTAGTCGCCGCACATGCCGACATCGGTCATGTAGGCGGTGCCGCCGGGCATGATCCGGCAGTCGGCGCTGGGCACGTGGGTATGGGTGCCGACGACCAGCGACACGCGGCCGTCGAAAACATGGCCGAAGGCCGCCTTCTCGCTCGATGCCTCGGCGTGGATGTCGGCGACGATGCAGTCGACGGCGCCGCCGAGTTGGTGGTTCAGCAAGGCCTTTGTGGCGGCCGCGAAGGGGTCGTCGAGGGGGTCCATGAACAGCCGGCCCATGGCCTGCAGCACCATCACCCGGCGTCCGCCGCGGGCCGGGTATACATGCGCGCCGATACCGGGCGTCCCCTCGGGATAGTTCAGTGGCCGCAAGAGCCTTACGTCATCGCCGATGTAGTCGACAATCTCGCGCCGGTCCCAGACGTGGTTGCCGGTGGTGATCGCATCGACACCGACGTCATAGAAGGCCTGGCACATTTCCGGCGTAATGCCGAAGCCGTGGGCGGCGTTCTCGCCGTTGACGATGACGAAATCGAGGTCCAGCCGGCGGCGCAGTTCCTCCACCCTGTCGATAATGATCTGCCGGCCGGTGCGGCCGACGACATCGCCGCAGTAGAGAACCCTCACGAACGGACCCTCATTGGGGCACCCGGGTCAGCGCGTGCTCGGTCAACAGCCAGTCGAGGCGCGCGTCGTGGGGACCGTGGGGTACGTGCTCGACTTGCTGGACGGCGTAGCCGACGCCGATGGCGGTGACCGGCCCGTTCGCGCGCAAGGTGGCCAGGGTGCGGTCGTAATAGCCGCCGCCCTGCCCGAGCCGGTAGCCGTCGGCGTCGAACGCCAGCAGCGGCACGAACAGCACCTCGGGCGTCACGTCCGGCGCCGTCGGCAACGGATGGTAGGTGGCGCGCAGCCCTTCCTCCAGGGGGTCGGCAAGACCCCAAAGGCGGAACACCAACGGCCCGTCGGCCTCGGCGACGACCGGCAACGCGCACACCGCGCCCTCCTGCTCCAGGCGCGCCAGCAACGGCCGGATGTCGATCTCGGTGACGATGGGCCAGTAACCCGCCACCACCGTGCCGGCGCCGATGCCGAGTTCGCTTCGCCGCGGCAGACCGTTGACGGTCAGGCCGCGGCCGGCGTCGGGCCCTTCCTTCTGGTCGGCGACAAGACGCAGCGCCCGCATCCGCCGGCGCAGGTCTCTCTTTTCCTCGTCCAACGTCATGAAAGGCCCGTGAATCCTTGAACAATCGGCAAGCGGACGGCGCCGCGTGAACCGTCGGTCAATGGATCCTCTGCGGCCTGCTGGTGCAGGTGGGCGCCGTATACCGAGTCCAGGGACCCGGCAGGGACAGCTCCCGAGAGATCACTGTTGGCCCCAGGGATTTTGCGACCTGACGGGCTCCGCAGCTACCGTCCTCGGTCCAAGTTAGGTTGCTTTCAGGCGATCGGCAACGTCTTCGACACGCTGGGCCAGGGCTTCGATCTCGGCCACCGTGGCCTCGTCGGCCGCACCGGCAGCCGCCGCCGGGTCGGCGCGGAGCGCGTCGAGCTTGGCATAGGTATCGGCAAGCTCGTCGGCGACAAGCAGGCTGGCCATGACCAGAAGCCGCGCTTCGCCGACCTGACCGACCGACGCCACGAGTTCGGTCACCCGCTTGTCAACATAGCTGGTAAGGCAGGTCAGGTGTTCCTCCTGGCCGTCGTCACAGGCGATGTCGTAGCGCCGCCCATTGAGGGAGACCGTGACCTGAGCCATTCCGCTAGTCCCCCAGCACTGCCCGCACGCGTTCGATCACCGCGTCGAGACGACGGGCGAAATCTTCGCGCGCTTCGCGATGGGTTGCGACCTCGGCACGCAAGGCATCGATCTCCGCTGTTACGTCGTCAGGCGTTTGCGCGCCGGTACGCGCGGTTGATTGAGCCGAGTCCTCAAGCCGTTGCACCGCGAACGAGAGTCGTTCGCGCGCGGCTTGCATCCGGTCGGGTTTTTCGCTGGTGGTGTGGCTCACCCGCGCCTCGAAGCCCCTGGGGAGGGGGCGAGGATAGGCTCGCCCCGCCGAGCCCGTCAACCGGGCGCGCGCGGCAAGGAAAAAGCCGTTGACGGGGCCGATCAATCCGACGATTGTGCCGGCGAGGGAGAACGGCGCCACCTTCACCGCCGATACGGATTGCGGCCGACCTTGCTGGCGCGGATCAGGGGGGGGTGGCGTGTGTCCTAATCTCGGTCACGCAATCGGCGCCAGAAATCTATTCCTAAGGAGGTTACGAATGGCGGTTCGTGTGGGCATCAACGGCTTCGGCCGAATTGGCCGGATGACTTTCCGTTCGGCAATGCTGGACTTCAAGGGCGATTTCGAGATCGTGGGCATCAACGACCTGCTGGATCCGGAATACCTGGCCTACATGCTGAAGTTCGACTCGATCGCCGGCCGGTATCCTGGCGAGATTGACGTGAATGGCTCCGACTTGATCGTCGACGGCCAGAAGATCCGCCTCACCGCCGAGAAGGATCCGGCCGACCTGAAGTGGGGCGACGTGGGCGCCGATATTGTCATCGAATCCACCGGCCTCTTTCTCACCGGCGAGACCTGCCAGAAGCACATCGACGCCGGCGCCCCGAAGGTGATCCAGAGCGCCCCGGCGAAGGACAGCACGCCGATGTTCGTCTACGGCGTCAACCACGAGAAATATGACGGCCAGAATATCGTCTCGGGGGCGTCCTGCACCACCAACTGCCTGGCGCCGGTCGCGAAGGTGGTCAATGACAACTGGGGCCTCAAGCGCGGCCTGATGACCACCGTGCACGCGGTGACCGCGACCCAGAAGACCGTCGACGGCCCGTCCATGAAGGATTGGCGCGGCGGCCGCGGCTTGCTGGAGAACATCATCCCGTCCTCCACCGGCGCCGCCAAGGCCGTGGGCGTTGTCCTGCCGGAGCTCAACGGCAAGCTGACCGGCATGGCGTTCCGCATTCCCACCTCCGACGTCTCGGTCATCGACCTGACCGTCGAGCTTGAGAAGTCTGGCGACTACAAGGACATCTGCGCCGCTTTGAAGGCTGCGGCCGAAGGCCCGATGAAGGGGACGCTCGCCTATACCGACGAAAAGGTGGTCGCCACCGATTTCCGTGGCCACACCGCTGCGTCCATCTTCGACGCCGAAGCCGGCATTGCGCTGGACGGCACGTTCGTCAAGCTCGTGTCCTGGTACGACAACGAGTACGGTTACACGTGCAACATGCTGCGCTTCGCCAAGCATATGATGGCCAACTGACCCGGCTTCGCGAAGCCGATGAACAGGCGGGGCGGGGCCTTCGGGTCCCGCCCTTCGCTTTTCCGGGGGGGGCTCAATGAACCGGCCGTCGATCATCGTCCATTCCCTCGGCGACTGCCGAACGGCACTCCGCGCCGCCGAGGAAAGCGGATGCGCGGTCACGCTGCGCAGCGCGCCGGGAGCCGCCGCCTATCTTGGTGCTCCGGCATTTCGTGCGATGGTCGAAACAGCCCGAAGCGAACACCCGGACGTCGACGCCCATGTGGTCCTCGACTGCGGCAACGATCCGGGACTGGCGCTGGCCGCGTTCCGTCACGGGCTCGGCCGGGTCCGCGTCGACCTCGCCCCGGAGGTTCGGGCGCGGGTCGCCGATATCGCCGCACAGTGCGGTGCTGACGTCGACGACGATCCGGCACCGGCCCTTGATCTGGACGGCGAGACCGATCGGTATTCCGCATGCCGGCGTTGGCTGGCGAAAGAACGGAAGTAGTCGGCCAACCGATCGGTCGGGGCATTTGCCAAGCTTTTTTTGCTCGTGTATCAGGGGCCGCGCATAGGAATTCCCGGGATGCGAGCGGACGGCCCATGGCATCGGAGACCGGTTGCCGGCTTTACCTGATTACGCCATCGCGGCTCGATCCGGCCACGTTCTCGCGCGTTCTCGCCGAAGCCGTCGATGCCGGGCCCGTCGAAGCCGTCCAACTGCGGCTCAAGGATGTCGATGACGATTCCGTGCGTCGGGCGTGCGACGCGCTGCGGCCGGTCGTTCAGGACCGCGATGTCGCCTTCATCCTCAACGACCGCCCCGACCTCGCCGCCGAACTGGGGTGCGACGGCGTCCACGTCGGCCAGGAAGATGCGTCCTATGCACAGGCACGCCGGCTCGTCGGTGCGGACGCCACGGTCGGCGTGACGTGCCACGATTCCCGCCACCTCGCCATGACCGCCGCCGAGGCCGGCGCCGACTACGTCGCTTTCGGTGCCTTCTTCCCGACCACCACCAAACAGCCGAAATCCAGCGCTGATCCCGACATCCTCGCTTGGTGGAGCGAAGTGATGGTCGTGCCTTGCGTCGCCATTGGCGGCATCACCGTGGCCAACTGCCGCCCGCTGGTCGAAGCCGGCGCCGATTTCCTCGCCGTCTCCGCCGGTGTCTGGGAGCATTCCGAGGGTGCGGCTGCGGCGGTGCGAGCGTTCGCCGGAATCCTCGAACCGGCCTGACACGCCCCCCCGGAACGGACATGTGTTACGGCGGTTCAACACCGCCCGAAAGTGCTCTATGGTCCGCGCGGCGTGAGCACCAGCGACGAGACGAACCAACGATGAAGATCAACGGCAACGCCATCCGCCCCGGGATGGTCATCGAGCACCAGGGCCGCCTGTGGCGGGCGGTCAGGATCCAGCACACCCAGCCCGGCAAGGGTGGCGCCTACCTTCAGGTCGAACTCAAGGATGTCCGCGACGGCACCAAGCTCAACGAGCGTTTCCGCTCGTCCGAAACCGTCGAGCGCGCGCGTCTGGACCAAAAGCCTTACCAGTACCTTTATGCCGACGGTGACATGTACACACTGATGGACAATGAGACCTACGATCAGATCGCCGTTGGAGCCGACCTCATTGGCGAGGACCAGATTCCGTTTCTGCAGGAAGGCATGACGGTGACGGTGGAAAGCCATGAGGGATCGCCCATCGGCGTACAGCTTCCGGACACGGCGACGTTGGAAATCGTCGAGGCCGACGCCGTCGTCAAGGGGCAGACCGCCTCGTCGTCCTACAAACCGGCCGTGCTCGACAACGGCGTCCGCGTAATGGTACCGCCGCATATCGAGGCAGGCACGCGCATCGTCGTCAACATCGCCGAGCGAAGCTACGTGGAACGAGCCAAGGACTGAGGGGCGGATATACTCCGCTCTCCCTGAACGGCCGCACGATGAACTACCGCTCACCCCTCCTGAACGTGATGGCCGGCGCCGCCCACAAGGCCGCACGGCGGCTCATCCGTGATTTCGGTGAGCTGGAAAATCTCCAGGTCTCGAGAAAAGGACCAGCGGACTTCGTATCCAAGGCCGACCGCCGCGCCGAGGAAGTGGTGCGGACGGCGCTTCAAAAGGCGCGACCGGCATACGGACTGTTGATGGAGGAGGGCGGCGCCGTCGTTGGCACCGACACGTCGAACCGCTGGATCGTCGATCCCCTCGACGGGACGACGAATTTCCTTCATGGCATTCCGCACTTCGCCATCTCCATCGCCCTGGAACGCGACGGTGATCTGTTCGCCGGGGTGGTGTATTCGCCGGTTCCCGACGAAATGTACGTCGCCGAGAAGGGATCGGGCGCATTTCTCAACGGCCGGCGGCTCAGGGTTTCCGGCCGATGCAACATGGCGGAATCGATTTTCGCCACTGGAGTCCCGTTCATGGGTATTCCGGACCACGAGCTGTTTCTCGAGCAGGCCCGCGCGGTGATGGCGGTCTCCGCCGGGGTGAGGCGATTCGGCTCGGCGGCGCTTGATCTCGCTTACGTCGCCGCCGGGCGTTATGACGGCTACTGGGAAAATGGGCTCAATCCTTGGGACGTCGCCGCCGGAATCGTGCTCGTCCGCGAGGCTGGGGGATTTGTCACCGACCTCGCCGGCGGACGTAACATGCTCAGCGGCGGCGGAATCCTGGCTGCCAACACCGAACTTCACGCGCCTCTTGCGCGGTTGCTTGCCGGTGCCGCGAAAAAGTCAAAAACGGGTGCGGCGTCAACGGACTGAGGGCCCGGCAAAGCGGTTGTACGGGATCGGACCGTTGGTTATGGTGACACCGCCTTCGCCGTTTCGGATGAGGGGATCGGCGCCATCATGGACACCGCCCGATTGGACAACGCGCGTCACCGGCCACCCCTGTTCTTCGTCGCCGCCGTGTGCGCCATCGCCGCACTCGTTCCCGAAGACTCCCGGGCACAAGCCGACGACAATGCCGGCCCTGGCGTCATTGTCGACCTGAGTTCCCTTGCGAGCAGCGGGGGGAGTGCTCCCTTCCTCGGAGTCCGCGGCGGCCTGTTGATGCCGGGCGCGCGGACACCGGTGTCCCAACTCCATATCTCAGCGAGCGGACGCCCGGTACAGGCGACTCAGATGCGCCGTCCTTTGCGCCGTCCGGACGCAGTTGCCGCGCGGCCAGCCTCACCGGCGCCGTCGCCCGTGTCGGAGCAGCGCCTCGCAGCGGGAACGGTCGTTCCCAAAGTCGCCAAACCGACGCCGCCAATGCCGCCCAAACCGGCGAAAAGCCCGCCCGCGTCGCTGACGGCCAAGAAGCCCGAGGCCGAGGACAAGGCGATGGGCAAGGAGAAGGCAGCGGCAAAAGAGGCGTCGTCCAAACCAATGGCGCCGCCGGCACCTCCGTCCGTCCCTCGCACGGACGTGGCCAAGGCCCCGCCGCCACCGCCGCCCGTGCCGGAAAAACCGGCTTCCGAGCCGGCATCGGCCGCGTCAAAACCGGAACCGGAAAAGGCCTCGGTTCCGCCGGCGGGTGGCACAGCGGACCAAAAGCGTACGCGAATTGAATTCGCCGCCGAGAGTACGAAACTTACCGGTGCCGCACAGGATCTCCTCGCCGGCTTGGTGACGAAACTAAAGGCCGACGCGAAGATTCGGCTGCAGCTGTTGGCCTATGCCGGCGGCGGCGATGTAGCGGCCAGCACGGCACGCCGCATGTCGCTGTCGCGCGCGCTGGCGGTGCGATCCTACCTGATCGACAGCGGCATCAAAAGTAGCCGCATCGACGTCCGCGCCCTCGGCAACAAGTCCACGGAAGGGCCGCCCAACCGCGTCGACATCGACATCGTCGACCGTTGATGCCGGACGGCGTGCGCTCCGACGCGTTGAACGCAGCAGCCGACGGACCCTCACCGCCATGACCCCGCCGCGGCGATTCCTCTTCCGGATGGCGCTGTTTCTGGTCGCCGTATGCGCCGGCGCCGGCGCGTTGTTCCTGCCGCTCCGCGACGCCTTTCTCGCCAACGCCCCGCTGAACGGGTTGATTCTCGGCGTGCTGCTGTTCGGCATCTTTTACAACTTCCGACAGGTCGGCATGCTTGGGCCGGAAGTGGCGTGGGCGGAAAACTTCCGCACGCGCCAGATGCCGCTTTCAGAAGCCCGCGAGCCGCGTCTTCTGGCACCGATGGCGACCATGCTCGGCGAACGCAAGGACCGGCTCAGCCTGTCGGCGCTGGCGATGCGGTCGCTGCTCGACGGCATCGCCTCGCGTCTCGATGAGTCCCGCGACATCTCGCGCTACACCATCGGGCTGCTGATCTTCCTCGGCCTGTTGGGCACGTTCTGGGGATTGTTGGAAACCGTCGGCTCCATCGGCGATGTCATCCGCAGCCTGTCCGTCGGCAGCGGCGACATGGCGACGGTGTTCAACGACCTCAAGCGTGGCCTCGAAGTGCCGCTCGATGGCATGGGGACGGCGTTCTCGTCATCTCTGTTCGGGTTGGCCGGCTCGTTGGTGCTCGGTTTCCTCGACCTTCAGGCCGGACGCGCGCAGAACCGCTTCTACACCGATCTTGAAGACTGGTTGTCGGGCGTGACCCGGCTTTCCAGCGGCGCGCTCGGTGGAGAGGGCGATCAGCCTATCCCGGCCTACGTCCAGGCGCTGCTGGAGCAGACGGCCGAGAGCCTGGAAAACCTGCAGCGAACTCTTGCCCGCGGCGAGGAGGGCCGAGTCGCCGCCAACGCCAACCTTCTGTCGCTGGGCGAAAAGATCGGCATGCTGACGGACCAGATGCGCACCGAACAGGCGCTCATGCTCCGCCTCGCCGAAGGGCAGAACGAGCTCAAGCCGATCCTTGCCCGTCTCGTCGACAATGTCGCCAACGCCGGCGGCGGCGTCGACGAGGCGACAAAGACTCATATCCGCAACCTCGACGTCTATGTCGCCCGGCTGATCGAGGAGATCGCCAACGGCCGCGAGGAGATCATCCAGCAGGTGCGCAGCGACATCAAACTGTTGGCGCGCACCATCGCCGCGCTCGCCGAGGGTCCGGAGCAGTAGGCCGAGGGCGGATGGCTACCCTCGCCCGCCGCAGCCGCCGGACGACCAGCATCTGGCCCGGGTTCGTGGATGCCCTGGCAACCCTCTTGCTGGTCGTCATTTTCCTGCTGCTCATGTTCGTGCTCGCTCAGTTCTTTCTCAACGAAGCACTGTCGGGACGGGACGCAGCGCTGGACCGGCTACGCGGGCAGGTCAGCGAGTTGGCCGAGCTGCTGGCTCTGGAGCGCAAGGCCAGCCAGGACCTCACCGTCAACGTCAACCAGCTTTCGGCCGAGCTGCAAGCCTCGGTGCGGGCCCGCGATGATCTCGGCGCCACCGTGCGGGCGTTGACCGGCCGCGCCGAAACGGCGGAGGGCCGGGTAGCGGAGCTCGCCGAAACCCTGGCCGCGGCCAACGAAACCATCGAGTCCCAAGTCAGTCAGCTCGCCGCGCTGACCAACGACATCGCCGCCCTTCAGGCGCTGAAGGAGGAACTGGAGCGCGAGGCGGCGGCGCTGATGCGCAAATCGGAGGAGACCGAGTCAGCGCTGATCGAGGAGCGAAAGGTGTCGGAGAGCACCCGTGCCCAGGTCGCGTTGCTCAACCAGCAGATGGCGGCGCTCCGCGAGCAGATCCGCGAGCTGACCACGGCGCTGGCGGTGTCCGAGAAGTTGGCCGAGGAACAGGGCGTTCAGATCGAAGCTCTCGGTAAACGCCTCAATGCTGCCCTCGCCGGCAAGGTCCAGGAGTTGTCGCGCTACCGGTCCGAGTTCTTCGGCCGGTTGCGAGAGGTGCTCGGCGACCATCCGGGCATCAGGGTCGTCGGCGACCGGTTCGTGTTCCAGTCCGAGGTTTTGTTCGAATCCGGATCGGCCGAACTCGGCGACGCGGGCAAGGAACAGCTCGGCCCGCTTGCCACCACCTTGCTCGACGTCGCCGGACGCATTCCGGCGGAGGTCAACTGGATCCTGCGTGTCGATGGCCATACAGACCGGGTGCCCATCAACAATTGGCGCTACCCGTCGAATTGGGAGCTGTCGTCGGCGCGTGCCATCTCGGTGGTCAAGTTCCTGACCGGCAACGGAATCCCGTCCAACCGCCTCGCCGCCGCCGGGTTTGGCGAGTTCCAGCCGTTGGACGGCCGCGACGACGAGATCGCGTTCCGCCGCAACAGGCGCATAGAAATCAAGCTCACGCAGCGTTAACGCCCTCCACGTCAGCAGCGTATGCCGATCCTCTTCCTCATCGTTTTCGTCGACCTCGTCGGGTTCGGCATCGTCATTCCGCTGCTTCCGTTCTTCGGCGAGCATTTCGGCGCCACGCCGGCGGAAGTCGGCTTGCTGATGGCCACGTATTCCCTGGCGCAATTCGTCATGGCTCCGGTTTTTGGCCGTCTGAGCGATCGCGTGGGACGAAAACGCGTTCTCGTCGTCAGCCTTGCCGGCGCGTCGGCTGCCTATGTCTGGCTCGGGTACGCGGACAGCTTGTGGATGCTGTTCGCCGCCCGCACCCTTGCCGGCGCCATGGCCGGCAACATCTCCGCCGCCTTCGCCTATGTCGCCGACGTGACGACGCCGGCCAATCGGGCCAAGGGCATGGGATTGGTCGGTGCTGCCTTCGGCCTCGGGTTCATCTTCGGGCCGGCCATCGGTGGCATCCTCGCTGGCGCCGATCCGGCAGCCGCCGACTACCGGACGCCGTCTCTCGTCGCCGCCGGGCTTTCGGCCATGGCCATGATCCTGGCGGCGGCGCTGCTCAAGGAATCGCTCTCGGCGGAGGCGCGCGCCCGTCAGCGCTCGCTGTCGCGTCCGTCGCGGCGGCAGCAGATGCGCGATGCCGTGACCGCCCCAGGGGTCGGCTTGCTGATCGCCATGTCGTTTCTCGCCGTGTTCGTGTTCGCCGGCATGGAAACGACCTTCGCCATGTGGTCGCGGCGGACCTTCGGCTGGGGACCCGAGCAGAACGGCTACCTGTTCGCCTTCGTCGGTCTGTTGAGTGCCGCCATCCAGGGCGGGCTGGTCGGCCGCATGGCGCGCCGGTTCGGCGAAACTCGTCTGATCGCCGGCGGCACTCTGGTGCTTGCCGCGGGCATGGTGGCGATCCCGTTCTGCACTTCGATCCCCGCGCTAATCATCGCCATGACCGGCGTCGCCATCGGGTTCAGCCTCGTTTCGCCGTCCCTGAACAGCGCCATCTCGCTGCGGGTCGGCGCCGAGATCCAGGGTGGCATCATGGGCGTCACGCGCTCGGCGACGACCCTTGCGCGGGTGCTCGGGCCGGCGTGGGCGGGAGCGATTTTCTGGATCTGGGGGAAGGACTGGCCCTACTTCGTCGGGGCCCTGGTCATGGCCGGCGTTCTCGTCCTCGCGCTGCAGGTGCGTGCCGGGCCGGTGGCAGCTAAGGACGCTGCCGACTAGAGCATTTTCCGATTCTGGTGAACCGTTCTGACGGCTCTGCGGCGAGGCGATCCGCCAGCATGCCGCCAATGGTCAGCGAGGGGGGGGCCGAACCATCTGAATGCTACCGTAGGCCAGGCCCATAGGTGGCGCTGTTGTCCCCGCCGTCGCTCCTTGTCCATCCGGCACCCGCCCGCGCCTCAACGACCGACTGATACAACTGAAACACATGATTGAGTAACGCGAAGTCGTTCGGAAACATAAGCCCTCTAGGTTGCAAGGGTTTTCGCGTCGGGTCGTATCGGAATGGTGTCGATAGCCGGATCATCGCTATCGCGGTAAGTCGTCGTTCTGACGTCGCGAAATAGATCCGTTAGCAGTCTTTGTTGAGAGGAAACACGAGATGAACATGAAAGATGCACGCGTTCTGGCCTTCGCGCTTGTCGGATTGGGATGTGCGGTCTACGCCGGGTCTGTATCCGCCGAAAGCCGTATTGGTGCCCTTCAAACCGAGATGCAGAAGGCCTGTGTCGAACTGGGCGGGCGTTTCGAGCAGTCCTGGAAGTACAACGATCAAGGAATGCAGTGGGGCCGGGTGCTGTCTTGCTCAACCAGCATGGGCACTGTCACCTGTCAGGACAGGATTTGCCAGAGCATCCAGAGCACCCGCCCGAACAGCGTCGCGGGGACGGGCCGTTGGACGGACCCGAGCGACAGCGCCTCGACGTTCCCGATCAATTCGGCGGATTTCGCCAGCGCACTTGCCGCGCTTGCGGAGAACTGAATCCAGCTTGCGGAACGGGTGGCTCCCTCGGGAGTGTTGGATGGGCGTGGCTCAAGGTGGAAAACGGAGGCGTTTTCCATTCCACGCCCTATCCGACCTTGATCCAAATACAGAGCCGCTTGCCTGGTGCCGCCGCGACGCACCGCTCGGCCCTCGTGCCCAGGCCCCCAATGGCTTAGCTCAGAAGGATTCAAGAGGGACGCAAAACGCTCCGAAGCGCTTCGGCGGCCACTCAGTCAACACCGAGGTCGTCGGCATCCACCTCTTCGCCCGTCGCTGCTGACAGTTCGTCGGCGAGCATCGCGGCGAAGCGCCCGCCGCCGCGGGTCGACACCCAGCCCATTTCGTCGTCGTAGTCGAAGTGCGACGCGCCGCTAACCGGCGAAGACATCCAGATCTGGCGATTGGGGCCGTGCTTGTTGATCACATACTCACCGCCGCCGTCGACTTCGATGGTCAGGATTCCGTTCTGCAGGTCGACGTCGAGGTAATCACCCAAGGTCTCATCCACGGCTTCCATGAGTGCCGAAAGGGTCTTGTCGGCCAATGTCTCGAAGGTGCTGTCGTCCATGTCCAGGCGATCCCGCGGCTCATTTCCGGATATCCCCGTATGGCATCCCCGCCGCGGGCGTGCAAGGTCCAACGGCTGGCCTCTTGCGCGGTTTGCAGCGCTCGCCTATATACGGGCCGCAGATTCCGGAGCGGCGCGATGAAGAAAGACATTCACCCCGAATACCATGAGATCACGGTCCAGATGACCGACGGCTCGACGTTCACCACGCGCTCGACCTGGGGCAGCGAGGGGGACACCCTGCGTCTCGACATCGATTCGAAGACGCACCCGGCTTGGACCGGCGTGCACCGGCTGGTCGACAGTGGCGGGCGCCTGGCCAAGTTCAGCAAGAAGTTCAAGGATTTCGGCCTGAAGACCTAAGGTCGCGGCCGCGGCCACGGTCGATGCGGCGGTGGTGCTCTTTTGACACGGCGTCCGGCCAATGGCCTCGCTCCCATTTGATCACGATATTGTTCCATTGCGGCGCTTTGGTACAATCAGTTGTGGGAAAGTCCGCCTTTCCCGGGGATGAGGGCATGTAAGGCCTCCTTCCGGACAGGGGCCCGAAACCCGCGGTACGGCCGCGGACTCGAACGACCGGAACCAGCATGGCTCTAGCCGACCGCGAAGTGACCTACGAGGTCCACGTCAAGCAGCAAGGACGCTGGACCATGCAGGCGCGCTACGACGACGGGCAGGAAGGCGCGGCGGTCGAAGAAGCGAAGAACCTGGAGAGCATGCCGGGGATCTCCGCGACCAAGGTGATTCGCGAATCCTACGATCCGGAAGAAGGCACCAGCCTCGAGACCACCGTCTACAAGAGCTCGGAACGCGCCGAATACGAGGCAAAGAAAGCGGCGTCTGCCGCTCCGCGAGCATCGCGGCCGGCGCCGGCACCCGCCGCGGCACCGAAACGACCGCGCCCCGAGCGGGGTCCGACCACAGATGCCTGGGACGATTTCGAAGCCGACGAGAAGGAGAAGTCCACGGTCGGCGGGATTGCCACCAAGATCGGCCTGATCACTGTGTTCTCCGTCGCCACGGCGACGCTGGCGACGATGATGACGGGTCACTATCTCGGCCACATCGTGCTGATGGGCTACGACCTGGGCGACGCCAAGACCCTGGTCGGGCTGTTCATCGCGGTGTTCCTGCTGACCGCAGTGCCGACATCCTTCATCTTCCTCTCCAAGGAAAGCTTGGACTCCGCCAGTGGCGCGGCGCGCAAGGGCGGACGCCGCAAGAGCGGTGCGGCCAGTGCGTCGGCGAGCGGTAGCGCCACATCGGCTTCTGCATCGAAGGAGTCGGGCGCCGATCTCGATTCGGCCATCGACCGGGCGGTGAAGCGGGGTCTGGATCTCGAGGCGGAGGGCAAGAGCACCCCCATCGACACGGAGGTGGGCTCGAAGGGCGACCTCGGCGATACGCCGGTTCCCAAACCCGGTGACTCGGGAAAGCCGGGAGAGCCCAAGGCCGACGACGCCGAAGCGCCGAAGCCCGAACCCGAGCAGGAACAGTCGGAGGCCACGGAAGAAGAGCAGGAACCGGAAAAGAAGCCGCTGTCGCCGGCGGCCGAAAAGCAGCGTCTGGAGGTCCTGAAGTTCCTGAGCGAAGGCCTGCAGGCGCTCCCCCCGGAACGCCGGTCGATGAGCGCCGACAGCAAGTTCGGGGTCGGGCTGTTCCTGGCCGGTGCCTGCGAGACGCTGTGCCACGAGAACAACCTCGATGCCGAAACAACGGCTCAGGTGCTTGCCGATTGCGCCAAGATCGTCGGCTACAAGGAGGGTGACGCGGCGCGGCTGGCCACCAAGTACGAGGAATACCTGCTCTCCAACGCCCGCTACATGCAGATGTTCCAGGCCGGGCGCACGGCGGTGAAAGCCTACGTCGACGATCCGGCCGACGGCGCCAAGCACCTGACCCGGGCGGTCGAGGACTGGCACGCGCCGCGCGGCGACGAGGCCGTGGCCAAGACGGTGACGGTAATGTTCACCGACATGGTCGGCTCGACCAAGCTGACCCAGGAGCGCGGTGACGCTGTCGCCCAGGAGGTGGTGCGCACCCACAACCGCATCGTCCGCGAGGCGCTCGGCATGTTCGGCGGCAAGGAGATCAAGCACACCGGCGACGGCATCATGGCGTCGTTCTCGGCGACCTCGCAGTCGGTCGAGGCGGCGATGTTCATCCAGCAGCGTGCCACCGCCCACACAAAGGCCGTGCCCGACCTGCCGCTGGTGCTGAAGGTCGGCATCAACGCCGGCGAGCCCATCGCCGAGGACGACGACTTGTTCGGCACCACCGTCCAGCTCGCCGCCCGGATCGTCGACAAGGCCCAGGCCGGCGAGATCTTCGTCTCCGAGATCGTCCGGGGCTTGTGCGCCGGCAAGCCGATGCAGTTCACCAGCCGCGGCGGTTACGCCATGAAGGGCTTCGGCGACGACATCACCCTTTACGAAGTGGTGTGGAACCGCCCGGCGCAAACCGAACCGGCGCAGGCGTCCTCACAGTGACGGGGATCTACACGTACCGCTCGTAGACCGCCCGGATGGGATCGGGGATCGGTGCCGTGTTCTCGGCACCACGGTCGACGTAGACGTGGACGAAATGGCCGAGGGCCGCCGGCTGCGGCTCGTCACCCGCAAACAGGCCGAGGGCGTAGGTGACGCTGCTTCCACCGATGCGGCCGATGCTGAGCCCGGCATCGACCACGCCCGGATAGGTCAGTGGCCGTTTGAACCGGCAGAGCACCTCGGCGGCGAACGGCACCACCGGGTCGGTGTCCCAGCGCAGGCCCGCCTGTTCGACCAGGAACTGCACGACGATGGCCTCGAAGTAGCGGAAATAGAGCACGTTGTTGACGTGGCCGAGCATGTCGTTGTCGGAGAACCGGATCGGGATCGCCATCCAGTAGCGGTAGTCCTCGCGCGCCCTCCGGTCGTTGTCGAACATCGCCCGCTTCCTCCGCTCAGAGTGCTGCCACCAGCTCTGCCGACACCTGCTCGGAGGCCTCGACCATCATCATGTGGCCGCACCCCGGCAGGATGACCGTTCGGGCGTCGGCCAGGGCTTCGGCGAGCGCCGCCGCGCCTTCGGGCGGCGTCATCAGGTCCTTCTCCCCGACCACCAGCACCGCCGGGCACGAGACGCGGCCAGCCGCCTCCAGCGCGTCCTTGTAATCGTCGCAGGCCTTGAGGCCGGCATGGAGGACGCCCGGCCCGGCAGCGGCCATCAGCGCGATCGTTTCATCCGACATATTGGCATTCTCGTGGCCCCATCGCCCGATCAGTTGGGCCGCCTCGGGATCGTTGGCCTCGGCCAGCGCGAGAAGCTTGGGATGGACGGGCATCCGCGCGGCGACGCCGCACAATGCCAACGACTGCATCCGATCTGGCGCCCGTGCGGCCATCTCCAACGCGGTCAGCGCGCCCATGCTGAAGCCAGCCACCGCCGTCGCCTCGATCGCCAGCGCATCCAGGAGGCGAAAGCACCAGTCCGCGCCCCCGCCTATTGAGGCGGGCGGATTGCCTTCGGATTGGCCGTGACCCGGCAGATCGACGGCCAGGGGCCGCCGGCCGGCGGCGGCAAGGGCGGCGACCTGATCCGACCAGACAACGCCGGCCTGTCCCGCCCCGTGCAGCAGCAGCACCGCAGGCGCGGACGGATCGCCGTCCGGGCCGTCATCGACGTGCGCCTTCGCACCGTCGACGGCTATCTCCATGAATCCCCCCTTCACCGCGCTTCGAACAGATGGCTAGAACTTGAACACCGACTCGGCGCCCTCACGTGCTTTCTCTTTCGCTGCGATGGCCTCGCGGACGCGCGCGATCTCGGCTTCCAGTTCGGCGATGTACTCGCCCAGCGCCTCGATAGACAACTCGTCCAGGTTTTTCGGCGGGGGTTTCTTGGTTCTCGGTTCGAGGTCTTCCGGTTCCATCGTCTCCTCCGTCACCACCGGCGGTGCCGCTCCTACTCGGTAGCCGAAACTTACGGTCCGATCCAGGGTTTCCATCTCGGGACCCACCTGGGGACGTGGGCCTTGTAGCGCCGGTAGTCGTCGCCGAACCGCTTTTCGAGCTGCTTTTCCTCGACCAGCGGAAAGTAGATTACGTTGGCGGTGAAGAAGGCCGCGCCCCACGCCGCCACCGGCCACGAGCCGGCGACCAGTGACTCGGCGGCGAGCATCAGAAGGACGCTCGTGATCATCGGATTGCGGACGTGTCGATAGGGGCCAAGGACGACCAGTCGCCGCGGCGGGTCCCACGGCGCCGGCGTCCCCTCGCCGGGACCGCTGAACAGACGGACCGTCCAAATGGCGAGCGCCAGGCCGGCGAGCCCCAGGGCGAACCCGGCCCACAGGCGCACGCCCGCAGTGGTTGCCGGGTCGGCGCCCATGCCGGTGCCGGCAAACAGCCACAGCAACAGCGTCGGCACGGCGACGACGACCGTGCCGGGAAGGATCAGAATGGTGCGGAACAGAGGCCAGGTCATCGGCGGAACCCCGGAAACGCGGATAGCGACCATAGCCCCCGCGGCACGCCGCGCGCTACACTCCGCCGCGAGCGAGAGAAGCCCGCGAAGGAGAACGCGATGACCCATGGCCTGCCCGAGACGATGACCTGCGTCGAGATCACCGTGCCTGGCGGGCCGGAGGTGCTCAAACCCGCGACCCGGCCGGTGCCGGCGCCGGCCGCGGGAGAGGTCCTGGTGCGGGTCGCCGCCGCCGGGATCAACGCCCCCGACGTCCTACAGCGCAAGGGCGCCTATCCGCCGCCCAAGGGAGTCAGCGATATCCCCGGTCTCGAGATTGCCGGCACGGTTGTTGCCACCGGCGAAGGAACCGGCGATTGGGCCGTGGGCGATTCGCTCTGCGCCCTGGTTGCCGGGGGCGGCTATGCCGAATACTGCGCCGTGCCGGCGCCGCAATGCCTGCCGATCCCCGGCAACCTCGGCATGGCCGAGGCGGCGGCGCTGCCCGAGACGTTTTTCACCGTCTGGACCAACGTCTTCGAACGCGGCGCGCTGAAGTCCGGAGAGTCCTTCCTCGTCCACGGCGGCGCCGGCGGCATCGGCACCACCGCCATCCAGATGGCCAGCCGGCTCGGCGCCCGCGTCTTCACCACCGCCGGCACCGACGAGAAATGCGCGGCCTGCGAGGGTCTCGGCGCCGAGCGGGCGATCAACTACCGCACCGAGGACTTCGTCGCGGTGGTCAAGGAGGCGACCGGCGGCAAGGGCGTCGACGTCATCCTCGACATGATCGGCGGCGACTACGTGGCCCGCAACATCGCCGCCCTCGCCCCCGACGGACGGCTCGTCCACATCGCCTTCCGCGACGGCGCCCGGGTCGAGCTTGACCTCATGCCGGTGATGCTCAAACGCCTGACCGTCACCGGATCGACGCTCCGCATCCGTCCCGTCGAGCGCAAGGGCGAGATCGCGCGGGCGCTCGAGGAGCATGTCTGGCCGCTGCTCGCCTCGGGCGCGATCGCGCCGCTGATCCACGCGATCCTGCCGTTGGACGAGGCCGCCGAAGGCCACAGGATCATGGAGGCCTCCGAGCACACCGGAAAGATCGTGCTCGTCACCGGCGCGATTTGACCTTGCCGGTGTCGCGGATGTATTAAGGTGTCGCGGATGTATTAAGGAGAGGTGGTTCGGCCGCCGATCGTTCCGCGTGCGGCGCTCCGGCCGTAGCGGTCCTCATCTCGAAACGGAAAGAGCGAACAACCGACCATGGCGCATCCACTCATGCCGAAAGCGACCGCCGTCTGGCTGGTCGAGAACACGGCGCTGACATTCGACCAGATCGCCGAGTTTTGCGGCATGCATGCGCTCGAGGTGCAAGCCATCGCCGATGACGAAGTGGCGATCGGCATGCAGGGTCTCGATCCGATCGTTGCCGGCGAGCTGACCGCCGAGGAGATCGAGCGGTGCGCGGCCGATCCCAATGCCCGCCTGGAGCCGGCGGCGCCGCGCATCCCGACACCGGTAACCCGTCAGAAGGGCGCCCGATACATGCCGGTGTCGAAAAGGCAGGACCGCCCCGATGCCATCGCCTGGCTGTTGAAGAACTATCCCGAGCTCAGCGACCCGCAGATCTGCAAGCTGATCGGCACGACCAAGCCGACGATCAACGCCGTCCGCGACCGCACCCACTGGAACGCCACGAACATCAAGCCGCAGAACCCGGTGAGCCTAGGGCTGTGCGGCGAGGTCGACCTGGAAAAAGCGGTCGACGTGGCGCGCGCGCGCGCCGGCACGGTGCACGCCAGCTAACGAACCAAAAAAAAGATAAAGGAAGCTTAGAAGCCCTCGCGCTCGAGCCGCTTGCGCTCGAGCTTGCGGGCACGGCGGACCGCATCGGCCTTTTCTCGGGCTCGGCGTTTGGAAGGCTTTTCATAGGAGCGTCGGAGCTTCATTTCGCGGAAGATGCCCTCGCGTTGCATCTTCTTTTTCAAGGCTTTGAGCGCCTGATCGACATTGTTGTCGCGAACGGTAACCTGCACGGTGCCTGTGTCTCCTTAACGCTTCGAAAGTGTGGACGATGCCCAGGGGGCGGCTTTTATCATATCGTTCCGGCGAAGTGAAGGCTTGCCGCTGTTCGCGGCAACGACGATATCTTGCCCCATAGGAACCCGAATCGGCCATGGCCATCCTGAAGATCGCCCGTATGGGACATCCGGTGCTACGCCGTCCGGCGGAATTCGTCGGGGACCCGACGGCCGCCGAGATTGCGTTCCTCGCCGCCGACATGCTCGACACGATGGCCGATGCCGGCGCCATCGGCCTAGCAGCGCCACAGGTCCACGTCCCCCTGCGGGTCATCGTGTTCCAGGTCCCGGAAGCGCGCATGCGGGCCGAAACCGGCAGCGAGAACGCCGAAGCCGTGCCGCTGACCGTGCTGATCAATCCGCTGGTCGAGCCCCTCGGTGACGAGACCACACTCGGCTACGAGGCCTGCCTTTCGGTTCCGGGGCTCATCGGCCGGGCGCCAAGGGCCGCGCGGGTGCACTATCAGGGTGTAACGCCACAAGGGAAGGCAATCGACCGCGTCGCAGAAGGCTTCCACGCCCGCGTCGTGCAGCACGAATTCGACCATCTCGATGGTATTCTCTATCCTCAGCGGATGACCGATATGGAAACGCTTGGCTTCGTCGAGGAATTCCAGCGTCACCGGCCAGCGCAGCCGTAGGGAAGGAGCTCACCATGGACCTGCAGCAGACCCGCGACGCGATCGTGCTGGCGACGCTGCCGCACGTCGCCTTCGACGGCTGGGTAAACCGCGCGCTCGCCGCGGGTGTCGCGGACGCCGGCCTGTCTCCCGATGTTGCCGTTCGCGCCTTTCCCGGCGGGATTTCCGAGGTGATCCGCCACTGGTCGGGACTTGGCGACCGGCAGATGTTGGAACGCCTCGATGACCTCGACCTGGACTCGATGCGGGTGCGCGATCGGGTGGTCGCCGCGGTACGGGCGCGGATCGAGGTCAACGCGCCTTATCGCGAAGCGGTGCGCCGAACCCTCGCCTACATTGCCCTGCCGATGAATACGTGGATCGGCGCGCGCAACGTTTTCGCAACCGTCAATGCCATGTGGTACGCGGCTGGCGACACCTCGACGGACTTCAATTTCTATACCAAGCGGGCCCTGCTGGCGCCTGTCTACACGTCGACGGTGCTCTATTGGCTGGCCGACGAGTCGGACGACTTCGCCGACACCTGGGCGTTCCTCGAACGCCGGGTCGCCGACGTTCTGCAGATCCCGAAGCTGCAGGCGCAGGTCGCCGGACGCCTGTCCCGAAAGCCCCGAATGCCGAGGTTCCGGCGCGCCCGGCGGCGCCACCGCACCGCCTGACGGTCGCGGTCCGGCAGCGACGGGGCCACAACGACCACTGCGTGCAAAAAAGAAAATGGGGCACGGCGATCACCGCGCCCCAAGGGTGTGGCAGGGGGTTCTGCCCGTTCAAGAGCAGGAAGCCCAACCGTTCCTCGGACACCGTGGCCGGTGAAATCCCGCAAAACGATTCGCCCCGACCATGATGTGCGCGGGCCGACTCACGCGCGAGTCACATCGGGTCACGTATCCGTGAATATGCAAGTAGTTTGTATGCGAACGGGTCTTCAAAGAGTTCAACTTGCCGCTTCGGGATCCTCGGGCACCGCCGCCGTCTGCTCGGCGCGGAACGCGTCCAGCCGCTCGGCCACCGTGTCATCGCCCAGCGCCAGAATCGACCCGGCCAGGATGGCGGCGTTGATGGCGCCGGCCCGGCCCACTGCCACCGTCCCGACAGGAACCCCCGGCGGCATCTGCGTCATCGACAGCAACGCATCGAGGCCGCCCATCACCTTTCCTTCCATGGGCACGCCGATGACCGGCAACGGCGACAGGGCTGCGGCGACACCGGGAAGCGCCGCGGCCATGCCCGCGCCGGCGATGATGACCTTCAGCCCGCGCGTCTTGGCGCCGGTGACGTAGGCATGGACGCGATCGGGCGTGCGGTGCGCCGAGGCGACCTTGGCCTCCCAGGGAATGCCCAGCTTGTCGAGCGTTTCGCCAGCGTGACGCAGGGTCGGCCAGTCCGACTGGCTTCCCATGATGATTCCGACGGCCAGCGTTGCGCTTGTCATGTCGAGACCCCCTTTGCTGTGCGAAAAAGGCGCGATTATAGGGCCGCGGTGCGGGCGGGCAACTACGACGTTCTATGGACTCTCTCGCATTATCCGATGCTCCGCGAACGCGTTTCCCGTAAGGTTTACAGATGGTCGATATCAGCTCATCGGCACCGATCCCGCCAGTCCCGGCGCCGGACGCCGGAGGCGGCGACCGTCGTCGAGACGACACCGGCGAAGATCGGCCGCCACGGCCGGCTCCGCAGCCGCGACGCGGTATCGGTGATGTCGCCTTCGTCCTCGGTATCCCATCGGCCGAGATGACTCCTCGGGTCGAGGCGGCTTTGACACTTGTCATGCGCGAGTTCGACCGCATCCGCCATGAACGCGACCTCAGCCGGGACCGCATCGCCGACCTGCAGGATACCGTCGAGAAACACCCCTTTCTTCCCGTGCTGAATCGCCGGGGCGTCACCCGACATCTGGTCCTCGTCATGGAACGGGCGGCGACAGCCCGCACGGACAACGCCTTCGTGTGCTTCTGCTTGCGGGAGGCTGCGGCCATCCGACGCCGATTTGGCGAGGCGGCAGCGCGGGACGCGATGGTCAATGCCATCCAGGTCATCGGCGCCAACCTGCGGGCCAGCGATTTCATCGGCGCCCTCGGCGGCTATGATCTCGGCGTTCTCCTGACCCTCGCCGATGCCGCGGCGGCCGAGGAAAAGGTTGCGCAGATCGCCGACGATCTGGCGGCAGCCAAGCTGGTGTGGGAACGCGCGGCACTCGACCTCAGCGCCGACTGGGGCGTGCACGTGCTGCGGCCGGGAGATGCGCCGGAAGGCATCATCGCCGCCGCCGATGTCGACCTGCGGATTCGCGCCGAGCAGCGGAACCGGTGAGATCGGGTCGTCCTCTCTCTTGGCAGGGCGTCGGGGGGTGGTCTATGATGAAGAGTTGTGTTGTCTAGTAGAGGAGGGTCATCGCCATGAGCCGTGACGAGAGGATTGAAGCCTTGAAAGCCAAGCATCAAGCCCTCGAGCAAGCGATCGAACAAGAAAATAGCCGACCCCACCCCGACGACATGCAAATCAGCAGCCTCAAGAAACAGAAACTCGTCATCAAGGACGAACTGGCGACGCTGACCGCAGCGCAATAGCGCGGCGCTTCGGCGACCGCCGCCCGGTTCCACTCCAATTCAGACGTCCGGCGCGGACCTGCAGCGCCGCTGGCGGTGTGTGCTCACGCCGAACCTGCCGCGCCGCCGTCGCCGGTAAGGTTGTTCGCCCAGTCGCGCAGCACGAACTTCTGAACCTTGCCGGTCGATGTCTTCGGCAACTCGGTGAACACCACATGGCGGGGGCATTTGAAGTGGGCGAGCCGTTCGCGGCAGAAGGAGATGATCTGGTCGGCATCGGTCGCCTCGCCGCCCGCCTTCAGCTCGATGAACGCGCACGGCGTCTCACCCCACTTCTCGTCATGCCGGGCAACGACCGCGGCGGCCAGGACCTGCGGATGGCTGTGCAGGACGTCCTCAATCTCGATCGATGAGATGTTCTCGCCGCCGGAGATGATGATGTCCTTGGATCGGTCCTTGAGCTGGATGTAGCCGTCGGGATAGCGCACCCCGAGGTCGCCGGAATGGAACCAGCCGCCGGCGAAAGCCTCCTCGGTCGCCGCCGGGTTCTTCAGATACCCTTTCATCACCACGTTGCCGCGGAACATCACCTCGCCGATGGTTTCACCGTCCTCTTGCACCGGTGTCATCGTGTCCGGGTCCATCACGGCGAGGTCTTCGAGCACGTGGTAGCGCACGCCCTGGCGGGAACGCAGCACGGCCTGCTCGGCCGGCGGCTTCGCGTCCCATTCGTCATGCCATGTGCAGACCACGGCCGGCCCGTAAACCTCGGTTAGGCCATAGACGTGGGTCACCTGGAAACCGAGGTCCGCCATCGCCGCCAGGGTCGACGCCGGCGGCGGTGCCGCCGCGGTCATTACCTTGACCGTGCCGCGGACGGGCTTGCGTTCGGCCTCGGTGGCGTTGATGACCATGTTGAGGACGATCGGCGCGCCGCAGAAGTGGGTGACGCCGTGGTCGTGGATGGCGTCATACATGTCAACGGCGGTGACTTGCCTCAAGCAGATGCTGGTTCCGGCGACCGCCGCCATGGTCCACGGGAAGCACCAGCCGTTGCAGTGGAACATCGGCAGCGTCCACAGATAGACCGGGTGGTGGGCCAGGTCCCAGGCCAGCACGTTGCCGAGCGCTAGCAGATAAGCGCCGCGATGGTGGTAGACGACGCCCTTGGGGTTGCCCGTCGTGCCGGACGTGTAGTTCAAGCTGATGGCCTGCCATTCGTCGGCTGGCGGTGACCAGGCGAATTCGGGATCGCCCGACGCCAGGAAGGCTTCGTAATCGGTGCTACCCAGGCGCTCACCGGGGCTCAACGCAAGCGCATCGACGATGTCGATCACGGTGATGTCGTGGTCGACGACCTTGAGCGCCTCGCCGATCACCGGTGCGAATTCGGTGTCGGTCAGCAGCACTTTGGCCTCGCCATGGTTCAAGATGAACCCGATATTCGCCGCGTCCAGCCGCGTGTTCAGTGCGTTGAGCACGCCGCCGGTCATCGGCACCCCGAAATGTGCCTCGTAGAGTTCGGGCGTATTGGCAGCCATCACCGCGACCGTATCGCCGAGCCCGACGCCGATGCCCGCCAACGCCGACGCCAGCCGCCGGCACCGCGCGTAGGTCTCCAGCCAGGTGTAACGCCGATCGCCGTGGATCACGGACAGTTGGCTGGGGTGAACCGCGGCGGCCCGCTGCAGCAGACCCAGCGGCGTCAGCGGGGCGAAATTGGCGTCCCTTCGCTCAAGTCCGATTTCGTATGGATTTCCAACCTGTTGAGCGTCGCTCATGTGATGATCCCCCGCACATCCTGGGCGCCCATTCCGGCACCAAACTATCTGAAAAATCGCATCAAAGCGGCTTTGCAAATTAACGCGATTTGTAACACACTCCCCCGTCCGAGAGGGGGCCTTTGCACCCCGGCCGACACTAAGAACAATCTAGCAAAAGGGGAGAGAAATGGGACGCTATCAGGAGGCGCATACCCAATCCATTAACGATCCTGAAGGTTTCTGGGGCAAAGCCGCCGAAGACGTCGTCTGGATCAAGAAGTGGGACAAGGTCCTCGACGACTCCAACAAGCCCTTTTACCGCTGGTTCACCGGCGGCGTCGTCAACACCTGTTACAACGCCCTCGACCGTCATGTCGACGAAGGCAACGGCGACCGTCTCGCACTGATCTACGACAGCCCGGTCACCGGCAACACCGTCCGCCGCTATACCTTCAGCGAACTCCGCGACGAGGTCGCCAAGTTCGCCGGCGTACTCGCCGCCCAGGGCGTCACAAAGGGCGACCGGCTCATCGTCTACATGCCGATGGTGCCGGAGGCGGCGATCGCCATGCTGGCCTGCGCGCGCATCGGTGCGGTGCATTCGGTGGTGTTCGGCGGTTTCGCGTCGAACGAGTTGGCCGTCCGCATCAACGACGCAAAGCCGAAGGTCATCGTCTCGGCGAGCTGCGGCATCGAAGGCGCCAAGGTGCTGCCTTACAAGCCGCTCCTCGATGGCGCCATCGAGCTGTCCGACGCCAAGCCGGACAAGACGATCATCCTGCAGCGCCCCGAAGTCACCGCCGACCTGAAGCCGGGCTACGATATCGATTGGGCGGAAGCCGTGGCCTCGGCGCAGCCGGCCGACTGTGTGCCGGTGGCGGCGACCGATCCGCTCTATATCCTCTATACATCGGGCACCACCGGCGAGCCGAAGGGCGTCGTCCGCGACAACGGCGGCCACATCGTCGCGCTGAAGTGGACGATGTCGAACATCTACGACGTCCAGCCGGACGACGTTTACTGGGCAGCGTCGGACGTCGGCTGGGTCGTCGGCCATTCGTACATCGTCTATGCGCCGCTGTTCCACGGCTGCACCACGGTGTTCTACGAAGGCAAGCCCGTGGGCACGCCCGACGCCGGAGCGTTCTGGCGGGTCATCTCCGACCACAAGATCAAGGTGCTGTTCACCGCACCGACGGCGTTCCGGGCGATCAAGCGCGAGGACCCGGACGCCAAGATGATGGCGCAGTACGACCTGTCGACCTTCAAGGCGTTGTACCTCGCCGGCGAACGGACCGACCCCGACACCCTCGCGTGGGCGCAGAAGAGTCTCCAGCGGCCGGTGATCGACCACTGGTGGCAGACCGAGACCGGCTGGGCCATCGCCGCCAACTGCATGGGCCTCGAGGAGCTGCCGGTCAAGCCGGGCTCGCCGACGGTGCCGGTACCGGGCTGGAACGTCCAGGTTCTCAACGACGAGAACGAGGAGGTTCCCCGAGGCGACATCGGCGCCATCTGCGTCAAACTGCCGCTGCCGCCGGGAACGCTGCCGACCCTGTGGAACAACGACGAGCGCTACGTCAGTTCGTACCTCAGCGAGTTCGAGGGCTACTACGCCACCGCTGACGCCGGGTTCATGGATGAGGACGGCTACGTCTACATCATGGCCCGGACCGACGACGTGATTAACGTCGCCGGCCACCGGCTGTCGACCGGCGGCATGGAGGAAGTGCTGGCGCATCATCCCGACGTCGCCGAGTGCGCCGTCGTCGGGGTCGCCGACTCGTTCAAGGGTCAGCTTCCTGTCGGCTTCCTGGTGCTCAAGGCCGGCGTCACCAAGTCCGAAGACGACATCGTCAAGGACGTGGTGCAGATGGTGCGCGAGAGCATCGGCGCCGTCGCCGCGTTCAAGACCGCGACGGTGGTCGAACGGCTGCCGAAGACGCGCTCCGGCAAGATCTTGCGCGGCACGATCCAGAAGATCGCCGACAACGAGGACTGGAAGATGCCGGCGACCATCGACGACCCGGTGATCCTCGACGAGATCACCCAGGCGCTCGAAGGCATTGGCTACGCGAGCGCCCGCAAGTAGGGACGTCCCAGCGTAAGCGCGGGCGCGGGAGGATCGGTCCTCCCGCGCCCGTTTCGTTTTGGGGAGGATGAGATGGACCTTGATGGGCTGTTCGCCGACCTCGGTCTGGAAGCAACCGGGCCCTCAGATGGAGACCTGATCGTCACCAGCCCCATCGACGGCACAACCGTTGGATCGGTCGCGGCGACCAGTGACGAAGGGATCGAAGCCGCCATCGCCCGGGCGTCGGCGGCGTTCGAGACGTGGCGGTCGGTACCGGCGCCCCGGCGGGGCGAGCTGATCCGGCTGTTCGGCGAGGAACTTCGCAGCGCCAAGGAACCCCTCGGCCGACTGGTCACCATCGAGACCGGCAAGATCCTCCAGGAGGGCCTGGGCGAGGTTCAGGAGATGATCGACATCTGCGACTTCGCCCTCGGCCTGTCGCGCCAGCTCTACGGCCTGACCATCGCCTCAGAGCGGCCAGGCCACCGGATGATGGAGACCTGGCATCCGCTCGGCCCCATCGGTGTCGTCACCGCGTTCAATTTCCCGGTCGCGGTGTTCGCCTGGAACTTCTCCCTGGCCATCGCCTGCGGCGATCCGGTGGTGTGGAAGCCCTCGGAAAAGACACCGTTGACGGCAATGGCCTGCCGGTCCCTGTTCCGCCGCGCCGTCGCGCGGTTCGGATCGGAGGCGCCTGAAGGTCTTCTGGAGCTGGCCATGGGGGGCCGCGACGCGGGCGAACGGCTGACCGCCGATACGCGCCTCCCGCTGATCAGCGCAACGGGAAGCTGCCGCATGGGCCGCGAATTGGCCCCGGCTGTCGCCGCCCGCTTCGGGCGGACGCTTCTGGAGCTCGGCGGCAACAACGCGATGATCGTCGCGCCGTCGGCCGACCTCGACCTGGCCCAGCGGGCCGTCGTCTTCGCCGCCGTCGGCACCGCCGGCCAGCGGTGCACCAGCCTACGCCGTCTCATCGTCCATGACAGCATCCACGACGATCTGATCGGCCGGCTCAAAACTGCCTATGGCTCGATTCCCATCGGCGACCCGCTGGATCCGGAGACCCTGGTCGGGCCGCTGATCGACGGCCTGTCCTTTGAACGCATGGCCCGCACCTTGACCGTCGCCGCCGGCGATGGCGGCAAGGTGTTCGGCGGCGGTCGCGTGCTGGAGAACCGTTATCCGGAGGCGTTCTACGTCCATCCGGCCATCGTCGAGATGCCCGCACAGACGGCGATCGTCCGCGAGGAAACCTTCGCGCCGATCCTCTACGCGCTACGATATTCGGACCTGTCCGAGGCGATCCGGCTGCACAACGCCGTGCCGCAGGGGCTGGCGTCGTCCATCTTCACCAACGATGTACGCGAGGCCGAGACGTTCCTCTCCTCGGCGGGCTCGGACTGCGGCATCGCCAACGTCAACATCGGTCCCTCGGGGGCCGAGATCGGCGGCGCCTTCGGTGGCGAAAAGGAGACGGGCGGCGGCCGGGAATCCGGCTCTGACGCGTGGAGGGCGTACATGCGTAGGGCCACGAATACGATCAACTATTCGCGCGAGCTGCCGCTGGCCCAGGGCATTCGCTTCGGCGCTGACTAGTCGGCGCGCGGGCGCAGCCAGACGGGAAGATAGGCAACGAAGAACAGGCCGAATGCGGCCACCCACGCCGCCGCCGAGGCCACCAGCATGGTCATCCAGGCGTCGGTCCACGGTGCAATAACCCGGAGCACCGCCGCCAACGTGACCAGGACGTAGGCCGTGACTGTTGCCGGTCCGGCGACCAGCGCCCGGCCCGTGTGGCCAAGGCTGGCGCGACTCATCACCGCCAGCAGCATGGTGCCAACGGCGCCAGCGGTGAGCGCATGGACGCCAGCGATTCTGGGGACCGCCTCGGTGAGCGCCGAGGCACCTAGCAAAAGGCTGCCTACGGCGACCCACAGGTAGCCGAGATGCAGGACCCAGACGATCGGCTCGTCGAGGGTCCGGTGGCCCTGCCATCGGCACATGCGGACCAGGTGCATCGCACCGGCGGTGACAAGGAGGATCCCCGTCGCCGCGAACCCAGTCGCCACGATATCGAAGACAGCCGCGGCGATGGTCACAGCGAGGGTCCAGAAATCCATCGAGCCGAACGCCGCTGGTTCGCCGGGACGGCCAATTCGCTTCAGCCAGTTGCCCGTGAATGTTGGCACGATTCGCCCGCCGATCAGGGCGATCAGAACGACGATGATGTGCATGCCGGCACGCATCCCGGCATCGCGCCATGCGCCGTCCAGGTACCAGGCGGGCGCGTGAGTCAACGCTACGGCAATCGCGAACAGGGCGACGGCCCCGAGAACGACGTAATTTCGTTTGTTGCGAGCAACGATGACGTCCGCACCGGCAACCACCAGCACGCCGACGAGGAACGCAAGGTCGGCGAACGCCACAGCCACCGCCGGCAAGGGTTCGCCAAGGGCCAGAACCAGCCGTCCCACCACCCACAGAATGGCCAGCAGCAGGAGCCGTCCGCCCGATACCGGAGGGCGTCCGGTCCAACTCGGCACCGCGGTCAGCAGGAATCCGGCGATGCCGGCACCGGCGAAGCCGAACAGCATCTCGTGGCCGTGCCAAACGACGTCTGGCATCGCCAGCGGCAGGGACCAGCCCGTTGCCAGCATCACGACCCAGAGGGCGACGGCCAGCGCACCCCACGCCGAGGCCAGCAGGAAGAACGTCCGGAACCCATAGGACAGCACCGGCGCAGCGAGGATCCCACCTCCGCGCTTGGGGCGTGCCGGTTCCTGCAGGGGGACCAATCGGGAGACGTTTGCCATGTTCGTGCTCATGGGCGCCGATCGTGCTGGCCGCCGCGCCCGCGCACCTTGACGGCGGTCAAACCGGCACATCCCCGCTGCCCAGATCCCCAAAAAAAGTAGGGGCGGGTTCGAAACCCGCCCCTACACAATCCCAACGAGGCTCGCGTCGGCGAGCGTGTCATCCTTAGCCGAGGGCCTGGACGATCTCTTCCGTCATCTTCTTGGCGTCACCGAACAGCATCATGGTCTTGTCGGCGAAGAATAACGGGTTGTCGACGCCGGCGTAGCCGGACGCCATCGAGCGCTTGATGAACAGCGTCGTCCCCGACTTGTCGCAGTCGAAGATCGGCATGCCGTAGATGTCGCAGCTCGGATCGGTTCGCGCCAACGGGTTGGTGACGTCGTTGGCGCCGATGACGAAAGCGACCTCGGCGGTCGAGAACTCGTGGTTGATCTCTTCGAGCTCGAACACCTCGTCGTAAGGCACGTTCGCTTCGGCCAAGAGCACGTTCATGTGCCCCGGCATACGCCCGGCCACCGGGTGGATGGCGTATTTGACGTCGACGCCTTCCTCCTTGAGCTTGTCGGCCATTTCACGCAGCGCGTGCTGCGCCTGGGCGACGGCCATACCGTAGCCGGGGATGACGATCACCTTCGACGCGTTCTTCATGATGAAGGCCGCATCGTCGGCACTGCCCGATTTCACGGTACGATCGCCGACTGCACCGGCGGCCGGTGCCACGCCCTCGCCACCGAAGCCGCCGAGCATGACGTTGAAGATCGAGCGGTTCATCCCCTTACACATGATGTACGAGAGGATGGCGCCCGACGAGCCGACCAGCGCACCGGTGATCACCAGTGCGGGGTTCTGCAGGGTAAAGCCGATGCCGCAGGCTGCCCAGCCCGAGTACGAGTTCAGCATCGACACCACCACCGGCATGTCCGCGCCGCCGATCGGAATGATCAGCAGGAAGCCGATGGCGAACGCCAACAGCACGACCAGCCAGTACGCCGAGTAAGACTCAGTGGCGCAGAACCAGATGATGAAGGCGACGATCACCAACCCGATGACCGCATTCAGCGGATGCTGCATCGGATAGACGATCGGGTTGCCGCTCATCAGCCCCTGGAGCTTGAGGAAGGCGATGACCGAGCCCGAGAAGGTGATCGCACCGATGGCCACGCCGAGGGACATCTCGACGAGGCTGGCGGCGTGGATCGCACCCTTGGTGCCGATGCCGTAGGCCTCCGGGTGGTACAGTGCCGCCGTGGCGACGAACACAGCGGCCATACCGACCAGGCTGTGGAACGCCGCGACCAACTGCGGCAGCGCCGTCATCTGGATGCGCATGGCGATGGCGGTGCCGATGGCGCCACCGATCAGCACGCCGAGAATGATCATCCAGTAGCTGACCACGTCCGGGTCGATCAGCGTGGTGACCACGGCGATCACCATGCCGGCGATGCCGTAGATGTTGCCCTGGCGGGCGGATTCGGGCGAGCTCAGGCCGCGCAGCGCCAGGATGAACAGCACCGCGGCAATGAGATAGGCGAATCCGACGATTGCTTCGCTCATGGTTCCGGCCCCCTATTTCTTCTTCTTTTTGAACATGGCGAGCATGCGCTGGGTGACGATGAAGCCGCCGAAGATGTTCACCGAGGCGAGCAGCACCGCCAGAAAGCCCATGATCTTGGAGAAGTCGAAGTGCGCCGGACCGGCGGCCAGCAGGCCGCCGACAATGATCACCGACGAGATGGCGTTGGTGACCGCCATCAGCGGTGAATGCAGGGCCGGGGTGACGCTCCAGACGACGTAGAAGCCGACGAAGACCGCCAGCACGAAGACGGTGAACAGCGACAGGAAGTCGCCGTGGCCTACGGCCGCCGCCGGTGCGGTGGCCACGACCTGGGCCGCTTCGGTGGCCAGCTGGGCCGCCTGATCGGCCAGCTTGGACGCCTGATCGGCGAGCCGACCAGCGTTTTCAACGATGGTTGCGGGTTCCATGGTCAGTTACCCTCCCCTGTCAGCATCGGGTTGACGACCTTGCCGTCGCGGGTGAGCAGGGTGCCTTTGACCGTCTCGTCCTCCCAGTCGAAAGCCAGGGTTTTGTTGTCCTTGTCGACGTGGGGGGAGAGGAAGTTCAGCAGGTTCCTCGCGAACAGCGCGCTGGCGTCGCTGGCCAGCCGGCCCGGTACGTTGGTGTGGCCGACCAGCTTGACGCCGTGCTTGACCACCACCTTGCCGGCCTCGGAAAGCGGGCAATTGCCGCCGGCTTCAACGGCGAGATCGACGATCACCGATCCGGGCCGCATGGACTTCACCATCTCTTCGGTGACCAGGACCGGTGCCGGCTTGCCGGGGATCAGCGCCGTGGTGACGACGATGTCCTGCTTGGCGATGTGCTCGGCGACCACCTGCTTCTGCTTTTCGAAGTATTCCGGCGGCATCTCCTTGGCGTAGCCGCCCTCGGTCTCGGCGTCCTTTTCCATCTCCTCGTCGACGGTCAGGAACTTGCCGCCGAGGCTGGCCACCTGCTCCTTGGTCGCCGGCCGGACGTCGGTGGCGGTGACCACGCCGCCGAGCCGCTTGGCGGTGGCAATGGCCTGCAGGCCGGCGACGCCAACGCCCATGATGAACACCTTCGCCGGAGGCACCGTGCCGCCGGCGGTCATCATCATCGGCATCGCGCTGCCGAATTCGGCCGCGCCGTCGATCACCGCCTTGTAGCCGGCGAGGTTGCTCTGGCTCGACAGGATGTCCATGGATTGGGCACGCGAGATCCGCGGCATCAACTCCATGGCAAAGGCAGAGATACCGGCCTTGGCATAGGCGTCGACGTCCTTCGGATTGGTCAGCGCCATCAGTTGGCCGACGAGCATGGCGCCCTTTTTCATCATGGCCAGTTCATTGCCGTCGCCGGAAATGGTCGGCCGCTGGATCTTTAGCACCAGGTCCGCGTCCTTGAGTGCCGATGCCTCGTCCTTGGCGATGGTCGCGCCGACGGCTTCGAAATCCGCGTCGGGCATGGCCGACGCATCGCCCGCCCCCTTTTCGACGACGACGTCGAAGCCGAAACCGACGAATTTCTTGACCATGTCCGGCGATGCCGCGATCCGGGTTTCCTCGGATACGCGTTCTTTCGGTATGGCGATTTTCATATGGATAAGGTCCCCAGGAGTTCCCTCGTGCACCGTGTGCGGGGGCGTTTATGCACACTCCGGCAGCCCGGCACAAGGGCTGCGGCGAAAAAAGGATACACGGTGTAAAACGTACCGAAATCCCTTTGACCCGCGCCGTCGTCCAGTCCGACAATTGGCCTTCCCCCGTTCAACCCGAGGAGGTCGCCAGGCGATGACCAGTTCGACGCACCACCTGCCCCGCGCGGACGGAGAAACCGCCTTCACCGTGAATGCCCAGGCCATGAAGTTCGGGCCTGACGTGGTCGCCGAACTGGGCGATGATGCCAAGTCGTTGGGAATGACGCGTGCGGCCCTGTTCATCGATCCCAACGTCGCCGGCACCGAACCGGCGAGAATTGCCCGGGCGTCATTAGCCCAAGCCGGCATCGATGCCGCCGTCTACCAGGCGATCCGTATCGAACCAACCGATACGTCGTTTCTCGACGCCGCCAAGTTCGCCAGCGAGGGCAACTTCGACGGCATCATCTCGCTGGGCGGTGGGTCGACCATCGACACGGCCAAGGCGGCCAATCTGCTGGCGACCTACCCGGACGACCTGCTCGCCTACATCAATGCGCCGATCGGCGGCGCAAAACCGGTTCCCGGTCCCCTGTTGCCGCATATCACCTGCCCGACCACGTCGGGGACCGGCAGTGAGACCACCGGGGTCGCAATCTGCGATCTCGTCGACCTCAAGGTGAAGACGGGGGTCTCGTCGAAGCTGATGCGGCCGACGATGGCAGTGGTCGATCCGACGACCACGGAAACCATGCCGGCCGGAGTCGTCGCCTGCACCGGCTTCGACGTGTTCACCCACGCCATCGAGTCCTATACCGCGCGCCCCTACACCAGCCGCGAAAAACCGGCCTCATCAGCGCTGCGGCCGCCCTACCAGGGTGCCAACCCGTTCAGTGACATCGGCGCCATGCACGCCATCCGACTCGCCGGGCGATACCTGATGCGGGGTGTCGCCGACGAGGAGGATACCGAGGCCCGGCACGCACTGATGTTCGCGTCGACCCTCGCCGGCGTCGCCTTCGGCAATGCCGGCGTGCACATCCCTCATGCCATGTCCTACGCCGTGGCCAGCCAGAACCACACCTATCTCGCCAACGGCTACGAGACCGAAGGGGGGATGGTGCCCCACGGCCTGTCGGTGGTGATCAATGCGCCGGCGGCGTTCCGGTTTACCGCCGACGCCCAGCCGGAACGCCATCTCGAGGCCGCGGCCGCCCTCGGCGCCGACGTCTCGGGAGCAGCGCCGGAGGATGCCGGCGAGATCCTCGCCCAGCGCCTTGAAACGATGATGCGCCAGACCAACCTTCCGAGCGGACTGGAGCAGATCGGCTATCGCGACAACGACGTTCCCGCCCTGGTCGAGGGCGCCTATGCCCAGCAACGTCTCCTGGTGATGGCGCCCAAGGACGTCAGCAAGGACGACCTCGCCGATCTTTTCCGCGCCGCCATGCGATACTGGTGAACCGCTGACGGACCAGATTTGGGAAGGAGGAAACGACGAGAACGCGCTTTAGCGTCGGGCTCTCTGCGGTGCTGTGGTTGGCCGCCGTGGCTCCGGCGTGGGGCGAAACGTCGCTGGCACGCGCCCTCTCCGACGCCACCCACCTGCGCTATGAAGCGTGGTGGGGCGGGCTCTATGCTGCCGAGTTCACGTTGACACTTAGCGATGGTGGCAGCGCGTACGAGGCGGCGTTCAGCCTTGGGACCCGCGGACTGCTGGACTGGCTGATCGGGCTCGACCTGGAAGCGACCAGCACCGGCGAAACCGGGGACGGCCTGACTCCCGAGATCTATCGTTCGAAGTACCGGTCCAACAGCCGCGAAGGGACGACGACCATCGCCTTCGATCCCGGCACCGGCGAGGCTACGGTGTCGCGAAATGTCGTCTTTTTCGAACTCCGCGAGCCGGAAACCGACGATCCGGCGCGGCCCCAGGTTCCGGCCGATTTGCGAACGGGCGTCCTCGATCCGTTGTCCGCCTTTGCCGAAGCCATCGACCGGTTGCGGCGTCACGAAGACCCGGTGGCGGTCGAGCCGTTCACCGTCGCCATCTTCGACGGAAAACGGCGCTTCGACATGTCCGGCGAAATGCTCGGCCTCATGCGGCACGAGGTCGAGGGACGTACCACGGAGGCCTACAAGCTGCGTCTGACGACCCGTCCGCTGGCCGGGTTTCGCGAACGCACGCGGATGCTGTGGGATGACACCGTGTTTGACGTCTACGTCTCGGCCGACGGGCGCTTTGTGCCGCTGCAGATCATCGCTCGCGGCTGGGGCCCGGCGATCAATCTGGTCGAGGAATGCGCCCGCCCCTGCGCGCTCACGCCGCGAGACTAGAGCGGTTTCCGAGCCGGTCAGCCCAGCTTGACCGCCGTGCCGTTGGCCGAGACCATCAGCATCGACCGGTCGTCGCCGCCGATGTGCTCGTAGTCCAGGTCCACGGCGATGACGGCGTCGGCACCCGCGGCGGCGGCCTCCTCGGCCATCTCGTCGAGCGCCAGATCGCGGGCCTTCTTGAGCTCCTTCTCGTACGAGCCCGACCGTCCGCCGACGATGTCGCGGATGCCGGCGAAGAAGTCGCGAAAGATGTTGGTGCCCATGACGGCCTCGCCGGTGACGACGCCGAGGTAGCCGGTGATGGTGCGTCCCTCGACGCCATCGGTCGTGGTGATGATCATCGCTGTTCCCCTGGGAAAGGCTTTCAGATGCCGATGAGAGTACTCATGCTGCGCCGGATTGGAAGTCCCGTGACAGCGTGCGGCAAGGAACCACGAAGGTCGGCGCAGCTCGTTATCAGCGTGACTGGGCAACGACCCGTTTGCTGAACTCGGCCAGCCGCCAAAGCTCGGATTCCTTGGGTTTCTCGAAGGCAAAGACAGCGATGACTTGTCGGTCCTCGCGCAGCTTTTCGCGGTATCCAGTGAAGATCTCGGCGCGGTCAACCGGCGGCAATCCCTGATCCGCCACCTGGGCCTGGACCGGGGTGTCGGCGGGGTCGCTCCGAATCCCCTGGACCTGAAACCCCTCGCTAAGAGCGACAGCCCCGATCTCGCCGAGGACCTCGCTCCCTAACGCCGGCGACAGCAGTGGTCCGATGCCCGCCCGCCGCCGGTTTACCGCCGCCTCGACAAGTGCCTGAAACTTCTGCTTCAGGGATTCGGCGGGAAAGCGGACGCCTTCGACAATAGCACCAGCCGAAAACGACTTGGATCGCTTGACCATGGCGAGGTTGGCCTTCGGCCGACCCTGGTAGTCCTCCTGTGCCGCCCAAGCCGCGAAGATATCGGGATGGGTCTGTTCAAGCTGCTCCAAACCGAGAACCAGAATCGGCTTGTCGGTGCCGTAGATTTGTTGCGCGGTCTGCACTTCCGTGTCAAACGCCGTCATAACCTGCAACCAAGTCCACGAATCGCCGACATCAGGTGCGTATTTCTGTTGGACGCCGAGGCGGCCTTCTTCTCGAGACACGATCAAGGCGGCGGTTGACCACCGGTCTCAATCGCTTTGGCTGGGAAGTTTGATCAGAACGAACCGAGAGAACCGCGCGACGACGTCAACCACCTTGCCGCGCGAGACGACAATTGCCAGTAGACCGCCGAGATGGGTGGTTTGCTGTTCGACAATACCGAATAGGGCGATTTCATCCGAGGTCAGCAAGCGTGACCATGAATCGAATCCCACTCCGTTTTGAATGATGGGCAGGATATCACTTTCCTCAAGGCCAACGAGTGCCGTGAGTTTTTCCTCCAGTTCGCGCGGATCGGTCGTGTCCCATGTTCGCCGATAGTCGCCGATTAGTTTTGCGGGGCCTTGCTTCGCTTATTCAGCGATCTTTGCCACTTGCTCAAGAGACGGTTCGCCAGCCGACTCCCGCCCCGAGCCAGAAACCCCTTCGTCGGAGTCGGTGGCGATGCGATCTTGCAGGCTATCGAGTTTGGCAAGCAAGATCTCGCGTTGCCCCCGCAGGTTCGCGATCTCGGCAGCGAGGTCCTGGAGCTTCTCTGTGGCCTCATGCTTGCGCCGTTCGTCCTCCTCTTCTCGCTTGCCCAGCTCCGCCAGCTTGGCGTCCAACTCGGTCTGCTTCTCGGTGACATCCCTGGATAACGCGTCGTTCTTTTTGGTGGCCTCGGCCAATTGTTCCTTTTGACGCGCTAAGAGATCTTCCTTCTCAGATATTTCTTTTCTTTTCTCGTCGATTTCTTTCTGAAAGGCCTCTTTCTCCTGCCTTATTTCGTCATCAAATGCATTGCGCAATTCCAGTATTTCTTTTGTGTTTTCAATGAGATCGCTGCTCATATCCAGGAGTTCGCTGGTCGCTTCCTCCAGTCGCTTTTCGATGTCTTTCTGGCGCTCAGTCTTTTCCTCTTGCAGAAACCAGATCGACCCGATGATACCGACCACTGCAAGCAGCACTGGCCCCCATTTGCCGAGGGAGTCATAGAGGTGCCTGAAGAAGGCCCACTGACCGTCAGATTGGTCGCCGCCCCGCCGTTCTTGATCGGCCATCGCCGTGTCCGCCGCCCCCAGATCTCGAATACGGACAATCGACTGTCACAAGGCTATATTCTGGTTGCAAACACGCCGCTTCGCAACCAAAGGTTCGGCGATGGGCTGGCTTTCGGATCGCGCGGGCGCGGCTCGGATCAAGTCGGCTTGGGCAGGTCGAAGGCTTTTAGCACCTTGGTCTGGCGTTTGGCCAGGGCCTCGGCGTCGAAGTCCTGGATCAGGTCGTGGAACATGCGGTGCCAGTTGACCTCGGCGCGCAGCCGCGTGAACACGCTGCCGAGGCCGATGGCGGCGCGGTCCATCAGCACGAACTCGCGCGGCGGCGTGACCCCGCCGACACGGCTGAGCTCGCGGTGCACCTTGCCGGCGACGCGGGCGCCGTAGACGGCGTTGCCGTCCTCCTGGATCGGCTGAACCCGGTCCTCCATCAGCGGCGCATAGAGGAATCTTGCCCAGTGGTTGAGAATGTCGATCAGTTCCCGGCTGAGGTTTTTGAAGCCCCAGGTCTCGTAGGCATGAACCTCGAGCTCTTCGTCCTCGTCACGAAGCGCATTGTAAAGGTCGATGACGGCGCCGATGAACGGCGCCTTGAACACCCGGATGCAGCCGAAGTCCAGCAGGTTGATTGAGCCGTCCGGGCGCACCGTGTAGTTGCCGAGGTGCGGATCGCCGTGGATGACCCCGTACTCGTAGAACGGCACGTACCAAGCCCGGAACATGTTGCGGGCGACGGTGTTGCGGGCGTCGATGTGGTGATCGACGAAGCTCAACAGCGGTTCGCCGTCGAGCCAGTTCATGGTCAGCAGCCGCCCCGTCGACAGCTCCGGCACGGTCTCGGGGATGTGTACGTCGGCCTCCTTCGCATGCATGCGGCCGTAGAGCCCGATGTGGCGGGCTTCACGGATGTAGTCCAGTTCCTCGCGCAAGCGCGCCGACAGCTCGGCGTGGATTTCGCTGGGGTCGATCGCGCGGTCATAGCGCCGGTAGATGCTGAATACCAACTTGAACTGCTTCAGGTCGGCTTCCACCGCCGAGGCCATGTCCGGATATTGCAGCTTGCACGCCAGCGCCCGGCCGTCGTGCCCGGTCGCCCGGTGGACCTGCCCCAGCGAAGCCGCTGCGGCGGCTTCTTGCTCGAAAGCGGCGAACCGCTTTTGCCAATCGGGGCCCAGCTCGCTCGCCATGCGCCGCTTGACGAACGGCCAGCCCATGGACGGCGCGTTGGTCTGCAGATGCGCCAGCTGGGCGGTGTATTCCTCGGGCAGCATGTCAGGAACGGTGGCGAGGATTTGCGCCACCTTCATCAGCGGACCCTTGAGCCCACCCAGGGCCGCGCGCAGGTCGGCGGCGTGCTCGAGGGTATCGATGGGGACTCCGAAGAACCGTCCGCCGGCGTAGCGCGCGGCAATGCCGCCGACGGCGGTGCCGACGCGAGCGTAGCGCTTTACGCGTCCGCCAAGGGAATCGGCCTCTTCACCCTCGCGATTGGCGCGCTTCGCCGTGTCGGCCATCGTCGATCCCCGGAAATGGTGTCCGATATCGAACAGTGATACGGCCTGGAGCGCCCGCCGGATCGGCGCCCCGGACACGGTAAGATATAAGTCCTTGTCCGCCCGGGACAACGCCGCAGGGCGAACCCACCTACCGTTCCAGTTCTTCCAACTCGTCGATCAGCCCGGTAATGACGGCGAGGCCTCTTCCCCAGAATGCCGGATCGCCGGCATCAAGGCCGAACGGCCGCAGCAGATCGCGGTGGCGTAGCGTGCCGCCGGCGCGGAGCATGTCGATGTACTTGTCCTCGAATCCGGGGTGGCCGGCCCCGTGGACCTGGTAGAGGGAGTTCACCAGGCAATCGCCGAACGCGTAGGCGTAGACGTAGAACGGCGAATGGACGAAGTGTGGGATGTAGGCCCAGAAATGCCGGTAGTCGTCGTCGAAGCGCAACGCCGGTCCAAGGCTTTCGCGCTGAACGTCGAGCCAGATCTCGCCCAGGCGTTCGATGGACAGCTCGCCGGATGCGCGCTTTTCATGGATGCGTTGCTCGAATTCGTGAAAGGCGATCTGGCGGACCACCGTGTTGAGCATGTCCTCGACCTTGCCGGCGAGCAACCGGCGGCGGCCCGGATCATCCTCGTCGGCGACCAGCGCCCGGAACACCAGCATCTCGCCGAAGACCGAGGCCGTCTCGGCGAGGGTCAACGGGGTATCCGCCATCAGCGTTCCCTGGTCGGCCGCGACGACCTGATGGACGCCATGGCCAAGCTCGTGCGCCAATGTCATCACGTCCCGCGGCCGGCCATAGAAGTTCATCAGCACGTACGGGTGCACGGACGGCACGGTGGGATGGGCAAACGCCCCGGAGTCCTTGCCGGGCCGGGGGCCGGCGTCGATCCACGACTCGTCGAAGAACCGCTTCGCGATCTCCGCCATGCGCGGATCGAAGGCACCGAAAGCGTCGAGAACCGTTGTCTTCGCCTCGGCCCAGTCGTAGCACCGTTCTTCGCCACCGGGCAGCGGCGCGTTGCGGTCCCAATAGTCCAGATGGTCACTGCCGAACCAATGCGCCTTCAGGCGATAGTAACGGTGGGCGATCTGGTCGTAGGCGCCGCGGATCGCGTTGACGAGCGCATCAACGACCTCATCCTCGACTTGATTGGACAGGTTTCGGTAGGAGATAGGTGTCGGGTAGCGGCGCCACTTGTCCTCGATCTCCTTGTCCTTCGCGAGGGTATTGGTGATCAGAGCGAACAGGCCGACATTGTCGCCCAGCACGGAGCTAACCACCTTGGCGGCGGCGCGGCGGACGTCGCGCTGGCCATGATAAAAGAGGTTCAGAGTCTCCGAGAGCGTCAGCGTGTCACCGTTCATCGGAAACCGCAGGTCGGCGAGGGTCTGTTCGAACAGGCGAACCCACGCCGATCGACCGGTGACTGACTTCTCGTGCAGCAGCCGCTCGAGGTCGTCGTCGAGCTTATGCGGCCGAAACACCCGGGTGTCGCGCACCCAGGGCCGGTAGCGGTCGGCCACCGGATCGGCGAACTTCCCCTCCAGGTCATCGTCTTCGAGCCGGTTCAATTCCAACGTGAAGAACAGTGTCTCGGTTGAAATGGCGTTGACCTGCTCCTGCACGGTTTGCATGAAGCGCCCGGTCTCGGGATCGGCGATGTCGCCGGCGAACACGAGCTGGGCGTAACTCAAAGCCTTATGCAGGCGCTCGGCGATGGCCTCGTAGCGAACGATCGCGGCTCCGAAGGCGGCACCATCCATCTCGGCGAGACGGCCGGCGCATTCCGCGTGAAAGCTCTCGGCTTCGGCACGGGACCACTCTAGATCCTCGGCCAAGACTTGGGAGTCCTGGCCGTCATAGAGGTCCCGCAGTTCTCACCGCGGCAACGCATCGTCGGATTCCGGCTCGATCGTCTCGGCGAGAGCGCCTGCGCTGTCGGTCATCGGTTTCTCCTTCGCTACTCGCGGCATATAATCTGCCATCAAGCGCCCGGCAACGAGGTAAATTCACTACCCGGGCGGTCCAGGGGGAATCGTCGGCCATGCTCGCATCAGACCAGAAAAACCTCGTTTCCATGTTCTTCGACCAAGCCGACACCCTCGGCGAGCGGCCATTCCTGTGGGCGAAGCGCGACGGCCGCTATCACCCGCTGAGCTGGCGGGACGTCGCCGCGCGGGTCAGCGCCCTCGCCCGTGGTCTGCGCGCCATGGGCGTCGGCCGCGGTGACCGCATCGCGCTCGTCGCCGAAAACGGACCCGATTGGGTGATCGCCGACGTCGCGGTGATGGCCGCGGGCGGGATCACCGTTCCCGCGTACACGACGAACACCGCAGCCGACCATCGCCACATCCTGACCGACAGCGGCGCCATTGGCGCCATCGTCAGTACGCGTCGGCTCGCAACTCCGGTGCTTGAAGCAGCCAGCCAGTCGGCCTCGACCCGTTTCGTGATCACGATCGAGCAGCCGCACCTGGAGCCGGGTACGGACGTCGAGATTCTGTCCTGGGAAGAAGTGGCGGCCCGGGGTCATGAGGACCACACGAACCTGGTCGAAGACGCCACGAAGCTGGCGCGCACGGACACGGCCTGTATCATCTACACGTCCGGCACCACCGGCGCGCCGAAGGGGGTGATGCTGTCCCACGGCGCGATCCTGCACAACTGCGCGGGCGCCTACGATGCGCTCCTGGAGCTGGGCCTCGGCGACGAGGTGTTCCTGTCGTTCCTGCCGTTGTCGCATTCCTACGAGCACACCGTCGGAATCTACTTCCCCATTCTCATCGGGGCGCAGGTCTACTTCGCCGAGGGCGTCGAAACACTCGCCGCCAACATGGTCGAGGCCCGCCCGACGATCATGACCGCGGTCCCCCGGCTCTACGAAGCCCTGCACGCCAAGATCCTGCGCGGGGTCGAACGCACCGGTGGCATCAAGGAGAAGCTGTTCCGCCGTGCCGTCTCAATCGGCGAGCGACGCTATCGCGATCCCGCGTCCCTCGGCCTGTTCGGCAGGATCGACGATCGCATCCTCGACAGAGTGGTGCGGGACAAAGTGCGGGCGTCGTTCGGCGGCCGGCTGAAGGCGCTGGTTTCGGGCGGGGCGCCGCTGAATCCCGAGATCGGCGTATTCTTCACCGCGCTTGGCCTGCGCATCCTTCAGGGCTACGGCCAGACGGAATCGGGACCGGTGGTCAGCGTCAACCGTCCATCGGGACCCAAGATGCACACCGTCGGGCCACCGCTCACCGACACCGAGGTCCGGATCGCCGCAGACGGCGAAATCCTTATCCGCGGCGAGCTGGTGATGCAGGGTTATTGGGGTCACGAGAAGGAGACCGGCGAGACGGTCGTTGACAGCTGGCTGCACACCGGCGACATCGGCGAGATCGACGAAGACGGCCACATCGTTATCACCGACCGCAAGAAGGACATCATCGTCAACTCCGGCGGCGACAACATCTCGCCGGCGCGTATCGAGGGTCTGCTGACCATGGAGCCGGAGATTGCTCAGGCGATGGTCTGGGGCGACAAGCGCCCGAACCTGGTGGCCCTTTTGGTCCCCGATGCCGAGTGGATGGCCGATTGGGCGCGGAGCGCCGGCCAGAACGCCGACCTTTCGGCGCTGGCCGAGGACGCCGACTTCCGAAAGGCCGTGGGCGAGGCCGTCGAACGGGTCAACGGCGGACTATCGCTGATCGAGAAGGTGCGCCGGTTCACCATCGCCCCTGAACCGTTCGCCATCGCCAACGAGCAGCTGACGCCGACAATGAAGATCCGCCGCCACGTCCTCAAGAAGGTCTACGGCGAACGCCTGGAAGCGCTGTATCGCTAGCGGAACGAGCCGACCGAGGGCTCACACGCCGTAGTAGACGCGGTACCAGTCGATGAAGCGCGGGATGCCTTCCGAGATCGGCGTCTTCGGCTCAAATCCGAAATCCCGCCGGGTGGCCTCGATGTCGGCGTAGGTTTCCTTGACGTCGCCGGGCTGCATCGGAAGGAACTCGAACTCGGCCTTCCGCCCCAGCGCCTGTTCGATCAGACCGATGTAATCCATCAGCGCTTCGGAACTGCTGTTGCCGATGTTGTAGAGGCGGTTGAGCGGATCGCTGCTGGTTGGCGGACGGTCGAGGCAAGCGACAACGCCGGCGACGATGTCGTCGATGAAGGTGAAATCGCGGCGCATGTCGCCGTGGTTGAACACCGGGATCGGTTCGCCGGCGAGGATCTTGCGCGTGAAGATGAATGCCGCCATGTCCGGGCGCCCCCAAGGCCCGTAGACAGTAAAGAACCGTAGTCCGGTCAATGGTATTTCGTGGATGTGGGCGTACGAGTGGCTGATCGCTTCCATGGATTTCTTGGTCGCAGCGTAGAGCGACAAAGGCGTGTCGGTGCGGTCGGCGACCGAGAACGGCAGCGTCGTGTTGGCCCCGTAGACCGACGACGTCGACGCGTAGACGAAATGGTCGAGGCGCTCGAGTTTCCGGCACGCCTCCAGCAGGACGACATGCCCTTCGACATTGCTGTGCACGTAGGCAAAGGGATTGACCAGCGAGTACCGCACCCCGGCCTGGGCGGCGAGGTGAACGACCCGGTTGATTCCTGGATGGGCGCGGATCATCGCCTCGATGGCATCGCGGTCGGCGATGTCGACACGCTCGAAGGTGAAACCGGAATGCTCAGCGAGGCGGGCCAGGCGTGCCTCCTTCAGCGACACCTCGTAGTAGTCGTTGACGTTGTCGACGCCGACAACTGTGTCGCCCCGTGCGAGCAGCGCCTGCGCGGTGTTGAAGCCGATAAATCCCGCGGCGCCGGTCACCATTACCGTCATGTCGGCCCGTCTCCCTATCACTCCGCGCACACTCAGATCGCTGAATCCGCGCAACCTTTTTCGAATCGGGCGGTCTTCCCCCGTCTGGCGGCCGGATCATAGAACGACTGGCGGCGGCGGGCACATCCTTTTAGGCTACGGCCCGGCGGATAGGGCCGGGTTGGCCTCATCCGGGGGGAGATTTGGAATGCGCCTGGAAGTCCTTGGCTGCGCTGGCGGGATCGGCGACAGCGCCCAAACCTTGGCGTTTCTGGTCGACGGCGATCTGCTGATCGAGGTGGGTACCGGAGTCGGCAAGCTGGCGCGGTCGGCGATGGCCCGAATCGACCACGTTTTCCTAAGTCACGGCCACTTGGACCACATCTGCATGCTGCCGATGCTGATCGATGCCGGCCGCACCGGACGCACTGATCCGGTCATCGTCCACGCCCTGCCTGCGACGGTCGAAACCTTGCAGCAGCATGTGTTCAACTGGGCCATCTGGCCCGACTTCACCTCCATCCCATCGGCATCAAGCCCTTTGATCCGGTTCCAGGCTCATGACGTCGGTGACGTCGTGAGCCTCGGCAGCCGGCGGATCACGCTTTTGCCGGCAACCCATTCCGTACCCACGGCGGGTTTTCTGCTCGACAGCGGTACGGCGAGCATTGCCATTAGCGGAGATACAACGATCTGCCCGCCGTTTTGGGAAACCGTAGGTTCGCTTGCCAACCTTGATTCGCTGATCATCGAAATGTCCTATCACGACGGAAATGCCGACCTCGCCCGCCGCGCCGGACACTTGTGCCCGTCCATGCTGGCGCCGCGGCTCGGATCTTTGAAAAAACCGGTGACCGTGTATCTCGTGCACGTCAAACCGACAGATGCAGAGCGGGTCGCCCGCGAGATCGTCGGCATCGGCGGCATCCACTCCGTGCGTGTGATGGAGGAAGGTCAGGTCCTAATCTGGTAGCAGCTTCCGCAGCATCGTTGCTCGTTACGCTTCCAAGCGGAAACGGCGTTGCGGGAACCAAGCCGTTGCAGTCACAAAGCTGCGAATTCACCGAATCGAAGCCCCAGCGATTGTAATTTAGGTCAGCATATATTACCTATTATTGGTATCGCGCGGACAACGCGCATGGTCGACAGCCTTGGGCGAGGAGGCACCAAATGGCGTTGGCCCACGTATCGCTAGACGATAAATACACGCTGGATTCCGGGCGGGCCTACCTGACCGGGTCGCAGGCGCTGGTCCGCCTGCCGTTGATGCAGCGCCGTCGAGACGTCGCCGCCGGTCTCAACACGGCCGGGTACGTGAGCGGCTACCGAGGCTCGCCGCTCGCCAACATCGACCGGGAGATCTGGCGGACGGGGCCGCTGTTCGCCGACAACCACGTCCGCTTCCAGCCGGGCCTCAACGAGGATCTGGCGGCGACCGCAATTTGGGGTTCGCAGCAGGTCAATCTGTTCCCCGGCGCGCGCTACGACGGTGTGTTCGCGATGTGGTACGGCAAGGCTCCCGGCGTGGACCGTACGGGCGACGCTTTTCGTCACGCCAACATGGCCGGCACGGCGCCCAATGGCGGCGTCCTTGTGCTTGCCGGCGACGACCACGGCGCCAAGTCGTCGACGTTCCCGAGCCAGTCCGACTACCTGTTCATGCACGCCGAGATCCCGGTGCTCAACCCGGCCAACGTCCAGGAACTCCTGGATTTCGGCCTTTACGGCTGGGCGCTGTCGCGATATTCTGGCTTGTGGGCGGCGATGAAGACGATCACCGAGACGGTGGATTCCTCGGCCTCGGTCCACGTCGATACGCACCGCCTCACCATCGTCCGCCCCGACGATTTCGAAACACCTCCCGACGGTCTTCACATCCGTCTCCACGACTGGCCGCCGCTCGGCGCCGAAATACGCTTCCAACGCTACAAGGTGTATGCGGCGCTCGCCTTCGCCCGCGCCAACGGGATCGACCGTGCGGTGATCGACAGCCGCGACCGCCGGTTCGGCATCGTCACCACAGGCAAATCCTATCTCGACGTCATGCAGGCCCTGGAGGACCTGGGCATCGACGAGGATCTGGCCGCCGACATGGGCCTCTGCGTCTACAAAGTCGGCATGGTCTGGCCCCTGGAGCGTGAGGGCATCCGCAGGTTCTGCGAAGGTCTCGACGAGGTGCTCGTCGTCGAGGAGAAGCGCGCGGTCATCGAGAACCAGCTCAAGGAACAGCTCTACAACTGGCGCGAGGACGTGCGCCCGCGGGTCATCGGCAAGTTCGACGAGGCCGGAGACTGGATTCTTCCGTCGGCCGGCGAGCTCACCCCCGCCCGCATTGCCCGCGTCATCGCCGACCGCATCGACCGCTTCTATACGTCGACCCACATCCGCGACCGCCTCGCCTTCCTCGACGCCAAGGAACGGACGATGGAGGGACCGCTACCGGAGATCCGACGCCAGCCCTATTTCTGCTCGGGTTGCCCGCATAACACTTCGACTCGACTGCCCGAAGGATCGCAGGCCGTCGCCGGAATTGGCTGCCACATCATGGCGATGTGGATGGACCGGTCGTCCGACACCTACACCCACATGGGCGCCGAGGGGACCAACTGGATCGGCATGGAGCCGTTCACCGACATCGGCCACAGGTTCGTCAACCTCGGCGACGGCACCTACTACCACTCGGGTATCCTCGCCATTCGAGCCGCCGTCGCGGCCCAAAGCTCCGTCATCTACAAGATTCTCTACAACGACGCCGTGGCAATGACCGGCGGCCAGCCCACCGACGGCCCGCTCGATGTGCCGATGATCACCCGTCAGGTGGCAGCCGAGGGGGTCAAGAGAATCTGCGTCGTTTCCGACGAGCCCGAGAAGTACGGCATCAACACGGGGTTCGCCTCAGGTGTCACCGTGCACCACCGCAACGACATGGACGAGCTGCAGCGCGACCTGAGAACCGTGCCGGGACCGACGGTGCTGATCTACGACCAAACCTGTGCCGCCGAGAAACGCCGGCGGCGCAAGCGTGGACTGATGCCCGACCCGCCCAGGCGTGCGTTCATCAACGAGGCCGTGTGCGAAGGCTGCGGGGATTGCGGTGTCAAATCCAACTGTGTCTCGATCATCCCCCGCGAGACACCCTTCGGGCGCAAACGCGCGATCGACCAGTCGTCGTGCAACAAGGACTTCTCCTGCGTGAATGGCTTCTGTCCGAGTTTCGTCACCGTCCACGGCGGCACCTTGCATAAACCGGCCGGCACTTCGGCCGCGCCGCCGGAGCTTCCGGACCCGGTGCTGCCCGGCCTCGACGAACCCTATGGCATTGTCATCACCGGTATCGGTGGAACGGGGGTCGTCACCATCGGTGCCGTGTTGGGCATGGCGGCGCACCTCGAAGGAAAGGGCGCCAGCGTTCTCGACCAGATTGGCCTCGCCCAGAAGAACGGCGCTGTCGTCAGTCATGTTCGCATCGCCGAATCCCCGGATGCCATTCATGCCGTTCGCATCGCCGCAGGCGGGGCACGTCTTCTGCTCGGCTGCGACATCGTCACCGCCGGAGGCCCGGAGACCCTGGCCAAGGTGCGCCCGAACTACACACGTGCGGTCGTCAACAGCCATGCGACGATGACCGCGGACTTCACCCAGAACCCGGACCTGGCGTTTCCCCAGTCCGATCTGCGCGATGCCATCACCGACATTTGCGGTGCCGACGCTTCGACCTTCGTCGATGCCGGCAAACTGGCCGCGGCGCTGATGGGTGATACCATCGCCACCAACCTGTTCATGGTCGGCTTCGCTTTCCAATCGGGGCTGCTACCGCTATCGGCGGAAGCCATCGAGCAGGCCGTCGAGATCAATGGCGCGGCGGTCGAGTTCAACAAGCAGGCGTTCCACTGGGGACGGGCCGCAGCCCACGACCGTGCCGCCGTCGAACGCGCCGCGGGACTTCACGAGCCCGTATCGGAGGCCGAGACCTTGGAGTCCGAGATCGCGCGGCGCGCAGAGGAGTTGATTGCGTATCAGGACGATGCCTATGCCCACCGGTACACGACATTGGTCGAGCGCATCCGCGAGGCCGAGGCCGCGTGCTTGCCCGGGTCGTCGGCACTGGCGAACGCGGTCGCCCGGGCGTACTTCAAGCTGCTGGCCTACAAGGACGAGTACGAAGTGGCGCGGCTCTACACGGATGGCCGGTTCGCCGCAGATCTGGCGCGCCAATTCGACGGCGACGTCCGCCTGACCTTCCATCTGGCGCCGCCGCTTTTTGGCCGGCGCGATCCAGAGACGGGCGAGCTCGTAAAACAGGAGTATGGTCGCTGGGTGATGACGGCGTTCCGGATGCTGGCACGGCTGAAAGGTCTCAGGGGGACACCGTTCGACCCGTTCGGCCATACCGCAGAACGGCGGGACGAGCGGCGGTTGATCGACGACTACGAGGAAACCATCGGCTCTTTGCTCGCCGGCCTCACGCCAGACAGCCACATCACCGCCTGCGAGATCGCCGCGCTGCCACTGTCGATCCGCGGATTCGGCCACGTCAAGGCGGCGAGCATCGCCGAGGCCAAAGCCCGTGAGGCCGAGCTGATGCGGACCTTCCATCATCCAACGCCGACGGTTCACGCCGCCGAATGAAGCGGGCCGGAAGCTGACGGCGATTCGCGCATTTAAGAGCGCGAGCACACAAGGTCAGATGCGCAACTGACCATAAACACAGCGCAAATTCCGCCTAACCTTATCTTAACCGGGTCCGCGGCCCCATCGAATGGTCGGCGGACGCGGCGCACCCCGGAACCGCGGCCGTGGTCCGCCCGCTGGGATGCAACTTCAGGTTCGGGCCGGCATGAGCGAGACCGACGGCACCGACGATTTGTGGCGTGGAGACATCGGCGCAACAGCCGATGCTTTTGGCGTGCTCGGATTGCGCCTGCGTCTGGAGCAGGTGCTGCTCGAAATTTCCCGCACCGGCCGTGCCATGGCCGATGGACGCGAACCCTCGGCCGAAACCCGGGACCGGCTGGAAGCGCTGCGGCGAGAGGCCTCGTCGTTGGAAAAGGCCATCTACGGCGCGAACCTGAATACCCCCCCCTTCGCCGCCGGCGGACGCTGCGGCCGGCCGGGACGTCCCGGCCGTCCATGGTGCGACGCGCGAGTCCCGCCTGCGAGCCCGTCGGCGGCGCGGCGTCCGCCATGTCGTCGAGATCGACATCTGGGACGCTGACCTCGATGCCATGATCCGTCGGGGTGAGATCTCCAGCGCCGAGGGCCAGGACCGGGCGCGGGTCGCCGATGCCGTGGAAGACCTCCTCGAACGAACCCTTCACACCGGGGAATCCCCGAGCACCGCTACTTCGTCCACGACCGTCGAGGAGCGGCGGACACGGGACGATCGCCGCGAGGACGCCGACCGTCGCACCGAGGCCGAGCGGCGGGCCGCCGAGGACCGGCGCCAGATCGTGCGCATGTGGTCGCAACTCGATCCCGAACTGTTTTTGTCTGCCCCGGACCGGCGCGCCGCCCGTGAACGGCGCGGTCTTGTGGAACGGCGGACCCATCCGACCCGGCGCGAACGGGACGAGCCGAGCCCCGGTTGATCGATCGTGCTCCGGCTAGCCGTCGCGCGGTCACGATCGCGCGATGGCGTATATTCCTGTCGCGACCGCTGGACGCGCGCGGTATCATCCGTGGCATTTCCCCCGCGAGATGAACCAGTTATTGCGGCTTGGGGAGCCTTGCATGGCGCGCGGCAAGGGCCACAAGGATTCGCCGCCCGGCGGCGACGTGAAGCATTCCGAACCGACGGTGCAAGCCGATCTCGTCGGCGAGCTTACCGAGCGGCTGGACTCGTTGCGCGCGGAGATCCGGCGCATGGAGCAGCTTGCCGCCGACGGCGACTCGGTGGCGGCGACCGCCAATGGCCGTCTCGCCTCACTGCGCACCGAAGCCGATTGGCTCGAAGCCGCTGTCGACCGCTCGGCCTCGGGGCATTCTCCCGAGGGGCCACAAGCAAGCGCCGGAACGCACTTGGCGGGGCGCGCCGGCCGTTTGCGCGCACGTCGCCGACGCGGGGTGCGTCACGTGGTCCATCTCGATATCTGGGATCACGATCTCGACGCTTTGATCTCGGCTGGCGAGCTGTCCGCCGCCGACGCCACCGATGCCACCAAGGTCGCCGACGCGGTCGAAGACGTATTCGACCGCTGGGTTCACGGTCACCTCTCCGGAGCTTTGGCAAGTCCGAATGAGACCCCTGCCGTGATTCCCCAACCAGCCGCTTTCGGGCCTGCGGAAGCGCCGAGCGCACCGCCCGCCGATGATCGACGCGAAATCCAGAGCCGTCGCTCGGGCATCGACCGCCGCCGCGCCCGAGGCGAAGTCAGCAACATCCTGGGGATGATCGAGGGCTCGCCCCTGGATCGGCGCAAAGCGCCTGACCGGCGGCTGACCAACGACCGGCGCCTTACCGAGCGCTGACCGCGTACAACCCAAGCGCCGCCCACACGCAGGCGAACGTGATGAGGGTGTGGACGGTGAACGCCTCGCCGAAGGCGAACACGGCGAGCAGGAAATGCCCGGTCGGCACGATGTATTGCAGCAGGCCGAGGGTAGACAGGCGAATCCGCTGCGCTCCTGTGACGAAGAGCAAGAGGGGCAGCGCGGTGAGCGGGCCGGACACCAAGAGCAGCGCCGTCGTGGTCCAGTCGGCGGGTCCCATGGACCCGGAACCGTCGGCCGCCAGGATGACCAGGTAGCCGGCGGCGACGGGTGCCAGCACGAGGGTTTCGACGAACAGCCCTGTCGTCGGGTCGACGGTAATGACCTTGCGGATCAGTCCGTAGACGCCAAAGGTGACCGCCAGGGTCAGGGAGACCCAGGGGAAGACGCCCACGGCGACGACCTGATAGCCGACGCCGGCCGCCGCCAGGGCCACGGCTCCCCATTGCAGAGGCCGCAACCGCTCGCTCAGCACGACAACGCCGAGAACGACACTGACCAACGGATTGATGAAATAGCCGAGGCTCGATTCCAGAACGCGGCCGACGGCAATGGCCCAGATGAACACCCCCCAGTTGACCGTGATCACCGCCGCTGCCAGGACCAGCCCCCCGGCGAGCCGGCGGTTGGTGAACACTGCGGCCACCCGCCGCCAATGCCGAAGCAAGGCAATCACTCCGGCCATCAGTACAAGCGTCCAGACGATTCGATGGGCCAGGACCTCGACCGCCGGCACGTGGGCAACGGCCTTAAAATACAGAGGGAAAAGCCCCCAAAGGGCATAGGCGCTGGCGGCCGAGGCTGCGCCCAATACCGTTGTCGACCGCGTCTCGCTCATTGACCCGTCCCAATCACTAAAGGACGTAGATCAGCAGCAACGGCAACGAGACAAACGACAGCACCGTCGACAGCACCACCATCCCGGCGACCTCCTCGGGCGCCGTCTGGTAGCGCTGAGCGAACAGGAAATTGAACACCGCCACCGGCATCGTTGACTGCAAGACCATCACCCCTCGCGCAGCGCCTTCCAGGCCCAGCGACCAGGCGACCAGAACCCCAACGGCGAACCCCATGTCCAGGCGCAGCGCCGAAAGCCAGGCAGCCCGTCCCGCCCGCCGCACGCTGAGCCGCGACAGCGAAACACCGAGGGTAATCAGCATCATAGGTATGGTGATGGCGCCCAGCAGCTTGGTCGTGGCGTTGATCCATGCCGGCGGTTGGGCGCCGGCGGCCAAGAACACCATGGCGATGGCGACGGCATAGACGATGGGAATCCGTGCCAGATTCCGGAAGGACAGGGTCCCGGACGCAATGGCTGCGCCAATGGTGAGTTGGGCGACGGCACACACGGCGAACACGCCGATCGCCAAGGCGAGGCCCGCGTCTCCGAAGGCAAGGAAACAGAGCGGCAGGCCCATGTTGCCCGTGTTCGGAAATGTCAGCGCCGGAAGGAACGCCCGCAAGGACAAGCCCGAAAGGCGCAGAACAAGAGCGGCGATGGCCGCGCACAGCGCCAGCATGACCACCGCCGCGCCGGAAATGACGCCCACCGCCGCCGCGTCGACGGTCAGATTGGCGAGGGTGTGAAACACCAGACATGGCGTCGCGACATTGGTGATCAGCGTGGTGACGAACTCGACGTCGAAGGTGCGTCCGAACCGGGCCCACCCGTAGCCGATCCCGGCGCACACGAGCACTGGGGCAATGATCGAGAACAGTTCCGCGAACATGGATGGTGCCGTCTGGTGGGTTCGGCGGCGTCACTCAACCCAGGCAATTCTAAGGACGTTCGTCGAGCCGCGGGTTCCCAGCGGAAGCCCGGCAGTGACCACGAGAGGTGCCCCTTGGCCGGCAAACTGGGTCTCCGTCGCGATGCGCACTGCCACTTCGACCATCGTGTCGAAGTCGTCGAGGCTTTCGACCAGGACGGAATGCACGCCCCAAACCAGGGTCAGGCTGCGGGCGACACTCTCCAGGCTGGTCAGGCCCAGGATCGGCACGGGCGGCCGCTCGCGGGCGGCCCGCAACGTCGTCGAACCACTGGACGAGAAGGTCACGATGGCCGCCGCCGATATGGTCTGGGCGACATGGCGGGCGGCGGCGGTGATGGCATCGGAGGCCGTCGGCGCCGGCTGCGCGCGGGTCCCATCGATGATGCCGCGATAGGGCGGGTCCCGTTCGACCCGGGCGATGATGCGATCCATCATCGCCACCGACTCGATCGGATAGTCCCCCGAGGCCGTTTCCGCCGACAGCATCACCGCGTCGGCGCCGTCGTAGACAGCGGTGGCAACGTCCGAGGCCTCGGCCCGGGTCGGCATCGGCGCGGCGACCATGGAATCCAGCATCTGGGTGGCGACGACGACGGGCTTGCCGGCATACCGGCAGGCGCGGATGATGCGCTTCTGCAGTGCCGGCACGTCCTCGGGCGGAACCTCGACGCCGAGGTCACCGCGGGCCACCATCACCGCATCGGCAAGGTCGACGATCTCGAACAGATGATCGACGGCGGTCGGCTTTTCGAGCTTGGCCAGCAACGATGCCCGGCCGCCTATCAGGCGCAGCGCCTCGGCGATGTCCTCCGGTCTCTGCACGAACGATAGCGCCACCCAGTCGACGCCCAGGTCCAAAGCGAAGGCAAGGTCGTAGTGGTCCTTCTCGGTCAGCGGCGACAGATCCAGCATGACGCTCGGCACGTTGACGCCCTTGCGGTCCGACAGCGGGCCGGGCGTGACCACCCGGGTCTCGGCGAAATCGCTGCCGCAATCTTGCACCGACAGACGGACTTTGCCGTCGTCCAGCAGCAGATCGGTGCCCGGCACCAGGGCGGCGAAGATTTCTGGATGGGGCATCGGCGCACGCCGTACATCGCCGGGCTCGTCGGAGAGATCGAGCCGGAACGGCGCCCCCGCCTCCAGTGTCACCCGGCCGCCGGCGAACTTGCCGAGGCGCAGCTTCGGCCCCTGGAGATCGGCCAGCACACCGACCGATCTGCCGAACTGCGATTCCAGGGCACGGATGGTCTCGTAGCGCGCCGCATGCTCTTCATGGGTGCCGTGGCTGAAGTTGAGCCGGAAAACGTCGGCGCCGGCCATGAACAGCCGAGTGATGGACTCGGCGTCGCTGCTGGCCGGTCCCAGGGTTGCGAGGATCTTGGCTTTGCGGGTCCGGCGCATGGTGTGGCCCTTGGTCCGGGGTCGATGATCGGGCCGTGCGTTGCCCGGTGGCCAGACAATAGGACGCCGCATGCCCTTGAACAAAGGTGAAAATGCCGGCCGCACCGCGGCGCTGCGGCTGGCGGCCCACCCCTGCGGCCGGTAAGATGTCGGTGGAGGCCCAGTGCCGTGCGCAAGCTGTTTTCCGGCAAGCCCCGCCGTGATGGGGCGAAGAAGCGGACCCGGACACCGGCCGCGGCGGAGTCCGCGCCGGACGTCGGCGACGTGGCCAGCGTCGCCGAGGATGCGCTGCAGTCGCTCCGGGAATTGGAAGAGCTGGTCGTCGGGCCGGCGGCCAGCGCGAAAACCCGCAAGCGACGCTGGTCGCTGTTCGGCGGCGGAAAGGCGAAGGCGACGGCCGGACCGTCGTGGGCACCCGCTCAGGGCACCACCCCAACGACCCAAGGTGTCGAGTCCGCCGCCCATCCGGAACGGGAACAGCTGATCCGCGATGCGCTCGCCATCCAGCGCGACAAGCAATCGGCGCTCGCCAGCCTCAGCGACGAGCAACGCGCCCTGCTGCGCGAGATGGCCCAGAAACTCCTCGGCGCCGATCCCGGCAAGGGCGGTGCGTGAGCGGGTTGGCCCTGCCGCGCCGCTGTGCTATGGCGGGCAAAGTCCAGTCTTCGCCATTGCCAGAGTCCGCATCATGCTCTTCCGCCGTCGATCGTTTCTGTCCGGCCTGTGCGCCGCCGTTGCCCTCTCGGCCGTCCTGATCGCCGGCAGACCGGCCTCGGCCGCCGACCCCGAGAACACCCTCTATCTCGATCTCAAGAACGGCCGGGTGACCATCGCCATGCGCCCCGATCTGGCGCCCCGCCACGTCACCCGCATCAAGGAGCTGGTGCGCCAGGGGTTCTACGACGGACTGACCTTCCACCGGGTGATCGCCGGCTTCATGGCCCAGGGCGGCGACCCCGACGGTGATGGTACCGGCGGATCGGGAGTCAACATCCCGGCCGAATTCTCCGACGAGCCATTCCGCAAAGGCACCGTCGGCATGGCCCGCTCGCATGACCCGAACAGCGGCGATTCCCAGTTCTTCATCTGCTTCGCCCGCTCGGATTTCCTCGACGGCCAATACACCGTCTGGGGCCAAGTCATAGACGGCATGGGCCACGCGTTCCGCATCAAGCGCGGCGACAAATCGCGGAATGGCGAAGTCAGAAACCCCGACCGCATCATCCGCATGCAGGTGGCGGCGGACGTTAAGCAGTAGGTCGTTTCTGTGGTCTAGCCGAGAGCCGCCGTCACGCCTCTGTTTCGGCAGGTGGCTGGCGGCGCCGGAAGGCCGTCGCCATCAGTGTGTCGGCCATCGCGAGTTGGCGGGTGAGGAACCGGCGGGTGCGCTCCTGGCCCTCGGTGTCGTCGCGGGACCAGATGCAGAGCGTGGCCAGGAACAGGTTGGTGAGGCCGATCTCCTCGATCTGACGCCGCACGCCGCCGGCGTCGAGCCCGGCGGCGTCCCTGAGCCAGAGGATGGTGCGCGACAGACTGAAGATCATCGGCACCCAGTGATGCACGTGCACCGGCCACATCTTGGCCATCAGCATCTGCGCGGTAACCTCGCGGTGCGGCGACAGCGCGTCGAACCAGCGCATCATCAGCCAGCGGATGCGCTCGCGCGCCGGCAGAGTGGCGAACTCGGCATCCACCGGCGCCAGCATCGCCGCCCGGGCGCGCCCGAACCAGGCATCGGCGACGGCATCGAGGTCACGGAAATGCGCGCCGATGTCGGCGAGGGTGACACCCAGCCGTTCGGCGACCACACGCAGGCGCACATTGTCCCAGCCGACCTCCTCGGCGAGGTCGATGGCTGTATCGACGATCTGATCACGAAGACCCGAGGCGCGCCGGCGGGCGGCTTTCTTGCGCTCGGCCATGTCCCTTCCCCTCCGGTTCCATTTGCGGACCGGTGGATCGGCCCGATTGGATCGCCTATTTGTTGAAGAATCATAGCACAAATTGGAACCACCGAGAGCGCTTCGAACCGCCGTTTGGCCGACACCAAGAGTTCCGGGTCGTTGCTCACCGGCGGCATGCGGAGGTCGGGTCCGCCAAGGGAATGATCGCCGCCACTTTTTCCTTTCCCGCCGGCTGCTCGGCACTAAGATCGGGACAAACTTCGCGGGGAAGGATGAGGCCATGAAAATCAAGCTCGTTTCGCTCGCCGTCGCGCTGGCAGCCGCGCTCGCAACAGCGTTCGCCGCGCCCGTGCAGGCGCAGGAGAAGTCGATCGCCATCACCCAGATCGTCGAGCATCCGGCCCTCGACGCCTGCCGCCAGGGCGTCAAAGACGAGCTCGCCGATGCCGGCTTCGTGGTCGGCAAGAACCTGAAATGGACCTACGAAAGCGCCCAGGGCAATCCCGGTACCGCTGCCCAGATCGCCCGCAAGTTCATCGGCGAGAACCCCGACGTCATCGTCGCCATCTCGACGCCGTCGTCGCAGCCGGTGGCCGCGGCGACCAAGACCATCCCGCTGGTGTTCAGCGCCGTCACGGACCCGGTGGGCGCCAAACTGATCGGCAACATGGAGCGTCCGGGCGGTAACGTCACCGGCACCTCCGACATGCTGCCCCTGGACGAACACCTGAAGCTGATCAAGCGGCTCGTACCGTCGGCCAAGACCGTCGGCGTGGTATTCAACCCGGGCGAGGCCAACTCCGTCTCCAGCGTCGCGTCCATGAAGGCGGCCGCCCCGGCGCTCGGGCTTTCCATCGTCGAGGCGCCGGCGACCAAGTCGAGTGACGTGCTCGCTGCCGCCCGTTCGGCCGCCGGCAAGGCCGATGCCCTCTACGTGCCGACCGACAATACCGTGGTCTCGGCGTTCGAGGCGGTGGTCAAGGTCGGCATCGACGCCAAGCTGCCGGTGTTCGCCGCCGACACCGATTCGGTGACGCGCGGCGCTATCGCCGCCCTCGGCTTCAACTACTACGACGTCGGCCGCCAGACCGGGCGCATGGTGGTGAAGATCCTCAAGGGCACCAAACCCGGCGACATCCCCGCGGCGACGGTCGAGAAGATGGACCTGCACCTCAATCTGCCGTCGGCGCAGAAGATGGGCGTCAGCATCCCCGATGCCGTGGTCGCCGAGGCCAAGAAGGTGATCCGCTGACCCGTTCCAGAGGCGGACGACCGCGTTGAGCCTGATCGCCTTTCTCGGCGCGGTCGAAACCGGGCTGATCTTCGCCCTGGTCGGGCTCGGCGTCTATCTGTCGTTCCGGATCCTGCAGTTCCCCGATCTCACCGTCGACGGCAGCTTTCCCCTCGGCGCGGCGGTGTCGGCGGTGCTGATCACCACGGGCTGGAACCCCTATCTCGCCACAGCCTGCGCCTTCGTCGCCGGCGCCGGTGCAGGCCTTGTCACCGCCTGGCTCAACGTGCGGCTCAAGATCCTGCACCTGCTGGCCAGCATCCTGACGATGATCGCGCTTTACTCGATCAACCTCCGGATCATGGGCCGGCCGAACGTCGCGTTGCTCGGTGAGACGACGGTGTTCACGCCGCTCGAAGGCATCGGCATCTCGCAATACGTCGCCCTGCCCCTGGTGCTGGCAGTCGTGGTCGTTGTTGCCAAGCTGCTGTTCGATTTCTTTCTCAACTCGGAGACCGGTCTCGCCATGCGGGCCACCGGCGCCAACGCCCGCATGGCCCGCGCCCAGGGCATCGACACCGGCGCGACGACTCTCCTCGGCATGGCGCTCAGCAACGCCACCGTCGCCTTCGCCGGTTCTCTGTTCGCCCAGAGCCAAGGCAGTGCCGACGTCACCATGGGTGTGGGCGTCATCGTCGTCGGGCTGGCCGCGGTCATCGGCGGCGAGGCGCTGGTGCCGCCGCGAACGGTGTTCCTGGCGACCATCGCCTGCGTCGTCGGCTCGCTGGTCTACCGCCTTGCCGTGGCGCTGGCGCTCAACGCCGACGTGCTCGGCCTCAAGGCCCAGGACCTCAACCTGATCACCGCCGTCCTCGTCGCGGCGGCACTGGTGCTTCCCAGCGTGCGGCGGCCGGTGCGGCGCGCCCGTCCCCGGAAGCCGGCACCATGATCCGCGTTGAAGACCTTGCCGTCACCTTCGGGCGCGGCACGCCGATGGAGACCAAGGCGCTGCGCGGCATCAGCCTCGCCATCCCCACCGGCCAGTTCGTCACCGTCATCGGCTCCAACGGCGCCGGCAAGACCACGGTGCTGAACGCGCTCTCCGGCGAGGTCGCCGTCGACGAGGGCCACATCGTCATCGACGAACAGGACGTCACACAGTGGCCGGCGGCGCGGCGCGCCGGCCTCGTTGCCCGGGTGTTTCAGGATCCGATGGCCGGCACCTGCGCCAACCTGACCATCGCCGAGAACATCGGTCTCGCCGCCACCCGCGGCCACCGCCGCGGCCTGCGCCCGGCGGTGACGCGGTCCCTGAGGGACGAAATCCGTGAGCGCCTCGCCCGCCTCGGTCTGGGTTTGGAGAACCGCCTCGACGATCCCATGGAATTGTTGTCCGGCGGCCAGCGCCAGGCGGTGAGCCTGATGATGGCGACGTTCCGGCCGATGAAGATCCTGCTCCTCGACGAACACACCGCGGCGCTCGATCCCAAGACCGGCGCCTTCGTCCTCGAACTGACACGCGAGGTCGTCGAAGAAACCCATCTGACGACGCTGATGGTGACCCATTCCATGCGCCAGGCCCTCGATGTCGGAGAGCGCACGGTGATGCTCCACGAAGGTCGCGTGGCGCTCGACGTTGCCGGGGACGACCGCCGCGGCCTTGAAGTCGAGGACTTGCTGCACATGTTCGAACGTGTCCGCGGCGAGGAACTTGACGATGACACGCTGCTGCTTGGCTAGACAGTCCACCGCCTCACGCAGATGTCACCGTTCCGTCACGCCACCGCCATATGGCATTGCTACGCTTGAGCGCTCCTCCGCACGTTCGCTGCGGAGATCAAATCAACCTCTCGATCGGGAGATCACCATGCGCTTGAGGAAGATGCGACTCGTCCTCGCGGCGGCGCTCGCCGCAGTCGCCATCGACACCACCGCCGCGTTCGCCGCGGACGGCGTTCAACTGGGGCCGCGGCCCTACTACCTCATCGACCAGATGAAGGACGGCGCGCTGAAGTCCAAGCTCGCGCAATGCACGGCGGGACCCTTCACGAAGTCCGAATTCTCCATCGGCCACCGCGGCGCGCCGATGCAGTTCCCCGAGCACACGAAGGAGTCCTACGTCGCCGCGGCGCGCATGGGCGCCGGCATCCTCGAATGCGACGTCACCTTCACCAAGGACCGCGAGCTTGTCTGCCGGCATTCCCAGTGCGACCTGCACACGACGACCAACATCCTCGCCATCCCCGATCTCGCGGCCAAGTGCTCGGAGCCGTTCTCGCCGGCCGATCCGGCGACCGGCAAGGAAGCCTCGGCGAAGTGCTGCACCAGCGACATCACGCTCGCCGAATTCAAGCGCCTGCGCGGCAAGATGGACGCCTCCGACAAGACCGCGACGACCGTGGACGGTTACATGGGCGGCACGGCAAATTGGCGCACCGACCTCTACGCGACGTCGGGCACGGTGCTGAGCCACGCCGAGAGCATCGAACTGTTCAAGAGCCTTGGCGCCAAGTTCACCCCCGAACTGAAATCGCCGAGCGTCGCGATGCCCTTCGACGGCGACTACACCCAGGAAGCCTATGCCCAGCAGCTGATCGACGAGTACAAGGCCGCCGGCGTCCCGGCCTCCGACGTCTTCGCCCAGTCGTTCAATCTCGACGACGTGCTCTACTGGATCAAGAAGGAGCCAGCGTTCGGTAACCAGGCCGTCTACCTGGACGGCCGCTACGGCGACAAGAGCTTCGACCACGCCAATCCGGCAACGTGGAACCCCGACATGAGCAAGCTCGCCGACGCCGGCGTGAAGATCGTCGCGCCGCCAATGTGGATGCTCGTCGGGCTCAACGACGAGCGCGAGATCGTGCCATCGGTCTACGCCGAGAAAGCCAAGGGCGCCGGCCTCGACATCATCACCTGGACGCTGGAGCGGTCGGGCCCGCTGAACACCGGCGGCGGCTGGTACTTCCAGACGGTCAAGGACGGTATCACCAGCGACGGCACGACCTTCGAGCTGTTGGACGTGCTGGCCCGCGACGTCGGCATCAAGGGCATCTTTACGGACTGGCCGGCGACGGTGACCTACTACGCCAATTGCATGGGCATGAAGTAGGGCGCCGGTAGACCAACGCACCCTCCCATCGACGGCCGCGCATTTCCACCGTAGGGGCGGGTTTGAAACCCGCTCCTACACCGGATGCGGGGTGGCACCTACGGCTCGTTCCAGACGACGCGGCCGAGATTGGCAACGTCATAGCCCTCCATCTCGGTCGCACGGGCGGTGAACGCGGCGGTACGGGTGAAAGTGAGCAACGCCTGGATCGGCGGCTCGAAATAGTCGCGCCGGCGCATCATAAGGTCGTAGCGCCCCCGGTGCAGGGCCACGAAATCAAGGCGGTAGCGGTGCGCCACCTCGGCGACGCCCAGGCCCGCGTCGGCCTTACCCTCAAGGACGCCGAGACCGAGGTCGGTTTCGCTGCGCGCCGGCTGCGCCAGCACGTCGAGATCGGTGAGGGCGATTCCCGCCTCGCCCAGAAGGTGCTCGAACAGCACGCGGCTTCCGGCCTCATTCTGCCGAGCGACGACGCGCGCGCCCTTGGTCTTCAGATCGCCGATGGTACGGATGCCGAGGGGGTTTCCCGGCGCCAGCACCAGGCCCTGATCGCGCCATGCCCACTCGACCAGCACCACCCCGAGGCCACGGCAGCTGTCCCGCGCGATGGCCATGTTGTAGCGCCCGTCATCGTCCTCCGCGCCGGCCGGATCGAGGACGTGGAGCCCACAGACCGCCGCCTCCCCGGCGGCGAAGCGGCCAACGCCGTCGAGGCTGCCGCCGGCCAGAAGCGCGAGCGCACAGCCGGACTCGCGGAGGCTCCATTCGAGCAGCGGGTCGTGGCTGCCGACGACCACTGGCGGCGGCTGGGCGGCGGTGCGGACGCTGCCGGGGAACTCTGTCCCCTCGGCGATCCACAGATCGATGAGGTTGCGGGGAAACAGCCACTTGCCGGTGACCCGGGTGCAGGGGATGCGCCGTTCGCGCACCAGATCGTAGACCTTGCGTTCCTTGATGCGCAGGTACTCGGCGACCTCGCGGGTATTCATCATCTCCGGCAAGGCCCGCTCCGATCCTGTCAATTCCTGCGCCAGGGTGTCGTTCTTTGCGGCTTCAGTATCCCCAATAATCTTGGGGGCGACAACGTTCGTGCGACGAACTATCTTGAGCGTTATATACGAACGAGCCGAACGCTCGGCGGCGCGGACAGAGGACTGGATACCGGAAGCCCGCGCCTCGCTGGGAGGTCCTTCCGGATGATCGACCCATATGGTCGTCACGTCACATATCTTCGCGTTTCGGTCACCGACCGGTGCGACTTCCGCTGTGTCTATTGCATGGCCGAGGAGATGGAGTTCCTGCCGAAGCCGGAAGTGCTGACGCTGGAGGAACTGGACCGGCTGTGCACGGCATTCGTCCGCCACGGCGTCCGCAAGCTGCGCATCACCGGTGGCGAGCCGCTGGTCCGGCGCAACATCATGCACCTGTTCCATTCCCTGAGCCGGCACATGGACTCGGGGGACCTCGACGAACTGACGCTCACCACAAACGGCAGCCAGCTGGTCAAATACGCCCATGCGCTGCGGTCCTGCGGTGTGCGCCGGGTCAACGTCTCGGTTGATTCGCTGGATGCCGAGACCTTCACCCGCATCACCCGGCGCGGCCGCCTCGATCAGGTCAAGGAGGGCCTCGCCGCGGCCAAGGACGCCGGGCTCGACGTCAAGATCAACACCGTGGCGCTCCGCGACGTCAACGCCCACGAGATGGACGACCTGGTCGCCTGGTGCGGCCGGGAGGGGTTCGACCTCTGCCTGATCGAGACCATGCCCCTCGGCGACATCGACGGCGACCGCACGGACCAGTACCTGCCCCTGGATGTCGTCCGCAGCCGACTCGAAAAACGCTGGACCCTCGTCGACTCCACCTACCGCACCGGCGGCCCGGCCCGCTACGTCACCGTCGGCAAGACCGGCCGGCGGATCGGCTTCATCACCCCGCACACCCACAATTTCTGTGAATCGTGCAACCGGGTGCGCCTGACCTGCACGGGCACCCTGTTCATGTGCCTGGGCAAGGAGGACGCCGCCGATCTGAGGACGCCGCTCCGCGCCAGCCCCTCGGACATTCCGCTGATGGCCGCCATCGACGAGGCTATCGCCCGCAAGCCCAAGGGCCACGACTTCGTCATCGAGCGCGCCGCGCCCCCCGCCGTCTCACGCCACATGAGCATGACCGGCGGCTGACGCCGCCGAACGGCTAACGCCCCAGCTCGCGCATCGCCGCGTCGAGCCCTTCGAGGGTCAGCGGGTACATGCGGTCGGCGATGATCTGGCGCATCATCTTGGTGGACGTCGTGTACTCCCACCAGTCCTCGGGCACCGGGTTCAGCCAGACGGCGCGCTGGTAGACGCCAAGTAGGCGCTCCATCCACACGAACCCAGCCTCCTCGTTCCAGTGCTCGACGCTGCCGCCGGGGTACAAGAGTTCGTAGGGGCTCATCGACGCGTCGCCGACGAAGATCGCCTTGTAGTCGTGGGGATAGGTGTGCAGCACGTCCCAGGTCTGGGTCGACTCGGCGTGGCGGCGGCGGTTGTCGCGCCACAGCCGCTCGTAGGGGCAGTTGTGGAAGTAGAAGTACTCCAGGTGCTTGAACTCGGTCCGCGCGGCCGAGAACAGCTCCTCGCAGGTCTTGATATGCGGGTCCATGGAGCCGCCGACGTCAAGGAACAAGAGCACCTTCACCGCGTTGTGCCGCTCCGGCACCATCTGGATGTCCAGATAGCCCTTCTTCGCCGTCGACAGGATGGTGTCGTGCAGCTCCAGTTCCGTCGCCGCGCCCTGGCGGGCGAACCGGCGCAGGCGGCGTAGCGCCACCTTGATGTTGCGCGTGCCCAGCTCGACTGATGCGTCCAAGTTCTTGAACTCGCGCTTGTCCCAGACCTTGACGGCGCGGTTGTTGCGGTTGCGGTCCTGGCCGATGCGGATGCCCTCGGGGTTGTAGCCCCAGGCGCCGAACGGCGAGGTGCCGGCGGTGCCGATCCACTTGGAGCCGCCCTGGTGGCGGCCCTTCTGCTCTTCGAGGCGTTGTTTCAGCGTCTCCATCAGCTTGTCCCAACCGCCGAGAGACTCGATCAGCGCCTTTTCCTCGTCGGTCAGCGTCCGCTCGGCCAGCTTCTGCAGCCAGTCCGCAGGGATCTCGATGCGCTCCTCGTCCTCGGGCGGTTCCAGGCCCTTGAACACGGAGCCGAACACCCGGTCGAACTTGTCGAGGTTGGTTTCGTCCTTCACCAGGCACGAGCGCGACAGGTAGTAGAAGTCGTCGACGCTGTAGTCGGCGATGCCGGCCTCCATCGCCTCGAGCAGGGTGAGGTATTCGCGCAAATTGACCGGTACGCGGGCGTCACGAAGTTCGAGGAAGAACTCGATGAACATGGCGGCGGTCCCCGGCGCCCTTGCCGACCCTAACCGTCCTCGCGGCGGTTGAGGAAGGCGAGGCGTTCGAACAGGTGCACGTCCTGCTCGTTCTTCAAGAGCGCGCCGTGCAGCGGCGGAATGAGCTGGCGCGCGTCGGTGGTCTTCAGCGCTTCGGGCGGGATGTCCTCGACCATCAGCAGCTTGATCCAGTCGAGGAGTTCCGACGTCGACGGCTTCTTCTTCAGCCCCGGCACCTCGCGCATCTCGAAGAACATGGTGAGCGCCGCCTGCACCAGCCGCTTCTGGATGCCGGGGTAATGCACGGCGACGATCTGCTCCATGGTCTCGCGGTCGGGAAAGCGAATGTAGTGGAAGAAGCAGCGGCGCAGGAAGGCATCCGGCAGCTCCTTCTCGTTGTTGGAGGTGATGACGACGATGGGGCGGTTGCTGGCGACCACGGTCTCCTTGGTCTCGTAGACGTGGAACTCCATGCGGTCCAGCTCGAGCAGCAGGTCGTTGGGAAACTCGATGTCGGCCTTGTCGATCTCGTCGATCAGCAGCACCGGGCGATCATCGGCCTCGAAGGCCTCCCACAGCCGGCCCTTGACGATGTAGTTGGCGATGTCGTGGACGCGTTCGTCGCCGAGCTGGGAATCGCGCAACCGCGCCACCGCATCGTATTCGTACAGACCCTGCTGGGCCTTGGTGGTCGACTTGATATGCCACTGGATCAGCGGGCGGTCCAATGCCTTGGCGACCTCAGCGGCGAGGATGGTCTTGCCGGTCCCCGGCTCACCCTTGACCAGCAGAGGCCGTTCGAGGGCAACGGCGGCGTTCACCGCCACCATCAGATCCTCCGTCGCTACATAGGTGTCGGTGCCCTCGAAACGCGTGTCCATGTCTGCCCCCGTCCGGTGTCCCTCATTTACCGTAAGGACGGGGGCGCCTCGGTTCAAGGTTGGCGGGCTACTCCGCCGCGTTCATCTGTTGGACGACGTCCAGCGTGCGCATCAGGTCGCTGCGTATGCCGGTCCAGACATCGGGACCGAGTCCCGCGAGCAGTCGCTCCTGCGCTCCCCGCCACAAGGGCACGGCTTCGGCGATCAGCGTCCAGCCGGCGTCGGTCAGAGTCACCGTGCGCCGGCGCCGGTCAGCGCCGGGGGCCGTCGCCAAAAGGCCACGCGCGTGAAGGGGTTTGACCACGCGCGACACGGTCGACGGGTCCATCACCAGAATATCGCCGAGGTCGGTGAGGCTCGGGCGGTCATGGGTGGCAACGGCGACGAGTAGGGCGAGCTGGGTCGATCGCAGGCCGGTCGGGTCCAGAGCTTCGTCGAAAAACTGGGTCACGGCGCAAGAAACTTTGCGCATGTTCAAACACGCGCATTGCGCCGCCATCGACGACAACGCATCACGACTGTTCGTGAACCGCTCTTCGTCCACGAGCAAACCGCCCCCTGCTTGCCACCTCGCGGGCAGGGCCCGCGATTTCATATCGATGCGCGTTTTCGCGCACGCCCGCTTTCCGCAGTTGGGACTATTATGTGGTGCGAACGCCTCTCAGCACAAGAATTTTCCGTACATGCAGGCGTCTTTTCGCGTCCGCACGACGCCTATCGATTTCCCGCAAGTTATTCGGCCGGCAGCACTTTCGGGCGGGTGAGCACGGAAACCGCCTCCGGCGTCGGCGTTTCGGGAACCAGCCGCGCTAGCCCCAACGACCCCGCCGCCATGGCCGCGCCGGACAGGAACACCGCCGCCGGCGAGGCGATCCACAGGAACCCGAAGGCTGCCGGGATGACCACCGCAGCGATGTGGTTGATGGTGAAGCTGACGCCGGAGGTGCTGGCAATGTCGGCGGGATCGGCGATCTTCTGGAAGTAGGTCTTTACCGCGATGGCCAGGGCGAAGAACAGGTGGTCGAGGATGTAGAGGCCGACGGCGATCCACGGCGAATCGACGAATGCGTAGCCGACGAATACGGCGATCAGTCCGACGTATTCCAGGGTCAGTGCCCGGCGTTCGCCCCAGCGCGCGATCAGCCGCCCGATGGACGGCGCCACCAGCATGGTGACCACGTGGTTGGCGAGGAACATCAGGGTGATCGCGGCGACGTCGAAGCCGAACTTCTCGACCATCAGGAAGCCGGCGAAGACGATGAAGATCTGGCGCCGCGCCCCGGACATGAAGGTCAGCGCGTAGTAGAGCCAGTAGCGGGGACGGACGATGAGCGCCTTGGTCTGCTCGACCCGGGTCGGGAAGCGGGGGAAAGCGATCCACACGGCGAGCGTGATTGCCACCGTGGCGCCGCCGGCGATGGCGTAGACCCAGACCATGTCCAGACCGCCAAGGGTGACGCCAACGTAGATCAGGCCGAACGCGGCGATGGTCGCGAACGAGCCGACCGAGATCAACCGCCCGAACAGCTCCGGCGCCCCTTCGCGGTCGGTCCATTGCAAGGCCAGGGACTGGCGGACGGTTTCGAAGTAGTGGAAGCCGACCGACATCAGCACGGTGGTCAGATAGAGGCCGAGCACGTTCGGGAACAGGCCGGTGATCGCCACGCCCGTGCCCAACAGCAGCAGCGAGATCAGTGCCAGGGTCTGCTCGCGCACCAGGATCAGCACGAAGACGACGGCGAAGGCGAGAAACCCGGGAATCTCCCGCAGGCTCTGCAGGATGCCGATCTCGACGCCGGTGAACGCCGCCCGCTCGACGGCGAAATTGTTGATCAGCGCCATCCATGTGGCGTGCGACAGCGGCATCGCCAGCGCCATCAGGATCAGCAGCACCTCGGGCCGGCGCCAGTCCTTGAGCATCATCACAACAGTTTCCGTCCTAACCCGCCGGCGACACTACCGGCACTTGGGGTCGATGGCGCGGAAAATCCACTTGGTGCGGTGGCGGAACCGGCGCTAGGGCCCGGGATCGGTCGCCCTAAGAGCCGCCGCGGCGGTTAGTCCCCAGACCGCATTGGCCAGCAGCACGACGACGGGTGTCAGGGTGCCTAGGCCGAGGCCGAACGCGCCGTGGGGTGTTTTGGCCGGGAACACGACGAATAACTGAACCAGAGTCGGTCCGAGGCTGAACAGGAGCGCGCGTAGCCAGATGCGGGAGTCGAGGACAGGCATCAGGAAGGCGAAGCCCCAAAGGCCACCCCAGACGATACGCGGGTAGAGCCAAGCCGGCGACAGGTTCGGCGCGATGCCAACACCGACCATGGCCGTCAAACTCAGCGCGCCGGCCGCCCAGATCGCCAGACTGTTGACCAGGCCGCCGAAGGCGCCGGCCGCGAAGGTCAGAAGAATTGTCGTCGGAATTCGTCTCATCGTTCCCGCCGATCGATCCCATCGTCGGGACACAAACAAACGGGCGCGACGACTATTCCATCGGATGATTGCCTCAGGACGTCTTTGGCGGATAACCCGGCATCAGCTCGTAGGGATGCTGCCAGCCGTCAAGGGCGGCGATGCGGCCGAGCCATGCGGCGATGTTGGGATGGTTCTCTTCCCAGACGACGCCGATTTCATCGGGCCAGTAGAGATAGCCGCACATTGACAGGTCGGCGATGGTCGGGCGGTCGTTGACGACGAAGGACCGCCCGGCGAGATGGCTCTCAAGGATGCCGAGCGCCGTCTGCGAACGCATCTCCAGGAACTCGGTGACCGGTGTTTCGCCGGTGTTGCCGAAGGTCCGCATGAACCGGAGCGTCGCCGTGTAGCTGGTCAGCTTGTGATTGTCGAACAGCAGCCAGTGGAGGATTTCCAGGCGCTCGTCTTCGCTTTCGGGCCCGAACCGTCCGCGTTGCTCGGCGAGATAGGTGAGGATCGCGCCCGATTGGGTCAGCGTCCGCTCGCCGTGGACCAGCACCGGCACCTCGCCCATCTCGTTGATCGCCCGATACTCCGGGGTGCGGGTCTCGCCGTTGAAGTAGTCGACGAACCGCGGTTCCCAGTCGGCGCCCGAAAGCGCCAGCATCAGTGCCGCCTTGTAGGCGTTCCCCGATTGGGCGAAGCAATAGAGGACGTATTCGGCCATTGGCGTGTGCTCTCAGGCCGTACCCGCGATGGCGTGTTCGATGGCGTCAAGCGCCTCCGCCGCTTTGGACGCATCCGGTCCGCCGGCCTGGGCCATGTCGGGCCGGCCGCCGCCGCCGCGTCCGCCGACCGCCGCGGAGCCCGCGCGCACCAGATCGACGGCGCTGAGCCGCTCGGCCAGGTCGTCGGTGACGCCGACGACGAGCGACGCCTTGCCGTCGGCGGTCGAGACGAGGGCGACGACACCGGAGCCGATCTGCTTCTTGAGGTCGTCGGCGAGGCCCTTGAGCTGCTTGGCGGGCACGCCTTCAAGGAGGCGCGGCGAATACTTGACGCCGCCGACGTCCTTGAACCCGTCCGTGCCGCCGCCTCCGGTTGCCAGTGCGCGGTGGGCGTCTGCGAGCTCCCGCTCCAGACGGCGGCGCTCCTCCATGAGCGCGGCGACCCGTTCGGGCAGTTCCGCCGGCGCCACCTTGAGGATGCCGGCGGCTTCGCGCAGCGCCGCTTCTTCGGCGGCGACGTAGGCCTGGGCGCCCTCGCCCGTCACCGCTTCGATGCGGCGAACGCCCGCGGCGACGGCACCCTCGGAGACGATCTTGAACAGCCCGATGTCGCCGGTGCGGCGCACGTGGGTGCCGCCGCAAAGCTCGACCGAGTACGGACGCGGGCCGTCCGGGCCGCCCATGGAGACGACGCGTACCTCATCGCCGTACTTCTCGCCGAACAGCGCCATGGCGCCGGCCTCGACCGCCGCTTCCGGCTCCATCAGGTGGGTGTCGACGGCGGCGTTGACCCGGATGCGGGCGTTCACCTCAGCTTCGACCGCAGCCAGTTTCTCCGGCGTGATCGCCTTCGGGTGCGAAATGTCGAAGCGCAGCCGGTCGCGGGCGACCAGCGAGCCCTTCTGGGTGACGTGATCGCCGAGATGGCGGCGCAGCGCCTCGTGCAGGAGGTGGGTCGCCGAGTGGTTGGCGCGGATGGCCGTGCGCCGGGGCGACTCGACCGCCAGCGCCACGTCGTCGCCGATGCGCAGCGTGCCGGCGGCAACGACGCCGATGTGGACGTGCATGTCGCCGAGACGCTTCTGGGTATCGGACACGTCGACCTCCAGGCCATCCGGTCCGGTGATGGTCCCCTTGTCGCCCATCTGGCCGCCCGATTCGCCGTAGAACGGCGTCTGGTTGCACACAACGGCGACGGCGATGCCTTCGTTGGCCTCGTTGACCGGCTCGCCGTCGACGACAATGGCCAGCACCTTGCCCTCGGCGGTTTCCGTCTCGTAGCCGAGAAAGTCGGTGGCGCCGGCCTCTTCGCGGACGGCGAACCACACCTCCTCGGTGGCGGCCTCGCCGGAGCCGGCCCAAACCCTGCGCGCTTCCTCGCGCTGGCGGGCCATGGCCGCATCGAAGCCGTCGGTGTCGACGCCGATGTCGCGCAGCCTGAGCGCGTCCTGGGTGAGGTCGAGGGGGAATCCATAGGTATCGTAGAGCTTGAACGCGGTTTCGCCGTCGAGTTCGCCGCCCGCCGTGAGGTCCTCCGTCGCCTCGTCGAGAAGCCGCAGCCCGCGATCAAGGGTGCGCTTGAACCGCGTCTCTTCCAGCTTCAGGGTCTCGGAAATCAGCGCCTCGGCGCGGGTCAGCTCCGGGTACGGCCCGCCCATCTTGGCGACCAGCGCCGGCACCAGCCGCCACATCAGCGGCTCGGCGCAGCCGATCATGTGGGCGTGGCGCATGGCGCGGCGCATGATCCGGCGCAGCACGTAGCCGCGGCCCTCGTTGGAGGGCAGCACGCCATCCGAGATCAGGAACGCGCTGGCGCGCAGGTGATCGGCAATGACCCGGTGCGACATACGGTGCTCGCCCTCGGGCTCGGTGCCGGTGGCCTCGGCCGAGGCGTGGATCAGCGCCTGCAGCAGATCGATTTCGTAGTTGTCGTGGGTGCCCTGCATCACCGCGGCGATGCGTTCGAGCCCCATGCCGGTGTCGATGGAGGGTTTGGGCAGGTCAATGCGCTGGTCCGGTGTTATCTGTTCGTATTGCATGAACACCAGGTTCCAGATCTCGATGAACCTGTCGCCGTCCTCGTTTTCGCTTCCCGGCGGTCCGCCCTCGAGCCGCGGTCCGTGGTCGTAAAAGATCTCCGAGCACGGCCCGCAGGGGCCGGTGTCGCCCATGGACCAGAAGTTGTCCGAGGTGGCGATGCGCAGGATCTTCTCCTCCGGCAGCCCGGCGATCTTCTTCCACAGATCGAAGGCCTCGTCGTCCTCGGCGTAGACGGTGACCAGCAGGCGGTCTTCGGGCAGGCCGAACTCCTTGGTCACCAGGTTCCACGCCAGCTCGATGGCGAGGTCCTTGAAGTAGTCGCCGAACGAGAAATTGCCGAGCATCTCGAAGAAGGTGTGGTGGCGGGCGGTGTAGCCGACGTTTTCCAGGTCGTTGTGCTTGCCGCCGGCGCGCACGCACTTCTGCGCCGTCACCGCGCGCACGTAGTCGCGCTTCTCGGCGCCGGTGAACACGTTCTTGAATGGCACCATGCCGGCCGAGGTGAACATCAGCGTCGGATCGTTGCGCGGCACCAGCGGCCCCGAGGCCTCGACCGTGTGGCCGTTGCGGGCGAAGAAATCGAGGAACGCCTTGCGGATGTCGTTGACGGTCTGCATGGATCTAATTTAGGCCGCGTGTGGCACCGAGAAAACGCCGCTCTCAATGGCGCCCGCTTTTATCCCGTCCCACTGCGGGTGTCCACCGATGCCAGTAAACACCAAACGCGGCCCCGAAGGGCCGCGCCGGCGAAAACCGCGGGATCGTGGGGACTACCCGGCGGCGGGTTCGTCGGAGACGGGCGCGTCGTCGGCGTCGTCGTCGGGGCCGACCATCATCTGTTCCGAGACGAGGCCGGCGTTCTGGCGGATCTGGCTCTCGATCTCGCCGGCGATCTCCGGGTGGTCGCGCAAGAACGCCTTGGCGTTTTCGCGGCCCTGGCCGACGCGTTCGTCGCCATAGGAGAACCATGATCCCGACTTCTCGACGATGCCGGCCTTGAGGCCGAGGTCGAGGATCTCGCCCATCTTCGAGACGCCCTCGCCGTACATGATGTCGAACTCGACCATCTTGAACGGCGGCGCCAGCTTGTTCTTGACCACCTTGACCCGGGTCTGGTTGCCGACCACCTCGTCGCGGTCCTTGATCGCGCCGATGCGGCGGATCTCGAGGCGCACCGAGGAATAGAACTTGAGCGCGTTGCCGCCGGTGGTGGTCTCGGGGTTGCCGAACATCACGCCGATCTTCATGCGGATCTGGTTGATGAAGATGATCATCGTCCGCGAGCGCGACACCGAGGCGGTCAGCTTGCGGAGCGCCTGACTCATCAGCCGCGCCTGCAGGCCGACGTGAGTGTCGCCCATCTCACCCTCGAGCTCGGCCCTCGGCACCAAAGCGGCGACGCTGTCGATGACCAGCACGTCGACGGCGCCGGAGCGCACCAGGGTGTCGGCGATCTCCAGCGCCTGCTCGCCGGCATCCGGCTGCGAGATCAACAGCTCGTCCACGTTGACGCCCAGCTTATGGGCATAGACGGGATCGAGCGCGTGCTCGGCGTCGACGAAGGCGCAGGTGCCGCCCCGCTTCTGGGCCTCGGCGACGGCGTGCAGCGCCAGCGTGGTCTTGCCGGAGCTTTCGGGGCCGTAGATCTCGACGATGCGCCCGCGCGGCAGGCCGCCGATGCCGAGCGCGATGTCGAGGCCCAGCGAGCCCGTGGAGACGACCTCGGTCTCCACCGCCTCGCGCTGGCCCAGGCGCATGATCGAGCCCTTGCCGAAGGCCCGCTCGATCTGGCTGACCGCGGCGTGGAGCGCCCGGTTGCGGTCGGAAGTGTCTCTGTCCACGAGGCGCAGGCTCGTCTCAGCCATCGGTCATCCCCTTATTCCACAGGCTGCGGCGGATACGCAATGACGTTCACTGTGCATGTTTTGTTCTCATGCACAAGAGATTTTTTTAATCTGTTGTTTTAAAAGGCAAAAATAGGTTTATTTTCGATCTTTGTTCACGTTCGTCTGGGCACGAACTTGTCATCTAGCGGCATGTAAGGCGACTCCATGACGCGTTAGGGGCGAAATGGGAGACCTCGATGCCGGCCAAGCAATCCTGTGCTCCCCTTCGGACTATTTCTTGGCTGTTGGCGGCCGGATGAGAATATCCCGCAAGATATCGCGGAGCCCTGATGACGGCTCCATCACCGCCGACCTGCACCGGATTCGTGAAGATGACCGGGCCAGTCCCGTGATGGAGCGCGCCTTCAGGTACTGGCTTTAGTCGTCGCCAGCCATGTGGTCGAGGTTATTGCCCTTCCGGCCGTCCGGGTTGGTGCGAAGATGAGTCTTGGCCCCATCCCGCCGGACGACATGGGTATTCTCGATCTCGCCGCGGTCGGCCATCGGAATGGCGCGATCAACCGAGGTGTAACGAGAGTTACCATCGAACAGCACATGCGTGATATCGCCCTCGCTGTCCGCTCGGGCGTCCACAATTCTACGCTTCGTCATCGCTTTGTCATCCTTTCGTGCGATGGCGAGAGCCGCTTGACGTGGAACTGCTCTGATGTATTTTCGATTGCCTCCAAAATAGTTCTGCCCCGCAGCGGCTCACTACAACGCGGGGTAACGAGGTAGCAGCCGGGGTGGCCGCCCCGGCTGTTCTCGTATCGTCGAAAAGTAGTGATTCCATGTCGTTGAATCTTTGTCAACGGACGCGTTCGCGTTCTGTTTCCGCAAGCATGTGTATATCGGGGACAGAAACACGGGACATGTTGTGAGGGCAAAGGTCCGATGGTGGATATCATTGGAAATCGAGCCGACGTTATGGACTCTCGGGCATTCAACCAGAGAGAATTGGCCCTATGGGCACTTTTCTTAAGGCCGGCGCGGGCTCGTTTGTAGGCAGGCTGGTTGCTAGCACGTTCCTTGCGGTTTGTGTTGTGCTGGGGGTTGGGCCAGATAAATGGGCAGCAACATTGGTGGGGCTAGAACCGGGCGCATGGTTGTGGGTTGCTCGTACAGGTTTTTTGGCGCTCGCTGGTCTAGCCGCTTGGTTTGCGTTCGTTGCGCCTGGCCTTGCTAACTCAACACTCATTCTGACATGGCGGTATCGGCCAGAAGACGCAGACATTGTGCCAGTGAGGCGCATGATTCGCATGACGGAAGCTGCACGACGTGCCTATGAAAAATTTCGCGGGCTTTCTGTCTCTAAACAGCGTCTTCCTGCAATGGCCGCAGACAGGCTATCAGATGGTAGCCCCCTCAGTTGGTTCGCATGCGCTTTGGCAGGAAGCAACGAAATCCCCGTGTACGGCATCCACCCGCCTTCAAACGCTCTTGAGTTAGTGCCGGCGGAATTGGTGCGTGCCGAAGGACACTACTCAGACGATGCCAATTCTCTGAGTTATTACGATCGAAACGACCCGGAGTACGTTGATCTTTCGATAAAGGTCACAGACTTCAAGAAGAGGCTCAACGAAATGAGCACGTGGGACATCGGCGACGCCTAAGCCTGCCGAAAGCTGCCAAGTACGGGTAGGTAGACCGCTTCGCTAGAGAACGCCACGTAGGTTTTGCGCCTCCCAGCGCGTCCACTCACCGTCCCGCGTCGAGCACCTCTTTCACCTTCCCCGCCAGATCGGCGAGGGTGAACGGCTTGGGCAGGAAGTGGATCCAGGGCTCGGCGGTCAGCTCGTCGCCGAGCACCTCCTCGGCGTAGCCGGACATGAGGATCACCTTGATCCCCTCGATCTCGTGGCGCACGAGTTTGACCAGGGTGTGGCCGTCCATGCCCGGCATGACGACATCGGAAACGATGAGGTCGATGGGGCCGTTCGTGCCGTTGATGACGTCCAGCGCGCCCTCGCCGTCCCGCGCCTCCAGCACCTGGTAGCCCTTGGCGCGCAAGGCCCGGGCGGCGAACATGCGCACCGCGTCCTCGTCCTCGACCAAGAGCACGGTGCCGGCACCGGTGAGGTCGCCCATGGACGCGTCGACGTGAGGGATCGCGGCGTGAACGGCGACGCCGTCTTCCGCCTCGTCGGCGCCGATGGCCGGCAGGTGGATGGAGAACGTGGTCCCCTGCCCCGGCGCCGAATCGACCGAGACGAAGCCCTCGGTCTGGCGGACGATGCCGTAGACCGTCGACAGGCCGAGGCCGGTGCCCGCACCCGTGTCCTTGGTCGAAAAGAACGGCTCGAAGATGCTGCCGATCACTTCCTTGGGTATGCCGACGCCCGTATCGGCGACCTCGATCAGCACATAGCGTCCGGGCGGCATCACCTCAGGTCCGCGGCTGACGGGCTGCTCGATCAGCGCCGGCGCGGTGCGGATGGTCAGCGTACCGCCGCCGGGCATGGCGTCGCGGGCGTTGACCGCGAGGTTGATGATGACCTGGTCGAACTGACCCGGATCGACGCGGACGAGGCCGAGGTCGTCGCCCGATTCCATGACCAGGGTGACCGTCTCGCCGAGCAGCCGGCCCAGCAGGTGCGAGAGATCGCCGAGTGCCTCGTTGACGTCGAGGATCACCGGCTGGAGCGTCTGTTTGCGCGAGAACGCCAGCAGCTGGCGGACCAGGTTGGTCGCCCGGTTGGCGTTCTGGCGGATTTGCATGATGTCGGCGAACGAGGGATCGCCGGCGCCGTGGCGGGTCAGCAACAGATCGCAGAACCCCAGCATCGCCGTCAGCAGATTGTTGAAATCGTGGGCGATGCCGCCGGCCAGCTGGCCGACCGCCTGCATCTTCTGCGACTGGGCGAACTGCACCTCGAGGTCGCGGTGCTCGGTGGTGTCCATGAAATGCACGATCAGCCCCGAGACGTCGCCGTCGGCGTCCTCAATGCGGCTGGCCGAGATCGACGCCGACAATTCGCGGTCGCCGGCACCGGGCACCCGCACGCCTTCCAGGTGCGCCGCCCGCATGGTCGCCATCACCACCTTCGAGAGCTGCCCGGCGATGTCGTCGCGGTCGGCCTTAGAGACCCGCTCGGCGAACGGGCGGCCGACGACTGCGTCGCGGTGGAGGCCCAGGGACTTGAGCAGCGCGCGGTTGCAGTCGACGACGGTGCCGGCGAGATCAACGATGGCGATGCCGACCGGCGCCTCGCTGAACAGCCAGCGCAATCGGCGTTCGGCCGTCCGCACGGCGTCGGCGTCGGCGAGCCAGGTCAGGCCGCGGACGACCAGCGAGCGGGTGTAAAGGGTGCTGCCGTCGGTGCCATGCCGCTCGGACTGGATGAGCGCGGCACGGAAGGTCTCGCCGTCGGCGGCACGCAGCACGACCTCGCCGTGGACGCCGGCGGTATCGTCCTGTTCCGGCGCGGGCTCGACGGCAGCGACGAAATCGGCGAAGGCCACGTCCCCCCGGCCGAGATCCGCAACTTCGATGCCCAGCCAGTGGGCGAGGGTCTGGTTGGCGTGGACGATCCGGCCCTCGGCATCGGCGGAGAAGAACCCCGCCGGCAGGCCGTCGATGTAGTCGCCGAGCACGGCGTCCTCGCGGCGGCGCTGTGCGTCGGCCTCGCGGCGCCGGGTGATGTCGTCGGCCGTCCACAGGGCATACCCCGGCCAGCCCGGAACGGACTGAACCGACATGGCCCGCCATTCCTCTGCCCCCGGGCGCACGGTGAGTGCCACCTCGGCGGACGCGTCGGTGCCGTCCCCGCCCGCCGTGCGCAGCCGCGCCAGCGCCGCGCGGGCACCATCATTGGCGCAGATGGCGGCCACGGCGTCGAGGGACGTTGCCATGACGAACAGGCGCAGGAACGCAGGATTAGCGTAGACGAACGCGCCGTCGGCGTCGGTGATCAGCCGCGCCTCGGTTCCGGCTTCGGCGGCGGCGAGCAGCATTTCGGCGACGGGCGGGCCGCCGCGCCCGAGAACGGCGCGCCGAACCTGCGTGACTGCTTCGCCGAGTTTCGAGACCATCGCCGTTCCCCGCCGGGCCTAGCCCATCAGGTCCAGGCCGCCTGCCCCTTCAGCCGCATGACGTAGCCGATGATCTCGGCCACCGCCTGGTAGTGCTCGGGCGGGATCTCGTTGTCCAGTTCCACCGTGGCGTAGAGCGCCCGCGCCAGCGGCGCATCCTCGACCACCGGCACTTCGTTCTCCGTCGCCACGGCGCGGATGCGGTAGGCCAGATGATCGACACCCTTGGCGACCAATTTGGGCGCCGCCATGGACTGCATATCATAGGTCAGCGCCACCGCGTAGTGGGTCGGGTTGGTGATCACCACATCGGCCTTGGGAACAGCCTGCATCATCCGCTGCATGGCGCGCTCCATGCGCAGGCGGCGGATGCGCGCCTTGACCTGGGGGTCGCCCTCGGCCTGCTTGGTTTCGTCCTTCACCTCCTGCTTGGTCATCCGCATCTGCTTGGTGAACACGAACTTCTGGTACATGAAATCGAGGGCGGCGATGGCCGACATGGCGCCGATGGTGCCAGCGGCGATCCAGAGCGCGATCAGATGGATACGCTCCATGGTCTGGATGATCTCGAACTGCGGCAGCAGCGGCAGGTCCTCGAGCAAAGGCAATGCCAAGCCGAACGAGATCACGGCGACGATGATCAGCTTGAGCAGACCTTTCAGGAACTCGACGATGCCGCGGATCGAGAAGATCCGCTTCATGCCCTTCAACAGATTGAGCTTCGACGTCTCGGGCTTGAGCTTGGCCGGCGCCCACAAGAGGCCGAACTGACCGACATTGACGGCGAGAGCCAACAGCATCAGCAGGCCGAGCAGCGGGCCGACGACGAGCAGTACGTCGATCAACAGGTTGGCGAAGGTCAGGCGCAGGTGCTCGATGTCGAAGGGAATGCCGTGCGGCGCCTCGACGAACTTGATCACCGCGTCGCGGACGCCGCCCGCCGTGTAACCGGCCAGGAACATCAGGCCGAACAGGCCGCCGAGCAGCATGCCCCAATGCTTGACCTCTTGCGACGAGGCGACCTGGCCCTGCTCGCGTCCCTTCGACAGCCGCCGGGATGTCGGGTCTTCTGTTTTTGAGGCGTCGTCTTGTTCAGCCATGGTCTATCTCAGGGCGCCAGGATGGCGCCGATGCCTTCGGAGAAGTGCTGCAGGAACACCAGCATCATCCCCGACAGCGCCAGTGCCATCACCCAGATCTGGATGGAGATCTGCAGCGGCAGGCCGAAGAAGAACACCGGCAACTGGGGCATCAGCCGCCCGAGCACACCGATACCGACGTAGTAGGTCAGACCGACGATCAGAAACGGCGACGACAGCTTGAGGCCGAGGGCGAAGGCGTCCGTCACCGTGCGGGCCAGCATCTCCGTGGCGTCGCCGAACGACATCAGCGACCCCGGCGCGAACAGTCCGTAGCTGTCGACCAGCGCCCTGAGCATCAGGTGGTGGAGGTCGGAGACGAACACCAGCACGAGACCGAGGATGCTGAGGAATCCGCCAATGGTGGCGCTCTGCTGTTCGGCGATGGGGTCGAGGATCAGCGCATTTGCCAGCGACGAGAACAGCGACGTGAACACGCCGGCTGCCTGTAGCGCCGCGGTGATGGCGCGGGCCAGTGAGCCGGTGAACACGCCGATCGCCGCCTCGCCGAGGACCAGCAGGCCGAACGCCGCCGGCGACTTGGGCATGACCGGCAGGTCGTCGACCAGCACCGGCGTGACCACGAAGGTGATCGCCAGGGCCAGCGCCAGCCGAATGCGCACGCTGACAAACTGGGCGCTGAACCCGGGCAGGAACATCATGATGGTGCCGATGCGGATGAACACAATGGCCAGCGCGAACAGCTCGAGCTGAAGGAGCTGTTCCAGCATTGGACGGGCTAACCCAGGCCGACGATGCGATCGAACAGCGAGCGGGCGAACTCGATCACCGTCGTCATCATGAACGGCAGGAACAGAATGATGGCGATGAACACGACAAGGATCTTGGGCACGAACACCAGGGTCATTTCCTGGATGGTCGTCAGCGCCTGGAACAGCGCAATGACGAGGCCGATGGCAAGACCCGCCAGCATGATCGGCGCGGCGGTCTTGAGGATGACGATCAGAGCCTCACGGCCGACCTCGACGACGGCAACCTCGTTCATGGTGCGGTCCGCTCCATCCCGACCGCGCTACATCGGCATGCGGATGACTTCGCGATAGGCCTCGATGACCTTGTCGCGCACGGAGACCACCGTTTGCAGCGTGGTTTCCGCCTCGGCCACCGCGGTGACGACCTGATTGATGTCGGCGCGGTCGTTGATCGCGGCGATGGACAGCTTCTCGCTGGCCTCGCCGATCCTGACCGCCTCGCGGATGGCGTTGCGGACCAGCCCGCCGAAGGTGTCGTCGGGATTGGAGGGAGACTTGGCGGGTGCCTTGTCCTCCTCGGGCGCGGCACCGCGGGCGACGCGATTGTACGCGGCAACGGCGTTGGAGTAGCTGTTGATCGGGCCTGGCATCGGGATCCTCCTGGTTGCGTGCTCCGGATTGGCGACGACGGCGGGCCAAACCGCCGCGTCCCGGTTCAACGCAGCACGTCGATCGTTTGTTGCAGCATCCTCTTCGAGACCTTGATGACGCTGAGGTTGGCCTCGTAGGAACGCTGGGCCTCGCGCATGTCGGCCATCTCGATCATTGTCTTGACGTTTGGGGTGACCACGTAGCCGTCGGCGTCCGCGGCCGGGTGCCCGGGCAAGTACTTGCGCCCGAAGGACCCGTTGCTGTCCTGTATCTTGTGCACGCGGACGGTATCGAGGCCGGTGGCCCGGTCCAGCGCGTTCTTGAACATCACCAGCTTGCGCCGATACGGCGTGTCCTCCGGCGACGTCGGCAGGGAGTCCGCGTTGGCGATGTTTTCGGCGATGACGCGCAGCCGCGTGCCCTGGCTCTTCATGCCGGAGGCGGAAACCCGCAGGGTCTTCAGGATATCGTCCATTTACCAGCCCTCCACGACCGGTCACCCGCGGATGCGGGCGGGTGCTACCGCCGGCCCAAGGCCATGCGGATCATGCTGATGTGCTTGCGATAGAGCTCGGCCGTCAGCTTGTGGCCGATGGCGGTCTCGTTGACCTTGGCCATCTGCTCTTCGAGCACCACGGCGTTGCCGGCGGGGGCGGTTTCGAAGGGTTTGCGCTCCTTGGCCTCGGCGAAGTCGCGGATGCGCTTGCGCCGCCCGCCGAGGTGGTCGCCACGGGTTGTGTCCATGTTGAGCTGCATGTTCTCGCGGCGCACCAACTCGCGGAACTCGAACTTCTTGAGATCCCGCGGCCGGTAGCTCGGCGTGTCGGCGTTGGCCACGTTCTGGGACAGAACCTCCTGACGCTGGGTCAGCCAGGCGAACCGTTTCTTGACCACGCCGAAGAGCGGAATGCTGTCGAAATCCATTCGACGCCCCACCATAATACCACCAATCTCCAGGGATCAGTGTGGGCGGGAGTCTTTAACAACCGGTAAAGCGGGGGGATGGTCGGCGGATCGTCCCCGCTGTGATGGCCATCACAGCGGGGATGGTAGGCAGAAGCGCATCATTAGGTGCTAAGCTGCCCGGCCGCGCTACAAATGAACAATATCGGGTCAGAGAGCGGGGGATCGGCGCCGTGTTGGGACGACGGCAGGGAGACGGCGGATCGGTCACGGCCAAGGGACGGGTCAGCGACCTGGGCCTGGTGCTTCCGGTCGTGCTCATCGTCTTCGTCAGTGGCGTCCTGATCATCGGCATCCTGTTCAGCGTCGGCCGAATCCAGGACAGCACCGCAGTCGCCGTCGCGGAACGCACCGTCGCCTCGCTGCTGCGCGCCGAACGTCGGTCGCTCGGCCGGCTGGCCAAGGACTACGCCTGGTACGACCTGACCATCGAGCACGTGCTCGACGGGCTCGATCCGGCGTGGATCGAGGAGAACATCGGCGACTACCTGGCCGAGGCCTTCGACGTCTCGGCAACGGTCGTGGTCGGCGGCGACGGGCGGCCGGTGTTCGCAGCCGTGGCCGGACAGCCGGTGGCCGATTTCGATCTCGGACGTTTTGGCTCGGGCCTTGCCGATCTGCTGCGCGACGCACGGGCATCCTTCGACTCCGAGGAACCGACACCGGTCTCGGCGATGGTGATGCTGGATGGCGCCCTGCACTTCGCCGCCGCCAGCCTGATCATGCCCGAAGACATGATTCCGGCCCGCTCGACTCCGGACCCGAAGGCGGTGCTGGTGCTGCTCAAGGCCTTCGATGACGCCTACATGAACCGGCTGGCGGCGGACCACAACCTCGCCGGCCTCCGGGTCGCCAGTGCACCCGAACCCGAAAAGGGCGCGGGCGTGACCCTCAAGGGGCCGGGCGGCGGCGTGCTCGGCTGGGCGACCTGGAAACCGCGGATGCCCGGCCGCGCCGTGGTCCGCGACGCGCTGCCGCTGATCGCCATCTGCCTCGTCCTCATGCTCGGTGCCCTCGGCGTCTTTCTCTATCGGGTTCGTCGGGTCGCCGAGCGGACGGCGCAGGACGCGGCGCAACTGGCCGAGCGTAACGCCGCACTGGAGCGGACAGAAGGCTATCTCGGCGCCCTGCTGGGCAGCGCGCCAGCCGTGCTGTTCGCGCTCGATGCCGACGGGGTTGTCACACTGTTCCGTGGTGGTGGCCTCGCCAACATCGGCATCGACGGCGACGGCGGCATCGGACGTGGGGCATCGCAGGTGTTCGGTCCATGGCCAGAGATCGCCCGCTTGTGCCAGCGCGCGCTCAAAGGCGAATCCGTGACCGCGGTCATCGATGCCGACGCACACCATTTCCACATCGTCGGCTCCCCGGTTTCCGCGGGCGACGGAACGGTCACCGGCATGGTCGGCATCGCCCACGATGTCACCGACCGGATCGCCGCCGAACGTGCCTTGCGCCGGGCCCAGAAGCTGGAAGCTGTCGGCGAACTGGCGGGCGGCATCGCCCACGAGATGAACAACCTGCTGCAGCCGATCCTCGGCCTGACCGAGTTGGCGATGCTCGATCTGCCGGCCGGTAGCAAGGACCGCGAGCGGCTGGAACGGGTGGCGACCGCGACCATTCGTGCCACCGACCTTGTCAAGTAGATCCTTGATTTCAGTCGCGCCGAACCCGGAACCCGAGAACCCGTCACCCTTGACGAGGCGCTAGATGACGCACTCGCCCTGGTCAGTTCGACCATGCCGTCGTCGATAGAACTCCAGGCCGAACTGGATTGCGGTTGCGTGGTTGTCGCCAACCGTCCGCAGCTTGGAACTGTCCTGTTGAACCTGGTCGCCAATGCCCGCGACGCCCTCCAGGACGGCCCCGGAAGGATCCATGTCTCCTGCGGGCGCGCAGAGTTTGCTACCGGGGACAAGCGGCCGGAAGGCCTGGCTGCCGGCGCCTACGCGCTCCTCCGCGTCGCCGACGACGGCATGGGCATGACACCAGCGGTCAAGGCGCGCGTCTTCGAGCCTTTCTTCACGACCAAGAATGTCGGCCGGGGTACCGGACTGGGGCTGGCCACCGTCCACGGTATCGTCGAATCCCACGGCGGCACGATCCGCGTGATCTCCGAGTCTGGCCGCGGTTCATTGTTCGAGGTGTATTTGCCGCTTGCTAACGCCGATTCCGGCAGCATTTGCGAAGAAGGCACCGAGTCGACGGCGGCGTCGGCAGATAAGGTCGCGACAGGCACCGAACCGGAAAGAAAGGCCGAGGCGCCATGGCCCGCATCCTGATCATCGACGACGAAGAGCTGGTGCTGTTCACCCTGCGCTCAATCCTCGAAGACGTCGGGCACGACATCACCACCGCCGCCGACGGCCGCGAGGGCCTCGACTGCTTCGGGTCCGGGCTATTTGACGTGGTGATCACCGACATCATCATGCCGGTGATGCCGGGCTTGGAAGCCATCGTGCAGCTCCGCCGCCGGGATCCGGACGTCAAGATCATCGCCATTTCGGGTCGGCGGCCGATCGGCAACCTGGATTCCCTGCACGCGGCGCGCGAGTTCGGCGCCAACCGCGCACTTGGCAAGCCCATTTCGCGGACGGACCTCGTCGAGGCCGTCGATGCCTGCCTCGCAGCGTGCGCCTAGCCCTTAGGGAGCGGCACAACGAGAAACGGCGGTCCCGAAGGACCGCCGTTCGTCTTGCTGAAGGGGTTGATCTCCGCGATCAGGCCGCCTGGGCGAGGGTGACGAAGGCCCCGTCGTCCTGGCTGTCGACCACCTGATAGCTCTCGTCGAAATCCCGGTTCACCTGCACGTTGTCGACCAGCAGGCTGGGGTCCATGGCGGTGTCGTCGACGTTGGCGACGACGAGGCCGATGGTCAGCGGGCCGCTGTCGCTGGCGGTGAACACCGAAGTCAGCCAGCCGCTATCGCCGTAGTCGCCGACACTTTCGACATCGGCGAGCACGAACAGGTCGCCTTCCGACGTGGTCAACGCGGCGAAGTCGTTGTACGGCAGGTAGTCGTTGGCATCGAACATCCAGTCGACGGAGATCTCGTCGCCCGCCTCGACGTCGATGGTGACCTTGATCGCCGAACCTTCGGTGGCGTCGAACTCCTCTTCCAGGTCGCCCTCGTCGAGACCGAGGAAGTCCTCGAGCGCACTGATGCCGCCCTCGGAGAAGCCACCGGCCGTCAGGATGGCCATCTGCTCGCCGTCCGTCGGCAGGTACATGCCGCCGTACCCGCCTTCGTCCTCTTCGCCTTCGTCCTGGGGACCGAAGTCGCCTTCGCCGAAGCCGCCGCCGCCGGAACCACTCTCTTCGTCTTCCGCCGACTCGGTCGGGAACTCGAACCCGCCGATGATCAGGCTTTCGCCGGTGTCGGTGTAGTCCTCGCCGGTCACGGTGAACTCGACGACCTCGCTACCGGTGGTCTCGGCCTCGTCCTCCGCGCCCGCGGCGGTGTCGAAGTCGGCCAGATCCTCGCCGGCGTCGGCGCTGTCGCCGCTCGGGGCGACACCGTAGCTGTTGAAGCCGCCGTGCGAACTCGGGGCCGCGCCAAGGGCCTTTTCGAAGGTCCCGATGACCTGTTCGACTGTCATCTTGTAAGGCTCGACAATCTCACCGGTGATCGCGCTGGCGGTGATGGCGAACTCGGCCTTGTTCAGCACGTAGGCTTCACCGCCGACCATGACGACGATCTCGCCCAACAAGCCGTCAGCTTCCGGCATCAGGACGACGGTGAGCGTCTCGCCATTGCCGACGTCGATACCGCCCTGGGTGCCGCGGATGCCGATGGTGGCGACCGGGGTCTGAATGCTCATCGCCTCGGGATCGGCCTTGGCGATCTCGCCAGAAACGAAGGTGAACACGCCCTTGACCACGGAAACGGCAAGGCTGCCGTCCTGGCTACCGGCGTTATAGACCATCTCGTCCAGCACCATGCTGGCGTCATCGGCCATGGAGAACACCGTCCCATCGGCGAGAACCAGACCGACGGCGCCATCGGCGCCGGTCTCGAGCACGTCACCCTGGAAAACCGGATCACCGATCTCAAGGGTCACGCGGGTTCCGTCGGCGCGGATGACGACGACCTCGCCCTGCACTGTCTCGGCGTGGCCGATCGGCTGACCCGTCACGCCCTCCGGCGCTGCTGCAACCTGCCCGTTCGCGCCGGGAAGAAAATCACGAAGTTCCGACATCTCAATGCCCCCGATATCCGTTTCCTGGAGCCCAAATTCTGATATCAAGGATAGCGCCGTTCACTCGGATACGCTGTGACCGCCATCATACAGCGAGCACTTTTTGCATCTGCGAGTCGATCGCGTCTGAAATCAAGGTTTTCTGCCGATTTTGATGGCCAATTGGCAGTCCCCGTTTCGGGCGGCAAAAAAAATTCCGTCGACCGTCGGCGACTCCGCATTGCCCTTTCCAAGCATGCCTCGGGTTCCTTTAGCGGTCGTCGGACAAGGGATCGATTCACCTTTTCTTAGTCATGAACCCCAACAATCGAACCGGGTGGGTATTCGCTGTGGTGTGGAACGATGACCGTCATCGCCGATGACCGGGACAAGCGCGACGACGCCGACGCGGAAGGCGTCGCCGACGAGACCGATGGTTCTCGGGAGCGTAAGAAGCCGAAGTCCCGCAAGGACGCGGTCGCCGTGGCCCTCGCCTATGTTCCCGAAGGTCAGGACGCACCGCGCGTGGTCGCTGGCGGCCGCGGCGCCATCGCCGAACAAATCATCGAACTCGCCTTTGAACACGGCATCAAGGTCCGCGAGGATGCCGACCTTGCCGAGCTTTTGAGCACGCTCGACATCGAGAGCGAAATCCCGCTCGAGGCCTTCGCTGCCGTCGCTGAAATCCTCGTCTACGTTTACCGCGCCAACGGCATGCTGCCGGAAATCCTCGACCGAATCCCCGGTGGCCCAACATCGCAACCCCCCGCCTAGGAATTCCGGGAGCAGATACCATGAGCGAACGCTAAGCGAACCACGGCGCCGAGATTGCCGAACACCTCGATCGCATCGCGGCGATCATCGCCACCGCCCGCGAACGGCTGGCCGAGGGAAAGCTCGTCGATCTCACGGCGCTGGAGGAGAAGGTCCAAGACCTCCACGCTGCGGCGATGTCCGCGCCGGCTGAACTGGCGGAAGACTTCGTCGAGGCTGTCGCCGAAGTGCAGCAATCGTTGCATGTGCTCGGCGACGAGGTGGATGCACAGTTCCGCGCCTTCCAGGACCGATACGGCGCCGGCACGCGGGTCGAGGCGGTGCGCGCGTACGCCCGGTCACCCGACGAGGCCTGAACCCGGCCTGCACCGGCGCACCCACCGATGATGGACCTCGCATCTTATATGCAGTTCGCGCTGGCACTGGTCTTCGTGCTGGCGCTGATCGGGGTGCTAGCCCTGTTGGCGCGCCGGTTCGGGTTCGGCTACGCGACGCCGTCCAAGGGGCCTAAACGGCGGCGGTTGTCGGTCACCGAGATCGTGCCCTTGGACGGGCGGCGGAAGCTCGTGCTGCTGCGCCGCGACGCGACCGAACATCTGGTCATCCTCGGACCCGGTTCGGAGACGGTGGTCGAACGGGGCATCCCGGCGACAGATGACTTCGCAGCCGCTCTCGAGACAGCCGTGCAACCTCCGGAACCCTCTGAATGATTCATCGCGGCAAGTCGGCTGTTCTAGCGATCGTGTTGATCGCAGTGGCGCTGCTTGTCGCCGATCCGGCGGCTGCGCAATCGCTGTCCCTGGACTTCGGCGAGGATTCGGGCGCCGCAACGGCTCGGATCGTTCAGCTTGTCGCGCTGATCACCGTCCTCAGCCTGGCACCGTCATTGCTCGTGATGGTGACGTCGTTCACCCGCATCGTTGTCGTGCTGTCGTTCCTGAGGACGGCGTTGGGCACGCAGCAGACCCCGCCCAACCAGGTCCTCATCAGCCTCGCGCTGTTCCTGACCCTGTTCATCATGATGCCAACCATGGAGCGGGCCTACGACGAGGGTATCCAACCAATGATCAATGGTGACATCACCGAGTTCGAGGCGTTCGAACGCGCAACGGTGCCGGTCCGCGACTTCATGATGGATCACGTGCGCAACCAGGACCTGGTGCTGTTTGTCGACATCTCCGGCATGGAGGACGAGGAGGTGCGCGGCAACATGCCGCTCAGGGTGCTGATCCCGGCGTTCATCATCAGCGAACTGCGCCGCGCCTTCGAGATCGGATTTCTGATCTTCATCCCCTTCCTGATCATCGATATGGTTGTTGCGTCGGTGCTTATGTCCATGGGCATGATGATGCTGCCGCCGATCATCATTGCGCTGCCGTTCAAGATCATCTTCTTCGTGCTGGTCGACGGCTGGTACCTGGTCGTCGGCAGCCTGGTCCGCAGCTTCGGCGGATAGGCACTCAGTCGATCAGTTCGGCGACGTAGCCGGGGAGCGCGAAGGCGCCGACGTGGACACCCGGCGTGTAGTAGCGGGTGTCGAGGCCGAGGCGGCCGACCCTGCCGGTAATCTCTTCGACCGTGCGGGATCGCAACCCCGCGTCGTCCGTTGCCCAGCCGAGGGTCATGAAGCCGCCGACATAGGTGGGAACGGCGATGACGTAGAACCCGACGTCGGCGAAATGCGAGGTGAGCCGGCGATAGCTGTCGGTGACTTCCGAACCCTGGAAGAACGGCACCCCGCACTGGGTGACCAGCACGCCGCCGGGAATCAGGCGCTTCTTGCAGTCGGCGTAAAAGGCCTCGGTGAACAGCACCTCGCCGGGCCCGATGGGATCGGTGGAATCGACTATGATCACATCGAACGTGTCGGCGCTCTCGGCGACATACCGGATGCCGTCGGCGATGATCAGGTCGGCGCGGGGGTCCTCGAACGCACCCTCGCTGAGGCTCGGCATGTGCTCACGGCAGAGGTCGACGACCGAGCGGTCGATCTCGACCATCGTCGCCCGTTCCACGGGGTGGCGCAGCACCTCGCGCAACGCGCCACCGTCGCCGCCGCCGATGATCAGCACGCGCCGCGCGTTGCCGTGGGCGACCATCGGCACGTGGACCAGCATTTCGTGATAGATGAACTCGTCGCCCTCGGTGGTCTGGATGACTCCGTCGAGGGCGAGAACGCGGCCGAACCGCGGCGTTTCGAAGACCAGCAGTTCCTGGATCTCGCTGGCCTCGCGATGGATGATCCGGGTGACTTCGAAGCGCTGGGTGTAGCCTTGGCCGGTGACGCCGTCGTGCAACCCCTCGTCGAACCAGGTCATCGACTCCGTCAAGGAAGCAGTCCCCGCCGATGCTCCGAAAGCTGGATGCTGGCGGGGCGGAACGCGACTTTCAGCACGGGAACCGAACGGTAAGGATCGCAGGCGCCACACATGAAGATGTCGATGGCGACGAAATCCCGCTCCGGCCACGTGTGTATGGAGATGTGGGATTCGGCAAGCATGAGGACGCCGGAAACGCCGCCGCCTTCGCCGAACTGATGCAGATGCGCGTGGAGCACGGTGGCTCCGGCAGCCAGGGCGGCTTCGGTGAGCGCCGTCTCGACGACCTGTGGATCGGTGAGGTTGCTGGCGCCCCACAGATCGAGCAGCAGATGGCCACCAGCATACCGCACACCGTCGCGTTCAAACAAGAAGTCCGGCCCGACAACCGCGGCAGCGTCCTCCGGACGTGCGGTTGCGGTCGAGTTGGAATCCTTCGGCATCGCCATCCCCGGTCCGGCCGACATTGCGGCGAAAAAGACCGGGTAGATAGAAGCGATCGCCGGCAAATGCAAGCGCCAATACGAATCGTGGTCACGTCGCGGCGCGGTTCAGTTCATCGCGCTGAGTTGCTGCTCCCGAAGCCGTTCGCGATAGGTGGTCATGAACGCCTGGAAGTTCTCGACGTCGGTTACCTTCTTGGCCACCGCCGCGACATCGATGGGCGCGGCCGCTTCCGGTGTGGCGATCAGCCGAAAGGCATCGCGGAACGGACTGGCATTCATCGCGGCGCCATAGTTGCTGCGGACACGGGCGAGCCCGCGCTCGTTGCCGGAAAGCGTCAATGCGACTGTGAGATCGAGGATGCGGCGCCCCTGGTTGTCTTCCAGGGGTTCGCCGGGGCGCGCGCCCGTCTCGCGGACGATACGGCGGAGCACTTGGCTGGCGCGGCTCCAATCACGGATGCTCCAGAAGACATCGGCCCGAATCAGGTCAGCGTCGGGGCTTTCGTCATCTTCCAGAAGAAGAAGCGCATCTTCTATGCTTCCCGTCTCGGCCAGGGCCCTGGCGCGCAGGTGGCGCCTCTGCACCGTCAAAGCTTCGGGTAAGTCGGGCATCTCGGATTGGTCTAACGCTGTCAGCGCGGCATCGGCGTTGTCGTCAAGCAGGCGCACCAAGGCGAGACGGGCGCCGATCTGGGCTTTCTCTTCGCCTTTCAGGCGGAAACGTACCTGGTCTTCCAACAGCGCCGCCGCCCGATCGAGAAGATCAACACCCACAAGACGGTCGGCGAGCTTGCGGATCATCTCGTTGCCCTTGTCGCCCACCGGCGTGAGCTCGCGAAATTCGTCATAGAGAGCGATCGCGGTGACCGGAGGCATCTCGTCGGCGCCGCCCTCGAGGTACAGCTCCTCGAAGGTATCGGCCATCTGCTGGGTGATGTCGGTGGTTTCGGGATTGTCGCGGAAGTGGGTGGCCGCCTGCTTCAACGAACGAAGCCCGGCGCGGTAGTCACCTTCGTCGAGATAGAGCTGGCCGAGGCGTTTCAAAAGATTGAACTCGAAGCCATTGCCGCGCCAAACGAAGCGCAGCTTCTCGAGCTCCTCGATTGCTTCCATCTGGGTGATCTGCCGCAGCTTTAAGAGCAGTTCCGCCCGCGCCATGGATGCCGCCGCGACACTGGGACGATGGCGCGAAACCTGGGCCTGCTCCCATTTTCCGACGGCACCGCCGAAATCGCCGCTCAGCTCAAGCAGCCGTCCCTCGACGTAGTCGAGCCGTCCCTGCTGCCGCGGGTCAGGCGCCTCGACGAGCAGGAGGTCGAGGAAGTGGCCGGCCTGACGAATGTCGCCGACTTCGATCGCCGCTTCGGCAACCATGGAGCCAAGCGGCACTTTCAGGGCTTTGGGATATCGGCGGATGATGCTGCCCGTCCGCTTCAACTCGCCGGTGGCCCCGACCACGTCGCCCTCGGCGGCCTGCACGGCAGCCCGCCAGAACGCGCCCTCGTCATTGTCGTCCAGGGAATCGTGCGTCAGGTCCCTTCGCGCCGCGTTCAGCCGGCCGAGCATGTAGCGGTTTGCGCCGCTCATCGCCCGAAATTCTGGCTCGTTGCGCAGTTCGGGCCGCTCGTCGGCCGCCCGCTCCAGCACACCCAACGACTCGGGGGCGAATCCATGGGCGAAGTAGAACCGCGCCAGGTCGAGGCGGGCCTTTTCTTTCTGCGCGCCGACGGATCGAACGATGGCGTTCTGCAGGGCCTGCTTGTCGTCGCTGAACGTCGACAAATCCCGATCTCGAAAACGGCCGATGTCGATCGCCCTGCTCAGCACAGCCGGTCCGGCGGCCTTGGCGTTGGCACGGGTACGCGCTGAAACCGGCGTCATCAGGAGGGCGCCGGGAGCCGTCAGTTCGACGCCCTGGCGCAGCGGTCTCACCCGAAGGGTGTCGATCCGCGGCTCCAGGACGATGCCCTGGGCGCTCGGCAGGATCCGCAACTGCGGATAGTCGTAGGCAGTGGCGATGCCGTGCCCCAGGGGCACGACGGGCACAACCACAAGGGTATCGCCGACCTCGGGATCGGCGACGGGAATGGCATCACCGGGTTCGGCAACGGGCAGAAACAAACGCGCTCCGGCGGGCGAATTCGGTTGGGCGTTTGATTCGATATCGGTTTCTGGCGCCAGCGGCTGCTGGCGGAGTTCCAACACCCACGCCAACCCGTCGCGCCGGACGGTCGGATTGACGTCGCCGATGATATCCATGCGCACGACGGTCGCACGGGCATTCGGGAGCTGCTCGACTGCACGGACAACATTGCCTCCGGCCGCCCTCAGCGCCTGCACGTCCTGTTCCGCCGGGCGATCGAAGACCGCCCACACGTAGCCGGCGCGCCGGAACACGGCCGCCGCCGTCGGTTCCTGCCAGTCGAACCGCAACACGACCTTGTCGACACCATCACCGAGCGGCCGAGACTCGACTGGCGCAACCGGTGCGGTCTCAGGCGCCGGCGCTTGTGCCGCGGTCGCGCCCGCCGGTTTGTCGGGGATCAGTGGCGTCGGCCGGTCCGGTGCCGGCTCTGAAACGGCTGTCTCCCTTGGTGGAGGGGGAGAGGGAGCAGGAGCCTCCGCGGGCGCGGTCGTGGCGCTCGGCGTCGGTGTCGGGGTTGGCGTTGGCGTTGGCGACTCAGGCGGCGTCTCGGCGGCCGCCGGCCGAGGCGCGAGGACATCGACAACGATTCGGGTGCCCAGTCTGGCCGTCCGCAGACCGACATCCTCGGGAACGGTCAGCGTAACGGCGGTTTCGCCCGCCTCCACACGTGACGCCGCCCCGCTCACGTAACGCATCCGCCGCCCCGCTCACGTAACGCATCCGCCGCCCCGCTCACGTAACGCATCCGCCGCCCACGCAGCCCTCCAAGATCGATGCGGGCGGGCCGGTC
>Ga0209459_10000003_pt1 | contig 82122 bp, 86 predicted proteins | sample WorMetG1aBELIZE1_FD_187419 | JGI IMG/M metagenome (GOLD analysis project Ga0209459, IMG submission 187419) | Marine gutless worms symbiont microbial communities from Max Planck institute for Marine Microbiology, Germany - Inanidrilus... ...
GGCCCGCACAGACGCCTTCTGAAGCCACCCGTCTCTTGCAAAATCAAAATCAGACATTTTCACCGTCCGCCATTTGGCGAGTTTATCAACAGTATCCCCTACGTCTTGATCCTTGGCGCAGGGTATCGCCAAGGGCGAAACAGGTCAATATTTCAATAGGATGGAGATCAGCGGTGGACTGAACCCCTGTCATGCAGCGGGCCGGAATCGGGTCGTAGGAGAAGGATTACCAGCGGACCAACGCGGCGCCCCAGGTCAAACCGCCACCCATGGCTTCCATCAACACGAGATCACCGCTTTGGATTCGCCTGTCCCTTACCGCTTCATCAAGGGCGAGCGGAATGGATGCGGCCGAGGTATTGGCGTGCCGGTCGACCGTGACGACCATTTTTTCGTCGGAAAGCCCAAGTTTTCTGGCCGTTCCGTCAAGAATGCGCTTGTTGGCCTGATGGGGCACGAGCCAATCGATGCCATCCGGCGCCAGGCCGTTCGCTTCCAAGGCTTCGTCGACGATGTCGGCAAGATTGGTCACCGCATGGCGAAACACTTCCCGGCCGACCATTCGGACGTGGCCAACTGTCTGGGTGCTCGATGGCCCACCGTCGACATAAAGGAGGTCATTGGTCGCGCCGTCGGAATGCAGGTGCGTGGACAGAATCCCTCGGCCCCGGTTATGTCCCTGTTCGGCTGTCGCCGAAGCCGCGTCGTCCTGTTCGGTGGCGCGCAAGATAACGGCGCCGGCGCCATCCCCGAACAACACGCAGGTTCCACGGTCGTTCCAGTCGAGGATGCGCGTGAACGTCTCGGCGCCGATGACAGCGACGGTTTCGGCCTGACCGGCCTTGACGAAGTTGTCGGCGACGGAAAGCGCGTAAACGAAACCGGAGCATACCGCCTGTATATCGAATGCGGCACCGTTGGCCATACCCAACTGTGTTTGAACCTTAGTTGCGGTCGCCGGAAAGGTGTTGTCGGGCGTCGTCGTCGCCAAAATAAGCAGATCGATCTCTTCGGCGGTCACCCCGGACCCCTCGAGGGCACGTTTTGCTGCTTGCAGAGCGAGATCGGAGGTCAATTCGCCTTCGCCGGCGATATGCCGCTGGCGGATTCCGGTTCTTGCCGTAATCCACTCGTCCGAAGTATCGATCGCTTTCGCCAACTCTTCGTTTGTGACGACGCGTTCAGGCAAATAGGAGCCGGTACCGGCGATGATCGAACGTTTAGCCATCACTCAGCGACCGCCCGGTTTGCCGCGACGTCGTCACCATCACCATCACCATCACCATCACCATGAACCCGGGTGAAGTCTTCGCGGATACTCTGATTTATTGCGTTGGCAATCAGCTCTTCGGCGACGAGCACGGCGTTGGAAAAGCCGAACCCATCAGTTCCTCCATGGCTTTTGACGCAAACCCCGTTGAGACCGAGAAACATGGCGCCGTTATATTTTCGCGGATCCATACGCATCTTGAATTTGTTCAATGCTGGTTTGGCAAGAATCGCACCAATTGTCGCAAAAACGGAGGATGTAAGCGATTCTTTGAGAAAAGAACCGAAAAGCTTGGCTGTCCCCTCCGCGGTCTTGAGGGCAATGTTTCCGGTAAATCCGTCGGTAACGATGACGTCGACTGTTCCCTTGGCGATGTCGTCGCCTTCGACGAAACCGTAGAAGCTGATTGGCAGGTCCGAGTCTTGGAGGATACCGGCCGCTTCCTTGACGGACGAATTACCCTTCAGGTCTTCGACGCCGACGTTCAACAGGCCGACCGACGGGTTTTTTATACCGAGGACGCTGCGCCCGAACACCTCCCCCATAACCGCGAATTGGACCAGGTTCTCGGCATCGCACTCGACATTGGCGCCCAGGTCCAGCATCACCGTCTGGCTGCGCATCGTCGGGAAGCAGGTCGCGATCGCCGGGCGGGCAATGCCCGGAAGCGTCTTCAGGACAAATTTGGCCATGGCCATCAAAGCGCCTGTGTTGCCTGCCGATACGACACCGTCGGCTTCGCCGTTGTGGACGGCATTGATGGCCAGGCGCATGCTCGAGTTTCGCCCGCTACGCAACGCCTTAGCTGCCTTTTCTTCGTTCGTGACCACGTCTGACGTGTGTCGGATTTCGGACGCCGATTCGACGTCCGGAAAGCGCGCGACCAACGGCTTCAATTGCTCTTCGTCACCGAACAGAAGAAACCGAACGCCGGGTTTCTTTTTCAGCGCCAAATGAACGCCTTCGACAACCATATGCGGCGCATTGTCACCGCCCATAGCGTCGATGGATAACGTCATCCGTTCAGACAAAGGGATATCCCTCGCCGTTGCACCAAGTCGGACCCGAAGTTGCCTTATGTTAAGCGTAGGAAACGAAGTTGAATAGAGCTACGCCGCGTCTTCCGCGTCCATGACTTCGCGGCCGTCGTAGTAACCGCATGCCGCGCACACATGATGTGGTCTTTTCAGTTCACCGCAGTTCGGACATTCGTCATAGACGGATGCGCTAAGCGAATCATGGGCACGACGCATGTTACGCTTCGACTTGGTGATTTTCTTCTTCGGGACCGCCATTCTAAAATTCCTAAGGTTCAAAACGCCCCGTCCAGAGGGAGCGCTTAGTTAAACAAAAAAGACGGCGAGGGCAAGCCGAATAGCCGGTTTTTGTTAGGAATTCACGAACCTTCTTTTAACTTTTTTAGGATTGAAAATGGATTGTTCTGATCATCGGGAACGCCCGCGCCCTGATCGCTGTGGTCGTCGTCCCAATGGTTTTCGTAATTTGCACCGGGTTTTCGCGGAAAGGGGTCTATTTCCAAGGCCAGCGTCTGGGCAACTAACTCTCCCAAATCGATAACACCGTTTTCGATCGGCTCGGAGAAATCTTCGAACGGTTCAATTTCCGTGTCGTCGGAGTCGGTGCTTTCGTTGGCGTAGCGGGCGTCGACTTCGAACTCGATTTCGAACGACACAGGTTCCAATGTCACGACGCAGGTTTGGCCGTAATGGGCCCGTGCCGATCCGCTTACATCGACAATGGTGGAATCTTTGGAGCCACGACGGACGGCCTGGATGACCGCGCTCAGCTCCGTTATGGCCGATACGGCCAGCCGATTCGCCAAGTTTCGGCGTTCCTCCGCCGTCGCATCGAATTCGAAGGTCAACCGGCCGTGAGGCAGTGACTCCACATCGACCGGGCGCGAGAATTCTGGCATGTCTGGCATGATGATCAGTTCCCGCCTGTCGGCGGCGATCCGAAGTCGATTTTTCCCGCGGCGATCTGTTGGACCGGAATGGCGTCGAGGTTTTTAGAGCTTTCAAAGACGTAAGCCGATACGGCTTTGACCGATGTTTCCGCCGGTTCGCATTTGCGGAAGAGATTCCGACGCAATGCATCCTCGAGACGGTGCTCGTCTCCCGCCTCCAGGGCCTCTTCGTAGGATTGAACCCGGCCGTAGAACGCTTGCGCCATTCCCTTGATCCGCCGTCCGATGCCCATGTCTCCAACGCCCAATTCCCTCAGGTTCTGGTCCAGGTTCTCGAACATGAGATCAAACACTTCCTGGCCCAGTTCCTTGGTTGCCTCGTGGTCCGCTTTCAGGCGATGGAAAAGCAGGAAGGCGTGCAAAAGCACCAGGTCGAAACGCCCATCGACCGTGTCGGGAACTTCGCATTCCAAGAAGAACACCTCATTGCGCGCTTGCGCGACAACGGCGGCGTAGAGCTCGGTCGCAGCATCGGATCGCGCCGGTTTCTTCGAAAACAATTTAAACAAGTGCCCTCACCTGCCGGGACATCGGTTGCGCCGCAAATCCCTATCCTTTGGGGTGCGATTGACAAGCCGCATACCCGGAGTCATCTTCGTCCACGTGATCAACTCTCAATTGGATCGGCCCGTCCATGCCGAAATCTAAACGCTTATCCGCGATCTTGAAAACCACAACTTGCCTGATCGCACTGTGCTTGGCCATCGCGGCCTGCAGCCCGCGAGTTCATACGCGGGGGAACCTGCCGGACCCGGACGTTGTTGCGGAACTGAAACCGGGTGATATCACCAAGGACGAAGTTGCAGAACTGCTTGGGTCGCCCTCGAGTACCGCGGTATTCGGCGGTGAGATCTGGCTTTACATCAGCGAACGGGCCGAGACCGTCGCCTGGTTTAAACCGGAGGTCAAAGAGCGGAATATCCTGGTTGTCAGTTTCGACGATGAGGGGATTCTCAAGGAGGTGGAAAGGGTCGGTCTCGATGCGGCAAACAATGTCGTTCCGGTCGATCGGACGACACCGACACATGGCTCAAAGCTCACCTTCCTCGAACAGGTCGTCGGCAACTTGCAACGGTTCGGAAAGGCCGAATAACGGCAAAGAAAAACCCCGGAGCGTGGGCTCCGGGGTTTCCTCAGAAATAGCGGATGATCAGGCCAGGATCGCCAGAAGAAGAATGGCGACGATATTGATGATCTTGATCATCGGGTTGACTGCCGGACCGGCCGTGTCCTTGTAGGGATCACCGACCGTATCACCGGTGACGGCCGCGTGGTGGGCATCGGACCCTTTACCACCATGATTGCCGTCTTCGATGTACTTCTTGGCGTTGTCCCAGGCACCGCCGCCCGATGTCATGGAGAGCGCCACGAACAGTCCAGTGACGATCGTCCCTAACAACATGGCGCCGAGAGCGGTGAACGCCGCGGTCTGATCCGCGATCAAGGCGACGACGAAATACATGACCACAGGTGCGAAGACCGGCAGCATCGACGGCACGATCATTTCCTTGATCGCCGCCTTTGTCAGCAGATCGACGCATTTGCCGTATTCCGGCCGTGCGGTGCCTTCCATGATGCCGGCGATTTCCTTGAACTGACGGCGCACTTCGACGACGACGGCGCCGCCGGCGCGTCCGACCGCCATCATGCCCATGGATCCGAATAGGAACGGCAGCAAACCACCGACGAAGAGTCCGATGACCACGTAAGGGTCCTGAAGGGTGAAAGTCACCTCCAAGTCCGGGAAGTAGTGCTTCAGATCTTCCGTGTATGCGGCGAACAGGACCAGGGCGGCGAGACCGGCAGAGCCGATGGCATAACCCTTGGTTACCGCCTTGGTCGTGTTGCCGACCGCGTCCAGCGCATCCGTCGTCTTGCGGACATCTTCCGGAAGGTCGGCCATTTCGGCGATGCCGCCGGCGTTGTCGGTGACTGGTCCGAAGGCGTCGAGCGCAACGACCATTCCGGCCAGCGCCAACATCGTGGTCGCAGCCACCGAAATCCCGAAAAGCCCGGCGTTGGCATAGGAAACAAAGATGCCGCCGCAGATGACCAGAACCGGAAGGGCTGTGGCCTCCATGGAAACGGCCAGGCCTTGGATGATGTTGGTCGCGTGCCCGGTCTCTGACGCTGCGGCGACGCTTTTCACGGGGCGGAATTCAGTGCCGGTGTAATACTCGGTGATCCAAACGATCAATCCGGTCACCACAAGGCCGGTCAACGCGCAGAAGAAAAGCGACCAACCGGTGATCTGCTGTCCGGCCATGTCCAAGGCTGTATCCCAGCCAATGAACGTCGAGATGATGCCGCCGATCAATAGCGCTGAGATCACGGCGCTGGCGATGAATCCCTTGTAGAGGGCGCCCATGATCGAGTTGCTCGACCCCAGCCGCACGAACCAAGTGGCGGCGACGGAGGCAATGATGCAGACGGCACCGACCAACAGCGGGAACAGCATCATGTCTTGCTGGGTTTCGCCAGTGAAGAAGATGGCGGCGAGAAGCATGGTCGCGACGACCGTGACGGCGTAAGTCTCGAAAAGGTCGGCCGCCATGCCGGCGCAATCACCAACGTTGTCGCCAACGTTGTCGGCGATGACGCCGGCGTTGCGCGGATCATCCTCGGGGATGCCGGCCTCGATCTTACCGACCAAGTCAGCGCCGACATCGGCACCCTTGGTGAAGATGCCGCCGCCGAGACGGGCGAAGATGGAAATCAACGAAGCTCCGAAACCAAGAGCCACAAGAGCCTCGAGGACGTGGCGCAGACCTTCGGCCGTGTTGGTGTCGATCATGCCGCGCAACACGGTGTAGTAGACGGCGACGCCGAGAAGTGCCAAGCCGACCACCAGCATACCAGTGATCGCACCGGCCTTGAAGGCGATGTCGAGGCCGCCGGCCAGACCCTGGCTGCGTGCCGCTTCGGCTGTCCGCACATTGGCCCGGACCGAGACATTCATGCCGATGTAACCAGCGGCGCCGGAGAATATGGCGCCGATGAAATAGCCGATGGCGACTATGAGGCCTAGTTTGAGGCCAAGGAGCACACCGATTACGACTCCGACGATGGCGATCGCCGTGTATTGGCGGTTAAGATAGGCCCGTGCACCTTCCTGCACGGCACCCGCGATTTCCTGCATGCGCTCGGTGCCGGCCGGTGCCGACAACACTGAGCGAACGGCCCAGGCGCCATACAAAAGCGCGACAGCACCGCAAATGATTACGAAAAGGTAGAGATCCATTCCCTCAATTCCCTTTGATCTGGTTGTGGCCGCCAGAAGCGGCGGCGCGTAGGCGCCGGCCTCTCCTCAAAACGCCATTGCCATGATTCCCTTCGACCCCATGACCCCTATTGGGGCCAGAATTGCGGCGGAAAATGCCAGAAAAGGTCTGGTAACGCAACACGCGTTCGCACGTGCAGCGAGCTCGGCCGCCGCCGAACCGGGAAACCAATTGACGGCAGGTCCATTTTGACCTCTGGAACGGGCAATTTATTGGGCAGGCGTGTCCAACACCGATTGAACCAGAACGTCGCCGATCAGGCCTTTCCCGAACCTCCTGTCCGCAATCAGCTTCAAACGCTGTTTGAGAATGAAGACATCGATGCGTTCTTCCTTCTTCAACAGTCGCGGCATAAAGGCATGAAGATCCTTGATAAACGTGTCGGCAATGCGCGGCATGATCCGCTGAATCTTGACCGCTTTTTTCGAGCTCTTGGTTTCCAGTTTCAGCTGAATTTGGACTTTTGCGACGACGTCGTCGCCCTGGAAAATGGGGATCAGAATCGGTTCCATGTCGATGAAGATCGACTTGACTTCTTCTTCCTCCTCCTCGACCTCGACAGTCGGTTCTTCCTGGAACGGCCCCAGTTTCATCAGTTTGAGTACGCTAACGGTACCGCCCGTGAGAATCAGGACGAGCGCAACCATGATCATGAGTTTTTTCAAGGATTCGCCCCCGAAATTCCAGTTACTGCATTATTGCGGCTCGCTTATCGCATGAAAAGCCCTCTAAATCCCTAGAAGTGCCGGTACCCGTCTTCTCTCCGGGGCAATTCCTGCCCGCTCTCATCCGTTACCGAGATGATTGAAGACCCCTCGCCTTGCGTTCGTGTCAAGCCGATTCGCGTAATCGGCAATCGCAAACGTTCGGCCAACTCCGATATCTCGGTCGCTTTTTCCAGTGGTGCCGTGAACAAGAGCTCGTAATCGTCGCCGCCCGAAATCAGTTCTCCAAGGTCAACCCCGAGGCTGGAAACCGACGTCCTCGCCGCATTGGACAGCGGCAGGAGGCCAAGATCGATGTCGGCAGCGACATTGGAACACCGGCAAACGTGTTCGAGGTCGGCCAGCAAACCGTCCGAAATGTCGATTGCCGACGAAGCGAGTCCCACCAATTGCTGGCCCAAGTCGAGACGCGGCGTCGGGCGGCGGTACCGATCGATCAAATGGGCTCGGTCGTCGATCGGCAATTCATCGAGCCCACCTCTTGCCGCGATCAATCCCAAGGCACCGTCACCGATCGTGCCAGACACGAAGATCGCGTCATCAGTTCCCGCCGTCGACCGGTTCAGCGCCTGCCCGGCGCCAACCGTTCCGATCGCCGTGACGCTTGCCGTCAGCGGTCCCGGCGTGGCCACGGTATCGCCACCGATGAGAGCGCCACCAAATTGGTCAAGGTAAGCCGAGAGGCCCCGGACAAATTCACCCAGCCATTCCTCGTTAGTTCCCGTCGGCAGTGCCAGGGCCAAGCTGTAGGCTTTCGGCTTCGCCCCCATGGCGGCGAGATCGGAGCCATTGACAGCGAAGGCCTTGTGGGCAATCGAGTCGGGCGGATCATCGGCCAGGAAATGTACGCCGGAAACAAGGCAATCGGTGGTAACGACGAGGTTCTGGTCTGCCTCGCAATCCAACACCGCGGCGTCGTCAGTCAACCCGAAAGCACCGGCCTCCCGGTTGCTGAGCGGCGAGAAATAGCGCTCTATGATCTCGAACTCTCCGGGTAGATCAGCAGCCATGATGTAACGTCACCGCATGTCAATCGGCGATTTCATCCGGGCGGAAGGCGCGAGCGATCTGGAATACTACGCCATTGGCGAAAGCCGCCTCCTTTTCCTCGACAAAGGCGAACGCCAGATCCCGGTATTCGGTAACGACCGTACGGGCCGGGACGTCTTTCCGCTCCAAGATTTCGAAGGTGCCGGCTCTCAAGATTGCGCGAAGAAGTGCGTGCAGACGTTCGACGGTCCACTCGGCGCTCAGGTGGGACTGAATGATATCGTCGATGCGGGACAGGTTGGCACAGGTTCCGCGGACGATTGCGCCGAGAAATTCCGGGTCCGGATCGGTCAGTTTCGCTTGTGGCGAATCATCGGGTTTCCCATCCGGATCGCGCAATGTCACCGTACGCCATCGGCTTTCCATGAAGGATGCGAGAACGAGGTCGGTCGGTGCGCCGGACAGGTCCATTTCGTAGAGCGCCTGGACGGCGGCAAGGCGGGCCGAACTCAACCGGAACCCGGCGCGTTTCGGCGAGCTATCAGTATATTTACTCGCCGCCATCAGGGGCCGGCTCGAAGTTGTTGTTTCAACTCCATCATCCTGAGACAAGCTTCCGCTGACCGTCCTCCGACATCCTTTTGGTCGACCGCCGCGCGCACCCGCGCCTGGTCCCGATCTTCGCAAGTCAGGATTCCGAATCCAAGGGGTGCAGAGCGGTCGACCGCCAATTCCATCAAAGCGCGACTGGCCTCGCGGCATATATGATCATAATGGTCGGTTTCACCTCGGATCACACAACCGAGCGCAATCACCCCGTCGTATGCACCGCTCTCGAGCCCGAAGGACACGGCGGCCGGGACCTCGAAAACGCCTGGGACTTCGACTCGATCGTATTCGATGCCGGCCGGGTCCAACACGGCGATGACACCGCGCGCCAGTTCGTCGGCGATGTCGCCGTAAAACCGGGCCTCGACGATGAGTATCCTTTGATTGGCAGCCATATCTGGGATTCCGAGTTTTCAATCTTCCGATATCGGGCGTTCCTCGACGACGCTCAAGCCATATCCTTCGAGGCCGACGATGGTATGTTTGGTATTTGACAGCAAAACCATGTCTTTGACGCCGAGGTCGAGGAGAATCTGTGCCCCGACGCCATAATCTCGCAGTTCGCCGCCGCCGCTCTTGGGGGGGCTGGCTGGCGCACAAGCCACATTCCGCGACATGATGCGATCGGAAAGAGCCGTCCGGTGCGGTTCCCGGATCAAGACGACCACTCCTCGCCCTTCTTGGTCGATGCGCTCCATCGAGGCTTGCAATTGGCCGCTCTTGCCGCTCGAGCTATCTCCCAACACGTCGTCCAAGACGTTCAAGGCGTGCATACGCACCATCACTGGTTCGTCCGTGGTCACATCGCCCTTCACCAAGGCGATGTGCTCGGCATAGGCCACTTGGTTCTTATAGACGTACATCCGAAACTCGCCGCCGTAGGCGCTGTCCAACGTGGTATCCAGAATGCGTTCGACGATACGGTCGTTGCGCAGACGATAGGCAATGAGATCGGCAATGGTTCCGATCTTTAAGCCGTGGAATTGGGCGAATTTCACCAGGTCCGGCATGCGGGCCATGGTGCCGTCTTCGTTCATGATTTCACAGATGACGCCGGCGGGGTTGAGGCCGGCGAGCCGAGAGACGTCGACCGCGGCTTCCGTATGCCCGGTGCGGACCAAAACGCCGCCTTGCCGGGCTTCCAACGGGAAGATATGGCCGGGACTGACGATATCCTCCGGCCCTTTCGTCGGATCGATGGCGACCGAGACCGTTCGCGCCCGGTCGGAGGCCGAGATTCCAGTGGTGACTCCGTCGCGCGCTTCGATCGAAACCGTGAAGGCGGTCTGGTGGCGTGATACGTTGCGTTGCGCCATGAGCGGCAAATCCAAGTGCCGAAGCCGCTCGGCTGTTAACGACAAACAGATTAATCCACGGCCGTATTTCGCCATGAAGTTGACGGCTTCCGGGGTCGCCATCTGTGCCGGGATGACAAGATCGCCCTCGTTTTCCCTTTCTTCGTCATCGACGAGGATGAACATGCGCCCGTTTCTGGCGTCCTCGATGATCTCCTCGATCGAGGATAGGTATTCGGAATACGACACTGAAATCAGTCCTTTTCAAGAAGGCGCGCAACATACCGCGCCAGCATGTCGATTTCCAGGTTTACGGAGTGCCCCGGTTCGAGGTCGCCAAGTGTCGTCTCCTCGGCCGTGTGGGGTATGATGTTGACCGAAAAACTTCTGCCATCGACGGTGTTCACCGTCAGTGAAACACCGTCGATCGTGACCGAGCCTTTGGCCGCTATAAATTTTTCGAGCGCCGGCGGTGCCTCGAATTCCATGCGGATCGAGGCGCCATCGGGGCTGCGGTCCATGAGCCTGCCGACCCCGTCGACATGGCCGGATACAATATGGCCGCCGAGTTCGTCGCCGAGTTTGAGGGCGCGTTCGAGGTTGACGGAGGTGCCCTCCTGCCATGCCCCGATCGTCGTCTTTTCCAGGGTTTCCGAAGACGCACTGACAGCGAACCAGCTGGTCCCCTTCTCGATCACCGTCAGGCAGGCACCCGAACAACAAATGGAGGCACCGATATCGACCGTCGACATGTCGAAGGCGGTCGATAGCTCGATCCGCGTGTCACCCGACCGCTGCAGGGAACGGACTTTCCCGACATCGGTGACAATGCCTGTGAACATATCGCTTACTCCAGGTTATGTGGCGGGTCGAGGCGATCGAAAACTTCGACGAAGTCCGCACCCATAGACCAAGAGGCCCGGTAGGTAAATGCGATCATGTTCGGCAGCGAGCGAATGTTCATGGATGCGATCGCGGCGACGCCGTCACCGCCCATGATTGCGGGATGGCGGATCGAATAATAGCGATCGATGAGCCCAGCCAAAAGGAACCCCGATGCGAGCGTACCGCCGCCTTCGACCAGAACCCGGGTCAACCCGCGTGCCGCCATGTCAGCGGCCATGGCTTTCAGGTCGACACGGCCGTCTTCCCCACTGGCAACCGGTATGACGACAGCACCTGCTTCGGTCAATCGGGACGCCGACCCGTGATCCGCGCTTTCTGTCGTATAGATCCAAGTCGCCGTGTCCGCCGCACTGGCAATTAAGTCATGATCCGGTGGCATGGAGAGCCTGCTATCGGCCACGATCCTGACCGGCGAGTGCCGGTCAAGGCCCGGTAGCCGGCAGGTAAGACTCGGATTATCGACGGCGGCGGTCCGCGCGCCGACGATGATGGCGTCGTGGGTGGCACGCAATAGATGCGAGAATTTCCGGGCTTCGGGCCCGGTGATCCACTGGCTGAGACCGCTTTCCGTGGCGATTCTCGAATCGAGGGTCGTCGCCGTTTTCAGGGAAAAGAACGGCCGGTTCGCATTGTTCCGCAGGAAATACCCGCGATTGACGTCTAACGCCTCATCCTCGCAGAGCCCAATGTCGACGTCGATACCGGCCCTCGTCAGCATTTCGATCCCACGCCCCGATACCCGTTCGTCCGGATCAGTGACGGCGACGAGAACGCGGCAAATCCCGGCATCGATCAGCGCGTCAGCGCATGGCGGGGTCTTCCCATGATGGCTGCACGGTTCCAGCGTGACATAGGCCGTCGCGCCGCCCGCCCGCTCGCCGGCCCGCGCCAGGGCCTCGGTCTCCGCATGCGGACGGCCTCCCGATTGTGTCCAACCGCGACCGACGACCACGGGTCCCTCCGCTTCGCCTTCCCTAACAATAACGCAACCGACAGCCGGGTTGGGCCACGTGATGCCGAGTCCGCGACGCGCAAGCGCCAGGGCATTTTGCATGAACCGGTGATCGTGCGGTGATCGGGTTTGGTCAGTCACTCAGTTCTTCGACGAAGGTTTCGAAATCCTTGGCCTCGCGGAAATTCTTGTACACGGAGGCAAAGCGGACATAGGCGACCTGGTCCAACTCGCGCAGTTTTTCCATGACCATCTCACCGATGGCCTTGGTTGGGATTTCGCTCTCCCCGGATGTCTCGAGTTGCCTCTGAATGCTGTTGACGATGCGTTCCACGCGATCTTCCGGAACCGGACGTTTGCGCAACGCGATCCTGAGTGAACGGGCCAGTTTGTCGCGATCGAACGGTGCTCTCGATCCTTCGCTTTTGACAACCGTGAGTTCACGAAGCTGTACGCGTTCGAACGTCGTCCATCGCGCGCCGCAGTCGGGGCAGGATCGCCGGCGGCGGATGGCCGTATTGTCTTCCGTTGGTCTCGAATCTTTGACCTGCGTATCTTCATGGCCACAAAACGGACAACGCATCGTTCTTTTTCCCCCTGCCGCAGTTTATGCGTTCGAATTGCCTTCATACGAAACGAAAGCGGTCATCGCCCCTAGGTCGCTGCGGTGTAAACCGGAAACCGCTGGCATAAGGCGCCGACCTTTTCGGCGGCTGCGCCTTCGGCGGCGCTGTTGTCTTCGGGATTTTCCGCCAAACCTTCAAGCACGTCGCCGATCAGGTTGCCGACGACACGGAATTCATCGGCACCGAAGCCCCGGGTCGTTGCCGCCGGTGTGCCTAAGCGGATACCCGACGTGACCATCGGTTTTTCAGGATCGAAAGGGATGCCGTTTTTGTTACAGGTCATCCGGGCCCGGTCCAGACTCTCCTCGGCGTCTCGCCCGGTCACACCCTTGGGCCTGAGATCAACAAGCATAAGGTGGGTGTCGGTGCCGCTCGAAACGATCGCGAAGCCGCGCTCGACAAGGGTTTCCGCGAGCGCTTTGGCATTTTCGACGACGCGCCCCGAATACTCCTTGAATTCCGGCTGCAAGGCTTCTCCGAAAGCGACCGCCTTCGCCGCGATCACATGCATGAGCGGCCCGCCCTGCAGACCAGGGAACACGGCAGAATTGATCTTCTTGCCGATATCGGTATCGCGGCTCAGGATCATGCCGCCCCTGGGACCACGCAACGTCTTGTGCGTGGTTGTCGTCACCACGTCGGCGATCGGCAGCGGGGACGGGTGGTGACCGGTGGCGACGAGCCCGGCGAAGTGTGCCATGTCAACCATCAGCAAGGCGCCAACGTCATCGCAGATCGCACGGAACCGTTCGAAATCGAGCGTCCGCGGATAGGCGGAACCACCGCAGATGATGAGTTTCGGCTGATGTTCCTTGGCCAAGCGTTCGACCTCGTCGAAGTCAATCAAATGGTCGTCGGGCCGAACCCCGTACTGCACCGCATTGAACCATTTGCCTGATTGGGCTGGCGGGGCACCGTGGGTCAAATGTCCGCCGGAGGCGAGCGACAGGCCCATGATGGTATCGCCGGGTTGCAGCAACGCCATCATAACTGCCCCGTTGGCTTGCGCGCCCGAATGCGGCTGGACGTTGGCAAATTCGCAATCGAACAGTTCTTTCGCCCGTTCGATGGCCAACGCCTCGGCGACGTCGACATATTCGCATCCGCCATAGTATCGACGCCCCGGGTAACCCTCGGCGTACTTGTTTGTCATGACGCCGCCCTGAGCCTCCATGACGGCGCGAGACACGATGTTCTCCGAAGCGATCAGTTCGATCTGATCGCGTTGCCGGCCGAGTTCGTCGGTGATGGCGCCGAATACCTCAGGGTCGCGTTCGTTCAGGGATTCTGTAAAGAACGCCCGGAGATAGTCCGATGGATAAGAATCATCATTAAAATCAAGCATCAATGAGTTTTCCTTAAAGTCCAATCTTTAGGGGTTTGACAGTTTGTCGACCCGTCTGGCATGACGGCCGCCTTCGAATTCGGTATCCAGGTAAACTTTCAGGCAGTCGCTCGCCGTGTCGGCGCCGATCATCCGGCCGCCGAAACAGATCACGTTGGCGTCGTTGTGGAGCCGGCACATCTTTGCGCCGAGCGCGTCGTGGATGAGCGCAGCCCGAACATTAGCGTGGCGATTGGCAGCAATGCTGATACCGATGCCGCTGCCGCAGACGAGGACGCCGCGTTGGGCGCGGTTGTCGGCCAAGGCTTGCGCCATGGCATAGCCGAAGTCCGGGTAGTCGACCGAGTCGGTCGAGTTGGTGCCGAGATCGAGTACTTCGTACCCCATGTCCACCAGGTCGTTCCGCAGGGAGGACTTGAGGTCGAAACCGGCATGGTCGCTGGCGATCGCAATTGTTTCCTTAGGCATTCCTGTCTTTCCGCGTCGTCATCCGTTCTTGTGGCGGACCGGCTTCTTTCGATGAGAGCCGCGATGAGGGGCGATTAGATACCATATCTTGCCTTTTGCTGCCAAACAAACACAAGCGCTCGAACGTGAAAAAATGTAACAATGCTCACCGGAAAACGGGCAAAGTCAAACGGCCCGATTAACGCAGCGGTTGGAAGAATTGGACAGTTGTTAGGATCAGAGAGACGCCCTATGATACCCCGCAATCAAGGAAATACCAATACTCAGGGGGACTCAATGAGTGACGAGAGCGTGAAAACCGTTTCCAGGATCGATTATTTGCGCATGGCCACGGACATCGTCGCGGCATATGTCGGCAACAACAAAGTCGACCGAAGCGACATACCGGCCCTGATCAACGGCGTTTTCGATTCTCTTCACAACTTGGAAGGCGGCACGGTCGAACACCAGCGGACGGTTCCGAAACCGGCAATTTCCGTTAGGAAATCCGTAACACCGGATTATATCGTCTGCTTGGAGGACGGGAAAAAACTGAAGATGTTGAAGAGGCATTTGAGGACCTCTTACAACATGACCCCGGAAGAATATCGCGCCCGCTGGAATCTGCCTTCGGACTATCCGATGGTAGCGCCGAATTATGCCAAGCGCCGTTCGGACTTCGCGAAAAAGATCGGTTTGGGCAGAAAAACCGTCTAAAGCGGCGAGTAACCGACTCGATATTCCGTCTCTAAAAAATAGCCTCGAATCAGGCTCAGTGGGCGCCACGCCTACTTAATACGCGCGCGACGCATTTTTGGCCAGAACGTAACGCAGTTTTCTTCCGGCCACGGCTTTCATCTCTCTCCTGGTGTGTTTCGTCGAGGCGACCGTCGTCACCTCGGTTCCGGTGATCGGGTCAATAGCAGATACGCGGACAGCATTGCCGTCCTTGCGAAACTCGAAGAGGATTTCGGGCAGAAAGACGTCCTTGTATTTCATCGCCTCGGGAATATACCCGATTACATGCTCCGTCGATACTGTCCGCCGGTCTCGAACAGGGCATCGGTGATTTGACCCAAAGAACAGACCCGGACCGCCTTGACCAGCACCTCGAAGACGTTGCCACCCGATGTCGCCGACTGCTTCAGTTCCGCCAGTATGTGCTCGGCAGATGTCGCGTTCTTGGCCTGGAAAGCGCGTAGCCGTTCGATTTGGCTTCTCTTCTCGTCTTCCGTCGAGCGTTGTAATTGCGGTTGCGCTTCGCTCGATCGGGAATCCGGATCGAGGAACGTGTTGACCCCAATGATCGGGTAGGTCCCGTCGTGCTTCTTCGACTCATAGAACAGCGATTCGTCCTGAATTTTCGAGCGCTGATACCCCGTTTCCATGGCCCCCAGGACGCCGCCGCGTTCCGATATCCGTTCGAATTCCTTGAGCACGGCTTCCTCGACGAGATCCGTCAACTCCTCGATGATGAACGAACCCTGGTTGGGGTTTTCGTTCTTGGCGAGGCCCCATTCCTTGTTGATGATCATCTGAATGGCCAGAGCGCGACGGACGCTTTCCAGGGTTGGCGTCGTCACCGCTTCGTCATAGGCGTTGGTGTGCAGGCTGTTGGTGTTGTCGTAGGTGGCGATCAACGCCTGCAAGGTGGTGCGGATATCGTTGAAGGACATTTCCTGGGCGTGCAGTGAGCGGCCAGAGGTCTGGGTGTGGTATTTCAGTTTCTGGGATCGCTCGTTGGCGCCGTACTTGAACCGCATGGCCGTTGACCAAATGCGCCTGGCGACCCGGCCCATGACCGAATACTCCGGGTCCATACCGTTCGAGAAAAAGAAGCTCAGGTTCGGTGCGAAATCGTCGATGTGCATGCCGCGCGCCAGATAGGCCTCCACATAGGTGAAACCGTTGGCCAGCGTGAAGGCCAACTGCGATATGGGGTTGGCGCCAGCTTCGGCGATGTGATAGCCGGAAATGGACACGGAATAGAAGTTCCGCACCCGATGGTGGACGAAATACTCCTGAATGTCGGCCATCATCTTGAGCGCGAACTCAGTCGAAAAGATACAGGTATTCTGGCCCTGGTCTTCTTTGAGGATATCCGCCTGGACCGTGCCGCGGACGTTTTCGTGCACCCAGGCCGAGATCTTCTCGACCTCCTCATCGGTCGGGTGACGCTCGTTCTCCCTACTGAATTTCTCCAGTTGTTGGTCGATGGCCGTATTCAGGAACATGGCCAGGACCATCGGCGCCGGCCCGTTGATGGTCATGGAGACCGAGGTTGTCGGGTCGCAGAGATCGAAGCCGCCGTATAGCACCTTCATGTCTTCGAAGGTAGCAATCGATACGCCGGAATTACCGACCTTGCCATAGATGTCAGGGCGTTCGTCGGGGTCGAACCCGTAGAGCGTGACGGAGTCGAATGCCGTTGACAGGCGTTTCGCGGCTGAGTGTTCGGACAGGCTCTTGAAACGGTTGTTGGTGCGGAAGGCATCACCTTCACCGGCGAACATGCGTGTCGGGTCCTCACCCTCGCGTTTGAAGGCGAAAACGCCGGCCGTATAGGGAAAGCTTCCCGGCAGGTTCTCACGCAATAGCCAACGGAGGAGCTCGCCGTGGTCTTCGAACTTAGGCAAAGCCACGCGGGAGATGTGGTTGCCGGACAGGGTTTCACTGGTCAGCCGGGTCCGCACCTCCTTGTCCCGGATCTTGACAACGTATTCCTCGCCGGAATAGCTGGCGCGCACTTCGGGCCATATCTCGAGCAGTTTCCGGGCACGGGGATCGAGTTCCTCTTCACGTGCAGCGATAAGGTCGTCGAGGTCGGAACTCGGCTTGTCCGCTTCCTCGAGCATCCGTTTCGTTTCGCTCAACTGCTGGCGTTGCCGGGCGACCTGAGATTGTCGTTCCACCGTCGCGTGGTAATCGCGAACCGTTTCGGCGACTTCGGCGAGATAGCGTTGGCGATCGGGCGGGAGGATAGCCTGGCCCGGTTCCGATGCCTTTTCCGATTCCGGCTCGGTATCACAGGGAAGCGGCGGGAAACCGCGGCTTTCGAATTGGCGCAACAGTTCCTGATAGAGCGCCGTGACGCCGCGGTCGGCGAACCGGGAGGCGATGGCGCCGTATACGGGCATGGCTTCGGGAGCATCCGCGAAAGCCTGGCGATTGCGTTGGACCTGTTTGCGGACGTCCCTGAGCGCGTCCTTGGCGCCCTTGCGGTCCATCTTGTTGATACAGACGACGTCGGCGAAGTCGAGCATGTCGATCTTCTCGAGCTGACTGGCCGCGCCGAACTCGGGCGTCATGACGTAGAGCGACACGTCGGCGATGTTGACGATGGCTGTATCCCCTTGCCCGATCCCCGGCGTTTCGACGATCACAAGATCATAGGCGGCGGCCTTGCAGGCGATAACGATGTCGGCGATCGCCTCTGGCACCTCGCTGTCGGCCTGGCGCGTGGCGATCGAGCGCATGAACACGTTGTCATCGGAGATCGCATTCATGCGAATCCGATCGCCGAGCAGCGCGCCGCCGGTCTTCTTGCGCGACGGATCGATGGCGATGACGGCGATTTTCGGGTTTCGCGAATAGAGCTGCAGGCGGCGGATCAGTTCGTCGGTCAGCGACGATTTTCCGGCGCCGCCGGTTCCGGTGATACCGAGCACGGGTATCGGACCGTTTTGTTCGGCTAAGGCCTTCAAGGCGTCCATCTGATCATCCGGCAGTTTCGACGCTTCGATGGCTGTGATCACGCGCGCGAAATCGGCCCTGTTGCCGCTCTTGAACTTGGCCAAATCCTTGGGAACGTCGGCCGTGAGGTCCCGGTCTGCAGCCTCGATCATTTGGAGGATCATGCCCTGCAGTCCCATGGATTGTCCGTCATGGGGCGAGAAAATCCGGGAGACACCGTAGTTGTGCAACCGCTCGATTTCGTCGGGCACGATGACGCCGCCGCCGCCGCCGAAGACCTTGATGTCGGATCGGCCGTTCTCACGCAGTTTATCCAGCATGTACTCGAAATACTCGACATGGCCGCCCTGATAAGAACTGACGGCAATGCCGTTGGCGTCTTCCTCGATGGCAGCGTTCACCACTTCGTCGACGGACCGGTTGTGACCGAGATGAATGACCTCGGCACCCGAGCTCTGAAGGATGCGTCGCATGATGTTTATCGACGCATCGTGTCCGTCGAACAGGCTCGCGGCCGTAACGAACCGGACCGGGAACTCAGGTTTGTATGTCTTCGGTGATGCCGAAGTTAAGGGGTTGCCGTCATCGGGCATGGAATCCTCCCTCGATCCGCACGAGATGGGCGTCCGCTGCAACAAAGTATACCGCCAACGCGAGCGCTGGTGGCGGATATATACGAACTTTACGTTTACGTAAACGTAAAGTTCGTATATGGCCGTTGTTCGCCAGCGCGGATGTGCCCGAAAGCCGCGGCAACATTGACATTCTGCTGCACACGTGAATTGATCGCTCGTTTTTGTTTTTTGACCTCTGCATTTTCAACTTTGACCGGGTAGTCGAATGCTATGACCCATTCACACCGTCCCGAAACGATCGCTTTGCACGCCGGTTTCCGCAAAGACCCGGCGACCAATTCGGTTGCCGTTCCGATCAACCAGACGACGTCCTACCAATTCGACCATACCCAACATGCGGAGAACCTGTTCGCCCTCAAGGAATTGGGCAACATCTATACGCGCATCATGAACCCGACCTGCGATGTGCTCGAACAGCGAGTCGCTGCCCTCGACGGCGGTGTCGCTGCGCTGGCCTTGGCGTCGGGCCAAGCCGCCTCGACCTTCGCCGTTCTCAACCTCTGTCGCGCTGGTGACAATTTCGTCTGTTCTACAGATATTTACGGCGGGACCTGGAACCTGTTTGCGAACACCATCAAGGACATGGGGATCGAGTGCCGGTTCGTCGATCCGGAGGATCCGGAGAACTTCCGACGGGCCACGGACGACCGAACCCGGTGTTATTACGCGGAGACGCTCCCGAACCCGAAACTCCATGTGTTTCCCATCCGCGAGGTCGCCGACATCGGCAACGAACTCGGGGTTCCGCTGATCATGGACAACACCGCGGCGCCGGTCATTTGCCGCCCGATCGACCACGGTGCGGCAATCGTCATCTATTCGACGACCAAGTATATCGGCGGCCATGGCACGTCGATCGGCGGTCTCATCGTCGATTCCGGGAAATTCGACTGGGAGGCCCACGGCGAGCGTTTCCCGACGCTGACCGAGCCGGACCCGAGTTATCATGGCGCCGTCTGGGTCGATGCCGTTAAACCCTTGGGGCCCATCGCCTATATCCTGCGCGCCCGGGTCATCCTGCTACGTGACGTCGGCGCCTCGATGAGCCCCTTCAATGCCTTCCAATTCATCCAGGGCCTCGAAACCCTGCCCCTCAGGATCCGCGCCCATTGTGAGAACGCCGAAAAGGTCGCCGCTTTTCTCGACGATCACCCGAAAGTCTCGAAAGTCATTTTTCCCGGTCTGCAGGACGGCGAGTTCAAACGCCGGGCGGATGCCTACATGAACGGCGGGTACGGCGGACTGGTCGGATTCGAACTCAAGGACGGCCGCGAGGCGGGGCGGATCTTCATCGACTCTCTCGAACTCTTCTATCACGTGGCCAATATCGGGGACGCGCGAAGCTTGGCCATCCACCCGGCGACGACGACCCATTCCCAATTGACCGAGGATGACCAGTTGGCGACCGGCGTCACCCCAGGCTATGTTCGTTTGTCCGTCGGTATCGAGCACGTCGACGACATCATCGGCGACCTTACGCAATCCCTGGATAAAGTGTGAGCCTATGGCAGCGGCCACCCCTTCCCCGTCCTTTCCACAAACCCGGATGCGCCGCAATCGGGCGCAACCGTGGTTGCGGCGCTTGGTGGCGGAAACACGACTGTCGCCGGACGACCTGATCTGGCCAATATTCGTCGTCGAGGGCAGTGAGCAGCGACAGGCAGTACCGACCATGCCCGGCGTCGAACGGCTGTCCATCGATTTGTTGGGCGAGGAGGTTTCGAAGGCCCGGGATCTCGGGATCCCGGCTGTCGCGCTATTTCCATACACCGATGATGCCTTGAAGACGCGAGATGCGGAGGAAGCTTGGAACCCGGAAAACCTGGTTTGCCGGGCCGTGAGGGCGCTCAAGGAACAGGTTCCGGACGTCGGCGTAATCTGCGATGTGGCTCTCGACCCCTACAACGCGGACGGCCATGACGGGCTCGTCCGGGATGGCATCATCGTCAATGACGAGACCGTCGAGGCTCTTTGCAAGCAGGCGATCGTTCAAGCCGAGGCCGGCTGCGACATCATCGCGCCTTCGGACATGATGGACGGACGGATCGGAGCGATACGGACTGCGTTGGACGCCAAGGGATACGACGACGTCGCGGTCCTCGCCTATTCGGCTAAGTATGCATCCGCCTTCTACGGCCCGTTTCGTGATGCGGTCGGTTCCGGCGGTGCATTGAAAGGCGACAAAAAAACCTATCAGATGGCGCCTGCCAACACGGACGAAGCGCTACGCGAAGTGGCTCTGGATATCTCGGAAGGCGCCGACATGGTCATGGTCAAGCCGGGCCTGCCCTATCTCGACATCATCTGGCGCGTGAAACAGGCGTTCGGAATCCCGACTTTCGCTTACAACGTGAGCGGCGAGTATGCCATGTTGAAAGTGGCCGCCGAAAAGGGCTGCCTGGACTACGAACTGGTGATGATGGAGGCGTTGAGCGCCTTCAAGCGCGCCGGTGCAGACGGCATCCTGACGTACGCGGCGCGAGACGCCGCCGCATTACTGCAAAAAGGCTGAGATCGAGCGACGGTGTCCGTCTAGTTGCCACCGACCATGTCGAGCATACGGTCGATGTCGAGGACAACCATCAGCTTGTCTTCGAGACGGTAGACTCCGGTCGACACTTCCCGCCATGTCGGATCGAGCGTACCCGGGTTCTTCTCAAATAGGTCCGTCGAAAGGCCGATGACATCGCCGATGCGGTCGACGAGAAAGGTATAAAGATCGCTCTCGTGTTCGACGGTAACGCCCATACCGACGGAACCATTGCCACTCGAGGAACTGGTCAAACCGAGGCGAACCCGGACGTCGATGACGGTGACGATCCGTCCGCGCAAGTTGATCGAGCCCTTGACCTCGGGAGGCGCCAGCGGGATCGACGCAATCTTGTCAGGCGTTAAGATGTCCTGAACTTTGAGGACCGGGATGCCGAACATCTGATCGGACACGAAGAAGGTAACAAAATCTTCGAGATCCTCACCCGGATGCGTGGCGGTGAGATCGTGGGAATCGGCACTCTGCAGACCGGTTCCGGTTGAAGCGACTTCACTGGACATCTGTTTCTCTCCGCGTCGGTTTCGGCGCCCCGAATATCTATGATGTATTTATCAAAGCCTTTGAATTAATGCACGATTTATTCAGTTTCGAGATGTTTCATTGTGTGACAAAACGATCTCGGATGGCGTCGTAGACAATCAGCTGTTGAGCCAGTTGGCGATGGCTTCGATTTGCGACCGCGCCATTAACGCCGGCGCGTGGCCGATGTTCGCAAATTCGATTAAGCGGGCCTTCGGCCCCCTCTCATGCATTTGATTGGCCGTCTCGCCCAGGAGGACATCGGATTCCCGCCCGCGTAATGCAAGAACCGGGCATCGGACGCCGTCCCAAATCTCCCACAGATCGGCATCGTCCTCGATCCCTTTACGGAACGGATCGGCGATCGCCGGGTCGTATTTCAGGCACCACGAACCGTCCGGCATTTGGCGAGCACCGTGATGGGCAAGGTGCGCCCATTCCTCATCCGAAAGAGGACCGAAAGGTGCGTGAACTTCTCGGAAATAAGCCTCGACGTCGGCAAGTTTGGCGAAGGTTTTGGGTGTCAGTAGGTATCCGGCGATCCGCTGCAAAGCCGCCTTCGGTATCCAAGGGCCGATGTCGTTGAGGATCAACCGGCGTATTGGTGGTTCCGGCGTCGATGCCAGCATCATTCCGATCAAGCCGCCCATCGATGTTCCCAACCAGTCGACTCGCTCGAGGCCGAAGTGGGTGAGCATGTGGACCATGTCGCCGATATAAGTCTCGTAGCTGTAGAACTGTGGATCGGCCAGCCAATCGCTCTCCCCGCGGCCGGCAATGTCCGGGCAAATCACCCTGAAATCGCGCCTAAGGGCCTCGGCAACAACGTCGAAATCTCGGGCGTTTCGGGTCAGCCCGTGGACGCAGACAAGAACCTCCGGATTTTCGATATCTCCCCAATCGTAGACCCGGATCGTATGGTCTCCGGCTGCACCGCCGAGTTTCAGGTCATGCCGACGCATCGTTCAGATCACACCTTGGGCTCTCAGGTCGGCGATTTCTTCGTCTTCCATATCGAGAAGTTCGCGCAACACGTCGTCCGTATGCTGGCCCAATGCGGGTGGCGCGTGACGGTAGTCTGGCGGTGTTTCCGACATCCGCATGGGGCTGGCGATCAGATCGACAGGTACGCCGTTGGTGGCAGCATGCTCCATCTGAAGGCGCATGTCGCGGGACTGGACCTGGGGATCGTCGAAAACCTGGTCGAGATTGTTGATCGGCCCGCAGCTGACGTTGCGCGCTTCCAACCCTTCCAGCCAGTGTTGGGACGGTTGCTGGGCGACAATTTCGCGAATGATCGGGATCAATTCCGCGCGGTTGCGGACACGGGCACCGTTGGTCGCAAAGCGTTCGTCCTCGACGAGTTCCGGATGCCCGGCGAATTCGCAAAAACGTTCGAACTGACCATCGTTTCCGACCGCCAGGATGATATCGCCGTCAGCCGTTCCGAACGACTGATAAGGGACGATGTTGGGGTGGGCGTTGCCAAGCCGCGGCGGTACCCGATCGGTCGCCAGATAATTGGCCCCCATGATCGACAGCATGGCGACCGTGGTGTCGAGCATGCCGATGTCGATCATCTGACCGTCACCGGTTACTTCCCTATGGCGGAGCGCCGCATTGACGGCGACGGCCGCATACATGCCGGCAATCAGGTCGGAAATCGGAATTCCCGCCTTCTGCGGTTCCCCTTCTGGATCACCCGTCACGCTCATGAAGCCGCCCATACCTTGTATCAGCACGTCGTATCCGGGGCGGTTGGCGTAGGGTCCTGTGTGGCCGAAACCGGTGATCGAACAATAGATCAGGGCCGGGAAATCGGACTTCAAATCCTCGTAGGCCAACCCGTACTTGGCGAGTCCACCGGTCTTGAAGTTCTCGGTCAGGACGTCGCATTCGGCGATCATCCGCCGGGCCAGCGCCTGGCCCTCGGGTTTCGTCAAATCGAGGGTGACGGAGCGTTTGTTGCGGTTGGCGCTGCAGAAATAGGCGCTCTCAACGGTTTCCTCGCCATTTGCGTCGCGTATGTAAGGCGGCGCGAAGCGGCGCGTGTCGTCACCGGTGCCAGGGCGCTCGATCTTGATGATGTCGGCGCCGAGATCGCCCAAGATCTGGGTGCATGTCGGCCCGGCCAGGATGCGGGTGAGATCGAAAACACGGATGCCGTTCAGGGGACCTGCCATGGTCAAAGGTCCTTAATCGGTTGACAAAAAATGAAATGTCAGGGGTCGTTTGGCCTTATAAAGTTGGCGGAAGAGCCTGTAAACAGCGTATAGCGGTCGATCGGGAAAAGGTACGATGAACGACACTTCGGCGCCGAAAAACGGGCGATGGTTGCGGCTCGTTCTGATCGTCGTCCCGTCCGTGTTCGCATCGGCGGTGATCGCGGCCGCTTTGTGGGCCGTCTCCTCCCTACCCGCCTTGACCGGATCGCTGGCCATACCTGATTTGGAGGGCGAAGTCCGCGTGCTTCGCGACGCGCAGGGTGTGCCGCATATTTTCGCTTCGACGGAGCCGGGATGCCTATCGGGCACTCGGGTATTCCCATGCCCAGGACCGGTTCTGGCAGATGGAAACCATGCGGAGGCTCGGGTCCGGACGGTTGTCCGAGGTATTCGGCGAACGGACGCTGGCTGTTGACAAGTGGTTGCGCACCTTGGGCCTCTACCGGCTCGCCGAGGAGCAATTCGATCATCTGTCGGAGCCCGCAAAAGAAGCGGTAACGGCCTATGCCGCGGGGGTTAATCATTGGCTGGCGACCAGCGGCTCCCTGCCCGCCCTCGAATTCACGGTGTTCCGCTATATCCCGGAGCCGTGGAAGCCGGCGGACTCGCTGATTTGGGGCAAGATCATGGCGACCCGACTCGGGGGCAATCACCGCCGCGAGATCCTGCGGGCCCGCCTGGCGTCGCGCCTAGATCCGGAGCAGGTCCGCCAGTTGTGGCCGGGATATCCGGAAAACGCGCCGGTATCCATATCTGCACCCGGGTCTGGAACCGAAGCCCGCGACTGGGCCCGGTTGTTCGACGGGCTTTCGGGCCTGTCCCCGTGGCCCGAAGGGCAACCGCAAGGGGCCTCCAACGCCTGGGCAGTGGGGCCCGAACATACCGATACCGAAGGACCGCTCCTGGCCAACGACCCCCACCTGGGATTTTCGACGCCGATCCTTTGGTATCTGGCCCGCATGGTGACGCCGGAATGGCAGATGACCGGTGCGACGGTGCCCGGCGTGCCCTTCCATATACTCGGACACAACGGCCGGATTGCCTGGGGCATCACGTCGACCCAATCGGATATCGAAGATCTCTTCGTCGAGAAGATCGACCCGCAATCGGCGGATCGCTATTTGGAACCGGACGGTAGTGCCGAGTTCGGGACCGAGACGGCGATCATCGGGGTCAAAGACGGCCCGTCTCATTCGATGACCATACGCCGAACCCGGCATGGCCCGGTGATTTCAGACCTTCACCGCGGCTTGGAGCGCCTGACCGGCCAGGATCACGTCGTCGCGCTGGCTGCCACCTACCTGGAACCGAAAGACCGAACCGCCGAGGCTTTTTACAACGTGGCGCGCGCCGGAAATTGGGAGGCGTTTCGAACGGCCCTCAGAAGCTTCGCCGCTCCGCAACAGAATTTCCTATTTGCCGACACCGGGGGTGAGATCGGGTTCATCGCACCCGGCCGGGTTCCGATCCGCCGCGGAGGCTTCGGCACCGTTCCCAGTCTCGGATGGACCGGTGAGACGGACTGGCTTGGCTTTATCCCATTTGATGAACTCCCCGCCGTTCGCCGACCGGACTCCGGCCATATCGTTAATGCCAACAACCGGATCGTCGGCCCCTCCTACCCCTACTTTGTCTCGTCCGACTGGGAAGAGCCGTTCAGGGCCTCGCGGATCGTTGAACTTATCGACGGAAACCCCGGGCATTCCTTCGCCTCGATGCGGGAAATACAGCTCGACATCGTCTCTGATATGGCGCGGAAGATGCTTCCGAAAATGCTTGCGCAGTTGGAAGACCTCGACCCCGTCCATGTGCCCATCGCGGCCTCTTTGAAGGCCTGGGACTACAGGATGGACCGGGACCGGCATGAACCGCTGGTCTTTTCGACGTGGTTTCGCGAGTTGAACAAAGCCGTTTACACTGATGAGCTCGGCGATTTAAGCTGGTCCTATTTGGGCTTAAGGCCCGGTTTTATCGACTTTTCCCTGTCGAAGGGCCCCGGTTGGTGCGACAACGTCGAGACGGCAGCGGTCGAAACCTGTGGCGATATGATCCGCCGGTCTTTCGAGTCCGCTGTCGAAGGCCTGACACAGAGATATGGGCGGGACCGTGGTGATTGGCGTTGGGGCCGCGAGCATGAAGCGCGGTTCGAACATCCCGTGTTGGCGTCCGTGCCTGTGATCGGCGGCCTCGTCAACCTGATCACGCCGACGCACGGCGGAAATTACACGGTCAACCGGGGAGCCAGCCGCGTCAACGATGAGGCATCGCCCTTTTCCCACGTCCACGGCGCCGGTTACAGGGCCATCTACGACCTTGGGAACTTAGCGGAATCGCGATTTATGATCGCGACGGGTCAATCGGGAAACGCCCTCTCACCCCACTACAACGATATGCTGTCATCGTGGCGGGACGGCCGGTACATCCGGTTGGATGCGACCGAACAGCAATTGGTCGAAAGTGGTGCCAAGGTATTGACCTTGAAGCCCGGCGAGCCCAAACAGTGACCCGGACCGGGACAACGTGTCGCGGAGCGGGAGGACGGTCTTGCCGGGAATCACCATCGAAGACATAAGGGCGGCGGCCTCGCGCGTATCCGGGTCTGTGCTCCATTCCCCCTGCCATCACTCCAAGACGCTCTCGCAGATCACCGGCGCCGAAGTCTTCATCAAATTCGAAAACCTTCAGTTCACGGCGTCTTTCAAGGAACGCGGTGCCATCAACCGGCTTGTCACCTTGCCACAAGATGGCCAACAGAATGGAGTCATTGCCATTTCCGCCGGGAATCACGCGCAGGGTGTCGCCTATCATGCCGAACGCCTCGGGATCGACGCGACGATCGTCATGCCGGCCAACACGCCCTTCGTCAAAGTCCAGCAGACGCGTGCCTTCGGCGCAAAGGTGGTTCTAACCGGTGAGACGATCGCCGAGTGCAAACCCGAGGCCGACAGGATCGCCCGGGATCGGGGGTTGGCTTTTATTCACCCGTTCGATGACGAAGCGATCATTGCCGGACAAGGCACATTGGGTCTCGAGATCGCCGAAGATGCGCCGGCGGCCGAATCGGTCGTCGTGCCGATCGGCGGCGGCGGCTTGATTTCCGGCGTTGCCATAGCGCTGCAGGCGGTGTTGCCCGGCGCCGAAGTCATCGGCGTCGAATCCGAAAGGTACGCCTCCACGTCGGATACACTGGCGGGGCGCTCAAGAAATTACGGCGGGCAAACGGTGGCTGAGGGGATCGCCGTCAAGGCGCCGGGCGAAATCACGTTGCCGATCATTCGAGACCAGGTTTCGGATGTGCTCGTTGTCGATGAAAGCGCCATCGAGCGCGCCATCAGCCTTTATTTCAACGTTGAGAAGACGGTTGCCGAGGGCGCCGGCGCGGCATCATTGGCGGCTATTCTCAACAATCCCGAGCGGTTCCACGGAAAACGCGTTGTTATCGTGCTCAGCGGCGGCAACATCGATTCGCGCCTGATGGCGACGGTGATCATGCGAAGCCTCGTTCACGACGGACAAATCGCGCGTATCCGCGTGCATGCGGCCGATATTCCTGGCCAACTGGCGAATGTGGCCCGCGTCATCGCCGAAAACCAGGCCAATATCGTCGAGGTGGAGCATCAGCGGTTGTTCGCCGATGTGGCCTTGAAATCCGCCGATATCGACATCACGGTCGAAACCCGGGATCGAGAGCACGTGAGCGAGATCAAGGCGGCGCTCAATGCGGCCGGTTTCGTCGTCAGCGAACTGGGTTTCGAAACCGCGCGCGGCAATTGAACGAGCCCGGGCCAAGCAAAACAAACGCACTCGACCGTTTAGAACCGCCAGAGGAGAAGCTGCGTCGCGCGGTTGTCGTCCACGTGGAGGATGTCGTCCGGTTCCCGGCCGGGAACGGCAAAGGAGTTGCTGATGAAAAGACTCCCGGGTTTCATCTCCCTGACGACCTTGTCGAAGAGTCTCGCCATGGGGGCCGGCGACAGGAAGGCATAGACCACATCGTAGTCGCCGAGATCGGCTTTCCAGATGTCTCCGTAATCCAGTTCCAAATTGGACAGCCCGGAAAGGACGAGGCGGAGGCGGGACAAAGCGAAGGTTCCGGGCGCCGATTCGATCCCGTGGAAGTGCGTTCCAGCCCACCGGCGAGCCAGATAGAACACCGTGCTTCCCGTTCCGCTGCCCAAGTCGAGGAAGGTCTTGGTGTCTTCGTCGATGAAGCCGGAGATTGCCTCGCAGGTCTTCGCGTTGGTCAAGTATAGGGGCACCCGTTCCCGTCCTGTGTTCCAAAAGACGAGGGCGAGTCCGCCGAAAATGACCAGGAACGACCACGCCGGCAGATCCGCCTGGTAGGCCAAGGCCAGCATCGGCGGGAAGAGCAGTTGGATCGGTCCCCACCAAATGGCGAGCCCGAGGACGTACCCGATAACGGCGGCGATCATTCCGTTGGCGATGAGGGTCCCGTATAGGGAAACGGGTTCGCCCGAACCGGTGGCCAGGATCGACACGGCCGCGATGCATGGAACGAACGCGAAAACTTGGCTCGCCAGGGCAACGGCTATTGGCGGCCAGCCGGAAAAGAACGATTTCTCGCGGTCGGCCGGACGAGTTTGACCGGTTATCGGATCCTCCCTGTAGGGCCTCCACCCCATCGAGGGCTATGGCAGCTTCGCGAACTTGCCTTCACAAAACAATAAAGGCTTTTCGCCGGCGCCATCCACAATGTTGACGACTTCGGCAACGATGATCTTGTGATCGCCGCCGTCGTGAACGGCGGCGGAGCGGCATTCCAGGCTGACGAGGCTGCCGTCGAGCATCGGGCATCCCGAATCTCCGGCGGTCGTATCGTGGGGAGTGGAGTTCCCCTCACCGATTCCGCCGTAATGCTTGGCACATTCGATCTGGCCTTCCGCGAGAATATTGATGGCAAAGCTCCGGCCGACGGAAAAAAGCGGTAGAGTTGCCGATGTGTTGGCAAGGCAAAACAGAACGAGAGGCGGATCCAGAGACACCGAAGAAAAGGCGTTGACGGTCACTCCGGCGAGTTCGCCGTCGTAGGACGTGGCCGTGACTACGGTGACGCCGGTGGCGAATTTCCCGAGTGCCCAGCGAAACTCTGCCGAATCGAAAGACAAAGAACGGTCCTCTTCTCTAAGGATTAGAAGTAATTCCCTTTATCGCAGTCGTCTTACGCAGTGTTTTCCGTGATTTTTGGGGGTTTACGCGAACAAATGCAGACAAGAGGAAAATGTTGAAGGAAATTCAATCAAAAAACTTGCTCGGTGCGGCGGCAAATTATAGCGTTTTCCCAAACATAACAATGGTTCAGCTTTGTCGGCGTTCCGGTTGAGGGGTTTCGGGGCTCTAGATGTTCTTCATCGTCGGTCTTGTCATCGTGTTCGGTTGCGTTTTCGGGGGCTACTCCGTCCACGGTGATCTCGGGATTCTGTGGCAGCCGATCGAGTTCGTCATCATCCTCGGTGCCGGCATGGGGGCGTTTATCATCGCCAATCCGAAACCGGTGTTGGTCGGTTCGGGAAAAGCCATCGGCACCCTGCTCAAGGGCCCCAAATACAAGAAAGACCAGTACACCGAGTTGTTGGGCGTCTTGTTCTCGGTCTTCAAACTCGCCAAGTCGAAGGGTGATCTGGCGCTCGAGAGCCATGTCGAGAATCCGGCCGAGAGCGCGCTGTTCGGTAATTTCCCGTCGTTTCAGAACGATCATCACGCGGTCGAATTTCTCTGCGACTACCTTCGTTTGTTGACCCTTGGCGCCAGCAATCCTCACGAGGTCGAAGCCGTAATGGATGAAGAGCTCGAAATTCATCACCATGAACAGGCACAGGTCTCTGGGGCGATCGCGACTTTTGCTGATGCCACACCGGCCCTTGGCATTGTCGCCGCCGTGCTCGGCGTCATCGTGACCATGAGTTCGATCACCGAACCGCCGGAGATTCTCGGCGGCTTGATCGCGGCGGCGCTGGTCGGCACCTTCAGCGGTATCCTCGTATCCTACGGCATGTTGGCCCCGATGGCGGCGTCGCTGACCGCAATTAACGATGCGGACTCCCACTACATGCTCTGCATAAAGGTGGCACTGGTCGGCCACATGCAGGGCTACGCGCCTCAGGTTTCGGTCGAGTTCGCTCGCAAGTCTCTATCTTCCCACGTTCGTCCGACCTTCGCAGAGGTCGAGGAAATGATACAAAACCTACCGAGTGTGGGTTAGACTCCGCGAAGGAGTCTAACGGAGTGGTTCATGGCGGAAAGCGCCGCTCAACAACCGGTTATTATCAAGAAGGTAAACAAGGGCGGACACGGCGGCCATCACGGTGGCGCGTGGAAGATCGCTTATGCCGACTTCGTGACGGCGATGATGGCGTTTTTCCTGCTGCTTTGGTTGCTGAACTCGGTGACCCAGGAACAACTTGAGGGTATTTCCAACTATTTCGCACCGGTGACGACGTCGACGTCGACAAGCGGCAGCGGCGACATATTGGGTGGCAAGACAATCACTGAGGAAGGTGCTGCGCAAAGCTCGACGTCACGCGACGCGGTGACGGTCGACCTGCCGCCGCCGAAAGCCGGAACCGGTGGGGACACGCCGGATTCGGAATCAAAGGATGAATCCGAGAGTGACAAGGTTTCCGAGGAAGCGCTCAAACAGCGCGAACAGGAGCAGTTCGAGGACGCGAAGGAGGAGCTGGAGGAAACGATTGCCGGTATTCCCCAGATGAAACAGTTGGTCGAAAGCCTGATGATCGACAATACGCAGGAAGGGCTCCGTATTCAGCTCGTTGATCAGGATGGTTTGGCCATGTTCCCGAGCGGCAGCGCGGAGATGTTCCTGCACACCAAACGATTGCTGGAGTTGGTTTCCAAAGTGATCTTGAAAATGCCGCAGCAGCTCTCGATATCCGGTCATACGGATGCTGTGCCCTTCATTTCGGATACCGGGTACAGCAACTGGGAGCTTTCGGCGGACCGGGCCAACTCGGCGCGTCGAGAACTCCAGCATTTTGATGTCCCTGAGAAACGGATCGCCCGGGTCGTTGGAAAATCGGATACGGAACCGTTTTTGCCGGACGACCCGAAAAACGCGCGCAACAGGCGCTTGTCCATTGTTCTCCTGCGCGGGACCGGTGAAGACAACCCGGCGGCAAACTTCCCCGAATCCCAACTCGATGGGCCCGAGGGCGAGGTCTTGCCGGGGCTCAATGAGATTAGACGCAGGCAGCTGCAGGATCAGGCCCCGGCGGCGCTGGAAGCGCCGGAAGCGACCATATCGACACCGGCGGCGCCATCGAAACCGTCGACCAGTTTCACACTCGAACTACAGCCGCGGATGGAAGCCCAGTAAGGCTGATATTGGTCCCACGGACACTTTCCGTTGCGGCGTTTCCGAGGGTGATCTACGATTTCTCTGAAGGCTGAGGCATTAGAACCGCGAGACGATGAGGCATTCTCCCTACCAAAGAACGCGGTTTTTCTTCGCCACGCAGAGCCTTCCCTGCCCCTATCTTCCCGATCAGATCGAACGGCGCGTCGTCACCGAGCTTGTCGGGCGCAATGCTTCCGAATTACACGACCAGTTGTCTCTCGCAGGATTTCGCCGAAGCCATGGCATTGTCTATGCGCCGGCTTGCCCCTTTTGCGAAGCCTGCATGGCCGTAAGGATCCGCGCCAGCGACTTCCAAATGTCAAAATCGCAACGGCGCATTCTAAACAGGAACCGCGAACTGTCGTTCGAGGAGGTTCCGGCGGTGGCGACCAGCGAACAATTCGGGGTGTTTTCGGATTACCAGAACATTCGCCATGGTGACGGCGATATGGCGCGTATGGATTTCCGTGACTATCAGGCCTTGATCGAGGAAACACCGGTGGAGAGTTTCGTCGGGGAGTTTAGGCGAGCGAACGGCGGTCTCGTCGGCGCCATATTGGTTGATCGCGTTGCCGGCGGTCTATCGGCAGTATACAGTTTTTTCGATCCGGCCCTTTCCCGACAAAGCTTGGGGACCCTGATGGTCCTGCGATTGGTCGAGGCGGCGCGCCAGCAAGCACTCGATTACGTGTACTTGGGGTTCTGGGTCGCCGGTTCACCGAAGATGGCCTACAAGGCGAATTTCCACCCGTTGGAAGTCCGGGCCTCTAGCGGTTGGGTGGATTTCAAGTCACTGAAGCGCCCGCGGGGCTGAATGGTCCCTTAGGTGGCTGCGGGCTACCGCTCATTTCTCCGGCGGCGCAGGCGTTCCGATAGAAAGAACGGTTTTTCCGTCTTGGAGACGCCGCTGGGCGACATCGATCGTCATGCCGTCTTCACCGATGACAACGGTTCCGGAAAAGTCGCCGGATACCTCGTCGAGCAGCGCACCCTTGTCGAAATCCGGCGGCACGAAATGGGTCAACACCAGCATGTCGACGCATGCATCCCTGGCAATCTTGCCGATCGCGCTGGAAGGCGTGTGATAGCCGGCGACGTTGCGCAGGCCCTCTTCCGTCCGCACCCCTTCAATGACCGGCATTTCGCGATGAATGAATACCTCGTGCAAGAGAAGATCGGCCCCCCTCGCCGCTTCCGCGAGGCTGTCACAAGGCGCGGTGTCGCCCGAAAAAACGAGCTTCGACCCGCCCTGCTCGAAGACGAAACCAAAGGCGTCCCGTACCGGGCGGTGATCGACTTCGATTGCTGACACGGTCAAATCGCCGAATCCAAACGTCTCACCATGGGAAAGCTCGACGATCTCGACCTCGAGCGCTTTGATCGAAGGCCTGAGTTCATGTTCGATCCGTTGACTCCGTTCCGCTTCCCAAAGGTCCATCAACCCCTCTACGTAACGGCGTGTCCCGCGCGGGCCATACACGACTTGAGGTCTGTCGCGGCCCTGATGCCATGACGAGGCGATCAGTTGATAGAAGTCGATGATGTGGTCGGAATGGAGGTGGGTGAGGAAAACGGCGTCGATATCGCGCCCCGATGAGCCGGCACTCAACAATCGTTGCGTAACCCCGGATCCACAGTCGATCAAAACCGACGCGGTGTCCGAACGGACCAGATGGGCGGGACCATACCGGCTTTCGTCAACGACCGGGCATCCGGTACCGAGAAGTGTCAGACGCATAAGTGGCTATTCCGCGTTTGGCCGTCAAAGGGCGGGCCGCCTTACGATGTCGGCGCGGCCGATGCGTTAGGCCGGCGAGAACCCAGTTTCCCGAACGACCTCGTTGAGGCGCTCGCGCGAAACGCGGGTCGCGTCGAACTCGACTACAGCGACGCCGTCGGCGAACGAAACTTGAGCGGATCGAACGCCGTTTTCAGCGGATAGGCGTCGATCGAGGCTTGCCGCGCATCCGTCACATGACATCCCGGATACTTTAATGGTGACCGTTTCAGTCACCGCGCCCCCGCATGTAACGGGTCACCAGTCGCCAAGCGGCGGGCAGCATCGCGGCCGCCAGGACCAGTTTCAAGACATCACCCCAGATGAAAGGCGTTAGGCCCCAGGCCAGGATCGGTTTGTCCCATCCGAACAACGCGCCGAGCCAGAGAATGCCGGGAACATAGATAAGAACATTGCCGATGAACATGGCGGCACCCGTGGTCAGGACGTTGCGGTCCCAACCGCGTTCGGCGAGCCAGCCGCAAGTTACCGTGGCGATCAGAAAGCCGATCAGATAACCGCCCGTGCCGCCCATCATGTAGGCAAGCCCGACGCCCTTTTCGGGCGTTCCGGCGAACACCGGCAAGCCGACGGCGCCCTCGGCCAGATAGAGCAACATGGTTGCGCCGGCGAGACGCCACCCGTAGGCCATGCCGAGGGTCAGGACAACGAGGGTCTGGAGCGTCATCGGTACCGGATAGAACGGCACCTGGATTTTGGACGACACCGCGAGCGCCAAACTGCCGGCAACGGCCAGGACGCCATACCGAAACAGTTTCAACGTCTTCGTTTCGGGCCAGATGGTTGATGCCAGCGTTGGACGCTCGATGTGGCAGGTGCTCATGGCAGATGCCTCTCCCTGGAAATCGCGGATGCGGATTACCTAACAGTCAATGCCGGACAAGTAAATCCGCTTGCCGTCCATGTTACTTGAAGCGATTGGACTTCGTGAAGCCCTTGAACGGCAGCATACCCGATTGTGACCGTTTCCCGATCCACTCCGAAATGTCGGTCTCGGTTCTCACGCCGGCGGCCGTCTTCCACGTCAGGCCCTCCTTGATGGCCAGGGTCGTGATGTCGGACAGCCCACCTTTGGCGTAACGTTGCAGGATAACCCCCTGCCCGCGACCCATGGTCGGCAGCTCGGAAAGCGGGAAAATCAATAACTTCCTCTGGGTCCCCAGGACGGCAAGGTGGTCATGGTGATCGCCAACAACGGCGATCGCCGCGGCCTCCTCACCGGCCCGCAGATTGAGGACCTGTTTGCCGTTCTTGGTCTGGGCGACGACTTCGTTCTCCTCGACGATGAAGCCGCGCCCGCCGTCCGAGGCGACCACGAACCGCCTGCCCGGGCGATGGATGAACATATCGACGATATCATGGCCATTGGACAGATCGATCATAAGCCTCAACGGTTCCCCATGACCGCGGCCGCCCGGCAGCTTGTCGCAGCCGAGGGTATAGAACCGGCCGTTCGTCGCGAAAACGATCAGCTTGTCCGTGGTTTCGCCGCATATCGAGAAGCGGCAGCGGTCGCCTTCCTTGAACTTGAGGGACTGGTTGTCCTCGATATGTCCCTTGATTGCGCGGATCCAGCCTTTTTCCGACGCTACGACGGTGATCGGTTCCCTCTCGATGATCGCTTCCAGGGGTACCACGACTTCTGTCGGTGGCGCGCCAATTTCAGTGCGGCGTTTCCCCAGGTCCGTCTTGGTGCCGAATTGCTTCTTGATTTCGGCGATTTCGCCGGCGATCGCTTTCCAGCGCTTATTCTCGTCTTTTAGCAGGCTTTTCAACGACTTGCGTTCGGCTTCCAGGGCTTGGTTTTCATTGCGGATTTCCATTTCTTCCAGTTTCCGCAACTGGCGAAGACGCATGTTGAGAATGGCCTCGGCTTGCACGTCGGTCAGCCCGAAGGTCTTCATCAGATCCTTCTTGGGTTCGTCCTCCTCGCGAATAATTCGAATGACCTCATCGAGATTGAGATAGGCAATCAGGAAGCCGCCGAGAATTTCGAGGCGCCTCTCGATCTTGTCGAGGCGGTGTTTCGTTTGCCGGACCAGAACCTCGTGGCGATGGTCGAGGAATGCCTGCAATACGTCGCGAAGGTTCATGACGCCAGGGGTGTTGTCGGCACCGAGGACGTTCATGTTGAGTCCGAAGCGTGACTCCAGGTCCGTTTGCCGGAACAAATGCTCCATTAACAACTCGGGGTCGACGCTACGGTTCTTCGGCTCGAGGACGATGCGAACCTGTTCGGTCGATTCGTCGCGGATGTCGGCCAGCAACGGCAGTTTCCGGTTCAACAGAAGCTCAGCGATTTTCTCGATCAGCCGTGACTTTTGGACCTGGTAGGGAATCTCGGTGACGACCACCTGGTAGGTGCCGCGTCCGAGATCCTCGGTTTCCCAGCGGGCGCGGATACGAAAACTACCGCGTCCGGTCTTGTACGCTTCGACAACGCTTTCCCGCGGTTCGATGAGGATGCCGCCCGTTGGAAAGTCGGGTCCCGGGACCAGTTCAACGAGTTTGGCCGCAGTCGCCCTCGGATACTTGATCAGATGGTTCAAGGCATCGCACAGCTCACCGACGTTGTGCGGCGGAATGCTGGTCGCCATGCCGACCGCGATACCGGCGGCGCCGTTGGCGAGCAGGTTGGGGAAACGAGCCGGCAGAACGGCCGGTTCTTCATCCTCACCGTCGTAGGTGTCGCGGAAATCCACGGCGTCTTGGTCGATGCCGTCAAGCAGTGCCCAGGCGACGGCCGTGAGGCGCGCTTCCGTGTACCGCATGGCGGCCGCATTGTCGCCGTCGATGTTTCCGAAATTCCCCTGCCCGTCGACGAGCGGATAGCGGACCGCGAAGTCCTGGGCCAGGCGCACCAAGGCATCGTAAACGGCCGTGTCGCCGTGGGGGTGGAATTTGCCGATGACGTCACCGACAACGCGCGCGCATTTCTTGAAACCGGACTCCGGGTCGAGTTTCAACTGACGCATAGCGAACAGCAGCCGCCGGTGAACCGGTTTCAGGCCGTCGCGAACATCTGGCAGCGAGCGCGAGGTGATCGTCGATAAGGCGTAGGCGAGATAACGCTCACTCAAGGCATCCGCCAAGCGGGTATCACGAATATCGCCGGCGGTAGCGGGTTCGGTCATGGAGGCAGCCCGATTGTGGTTTGAACAGGCGTGAATACTCAAAATATAGTAGCTGAAAGGACAAATTCGTCAATTGGTCGGTGTTCTTTCTCGCGCGGTCCTCCCGAAAGTCATCCGTTGAGAGAACCCTCCTGAGATTTGCGCAAGCGCTCGACCATCCTATCCCGCGCCTGCGGTGATTGATTTCCGTGATGAGCGAAAACGTGCCGGCTGAGGAAGTAGCCGGACAATTTGAGCCCCTGTTGGACCTCTTCACCGTTTCCAGCCGCGCCTTCGGTCAATAGAAATCCCGGCAGCGGAAGGAGAACGTTGAGATAGGGTTCGGCTGCGGCCATCGATACCGCTCGACCGGTCTTCGGCGAAACGAAGGCGAGCCCGTCGTGGCGGCCGGTTGCGGCGCAGCGGCTAAGATCAAGACCGAAACCGAGTTCGCGAAGCAATCCCAGTTCCCATTTGACAAAGACGCTTGGCCAACTGGTTCCCGCATGAATGGAATCGAGCAGAATTGCCATTCCCTCGAAAACCGGCGTATGGGGTTCGCGCTCGGGCAACGCCGCTTCGGCCACGGCACATGCGGCGCTCAGGGCCGCTAAGCGCAGGGGGTCGTTCAACAGATCGGCCGCATACGCTTTCGTCAGTTCGCATTCGTAGGCACCCAAATGTTCGGGCAGCCTCGCTTTCCATCGCGCACTGACGGTATTTCCGGGTTGGTAAATCCCACGGGCCCGTTTTCCGCTGCCGCCACGCACCAACCCGATGTGGCGCCCGTGATCACGCGTGAGAACCGACACGATCGAGGACGTTTCGCCGTGTTTGCGGGTTGAAAGAACAATACCGTCGTCGGACCACTGCATTCCCGGAGTTTACCGGATGAAACATCACGTTAAAGCCGTAGCGTTGAATATCGCCGAGTCCGGGCATACAGTTGCGGAAGTCTTCGGTTGGGCGCCCCGAGATTCTTATTCGGCACGCTCGCACAATATCGAGTTTACAGGTAGAGGTTCCGGATGAGCACGGAATCAAAGTTCAGTGAAGCAGCGGTCCTCATCGGCGAACCCAATGCCAGCAACCGGGAAACCTATAGTTACGCGTTTGAAACCAAGGGCTTCGGAAAGGTCAAAGTGGTCGCCCTGTTCCCAGATTTCAAGGACGCGTTAAAACAAGAGCCGTTCGATCTTGTAGTCTGCGATACGGAACTGCCCGGCGGCGACCTTTGTGATCTGGTTCGCGACAGCCGGCAGGGCAAGCTCCATCCACACAACGCATTCGCCGTGACCATTTGTTTGGCCCCGGCGCCAACCCAGGAAATTCTGAAAGGAACGATGGAAGCCGGGTTCGATAAAGTCCTTTTTGGATCCGAAGGGCAGCGCAAACTGTTCAACGTTATCGGCGAACTGATGAAGGGGCGTCAGACGTTTATCGTAAAGACGGATTACGTCGGTCCCAGGCGTCCGGGCCTCGACGAGCCTTTCCCCGGCGAGGACGAGCCGAAGACCGTCAAAACGCCGAATCCGTTGAGGTTGTTGGCCGATGGTTCGACCCGCGAAGACCTCGATCAGGTTCTGGTGGAGGTCGCTGCCGACTTGAATATGAAAAAAGTCGAAAGCCACGTCGAGCATCTATTGTGGGCGATCGAGAAGATTAAAAATTTTACCGGTGTACGCGACATGGATGGGGAAATCCGAGACGTCGCCGGGCAGATAATCGACGCTGCGGCGGATCTAAATGCGCGGATCGACGATCAAGCTTTGTCTCACGTCAGGGACCTGTGTGATGTTCTGGTTCTGGTCTCGACGCGCATTACGTCGACCAGCGAAGAGATTTCGTCGACTGACCTCGAATTGCTTCCCAACCTCGGTCAAGCGATCGAAGTCGCCTTCAGCCAGGGTGAGACGGCGGAGCGGGACGCGAAGTTGATCCTGGAGTCCCTCGAATAAAACAGTTGGACACGTGCGGCGACGGGAACACGGTCAGGCGTTGAAGTCCAAACCCCAGTCCCGGTAGCGCTCCGGGTCGTCCCCCCACTTTCCGCGGACCTTGACGAACAGAAAAAGATGAACGCGGGTTTCGAAAATCTCTTCGAGCTCCTGGCGTGCCGCCGCGCCCAACGTCTTGATCCGTTTACCACCTTTTCCAAGCACGATGGCCTTCTGGGTCGGCCGTTCGACGTAGATGGTCTGTTCGATGCGGACCGAGCCGTCGTCTTGGTTGGTCCATTCATCGGTCTCGACGGTCGCTGCGTAAGGCAGCTCCTGGCGAAGCTGCAAATAGAGCTTCTCACGGGTAATTTCGGCGGCCAACAAACGCGACGGCATGTCCGATAATTGGTCCTCGGGAAACAACCATTCGCCTTCCGGAAGCCGCGACGCAAGGCCGCGTATCAGCTCCTCGACGCCGTCACCGGATTCGGCCGAGATCATGAATGTTTGATCGAACAGGTTGAGCTCATTCAGAGTTCGGGAAAGCTCGAGCAGTTGTGGTTTCTTGATCAGGTCGATCTTGTTGAGGGCCAAATAGGCCTTTCGCCCGGTTCCCTTGAGACGATCGAGGATTGATCGGGTATCTCCATCGATCCCGCGTGCGCAATCTACTAGTAGAAGTATTTCATCGGCATCCTCGGCACCGCTCCAAGCCGCCGCAACCATGGCCCGGTCGAGGCGGCGCCGTGGCGCGAAGATACCCGGGGTATCAACGAATATGACCTGAGCCGCGCCCTCCATCCGAATGCCGAGTACACGAGTCCGCGTTGTTTGTACTTTCGGCGACACAATCGACACTTTGGTTCCCACCAAGCGATTGATAAGCGTCGACTTCCCGACGTTCGGCGCTCCGACGATCGAAATAAAACCGGCCCGTTTGGTCTGGTTGTCGATCGGCACCGAAGGTTACTCCACGGACTTCAGCATCAAAGCCGCCGCTGCCTGTTCGGCGGTTCTTTTCGAGAGCCCGGAGGCACGGACGGGTTGATATCCGCTCAAGCTGACTTCAACGACGAAGGTCGGGGCATGATCTGGGCCCTGGCGGTCGACGGTGTCGTAGCTTGGCAGTGGCAGGCTCTTGGATTGGGCGAGTTCTTGGAGACGGGTTTTTGCGTCTTTTGGGGGCAGGACATTTTCATCGACCAACGGTTGCCAATTGCGCTGGATAAACTGTTCCGCAGCTTCGAACCCGCCATCAATGAACAGGGCTGCGATGACCGCTTCGCAGGCATTGGCGATAATACCCTCCTTTCGCCTTCCCCCGGTTTCCTGTTCACCCGGCGACAGGATGATATGGTCCGAAAGCCCAATTTCCTCGGCGACACGGGCCAGGCTCTCGGCCAGGGCCAAAGCCGCGAACCGATATCCCAACGCCCCTTCATCTTCATCCGGGAATTGTGAAAGCAAGATCTTGGCGATCACCAGCCCAAGGACCCGATCGCCGAGAAACTCCAACCGTTCGTTGGAATGGAGGGCCGTGGCGGAGGCACTGGAATGAGTCAACGCGCGCCGCAACAGTTGAGGGTCTGTGAACGTGTAGCCGAGAGACCGTTCGAGGCAAGTCAAGTCAAGCGTATCATCGCTCGTTCGGCGCCGCCCCTCGCTTTTTGTGGTCATTCAATGCCTTCGAAGAATCGGTCGGTGCGGAGTGCCGACGGCCACTTCCAAACCTGCCAGGGGCTCGCGTTTTCAATGGAAAAGAAAAGGAACTCCGCCCGGCCGACGAGATTTTCTCGCGGAATGAACCCGACGTCATCGAGGAAGCGGCTGTCGCGCGAACTGTCGCGATTGTCGCCCATTCCGAAATAGTGGTCTGCGGGCACAGTGTAGACGGGCGTGTTGTCCATCAATCCCTCATCGGTCTCTTCCAGGATCAGGTGTTGCCGGCCACTGGGAAGAGTCTCGATGAATTGGGGAATTTGCCGGTACAACCCGGTCCATGGGTCTTGGCGTACGAATTCTCCAGCCCTCTTGCGTTCGACCGGTTTTCCGTTGATGTGGAGAATGCCGCGGATGACTTGAATCCGGTCTCCAGGAAGACCGATGATCCTCTTGATAAAATCGGTCTTGTTGTCGGTCAGCAGTTTGAACACCACGACGTCCCCGCGTTCCGGCTCATCGACCAGAATGCGTCCCGGGATCAGCGGCAAACTGAACGGTAGAGAGTGTTTGGAGTACCCATAGGAGAACTTCGACACGAACAGATAGTCGCCGATGAGCAGGGTCGGCAACATGGAGCCGGACGGAATATTGAACGGCTCGTAGGCCACGGTCCGCACGATCAAGGCGATAAAAATGGCGATGAGAACCGTCTTAACGGTTTCCACGAATCCGCCTGACTTATTGGAGGTCATGAAGGTTTCTTGCTAACGCTTTGATGAAAAAGGAAATTGAGTTTACCTGCCCCACGACGGAGACGGGGGATGAAGCCAGCATCATCGGACCCTGTCAAGAATGATCGTCGTCGACGGTCGCGAGAAACCCGGATGGGATGGCGGAGATTATGACCATCGCGTGGGCCAGCGGATATTCGTCGGTCTGGGAGACGTCGATCCGGGCCTCCATACCGGCCGGCGTCAGGGCATTGAGGCGCTCTCTGGCGCCACCGGTCAGCACCATGTAGGGCTGGCCCGACGGGTGGTTTCTGACGACGAGATCCCGCCAGAACACGCCTTGCCGGAACCCGGTGCCGAGGGCTTTGGCACATGCCTCCTTGGCGGCGAAACTTTGCGCGTAGGACGAGGCCGGATTGGCGCGTCTGTTGGCCTTCGCCTGTTCGAAGTCGGCAAAGACCCGGCGGATGAACCGTTCGCCGAAGCGTTCCAACGTGCGTTCGATGCGACGGATGTCGCAGAGATCGGTCCCGACGCCAATGATCATTGCGATCGCGCGCCTAGGCCGATTCCTGAGCCCGCGCCCGATCCATCAGTGCGCGCATTCGCTTGATGGAGCTTTCAAGGCCGCCGAAGATGGCGTCTCCAATGATGAAATGCCCGATGTTCAACTCGGAGATCGTCGGTATGGCGGCAACGCGCCCGACCGTGTCGAAGGTTAGTCCATGCCCGGCATGGCATTCGAGCCCGATGCTATCGGCATAGACCGCGGCGTCGCGGATCCTCTCGAATTCATGCTCTCTCTCGACCTGCCGGGCATCACAATAGGCGCCGACGTGCAGTTCGACGACCGGCGCCCCAAGGGCCTTCGCCGCGTCCAACTGCACCGGGTCGGGTTCGACGAAAAGTGATACGCGAATACCTTTGTCGCCGATAGCATCGACATATGGTTTCAGGTGATTGTGCCCACGCGCCGCATCCAACCCGCCTTCCGTCGTTCGCTCCTCCCGTTTTTCCGGAACGATACAGGCGGCGTGTGGTTTATGGCGAAGTGCGATATCGAGCATTTCGTTGGTCGCCGCCATCTCAAGGTTGAGGGGCACGGCGATATCGCGAACCAGGCGGTCGATGTCTTCGTCGGATATGTGGCGCCGGTCCTCGCGCAGGTGGGCCGTAATACCGTCGGCTCCCGCCTGTTCGGCCATTTTCGCCGCGCGGACAGGGTCCGGATGGTCGCCGCCCCGGGCGTTGCGGATGGTCGCCACGTGATCGATGTTTACGCCCAGGCGCAAATACCGGCTCATCTCGCCTCTCCTCTGCTTTGCATACGGCCCTTGGCCCTTCGTTTCCGCCGTCGGCGGCGGTTCTGGTAGCGTTCCACAATCTTCTTCAAAGGGAAATAAAAAAGCAGCCAAACAACGATAATGGTTGGGACACTACCGACGAGCATCGGCCAAAAGACGGGTGCCGCCGTCTCCATAAGCCGGTCCATATCGCCGTCCAACGACGCCCCCAACATATTGCCGAAAGTGGCTGAGAAATCCAACTTGGCGGCGTTCTCGTGGGTCGATTCCGCCAATTGACCTGGGTCGACGATGCGGCTGCCGACTTCGAATATCCAGACCCAGATAAAGGGAAACGTCCAAGGATTTCCGATGGCAGTCCCGATCGCAGAGGCGACAATGTTGGCCCGGATCATCCACGCCCACAGGCCTCCGAGAATGAAATGGAGTCCGACGAACGGAGAAAACGATACCGCCGCGCCGCAAGCAAAACCGGCGGCAATGCTGTAGGCGCTACCCGGAAGCCGCGCCAGCCGGTGAAGCATGTAACTGGACGCGCGCCGCCAACCGATGGACGGCCACAAGAAATTCAAGACCCTGCGGGCGGGTGTTGGTTTGCTGCGTCTGTCGAACATGGACGAACTATACGAAAACCAGGGGAATTTGCGACTGGGTTTGTTGGCGCGGGTGAACGGGGTGGCGTTTAGCCCTTGGCTCGATCAATGGCATGGATCGCCGGGCTCGCCCGTAACGCCGCGATGACTTCGGTGAGATGGCGGACATCCTTGACTTCGATGTCGATCAGCATGTCGAAGAAGTCGGTGGTCCGGTTGGTGATTTTAAGGTTCGAGATGTTGCCGCTGTTTCTGGCTATCACGGTCGACAGTTCGCCGAGCGCTCCCGGCACGTTGGCGACGCTGATCTTGACACGCCCGACGTGGACATCAGGGCTTTGGAGGTCCTCGTTCCAGGACACATCGAGCCACTTTTCCGGATGGTCGTGAAAGGTCTCCAAGGTGTCGCAATCAATCGTGTGAATGGTCACGCCCTTACCTGTCGTGACGATGCCGACAATCCGGTCGCCCGGCAACGGATGACAACACCCAGCCATGTGCATGGCCATACCGGGTATGAGACCTTTGATGGAGACCGCATCGCCTTTGCCGGTTGATTTCGATCGCCGGGCGCGGGCCTTGGCCAGGGGGACGATGGCGTCGTACCACGGCTTTTTCTTGGCCCCGGGATAAACCGCCTCGAAGACCTCGCGGCCGGTCAAAAGGCCGGCGCCGACTTTGGCGCACAGTTCTTCGACGGTCGATTGTTTGAAGACCTTGAGAACGCCGGCCAGCCCCCTGTCCGTTAGATCGTATCCCTCGTCGGCGAAGGCGCTGTGAAGAATGGAGCGCCCGAGTTTCTCGTACTGTTCGTGTTCCTGCAGGCGGACGAACCGTCGGATTCGCGATCGGGCCTTGCCGGTGACGACAAAGCGCTCCCAGGTCGGTGACGGTGTCTGGGCTTTTGAGGTGACGATCTCCACCTGGTCGCCGTTTCTGAGCTGACTGCGTAACGGCATCATGCGTCCGTTGATCTTGGCGCCGACGCAACGGTCGCCGACCTCGGAATGCACGGCATAGGCGAAGTCGACCGGGGTGGCGCCCGTCGGCAAGTTGATCAGGTCGCCGCGCGGTGTGAAACAGAAGACCTGATCGCTGAACATCTCGAGCTTGGTGTGTTCGAGGAATTCCTCGGGACCTGCCGCGTGTTCGAGGATATCCAGCAATTCGCGAAGCCAACGGTATTGTTTGCCGTCATTAACCGTACCGCCCTGTTTGTAGTTCCAATGGGCGGCGACGCCGGCTTCCGCCACCTCGTGCATTTCGCGCGTGCGAATTTGCAACTCCACGCGTTGTTGGTGCGGACCGAAAACGCCCGTATGCAAGGACTGATAGGCGTTGTGTTTGGGCGTCGAGATGTAGTCTTTGAACCGTCCGGGCACCACCGGATAGGCACCATGCGCGATACCGAGGGTCTGGTAACATTCCTCAACCGAACCAACGATAACCCGGAACGCCATGATGTCGGATAGCTGTTCGAAACCGACGTCGTACTTCTGCATCTTGCGCCATATGGAATAGGGCGTCTTCTCGCGCCCTTTGATTTCCGCATTGATTCCGCTGTCCCGAATGAGGGTCTGAAATTCGGTGATGATCTCGTCGATCATTCCCTCGCCGCGTTCGCGCAGGAAATCCAGACGCCGCAGGATCGACTTCCGGGCGTCCGGATTAAGCTCGCCGAAGGCCAAGTCCTCCAGTTCCGTTTTCATCTCCTGCATGCCGATCCGTTCGGCTAGCGGCGCGTAGATGTCCATGGTCTCCATGGCGATGCGTCGGCGCTTTTCAGGTTTGTTGATGAAGTGCAGGGTTCGCATGTTGTGCAGGCGGTCAGCGAGTTTGACCAAAAGAACACGGATGTCCTCGGACATGGCGAGGACCAATTTGCGGAAGTTCTCGGCCTGTTTCGCCTGATCCGACTGGAACTCGATGCGGGTCAGTTTGGTGACGCCGTCGACCAATTTGGCCACTTCGTCACCGAATTGTTCATCGATCGTCTCGAGTTCGACGTCGGTATCTTCGATGGTGTCGTGAAGCAGCGCGGTGACGATGGTCGCCGTGTCGACTTTGTAACGCGTCAGTATACCGGCCACTTCGAGGGGATGGGAGAAATAGGGATCGCCGGATGCCCGCGTCTGCGAGCCATGCGCAATCATGGCGAAGACGTATGCCCGGTTGAGGGCGTCTTCGTCGGCACCGGGGTCGTATGATCTTACGGTCTCAACGAGTTCGAATTGGCGAATCATGGCCTCTCTCTGGGCGCCATTCTACAATGGGTCCCAGAGAAACCACGCAAAAATAAACGAAAACAGACGTTTTCGCACCGGCCCTCCATGGGGCCGCGCGAGCAAGATCGAGGACTACTCCTCAGAAATCGGCATGACGTCGCCGGCGGCATCCGCCAAGGCGGCCTCGTCGCCATCCCCCTCGCCGCCGATCACCGCGACGGCGGCTCCGTCTTCGGTTCCAACCGGGTCGGCCTCGTGCTGAATGGCAAGAAGGTCCATTTCATCGTCTTCCGGTTCGTCGATTTCGACGAATTGCTGGAGCCCTTTGACCAGGGAGTCTTCGAGTTCATCCAGTTCGACCGTCTCATCGGCAATTTCGCGCAACGCGACGACTGGGTTCTTGTCGTTGTCCCGGTCAACCGTAAGTGCCGCGCCAGCGGAAATATCGCGGGCACGCTGTGAGGCCAGCATGACCAGATCAAAACGGTTGGGAACCTTGTTGACGCAGTCTTCGACAGTGACGCGAGCCATTCGAGTACTCCACAATTCAGGAAAATTCGCGGTTTTATATTGGTTCGGGAGCGGGATGGCAAGCGTTCGAGGGAATTTAAACGATTTCTTCGCTAATCAGCCCGAAGCGTTCCACTCCGTCCCGTAGGCCCCGTCTGCATCCGCCATATGTCTCGTTTCCTGGCCCACTGGCATCGCCTCGATCAAGTCGTCGATCGAGCGACAGAGCGACGGATGCCGCCAGTCCGGGGCCACGTCGCGTAAGGGGAGCAGGACGAATGCACGTTCGGCCATTCTGGGGTGAGGTACGCTGATCGCGTGCCCCCTCGTCGTGATAGAGTCAATGACCGCGCCGCCATAGGCGATCAGATCGAGATCCAGAGTCCTGGGTGCGTTGATCCCGTCCCGTCGGCGGCCAAAGTCCAACTCAATCTGGAGAAGGCGATCGACGAGGTCGGAGGCCGAGACGGTTGTTTCGGCGACGACAACGCCGTTTACATACCACGCTTGTTCCGAAACAGGCACAGGGGCGCTTTCATACCATTGAGACCGTTTGGCGATACGGATTCCGGATCGCGCCATCTGCTCGAGTGCGGCGCCGCATGTCGCACGGGGAGAGCCGGTCCCATGAAAGGGGACATTGGCCCCCAAGCCGATGAGAATCATAATCGTTCCGATTTAGACTCTTGTCGGGGGTAAGCCGAGCCCCTATCTCTATCGAAAGCGGTTCGATGTTTAACGGTCGTTTGCTTTGATTGTGGGCAGCGCGCGGGCCGTGACCGCCAGAACCTATTCATTTCCGGCGTACAGATTATCGAAAAAGGATTTGAGAATGTCATTTTACCCGCAGGAGCGCACGGCTCTATTCATCGACGGATCGAACCTTTATGCGGCTGCCCGGGCCCTCGGGTTCGATATCGATTACAAACGTCTCCTCGAAGTGTTCAAGCAGAAGGGGCAGCTGATACGGGCCTTTTACTACACGGCATTGATCGAGGACCAGGAGTATTCCCCTATCCGACCGCTGGTCGATTGGCTCGACTATAACGGCTACACCATGGTCACCAAGCCGACAAAAGAATTCACCGACGCCGCCGGCCGCCGCAAGATCAAAGGGAACATGGACATCGAGCTTGCCGTCGATGTCATGGAAATGGCGGATTCATTGGATCATATCATCTTGTTTTCGGGCGACGGGGATTTCCGGCGGTTGGTCGATGCGGTGCAGCGCAGCGCAAAGGATTGCGCGTGACCGTTGTCAGTACCGTTCGTTCACAGCCCCCCATGGTGGCCGACGAGTTGCGGCGCCAATCGGATATTTTCATCGAACTCGATGACATCCGTGATCAGATTGAGCGGGAATCCAACCATCGGCAGGATAACGGTCAGGACAACGATTTTCTCCCGCCGGAATATGAAGATCCTCAGGTGGAGATCGCCTAAGCGCCGCCGCAAACAAGATGATCGGTCTGTCCGCCGCCTCCGGTATCGGCCCCGAGCCGACCTGTTCGCTTTGTCCGCGCCTGGTCGAGTACCGCCAGGAAAACCGGGACGCGTTTCCCGATTGGCATAACGGTCCGGTGGCATCGTTTGGCGGCGTCGATTCGGAATTGCTGATCGTTGGCCTGGCGCCTGGATTGCGCGGGGCCAACCGCACCGGCCGGCCGTTCACCGGAGATTTTGCCGGTGACTTGCTTTATCCGACCCTGATTTCGTTCGGTTTTGCCGCAGGCCAATATGGATCCGCACCGGATGACGGCCTCGAACTCCTGAACTGCCGCATTACCAACGCCGTTCGTTGTGTCCCGCCGGCCAACAAGCCCGTCGGCGCGGAAGTTTCTGCATGTCGCGAGTTCCTGACCGACGAAATTACTGCGATGAAAGGCCTCAAAGTCGTATTGGCCCTAGGTGCCGTGGCCCATGGTGCCGTACTGAGCGCGCTCGGTGAGCGAAAGGCCTCCAGCAAGTTCGCCCACAATGCCCTCCACGACCTTCCGAACGGCCTCAAACTGGCTGACAGTTATCACTGCTCTCGTTACAACACAAATACGGGCCGGCTCACGGTCGACATGTTTCACGATGTCTTTTCACGTGTGCGCGCAGTCTTGGACGATGCGCCTTGATGCCGGTCAACGGAATTACTGTCTCTTGCGCGGTGCACCGCGCCCGCTAAAGTTCTTGTCGGGAAGTTCAGGCCATGTCAGCAGAAATCGTAAACCTCCGGCAGTTCAGAAAAGCAAGCCGGCGCGCCGAGAAGGAGCGTCAAGCGGCCATCAATCGAGAAAAGTTCGGTCGGACGAAAGGTAATAAACTTGCACAGTCCAAGGAGCGGGAGCGCGACGAGCGAAACCTGGACGGCGCGCATTTGGACCAAAGCAAACCCGGTCGGGACGACGACACCCCGTAAATCCTCGGCGGTTTCGCCCTGTCAGCCTTCAGACTGTTCTTCCGGATCGAGAAGTCGGTGAAGATGGACGATCACGTATTTCGTGTTGGCTTCGTCGACATGGGCATGGCTGGCGCCGCGCCATGCGTCGAGGGCCTTCGCGTAATTGGGATAAATGCCGACGATGTCGAGGTTCTCCGGCTCAACGAACTCCAGGCCCTGTGTGTCTTTCACGGTTCCCCCGAACACCAGGTGTAACAGCGGCGCTTCCATGGTCTGTATCTCCTAAATCCGTGCTTCGGCGACCTTTTCCGCATTCGAAACAGACCTGTGAGGGTGCTGTGAACTGGCGGTACGGGTTCATTCCCCTATGATCAGCTTACGGGTTCATTCCCGTATGAACAGCTACTGATTACACCGCCAAGACTGTCGAGGCAAAACGGATGATCGATCTATACACTTGGCCGACCCCGAACGGCCACAAAGTCCACATCATGCTGGAGGAGACCGGGCTTCCCCATCGGGTCATACCCATCGATATCGGCAAGGGCGACCAGTTCGACCCGGAGTTCCTGAAGATCAGTCCCAACAACAAGATGCCGGCGATGGTCGATCCCGACGGGCCGGGCGGTGGACCCTATTCGCTTTTCGAATCCGGCGCCATTTTGATCTATTTGGCCGAGAAGACCGGTCGCTTCCTGCCGGAAGACGCCCGGGATCGGTATACGGTCCTGCAGTGGCTGATGTTCCAGATGGGGGGCGTCGGCCCGATGTTCGGCCAGACCCATCATTTTCGCCACTACGCGCCGGAACAGATCGATTACGCCATCGAGCGCTACACCAACGAAGCCGGTCGCCTATACGGGGTCATCGACCGGCGCCTGGGTGAAGCGCCCTATTTGGCCGGGGACCAGTACACCATCGCCGACATCGCCACCTTCCCCTGGGCCCGCGATCCGGCGCGCAAGGGCCACGAAGTCGAGGATTTCCCCAATCTCAAACGGTGGTTGGCGGAAATCGAAGCCCGACCGGCTGTCGAGCGCGGGCTTGCGGTCCTTAGGGAAGCGCGACGGGACTTGGCAAAGGGCATGAGCGAAGATGAGCGGAGTGTACTCTTCGGCGACGCGCAATACGAGCGGCGTTGATCTTTTCTGCCCTATTCGTAGCGTTGACCTTTCCACGGGTCGCCGAGCATGTGGTATCCCCGCGTTTCCCAATAACCGGGCCGGTCACTGTCGAGAAAGACGATGTGCCGGAGCCATTTAGCGCTTTTCCAGAAATAGAGGCTCGGGATGACGGCCCGCACAGGACCACCGTGTTCACGTTCCAAGGGCTTGCCTTGCCAGGAGTGTGCGAGGAGCGAATCGTCCCTGTCGAAGCGGTCGATCGGCAGGTTCGTCGTGTAGCCGTCGTACCCATGAAAGATGACGAAACGGGCCTCCGGTTTCGGCGACACGATCTTCAGGAAATCGCGGGACGACAGTCCGGACCAACGGTTCTCGAGGCGCGACCAGGCCGTGATGCAGTGGATGTCGGAGTTGGAGTCTGTTTGCGGCTGCGCCATGAATTGCCGCCAGTCCCAGCGGATCGGATTGTCGACCAACCCGGCAACGGTTAACTGCCAGTCATCCTCGGCAATCAGCGGGCGTGTGCCGAGGTCGAGCACGGGAAATTCGGCCGTCGTGCTCTGACCGGGTGGAAGGCCGCCGGCATGGTTTCGCCATGGCCGTGAACCCGGACCGTCCTTGTCTTTCGCCCACTTTTCCTTCTTGGCGGTCAGGGGGCTGGGTTCGTCGTCATCGCCGCGGTGATCGCCGAGAACGGATCCCTCACGCCCCTTGAACAGGGCTTCGAAGCGCTGGTCGTCGTCGCGGTCGTCAGGGGTCATGGGAGCGCCCCACTCTCACCTTTCGCGCAATAGCCGTGCTTTTTGCCGGTTCCAGTCGCGGTCCTTGATCGCCTGTCGTTTGTCGTGGCGCTGGCGGCCTTCGGCCAGGGCCAACTGCACCTTGGCGATGCCGCGAGCGTTAAAATAAACGGACAACGGTACGACGGTCATGCCCTTGCGCTGCACGGCCCCGGTTAGCCGGGCAATCTCGCGCCGGTGCAAGAGCAGTTTCCGCGGCCCCCGCGGATCATGATTGAAGGCGCCGCTCGTATATTCGGGGATGAAGGCGTTCTGTAGATAGAATTCACCACCCTTCTCGTCGGCGTAGGCTTCGCCGATGCTGGCTTTGCCTTGTCGCAGCGACTTCACCTCCGTGCCCGTGAGAACCAAACCGGCCTCAAGGGTCTCGACGATGGTATAGTCGTGCCGGGCGCGTCGGTTCTGCGCGACGACGTTACCCGGACTCTTTTTCTTTTTCTTTTTCTTTTGGGCCACTTAATCGGGGTTCCCGAAGACCCTCAGTTGAGGAGTCCTGCACCGACCATAGAGGCCCGCACCCGTTCCTTACTGGCAGGCGCGATTTCGCAAATCGGCAAACGCGCTTCCGGCGAGCATTTGTCGAGCAGGCTGGCGGCGTATTTGACCGGCCCTGGGCTGGTTTCACAGAACAACGCCCCGTGCAGCGGCATCAATCGGTCCTGCAGGGCCAGGCAGTTGTCGATGTCGCCTTCCCGCCAGGCCCGTTGCATTTCAGAACACTGCCGGGGCGCGACGTTGGCGGTTACCGAAATGCAACCGTCACCGCCACCGGCCAGAAATGGCACGGCCGTCCCGTCTTCACCGGAGAGTTGGCAGAAATCGGGACCGATAGCGAGGCGCGTGTTCATCGGGCGGGTCAGGTCCTGGGTCGCATCCTTGACACCGACGATGTTCGGCAGTTTGGCCAGCCGGGCCATGGTCTCGACGGTCATGTCGACGATGCTGCGGCCCGGGATGTTGTAGATGACGATCGGAATGTCGGCACTGTCATGCACGGCCTTGTAGTGCTGGTAGAGCCCTTCCTGGGTCGGCTTGTTGTAGTACGGCGTGACGACCAACGCCGCATCGGCACCGGCCTCTTTGGCGTGCTTTGTCAGTTGGACCGCCTCGTCCGTCGAATTCGACCCGGTTCCGGCGATGACCGGCACGCGACCGGAGGCGACTTCGATACACATTTCCGTCACGCGCTTGTGCTCGTCATGGGTGAGGGTCGGCGATTCGCCAGTCGTTCCGCAGGGAACAAGACCGTCCGTGCCTTCGGAAATCTGCCAGTCGACGAAGGATTTGAAGCTATCCTCATCGACCTCTCCGTTCTTGAACGGTGTAATCAGGGCGACGATGGAGCCTTGAAACATGGCTTCCTCCTTTGTCTTCGGCTGAAATATGAGAGCGGCGCAACATACTCCCAAGCGGCATTAACGGCAAGTTCACGCAACAGTTTTAAAATTCGTCCGCGGTCGACCTGGTTGGTGGGCCTTGATTGCTCCGAAGATTGGGACGTAATCTACTTTGAACCAACGGGGCGAAGACGAGGAGACGGTTCCGTGAGACGGCGTTTGCCGATTTGGCTGTTCGTTGTTTTCGCTGTCGCCCTGCCATTGCGGGCCGACGCCAAGACACCTGTAGAACCGGACTCGTTTTGGCTTCGCAATGCCCTCAAAGCCATGGATCTCGCCAATTGGAAGACAGCGGCGAATTTCGCACGCCGTGTCAAAGACCCGTTGGCCCGGAAATACCTCGCCTGGAAAACGCTGACCGAACCCAATCGGGTCACCGATTTCGAAGTGACCGATGCCTTCATGTCGGCCAACCCCGATTGGCCCTATCAGAACCGCTTGCGCCGCCGTGCCGAAGAGGCCATGCCGGACGTGTTTGAGGCGGATCGCGTTTTGAAATGGTTCGCCGAGCGTGATCCGGTGACCGCCGTCGGCAAGGGGCGGTTGGCGTCCGCTCTTCTCGCTACCGGACGGACTGAGAAGGCGATCGAACTGATCCGTGAAACCTGGATCGAGGGTAATTTCCCGAAATCCGGAGAAAAGGCGTTTTACAAACGCTTTCGCAGATACTTGAGCGCCGAAGACCACGTTCGGCGCCTCGACCGGTTGCTTTGGGACGGACGCTACTGGCCGGCCCGGCGAATGTTGTGGAAGGTCAAACCGGATTGGCGGGCTTTGGCGCAGGCACGGATATCGCTCCGCCGGCGCACCGGAAATGTCGATCGCCTCATTCGAAAAGTCCCGGCACATTTGAAGAACCATCCCGGCCTCGTCTATGAACGGCTTCGCTGGCGGACCCGGAAGGGAAAGAAGACCGCCTACGAGTTGTTGGATCCGGCCCCGGCCAACCTGGTGCGACCCGATCTCTGGTGGAAGGAGCGTGCCCTGCTGGCGCGACGGGCGCTCGCTAAGGGCGACATCTCGCTCGCCTATCGGATTACCAGCGACCACCGATTGACGTCAGGGGCGGATTTTGCCGACGGCGAATGGATGTCGGGTTGGATTGCGCTGCGTTTCCTCGGTGACCATCAAGTCGCACAGGCGCATTTCGAGAAAATGTATGCCGCGGTGAAGTACCCCATCAGCCGGGCCCGTGGCGCCTATTGGGCGGGCCGCGCCGCCGAGGCCGGCGGTGATCTGGAAAAAGCGGCGAACTGGTATGCGCTCGCTTCTCGATATCCGACGACCTATTACGGTCAGTTGGCCATTTCCAAATCCAATCCCGACGACAGTCTCCCGATTTTCGACGAGGACGTTGAGCCGGAGGCGGACATACAAAACGTGTTCGCCGAGAGTGAGCTTGTCCGCGTCGTCGAATTGTTGGGTGCGATCGGCGAGCACGACCGGATCCGCCCCTTCATACTGCGTCTCTTTGCGGTCAGTGAGGACCGCGGATGGCGGGCCCTGACGGCAGCGTTGGCCCGTCGGAACCATCGGCCCGACCTGTCCGTTTCCGTCGCCAAACGGTCGAGCCGGGACGGGTGGGAAATGATCGAAGCCGGCTATCCGACATTGGAGCCGCCGCCGCTTCCCAAGACGGCCGATCTCAGACGCCCCGAAAAACCCTTCGTTCTTGCAGTGATCCGCCAGGAAAGTGCATTCCGGGTCGACGCCAAGAGCCGGGCCCGGGCGATGGGCCTGATGCAGTTGATGCCGCGTACGGCGAAAAAAGTTGCCAAACAGCTGAAGGTCAAGTTTCACCGGTCGCGCCTGACCCGCGATCCCGCCTACAACATGAAACTCGGACAAAGTTACATGGCGGAAATGCTCGCCGGATTCGATAACTCTTATGTGCTGGCCCTGGCCGCCTATAACGCCGGTCCCAATCGTGCCAAGCGCTGGGTCAGGGCGTTTGGTGACCCCAGGGACCCGGACGTGGATACAATCGATTGGGTCGAAATGATCCCGTTCGAAGAGACACGGAATTACGTGCAGCGTGTTCTCGAGAATTTGCAGGTCTACCGCTCTCGGCTCGCCGATACCGAAGTGGCGTTGAGGCTCGAAGACGACCTCCACAATTGATCAACGTTCCTTCGGCTCCATCACAAATGTTTCAGCAATCGCGTCATTGCCTGGACTTATTGGGTCCCGGATAATCCAGCAAAACACAGGCCCATTTCAGGGAGGAGAACCATGCCGACGCGCGACGATATCGACGCTTGCGTATTTGATGCCTACGGGACGCTTTTCGATGTGGCGGCGGCGGCCCAGCATTGCCAGGACGCTCTCGGCGAACAGTGGGGTACATTGGCCCAAATCTGGCGAGACAAGCAGCTTCAATACACCTGGCTGCGAAGCCTGATGGATGAATACATCCCGTTCTGGCAGGTCACCAGCGATGCCCTCGACTATGCTTTGGCGACGCTCGACATCGATGACGCGGACCTGCGCAAGCGCCTGCTCGATATCTACTATCAGCTCGATGCCTACCCCGAAGTCCGCGATATGCTCGAAACCCTCAAAGGCGCCGGCTTGAAGACCGCGATCCTGTCCAACGGGTCTGAGGACATGCTGGCGGCTGCTGTCGGCAACGCGGGGATCGCCGAGCTTCTGGACGGCGTGTTGTCGGTGGAGAAGACCAAGATCTACAAACCCCATTCCAGCGTGTATCAGATGGCGGTCGACGACTTAGGCGTGGCCAAGGAGCGGATCTGTTTCATGTCTTCGAACGCCTAGGATGCCTGTGCGGCGGCGAACTTCGGGTTCCGGGTCGTCTGGGTCAACCGGTTCGGACAGGCCCAGGAACGCATCCCGGGTCGGCAGGAAGCCGAAATCAAGGACCTTTCCCAACTCCCGCCTCTTCTCGGCGTTTGACGAATTAGGCATCACGTGAACACGACGACCGTGGAATTCCGGGAGCGTTTCGTCTCTTCGCAGGACGGCCTCAAGCTCTATGTGCGCGACTACGGCGATCCCGTGTCGAATCGGACCCCGGTCCTCTGCCTGCCCGGCCTGACCCGCAATTCGAAGGATTTCCATGGTGTGGCCCGGCGCTTGGCCGGTACCCGCCGGGTGCTCGCCGCCGACATCCGCGGGCGCGGACGATCCGAGTACGATCCCGATTGGCACAACTATCAACCGGCCACCTACGTCGGCGACGTGCGGAACCTGTTGGCGGCTCTGGGTATTGAAGGCGTATTCATCGTCGGCACGTCGATGGGCGGTATCCTCGCCATGGCCATGGGCGCGGCGGCACCGACGACCCTGCGTGGAGCCTTGCTCAACGATGTCGGGCCCGACGTTGCCGCCGAGGGCCTGGTGCCGATCATCGCCTATGTAGAGCAGGACAAGACGTTCGCGGATTGGCCGGAAGTCATCGGTCATTTGCAGGCGTTCTTTCCGAACCTGCCGGCGGCGTCGGAGAGCGAATGGATGGCAATCGCCAAGGCCAGCTATGTCGTTCGCGACGATGGTCGCATCGTTCAGGATTGGGACCCGAACATCGTCAAGCCGCTTCGCGGAGTCGACACCGCGGAAATCGATCTCTGGCCCTATTTCCGATCTCTTGCCCGATTTCCGCTGGTCGGCGTGCGCGGCGAGAAATCGAATGTCTTGACCGCCGATACCTTCCAATCCATGAGTGAGGCGGTTCCGTCGATGGCGGCCGTTACCGTCTGCGGGGTCGGCCATGCGCCGACGCTTGCGGAACCGGAAGTCGTCGAAGCTCTCGAACGCGCCTTGGAAAAAACTGATGAATCCCACCATTGACGATATTCGGTCGGCCGCAATCGGCCTGAAGGGCCTCAGTGTCCGGACACCGCTTCTCGAGAATCCGTTTGTCAACGAACGGATCGGCGGCCGCCTTCTGGTCAAGGCGGAACCTCTGCAGCGGACCGGGTCGTTCAAGTTCCGCGGTGCCTACAATACGATTTCCAATTATGCGCAAGCCGGCGACCTCTCCGCGGTGGTCGCCTATTCCTCGGGCAACCACGCCCAGGGCGTCGCCGCGGCGGCGGCGCTGCTCGGCGTTCCCGCCGTAATCGTCATGCCGGCGGATGCTCCCGGCATTAAGGTCGAGAAGACGCGGGCCTATGGTGCGGAGGTCGTGACCTATGACCGCTATGGTGAGAGCCGTGAGGACATTGCCGCCGCAATCGCCGATGAACGCGGTGCGACGCTTATCAAACCTTATGACGACCCCCGGATCATATCCGGTCAGGGGACGGTCGGCCTCGAGCTGACAGAACAGGCGGCTGACCAGGGTGTCGAGAAGATCGATGCGGTGTTATCGCCTTGCGGAGGCGGCGGCCTCGTCTCCGGAATCGCGATCGCCGTCAAGGCGGCCGATGAAGGCACATCGGTCTATTCCGTCGAACCCGCCGGTTTCGACGATACGGCGCGGTCGCTTGCCGGCGGGCGACGGGTCGGCGTCGACCCGGCCGCCCGTTCGATCTGCGACGCCTTGCTGGCTCCCATGCCGGGCGAGATGACCTTCGCCATCAACCAGGAATTGCTCGAAGGCGGGCTCAGCGTGACCGACGAGGAGGCCAAAGACGCCATGCGCCTCGCTTTTCGCGAGTTTAAACTGGTCGTGGAACCGGGCGGCGCCGTGGCCCTTGCCGCCGTCTTGACCGGTAAGGTCGATTGCCGGTCCAAAACCGCCTGTGTTGTCTGTTCGGGGGGCAACGTCGGCGGCGATCTATACGCAGACGTTCTGGGCGGCGGTTAAGCCGGGTCTTGGTCGCCGATATCAACTGGCCTGGGTGGCCACGTCCTGAATGTCGGTTTTCGGTTCGGCGGCCTTTTGCGGCGCCGGTTTGCTTTCCGCCTTTTTCTCTTCCTTGGGCTCTTCAACTAAGCGTTTGCAATGACCTTCTAGGAAGGCTCCCGTCTCGATGGCCAGATCCTCATGGAGGATGTCGCCGACGACGTGGGCGGTTTTCGCGAGCTGGACGGAACGCGCCTTGATCTGGCCGTTGACGGTGCCATGAACGCGCACCGTTTCGGCAATGATCTCGCCCTTGACCTCGGCCGTCTTGCCGACCAGCAGCGTCTTGGTGCGAACATCGCCTTCGACAACACCATCGACCTGAATCTCCCCGTCGCTGCTGAGGTCACCGACGATTTTGAGATCGGCGCTGATCAGCGACGGCGGCGACGGCTTCGGCGGTGCGGCGGGGGCCGTCGTGTCGGGACTGGTTTTTTTTTACTGCTCTTGGAAAACATATCGTCCCGCGCGGATGAATTTCATCGGGTTCCTGGAGCGACCATTGAAAACCGTTTCGTAGTGCAGATGCGCTCCCGTGCTGCGACCCGAATTGCCGAGAAGCCCGATCTTCTCGCGGAATTTCACTTCCTGGCCACGCTTAACATAGATTTTGTGTAGGTGGCCGTAGCGGGTCTTGATTCCGGCGCCATGGTCGATTTCGATCATGCGGCCGTACTTTCCTTTCCAGCCGGCATTTCGTCGTCTTTGGCGGGAATGAACGGTCCCCCCTGCCCCTCCGGTAGGCTCTTGTCGCGCTTGAGCAGGGCATTGACGTCGAGGCCGGTCAACTCGACCACCCGTTCCATGGTTTCGATCGATGTGAGCGCGCGATCGGTCAGGCGTTGCACCGAGGATTCCTCGTTCTTTTCGAGGGAAACGAGCCTGTTTTCCAGATCGGAAATCTTGCGCCGCATCCGGGTGCCGTCGAAGAGCGCCTGGTTGCGTTCGGCCAGCGCGACCTGCAGGTCGTCCTCGACGGAGGAGAGGTTGTCCTTCAAGGAGAAGTTGCGTGAAGCGGTTTCGCTCAGCTGGTTTTCGATTTCGGAAAGTTTTTGCTTCAGGTCCTCTCGAGCGTTCTCGATGGTCTCGCGTTCGGTCTCCGTACTCGCCAGTTGTTGCGAGACCGGCTGCAGGCTTTGTTGGAGCGACGCGTTTTTCTCAACCAAGTTGAGCATTAACGCGTGGTTCTTCTCGAGATCGACCGTGATCGACGTAAATTTCTGCTGGTAGTCGGCGACCTCGCCCAGGAGGCTTTGGTAGGCGAGGCGCCCGTTAATAATTTCGCTGTTCTTGTTCTCAACGATTTCGTTGTGTTGGACATAACTATAGGAAGCATAACCGGTCCACGACAGGGCACCGACGGCAAGTACGGCCAGAGATGTCTGAAAACCGGTGGTCACCCGGAAATACTTGATGCGGCCGTCGGTTCGCAAATGGACTTGGCGTTCCGGCAACAAGCGTCGGATTTTTGACCACAAGCCCCGTTTTTCTTGTTGGATGCTCATGCAATTCCCCTCAACGCGATCCCTTTATTTTATTGGACCCCTTTCACATTCAACCCGCGATAACAGGAAGTAAAAAAGGCCGCAAATTCCGAGTTTAACCCGTGTTTTCAATTACGAAGAAAGTATCGATTGGGGCTTTTCCATGCAAGTGATATTACTTGCCGGGCCCCCGGTCCGGGGGGAAAAACACGGGATTCCGCGCCTCAACGTGATCGCGGACAAATGACGCAGGACGAGGTCCCTCCGATGTCGCGGCAAGAATCACTGGAATCGGTCTCGAATCCGAGTTTGCGTGACCCCGGCGTCCTGTTGGCGACCTGGTTCGGTTCCGGATTGTTACCGAAAGCACCGGGGACATGGGGGTCACTGGCCGCCCTCCCCTTCGCGTGGCTGATCGCCGAGACCGCCGGACCTTTCGGCCTGGCCATCGCCACGCTCCTGGTGTTCGTCGTCGGCGTATGGGCGTCGAACGTCTACGTCCGTCAATCGGGTGGCGATGATCCGGGGCCTGTGGTCATCGATGAGGTCGCCGGTCAGTGGATGACCTTGGCGTTCGTTCCCGTCGATATTGGATACTACCTTGTCGGATTCATCCTTTTTCGTCTCGCCGATATCTTCAAGCCCTGGCCCGCGTCCTGGGCCGACCGCTCCGTAAAAGGCGGTCTCGGTATCATGCTGGACGACGTCTTGGCAGCGCTCTATTCGGGCGGCGCTCTCTATGCTGTCTACAGACTTGGACTGCTTTGACCATGTATTCGAAATCTCTTGTCGATGACGCTACCGAATTGCTCGCCGCCTGCCGCACGAACGGGCTTCGCATCGCAACCGCCGAATCGTGCACGGGAGGCCTTATTTCCGGGCTACTCACCGCCGTTCCTGGATCCTCCGACGTTGTCGACCGCGGGTTCGTGACCTATACGAACGAAGCCAAGCACGAGATGCTCGGTGTTCCCGACGATTTGTTCGAGACCCAGGGCGCGGTCAGCGCGGAGGTTGCGCGGGCCATGGCTGCCGGCGCGCTCGAGCGGTCCGGCGCAGACTTGGCTGTTGGTGTGACCGGAATAGCCGGTCCTGGCGGGGGCACCGCGACCAAGCCCGTCGGCTTGGTTCATTTGTCGGCCTGCCGCGAAGGCGGTTCAACGATCGACGAACGGTGCGTCTTTTCGGGTGACCGTTCCGACGTTCGTATACAGGCGGTGGCCGTCGCGCTCGACATGCTGCGCGCTCTCGCGGAATGACCGGCGGACCTTCCGGCTCGTCCCAGGAAGACGACCGCCCGTACCGAGCTTCCCCGCCGCCTCCCCGGTCCCGACCGGACGGCAAGGACGTGGTCTCGGTTTTCGCCGGAGGATTCGTCGCTTTTGCGATCATGGTTGCCGCCGTGGTTGTTGCCAACACCGTTACAGATGGCGTCTTCGTCCGCCGATTGGCCGAGGAACCGAGCAAAGCCTGGCTTCAGATCACCGTTGGCGCCTTGGTGTTGTTCTCCCCTGTCTACCTGGTCGGCATCAAAGTGAGGCGGCTGGTTTGGCGTGATCTCGGCTTTGTCCCCCCGACGGTCACCTGGATCTTCCGTGCCATCCTGCTTGGTCTAGTCGCTCATTACGCCATCGGTCTGGTGCACCTTTCCCTCGGCGAACCCCTCAAGGACGTGATGACCAGGACCTTCGATCCCGCCGACTCTCGGATGTTCGACCGGGTCATCGTCTTCGCCGCCGTCACGACCGTCGTTCCGCTGGTCGAGGAGGTCTATTTCCGCGGCCTACTGTTTCGCTGGCTGGCCAATCGATGGGGACTCTATCTCGGGCTACTGGTCAGCGCCGTGTCGTTCGGCGCGCTTCACGGCGATTGGATCTGGGCGGCGGCAACGGCCGTACTCGGGGTTCTCCTCGCCTACGTCTATTGGCGCAGCGGCTCGATCTGGACGTCGATCATTCTGCACGCCAGCTACAACGGCGGCGGTATGATCGGCATATTCATCGGCAATTGATCATTGGCGCCAGGACGCGGAGATCACCCGTAGAGAGCCGTCGCCCGCTTTTCGAAGGCATCGATCATCTTTTGCACGGCCTCGTTGAACACTGTGCCGATGGCCGCTTTGAGGACGCGCGAACGGAACTCGAAATCGACGAAGAAGTCGATGTCGCAGGCGCCGTTGTCGCTCGGCAGGAAGAGCCAGTGGTTGTTCAGATACTTGAAGGGACCGTTGAGGTACTCGACATCGATGCGATCGGGTCGCTGAAGCGTGACCCGGGTCGTGAACTTCTCGCGGAACACCTTGAACCCGATCATCATATCGGCGGTCAGCACGGTCTCGGTACGGCTCTTGATCCTGAGGCCGACGCACCACGGCAGGAATTCAGGGTACCGCTCGATATCGGCGACCAGATCGAAGAGGTCTTCGGGGCTGTGCGGGAGGCGCCGGATCTCAGCGTGTGTCGGCATGAGCGGTCACGGGGTCCCATATCGGGTTTCAATCACCCGTTCGCGAACCGCTTTATCCTGGCTTCGCGAAGGGCCTCGAAATCCTTATCGGCGTGATAACTGGACCGCGTCAAGGGCGATGATGCAACGAGAAGGAAACCCTTGGCTTCGCCGATGCGTTTGAACTCGGCGAATTCATCGGGCGTCACGAACCGGTCGACCGCCGCGTGGCGTGGCGTCGGCGCCAGGTATTGGCCGATGGTCAGGAAGTCGACATCGGCCGAACGCAGGTCGTCCATCACCTGGAGGATCTCATCGCGGGTTTCGCCGAGGCCGACCATGATCCCCGACTTGGTGAACAGCGTCGCGTCGATGGCCTTCGCTTCGCTGAGGATCTTCAAAGAGTGGAAATACCGCGCACCGGGTCGGATCGACGGGTAAAGGCGTGGCACCGTCTCCAGATTGTGGTTGAAGACGTCGGGCTTAGCCGCGACGACGGCTTCAAGGGCACCTTCCTTGTCTCGGAAATCCGGGGTCAGGACCTCGATCGTTGTATCGGGCGCCGCTCGACGCAGTTCTTCGATGCAACGAACGAACTGATTCGCCCCGCCGTCCGCCAGATCATCGCGGTCGACCGATGTGATGACCATGTGGCGCATGCCCATCTCGCGGGCCGAGGCCGCCAGGTTGACGGGTTCGTCAGCGTCGACGACACCCGGCTTGCCCGTGGCTACGTTGCAAAAGGCACAGGCCCGCGTGCAGATGTCGCCGAGGATCATCACCGTCGCATGACGGGCCGACCAGCATTCTCCGATGTTCGGGCAGGCCGCCTCCTCGCAAACCGTGTGCAGGTTGTTTTCGCGCATGAGACGCCGCGTTTCGCCGTATTCGCGGGAGGTCGGAGCCTTGACGCGAATCCAGTCGGGCTTGCGGAGGACCGGGTTCTCCGGGTTCTTCATCTTCTCCGGATGGCGGTGTTTGCGCAGGTTTTCGACTTTATTCATCGACGGTTTTCCAATTTCGTTGCGATACTCAATATGGCGGACGGATCCGCCGATTCCAAGGTGTTCACCGGCTTTTGACGCGGTGCTCCATGCGTTCGATGGCGGCCAGCAACTCGTCCGTGGTTTCGATCTTGGCGGCCTCTCGGTAGTCGTATAAGGCCCGTGGCCAAGCGCCGAGTTTCTCGTGCAGCCGCCCGCGCCAGGCTTTCAGGTCCGCGTCCTTGGGCAGTCGCCGCACCAGCGCGTCCACATCCCATCGGGCTTGTTCGATGTCGCCCCGGCGCTCCAAAGCCGTCGCCCGCATGCGCCGGGCGATCATCGATTTGGGGTCACCTTCCAGCGCCAGCGTTCCGGCGCGGACGGCGCGGTCATCGTTGCCGGCTCGTATGTAGGCACGGGCCAGGGTCTCCAGGATGCGCGGCACGCCGGGCGCCTCCAAGTCGGCGGCCTCAAGGTCAATGAGGGCGCGCTGCAGATTGTCCGGGGTCCGCGGCGTGTGATCAAACCACACCGTACCTCTCAGGAAACGCACGTAGCCCTTGAGCCGCCCGTCGGGCATGTCGTCGATGGCACGCGTGAAGTCGACGAGGGCTTCCTCGATGTGACCGGCCGCCAGGTGGGCCTTACCCCGGATCTGGTAGGCGCGGATGCGGTCGACCGGACGGGTGCTCGGCTTGGCGATATAGACATTGCACGACAGGATCGTGTTCTCGACGTCGCCGTAGGCTTCGCGGCACCCTTCGGCCGCCGTATCCGATCGCGCCGGAAAGACGACGGCAAGGCAAAGGGCGACGGAGAGAAGGCCGGCCCGTCCATTCCGGTCGTGCCTGCCCATCATCGGTAACCTCACATATGTATGACGCGGCCGTAGGCGTCGAGCACCGACTCGTGCATCATCTCGGACAGCGTCGGATGCGGGAAGACGGTGTGCATCAGATCCTCTTCCGTCGTTTCCAACTTCATGGCGACGACGTAACCCTGGATCAGTTCCGTAACCTCGGCACCGACCATGTGGGCGCCCAGGAGTTGTCCGGTCTTGGTATCGAACACGGTCTTGATCATGCCATCCGGCTCGCCGAGCGCAATGGCCTTGCCGTTGCCGATAAATGGGAAGCGCCCGACCTTGACATCGTAGCCCTGCTCCTTCGCCTTGGCTTCCGTCAGGCCAACGCTGGCGACCTGGGGATGGCAGTAGGTGCAACCGGGGATCTGGCCCTTGTCCATGGGGTGCACGCCCTTCATGCCGGCGATCTTCTCGATGCAGATGACGCCCTCGTGCTCGGCCTTGTGGGCCAGCATGGGCGGGCCGGCGACGTCGCCGATGGCGTATATGCCGGGCTCGTCGGTCCGCGAAAATCCGTCGGCGACGATGCAACCGCGATCCGTCTTCACCTTGGTCGTCTCTAGGCCGAGGCCCTCGATATTGCCGACCACGCCGACGGCCGAGATGACCCGGTCGACGGCGATCTCATGCGTCTTGCCCTTGGCATCCGCGACCGTGCAGATGACGCTGTCCGCGCCCTTGTCGAGCTTGGTCACCTTGGCCGAGGTCATGATCTTCATACCGTGTTTTTCGAACTGCTTCTGGGCGATGGCGGCGATTTCGGCGTCCTCCACCGGCATCACCTGGTCGAGCACCTCGACGACTGTGACATCGGCGCCTAGAGTATTGAAAAAGCTTGCGAATTCAATTCCAATGGCCCCCGAACCGATGACCAGAAGCGACTTCGGCATGACGTCCGGCACCAGGGCTTCGAAGTAGGTCCAGACCAGCTTGCCGTCGGGCTCGAGGCCGGGCAGTGTCCGCGGCCGGGCGCCGGTGGCGAGGATGATGTGTTTGCCGGTCAGGCTCGAGACCGCCTTGCCGTCCCTGCTGACGTCGACTTTGCCGGGCCCGTTTAACTTGGCCTCGCCGTCGACGACGGTGACTTTGTTCTTTTTGAGGAGATGCCCGACACCGCCGTTCAGCTGCTTGGAGACGCCGCGCGAGCGTTCGACGATTTTCTGGAGATCGAAGCCGAATTTTCCGGCCTCGAGACCGTAGGCACCGGCATGGGCCATGTAGTTGTAGATCTCCGCCGAGCGCAGCAAAGCCTTGGTCGGGATACAGCCCCAGTTGAGACAGATGCCGCCCAAGTGCTGCTTCTCGACGACACAGGTCTTTAAGCCGAGTTGGGCGGCGCGAATGGCGGCCACGTAACCGCCCGGCCCGCCGCCGACGATGATGACGTCGAAGCTGGTGTCAGTCATGGTTAAATCCTTTCAAGCGTCCGCCGGGTCAGTTCGGTTTCAGCGGCATCGCCCGTGTTGATCACGCCCTTGCGTTCGAAAAGCATGACGCGGCACTCCTCGTCCGCACTGGGTTTGTGTTCTATGCCCTTGGGCACCACGATCATCTCGCCCGGCCCCAAAGTGACGGTCCCGTCACGGAACGCCATTTCCAGCGTCCCTTCGACGACGAAGAACATCTCGTCCTCGTCGTCGTGTTTGTGCCAGACGAAATCGCCCTGCAACTTGACCAACTTGACTTCGTAGTCGTCGATCTCTCCGACCACCTTCGGATCCCAGTGCGTATCGAAAGTGGCGAACTTTTCGGCGATGTTGACCTTGTCCATGGCCGTACCGCCCCTACAGCATCAACTGCAGCGGATCCTCGAGGATTCCCTTCAGTTCCTTGGCGAAAGCGGCGGCGACGGCGCCGTCGATGCAGCGGTGATCGACGGCCAGGGTCAGCGACATGATGGTTGCCGTGGCCAAGGCTCCGTTCCTGACCACCGCCCGTTCTTCGCCGGCACCAACCGACAGGATGCCGCCCTGCGGAGGATTGATGATCGAGTTGAAGGACTTGACGCCGAACATGCCGAGATTCGAGATGGTGAAGGTGCCGCCCTGGTATTCCTCGGGCTGCAGCTTGCCGTCGCGGGCCTTGGCGGCCAGCGCCTTGGCGTCGTCGGAAATGGCGGCGAGGCCTTTGGCGCCGGCGTCCTTGATCACTGGCGTGATGAGGCCGCCTTCGATGGCGACGGCAACCGAGATATCAACCCGGTTGTAGCGCAGAATGGCGTCGTCCGTGTACGACACGTTGCAATCCGGCACCCGCTTGAGGGCCAAGGCCACGGCCTTGATGACAAAGTCGTTGACGGAGATCTTGTAGTCCGCGCCGTCGCGCCCGTTCAGTTCCTTGCGAAGCGACAGCAAGCGGTCGATGTCGACGTCGATGGACAGGTTGAAATGCGGTACATCGCGGGCCGACTCGGTGAGTCGCGTCGCGATGACCTTGCGCATCGACGAATTGGGCACTGGCTCGAAATCGGGCATGAAGGCGAACACCGGATCGTCGACGGACAGGGCCGGTGCCGTTGCGGTTGCCACTTGCGGGGCGGCAGCCGGAGTTGCGACCGGCGCCGTGGCACCGCCGGCGATCGCCGCCTCGACGTCGCGCTTGATGATCCGACCGTGCGGACCGCTGCCGGCGACGGCGGCGATGTCGATGTTATTCTGCGCCGCGATGCGCCGGGCCAGCGGGCTGGCGAAGACGCGGTCGCCGGAGGCCGCCGGAGCTGAAGTCGCAGCAGCCGGTTGCGGCGCGGCGGTTTGCGGTGCGGCGGGTTCGGCGGCAGGTGCCTCAGGGGCGGCCGGGGCTGCAACCGGTGCAGCACTGACATCGCCGATCGCTGATGCGTCTTCGCCCTCTTCCAGAAGCACCGCGATCGGCGCGTTGACGGCAACGTTTTCGGTGCCCTCGGCGACCAGCAGTTTGCCGACGATGCCCTCATCGACGGCCTCGACCTCCATGGTCGCCTTGTCGGTTTCGATCTCGGCGATGACGTCGCCACTTTCGACCGTGTCGCCTTCGGCTTTCAGCCATTTACTGAGCGTGCCGTCGGTCATGGTCGGCGACAGGGCCGGCATCAGGATTTGGATCGGCATGTTCCTATCTCCTCGCGCCCGCTCAGGCGTAGCAGACGGCTTTTGCCGCCGCCGCCACGTCCGCCGGTTTCGGCAAGGCCTTGGCTTCCAGGTTGGCCGCGTAGGGCATCGGCACATCCTCGCCAGCGACCCGGTGGACCGGCGCGTCGAGGTAGTCGAACGCCGTCTCCATCATGCGCGCCGCGATCTCGGCACCAATGCCGCAGGTCGGCCAGCCCTCCTCGACGTTAACCAGGCGGTTGGTCTTTTTGACCGACTCGGCAATGGTCTCCGTATCCAGAGGCCTCAGCGAACGCAGGTTGATGACCTCGGCATCGATGCCCTCGGCGGCCAGCAGTTCGGCGGCCTCGAGGGCGTGGCTGACGGCGATCGAATAGGCGGTGATGGTGACATCACTGCCAGCCCGCTCGATCTTGGCCTTGCCGATGGGAACCGTGAAGTTCGGATCGTCCGGCACCTCGAAGCTCTGTCCGTAGAGGATCTCGTTTTCCAGGCAGATCACCGGGTTGGGGTCGCGAATGGCCGATTTCAACAGCCCCTTGGCATCCTCGGCAGACCACGGGGCGACCACCTTGAGGCCGGGGATATGCGCGTACCAGGCGGCGTAACACTGGGAATGCTGGGCGGCGACGCGGGCGGCCGCACCATTGGGGCCGCGGAAGACCATCGGCGCCCCCATCTGGCCGCCGGACATGTAGAGCGTCTTAGCCGCCGAGTTGACGATCTGGTCCATGGCCTGCATGGCGAAGTTGAAGGTCATGAACTCGACAATCGGCCTCAGGCCACCAAAGGCGGCGCCGACGCCGAGGCCGGCGAAACCGTGTTCGGTGATCGGCGTGTCGATGACGCGTTTGTCGCCGAACTCCTCCAACAGGCCCTGGCTGACCTTGTAGGCGCCCTGGTACTGGGCCACTTCCTCGCCCATGAGGAAGACGGTCTCGTCCGCGCGCATCTCCTCTGCCATGGCGTCGCGTAGCGCCTCGCGCACGGTCTGGGTTATGCGAGGTCCGGTGTACTCCGGTTCCGGTTGCGGTGAGGCCGGCGCCGCGGTTGCCGTTGGCGGCGCCTCGGCCGACGGGCTGTCGGCAGCCGGAGCCGGTTCTTCCGGCGGTGCCGGATGGCAGTTGACGATGGCCTCCGCCGCCGACGGCTCCTCGCCTTCCTCCAGCAGCACGGCGATCGGTGTATTGACGGCGACACCTTCGGTTCCGTTCGGCACCAGGATTTTTCCGAGAACGCCCTCGTCGACGGCCTCGATTTCCATGGTCGCCTTGTCGGTCTCGATTTCGGCCAATACGTCGCCGCTGGCGACCGCATCGCCTTCGGCTTTCATCCAGTTGGCGATCTTGCCTTCCGTCATGGTCGGCGACAGGGCCGGCATGAGCACTTGAATTGCCATGATCTTATCCTTCTCCCCCGCGGGTCCCGGTTCGGCCGGCCGCTCAGGCTTCCATGTAAACGTCGGTGTAGAGCTCGGACAGGTCCGGTTCCTGGCTCTGCTGAGCGAATTCGGCGGCCGCGGTGACGACCGACTTGACGTCCTTGTCGATGTCTTTCAGCCGCGCTTCGTCGGCAATACCGGCCTGCAGGATGCGGTCGCGGACCGTGTCGATGGGATCGCTCTCCTTGCGGACCTTGGACACCTCCTCCTTGTCGCGGTACTTGGCCGGGTCCGACATGGAATGGCCGCGATAACGATAGGTCTTCATCTCGAGGATGTAGGGCCCCTTGCCGGAACGGCACCAGTCGTTGGCCTCCTGGGCGGCCTTTCGCACTTCGACGACGTCCATGCCATCGACCTGGCTCCCCGGGATACCAAAGGAATCGCCGCGGCGGTGCAGTTCGGTCATCGCCGATGCCCGCTCGACGGCGGTGCCCATTCCGTAGCGGTTGTTCTCGATGACGTAGACGACGGGCAGCTTCCAAAGCGACGCCATGTTGAAGGCTTCGTAAACCTGACCCTGGTTGATCGCGCCGTCGCCGCAGTAGGCGTGGCAGACGCCGCCGTCGCCCTTGAACTGGTGGGCGAAAGCGAGCCCGGTGCCGAGCGGCATCTGGGCGCCGACGATGCCGTGCCCGCCGAAGAAGTTCTTCTCGCGGCTGAACATGTGCATGGAGCCGCCCTTGCCTTTCGAATAGCCGCCGCGCCGGCCTGTCAGTTCGGCCATGACGCCTTTGGAGTCCATGCCGTAGGCAAGCATGTGGCCGTGGTCACGGTAGCTGGTGACGACGGTATCCTTGTCGGTCGAGGCGGCACGCATGCCGACGACCACGGCCTCCTGGCCGATGTAAAGGTGACAGAAACCACCAATCAGACCCATGCCATAAAGCTGGCCGGCTTTTTCCTCGAAACGCCTGATCAACAGCATCTGATGATAGAAATCGAGTAACTCCTCGGGGCTCGCGCCGAGGTCGGTCTTCGCCTTGGCGGGGGCCTTCGATTTGTTTGCGGATGATTTTCGTGTGCTGGCGGCCGGTTTTGCCGCCTTGGTTGAGCGTGCCATCTCCCCTCCTCGCTACCAGGCGGAAAATCGACCGCCGATAGATTAGCCCTTGCTAAAAGGGAAGGTAGTGAAAATACCTACAGTGTTCAACAGGTTATAGGAGACTTCGCTGATATATATCTCAAAATAATTGTATTTGAGTTAAGTAGGTTAAAAAGCAAATTTATTTGTTTCTCAGTCTGGCCTCGCTGAGAAATTATTTTTCCGATTGAAGACACGCGCCTGCCAAGACGCGTGTCAGGCAACGCGTCGATTTCGATCGATGTCCTCGGTGACCGTCTCGTCAAGCCAAGGCCATAGGCAACCAGTGGGGCCTAGGCAATCCTCGGTCTTGATGCGGTAGGGCAGCAGGTCACGGACTCCCGTCGTCCAGGCTTTGAGATCGGCCAGGGTCTCCCAGTAGGTGACCCGGACGGGTCTGCCGTCGGCATCCTCGTCGGCACTGAAACCAAGAAAGCCGGGTTTCATCATCGCCGCCGAGGCCATTGTCGAAACCGCCTCGGAATAGAGGCCGGCATCCATGCCTTCGCCCGCTTCCAAAAAGAGGATGGCGTAGAAAGGCGGTCGTCTGGGCTCATCCGACATGTTCGATCCCCAACAAGGACGCGATGGCCGGGAACGTCGCCAGCAGGCCGAGGCTCAGTGTACCGACGGAACTGGCGGGGATGGCCGGCGTCTCCGCCCGCAGCGACCGGTCCGATCCGATCTTCTCGTCGATCTTGGAAACCCGGATACCGCAGGTATCCCGCAGACCCGTCCCATCGAAGCGGTTCCGGATACGGCGATCACCGGTTTCTTCCCAGGCCTTGATGGCTTCCGGTGTCGTCCAATAGGTGACGCTGACCCAGGCGCCATTGCCGGTTCGTGTCGTCTCGAGACCGAGGAAGCCCGGTTGATGCGGCGCCAGGGAGTTCATTTCATCGGCCGGGGCGAGATCTTTGTCGCCGACCCCGGGGCGGTGTGTTTCGTTAAGGATCGCGGCGTAGAACGGTGGGTCGAGGTTTTCTGCCAGACTTCCCATTTTACTCACTCCTTTTCTCTTCGAGTATGATGACGTCGTCCTTGTGACCGTAATTGAGCATGACGCGGGCGCGCTCTTCGAGCATGTCGCGATCGAGGCTTTCGGGATGGAGCAGGCGGACCCGTTTCTCGAGGACTTGCCGCTCGGAACTGACCCGTTCGGCCGTTCGTTTGACGGCATCGATCCGTTGCTGCAGCTGCCACCACGCCAGCAATCCACGATCCCCGTGGATGACGTGATAGGCGAAATAGGTAACAACGGACACACCCAACACCGACCCAATCACGTGGCGCGCGCGATTGCGTATTTCGTCAAACAATCCCATGCCGACCGCAGAGCCTTCTTCGTCGTCCTTGCCGCCCCACAATCCCAGTCCCGCACACATTGTGGCGGTGAAACCTTAACAACGGGTTACCCAGAGGCAGCGCTGGGGGCGACCGACGCTCACGAATAGGGTGCCGTGGAGTGTCGGCCGGCAGGCATGCGAGACGCCCGCCGAGCCAGAATTCCGCCGCTACGGCGTCTCGGTATCGAGGGATTTGGGGCGGCCGAGGCCGCCCGTCTCTAGTGCGATTACGCCCGAAGGATACTGCGCCCGGCGTATACTGCGCTCGGGCCCAGGTTTTCTTCGATGCGGATCAACTGATTGTATTTGGCGAGCCGGTCGGATCGGGAAAGCGAACCGGTCTTGATCTGGCCGGCGTTGGTGGCGACCGCGATGTCGGCGATGGTCGAATCCTCGGTTTCGCCGGAACGGTGCGAGATGACGGAGGTGTAGGCCGCCTTGTGGGCCATCTCGACCGTCTCCAAGGTCTCGGAAAGGGTGCCGATCTGGTTGACCTTGATCAGGATCGAATTGCCGATGCCCTCGTCGATGCCTTTTTTCAAACGGACCGGATTGGTGACAAACAGATCGTCGCCGACCAGTTGCACCTTGTCTCCAATCGCTTCGGTCAAGGCTTTCCAGCCGTCCCAATCATCTTCCGACATGCCGTCTTCAATGGAAATAACAGGAAATCGGTTAACAATGTCGGCCAAGTATTCGGCGTTTCCGGCGCCGTCTAGGGTCTTGCCCTCACCCGCCAGCTCGTATTTGCCGTCCGTGAAGTACTCACTCGACGCACAGTCCAGCGCCAGCACGACGTCGTCTGCGGGTTTGTAGCCGGCGCCCTCGATGGATTTCATGATGAATCCGAGGGCTTCGTCGGCGCTGGCCAGTGCCGGTGCGAATCCGCCTTCGTCTCCGACGTTGGTGTTGTGGCCGGCGTCCTGTAACCCCTTCTTGAGCGTCTGGAACACTTCCGCACCCATGCGCACCGCGTCGGCGATGGACTCGGCACCGACCGGCATGATCATGAATTCCTGAATGTCGATGGGATTATCGGCGTGCGCGCCGCCGTTGATGATGTTCATCATCGGTACCGGCAGTTCGCGGGCGAAAGCCCCGCCGACGTATCGGTAGAGCGGCAAACCGTTCTCTTCCGCCGCCGCTTTCGCGGCGGCCAGGCTAACGCCGAGGATGGCGTTGGCGCCAAGGCGTTCCTTGTTGGCCGTGCCGTCGAGGTCGATCATCGTTTGATCGAGGTGCAACTGGTCTTCGGCGTCCATGCCGGCGAGCGCATCGAAGATCTCGCCGTTCACCGATTCACAGGCTTGGGTCGCGCCTTTGCCGCCGTAACGGCCCTTGTCGCCGTCCCGCAGTTCGACCGCCTCATGGACACCGGTCGAGGCGCCCGAGGGCACGGCGGCGCGGCCGACGATCCCCGTCTCCAATGTCACGTCAACCTCTACGGTCGGATTGCCACGGCTATCGAGAATTTGGCGTGCGAAGATGTCGATGATTGCGGTCATGGGTGTTCCCCCGGAACAAAGAAAATCACTGAATTGGGACGAGACTTTACTGCTTCCCTCCGTGATGGCAAGCGATGCAAACGTTACGTTTTGTGAAACTCGGACCGGCCGCAATGGCCCATCGGGTTATCGGCTCACCCAAGAATCCTAGGGTGCTCGGCGGGCGAAGAACTTACTGGCGATGGCCTCGCCGGCGACGGAACCGCATACGACCAGGATGGCGGCCAGTTGGAGTGCCGTGATCGGTTGCGAGAGGAACACTAAAGCCAGGAACGCGGCGATCACCGGTTTGAGGAAAAAGATGTAGCCAGCCCGCGTGATGTCGGGTGCCGCCGCCAGTCCGCCGAAAAACAGGATTTGGGTGATCGTCGTATTGAAGATGGCGAGCACAAGGAGCGACCAGGCGGCCGTCACCGGTAGGGACAGGATCGAACCGGGATTGATCCATTTTCCCCAGGCCATGCCGACGACCAGCCACAGCCCGATGCCACCGATGGAAAGGGTAATCGTCGTGATGCGGATGGCGCCGTAGTGGTTGATCAGGGGCCGGGCGAGTACCGTATAGGCCGAGCCGAAAGCGGCGCAGACCAGGGCCAGGCCAATGCCGATCAATTGTTTGCCGGAACCGGCGAGCAAGGCGAGGTACCCGTCGGTCAATAGCACTGCGATGCCGGTCACCGCACAGGCGCCACTGATGATTTTCGCCGGGGTCAGCCTTTCGCCGTTGACCAATTGATTGATGATGCCGATGAAGATGGGCATGGTCGTCACCGTGGTGCCGACCTGCACGACGGTGGCGAAGTCGAGCGACCAGTGAAACGCCAGATAGGTAACGGTAATGCCGATCAGCCCAAGGCCCGTCAGTCGCCACGGCTGCTCGCGCAAGGGTGTCAGCAAGTCCCGCGTCGCCGGATGCATCAGGGCCAGCATGACGAGCCCGAGGCTCCCCAGCGTATAGCGCCAGACCGAGACTTCGGGGCCCCTGATACCGGACAGCACGGAAAGGAATTCGCTCGAGGCATGGCCGATGACGGCGACAAAGACGACCAGGTAGGAAAGTCTTGCTGGTATGGCCGTCACTGTCTTGCTCCGTCATCCGCAGCCCGCGGGCATGCGTTTTTACGAGATGGACACTGGTCGCAACTTGGCGATGCGGTCGAACTCCAGGAGCGTCTCCATGACGCCCTTGATCTCGGCCAGTGGTATCATGTTCGGTCCGTCGGACGGCGCCGTGTCGGGCGCTTGGTGCGTTTCCATGAATACGGCGGCGACGCCGACGGCCACCGCGGCGCGGGCCAGCACGGGCGCGAATTCCCGCTGCCCGCCGGACGTCGCCCCCTGCCCGCCCGGTTGCTGAACCGAATGGGTGGCATCGAATACGATCGGGCAGCCGGTCCGCGCCAGGATCGGCAGTGAGCGCATGTCGCTGACCAGCGTGTTGTATCCGAAACTGGCGCCGCGTTCGCAGAGCATGACGTTGTGATTTCCCGTTGATTCCACTTTGGCCGCGACGTTGGCCATGTCCCAAGGTGCCAGAAATTGTCCTTTTTTGACGTTGATGGCGCGGCCGGTTTCGCCGGCGGCCACAAGCAGGTCCGTTTGCCTGCACAGGAAGGCTGGTATTTGCAACACGTCGACCACGTCAACGACCTCAGCGCATTGTTCGGGGACATGGACATCAGTCAGGACCGCCAATCCCGTCTCGTCGCGCACCGCCTCGAAGATCGGCAGGGCCTGATCGATACCGATGCCCCGCGAGCTGTCGGCGCTGGTTCGGTTGGCCTTGTCGAAGGACGACTTGTAAATCATGCCGACACCCAGTTCACCGCTGATCTCAGCCAGGGCACCGGCCATGTCCAAGGCGTGCTGGCGGCTTTCCATGGCGCAGGGACCGGCAATGAACGTCAGCGGCAGGTCGTTGGCGACATCTATGCTCCCGATACGAATCCGGCGGGATTTGGCTTCCATGATCGGTATTCCTCCCGGCCCGGCCACTTAAACAAGGCGCGATTGATTGACGGCGGCTTCGATGAAGGACGTAAACAACGGATGCGGTTCGAAGGGCCGCGATTTCAATTCCGGATGGAACTGTACACCAATGAACCACGGGTGGTCAGGCAGTTCGACGATTTCCGGCAGGATACCGTCGGGCGACATGCCGGAGAACGTCATCCCCGCCGCTTCAAGACGCTCCTTGTACCGGGTATTGACCTCGTAACGATGGCGATGGCGCTCGCTGATCGAGGGCGTGCCGTATATGGCCCGCACCCGGCTTTCGGGACCGAGGCCGCAATCGTAGGCGCCAAGCCGCATGGTGCCGCCGAGGTCCGTGTCGCCGTCACGAACTTGGACCTCGTTATCCTTGACCCATTCGGTCATCAGACCGACGACCGGTTCGGCGCAGGGGCCGAATTCGGTCGAACCGGCGTTCTCGATACCGGCCAAGTTGCGCGTGGCCTCGACGACGGCCATCTGCATACCAAAGCAGATCCCGAAATAGGGGATGTTGCGTTCTCGGGCAAACCGGGCCGCCGATACCTTGCCTTCGGCGCCCCGTTCCCCGAAACCGCCGGGTACGAGGATGCCGTGAACCCCTTCGAGGCGATGCAACGCCTCGGCGTCGCTCTCGAAAATCTCCGAATCAATCCAGTCCATATGGACCTTGACGTTGTTGGCGATGCCGCCGTGATCGAGCGCTTCTGAGAGCGACTTGTAGGCGTCGAGGAGGCCCGTGTACTTGCCGACGATGGCAATGGTGACCTCCCCCTCCGGGCGAACGATGCGCCCGTTGATGTTCTCCCACCGGCTCAGGTTCGGCGCCGGCGCCTCAAGCTGGAAATGGCGGCAAACCTCGTCGTCGAGCCCCTGTTCATGGTAACTGATCGGAACTTGATAGATCGTTTCGACATCGAGGGCCGGGATGACCGCCTCGCGCCGGACGTTACAGAAGAGTGCGATCTTCCGGCGTTCGCCCTCCGGAATCTCGCGATCGGCGCGGCACAGCAGGATGTCCGGTTGAATCCCCACGTTGAGCAGTTCCTTGACCGAATGCTGCGTCGGTTTGGTCTTCAACTCACCGGCAGCCGGGATATAGGGCAGCAACGTCAGGTGCAGGTACAACACCTTCTCCCGTCCCAACTCGTTGCCCAGTTGCCGGATCGCCTCGAGGAACGGCAGGCCCTCGATATCGCCGACCGTGCCGCCGATCTCGCAGAGCACGAAATCCTCGTCGGTCAGGTCACTGACGACGAATTCCTTGATGGCGTCAGTGATATGCGGGATCATCTGAATGGTCGCACCCAGGTAGTCGCCGCGCCGCTCCTTGGCGATCACATCCGAGTAGATGCGCCCGGTGGTCACATTGTCGCTCTGGCGCGCCGACACACCTGTGAAGCGCTCGTAATGACCGAGATCGAGGTCGGTCTCGGCACCGTCGTCGGTGACGAACACCTCGCCGTGTTGATAAGGGCTCATGGTTCCCGGGTCGACATTGATGTAGGGGTCGAGTTTGCGCAGCCGCACCTTGAACCCGCGGGCCTGCAAAATCGCGCCGAGAGCCGCCGATGCTAAGCCTTTGCCGAGTGAGGAAACCACGCCGCCGGTGATGAAGATGAACCGCGTCATGGGCGGACACAATACAACAATCGCCGGGAATGCAAAAAGAAAAGAGGCGGCCGGTCGGCCACCTCGTTTTGCGTCGGCAACGATGCCATGGAAACGTTGATTTCCCTCTAATTTGCGTCCGGTACGCTGGGTCCGCTCGGCTGGGCCGGTTGCTGCTGAACGGGCGCCGGCTGGTCGAGAATCGATCCCGATTCGCGTCCGGATCCGGCCAGGATGGCGAGGATCAGGCTTGTCGCCATGAAGCAGGCCGCGATGATCGCCGTCGTGCGGGTCAGCAGGTCCGCCGTCGCACGCCCGGTCATGAAGCCGCCCATGCCACCACCGCCACCGCCGCCGCCCATGCCGAGACCGCCGCCCTCGCTTTTCTGAAGGAGAACGACGCCGACCAAAGCGATCGCGAGTATCAGGTGGATGACCAGTACGACTTGGACCATAAATAGCTTCCTCTACATCGCGCCGACCCGTGCGCCACGCGCGAACGGGCGGGTTGTAATACCTTGAGGGCCGATTGACCAGCGAAAAGACACGATTCGGTACGGCGGACCCGGTGTTCGAATTGACTTACGTCAATGATGAAACCCCCACCCAGGGGGAGGATATTGGACAAGCGCCATCGTCATTACGGGTCGTTTGATGCGCCTCAAGGAAAAAAACTGCCTCGTCGTCGAGCCGGACCTGCAGTTATCGCGTATTTTGGGACGGGAATTGCGGACTCTCGGGTTCGGCGAAGTCTATGTCGAAAGTAAGACAGGGGATGCCATCGCCCGCCTGCATGCCTCGCGCATCGACGTCGTCGTCTGCCACCACGACCTCGAAAGCGTCCGCTACATCCGGAAAAGCGAATTCAGCCCCTGCCCCGAGGTGCCGCTCGTCATGGTAACAAGCAACGTCAGCCAGAAAGAGGTGATGGAGGAACGTGACTTGGGGGTCGACGAGATTATCGCCAAGCCGGCATCCCTCCAGCAAATCTTCAGGCGCGTCCGCGCCGTGCTCATGGCGCGTCGTGACTTCGTCCATTCAAAAAAGTTCCGCGGTCCCGACCGGCGCCGGCACCGGGAAAGCTATTACAGTGGACCGGAAAGACGCCATGCCCGGGCCGCTCGATAGCTCGGCCGGTCAGGGGGATTGTGCCGATGACGGCTGACAACGAACGCGCCAAAAAGAAACGGACGGAAGGCAATTACGACGATCCGTCCTGCGCCTATTGCCCGCCGGTCGTGCGCGCTTGCCGCGACGGCGAGGACGAAACCCGTGGCCCCGGGTTCTGTCCGACGAAAGTCAATGACGCTGCCGTGAAACGGGCCGAGCACCTTTATTCCGATCCGTTTGTCCGCCGCGTGTCTCAGGAATCGGCTCGAGTCGAGTCGGAGGGTTATTGCAAATGGACCCGGGTCGAGGAAATCGTTCATTTCGCAAAGAAGATGGGGTTCGAAAAGATCGGTATCGCCACCTGCATCAGTTTTGTCGATCACGCCAATACGCTCAGTCAAATCCTTGAAAGTCATGGTTTCGACGTCGCGTCGGCGGCCTGCAAGAACGGCAGCATCCCCAAGGAGGACATCGGATTGTTGGACTCGGAGAAGATCCGGCCGGGCGGGCATGAGTCCCTTTGCAATCCCATATCCTAGGCGCAAGTCCTCAACGACGCTGGTTGCCAATTGAATGTCGTCCTCGGCCTCTGCATCGGCCACGACAGTTTGTTCTTCAAGTATTCCGAGGGCTTGGTGACGACCCTGGTCGCCAAGGACCGGGTCCTTGCGCACAACCCCGTTGGCGCCCTCAACCTAGCCGACAGTTATTTCAGCCGGATCTGGGGGCCGGAGCGACCCGAGAAACCGCCGAAACTCCCGAAACAGGGGCGTCGCGACTGAGGCAATTTCCGTTTGAGCGGTGTCTAGAGCCAGGAATGAGCGGGCTTTGGCGTAAAAGCCCGCTGGTTTCCCTATGAGGCAGCCTTGGCGATGGCCCAGAAGTCCTCGACCTTGAGGCTGGCGCCGCCGATCAGGCCGCCGTCGACATCGGGCAGGGCCAACAATTCGGCCGCGTTGTCTGGTTTCATGGAGCCGCCGTAGAGGATACGGACCTTGTTCGCTTCCGCCTCGCCCAAGGCCTTGGCCAGTTCCTTGCGGATCAACGCATGCACCTCCTGCGCCTGCGCGGGAGTCGCCACCTTGCCGGTACCGATGGCCCAGACGGGCTCGTAGGCGATCACCGTGTTCTTCGCGTTGGCGCCGTCCGGCAGCGAGCCATGCAACTGCTTGCGGTTGACGGCGAGTGTGCGGCCCTTTTCGCGCTGTTCGAGGGTCTCACCGATGCAGACGATGGCGCCGAGGCCTTCAGCGATGGCCGCTTCCGCCTTCTGTTTGACCAGATCGTCCTTTTCGCCGTGATCCGTGCGCCGCTCGGAATGGCCGACGATGACGTACTTGGCGCCGAAGTTCTTCAGCATGGCGGCACTGACGTCGCCCGTATGGGCCCCCTTCTCCGCCACGTGGCAGTCCTGGCCCCCGAGTTTGACGCCGGAACCCTTGATGGCGTCGCCAGCGAGTGCGAGCAGCGGGTAAGGTGGGCAGATCAACATTTCGAATTGCGGGCGCGCCAGCTTCTTCATGCGCCGTCCGAGGCCTGATGCCAAGGATTTGCCATCCTTCTTGAGCCCGTTCATTTTCCAGTTTCCCGCGATCAACGGGCGTCGTTTTGCAACCATATTTCAATCCATTCATTATACCGTGTTTAAGCCGCGCGGACGTCTATCACAGAACCTTGTACCGAGGAACGACATTCTCGTGGCCGATTGACCTATCTTCATGTCGTCGCCACCGTTTCCGATTAGACTACGGCCGTATGTGACAAAGTCACGCCTTCGATCACTGCGCGATACTATGATTATCGTGAGAAGGTTTGTTTACACCCAGGTGGGGAGAATAGACATGAGAGGTCTCATGATTTTGGCCGTATTCGGTCTGTTGATGTCCAATGGCGCGATGGCCGCCGATACCGACCCACGCGTCCAGGCCAGCCGCGCAGCGGTCAAAGCGTTTTTCGGCGATTTGAAGGGCGAACTGGTCAAGGCCCTCAAGTCCGGCGGTCCTGTTAAGGCCGTCGAAACTTGTGTTGGCGCGGCGCCCCAGGTCACGATGAACGCGTCGGAGCGTGCCGGATGGCGCATTGCACGGACCAGCCTCAAACTGCGCAACCCGAATAATCAGCCGGACGCCTGGGAAATCGCCGTTCTGGATTCATTCGAGGCCCGCCGCAAAGCCGGTGAGGACATCACCAAGATGGAGTACTGGGACACCGTCATCGTCGATGGGGAACCGGCGTTCCGTTATATGAAGGCGATCCCGACCGATGCAAAACCCTGCCTGGCTTGCCATGGCGTGAAGATCAAACCCGCCATCGCTAAGGTCCTCAACGAGCACTACCCGGAAGACAAGGCGCGAGGGTATAAGGCCGGCGACATCCGCGGTGCCTTCACCATCACTCAACCCATGTAGATTGGGTCTGAGGGTCCGGATAACAGGCGGGCTCTCTATTTGAGAAGCAAGGCCAAGGCGTCGATGCGATCCTTGAGTTTGTCGAGGACGTCCGAAATCTCGTGGGTCGCGTTGGCCGTCTGGTTGGAAAGGCTTTTCACTTCGCCGGCGACAACGGCGAAACCCTTACCGGCATCGCCGGCCCGGGCCGCCTCGATCGTCGCGTTGAGGGCGAGCAGATTGGTCTGTTTGGCGATGGCATCGATCTGCTGCGCCACTTTGCCGACGACGATGATCTCTTGTTCCAGTTCCGCAATCCCTTCGCGGATGCGTTCCATGGTCTCCGTATCGGCGGCATCGACGATCTGATCGGTAGCTCCATCGACAACCACCAAAGGATCTGCCGGCGCCGGATCAGGCGGCGACGGTGTGCGCGATCCGAACAGGACCGATGACCCGGCAGCGCCGTCGGCGGCCGGGCTGTCGCGCATTGCCCGTTCGTGAAAGGCGGCTTCCCGCATGACGCCCGAGAGGACCAGGTAAGCCTCCGACCACGCGGTCCGGATTTCCGGGGTGAAGGCACTTCCCATCCCCTTCTCCATGGCCCAGAGAAAAGCCTCGCCGACCGTGTCGTAATGGCTGTCCTCGACTCCGTAGTCGAGATGGCGCACACCCAAAGCTTCGATTTCGGGAAGGACGGCTTCCAGGTCGTCGAGGCCGGCTACGGCGCTGTCGACGGCGCCCATGAATTGTTGGCGCATACCGGCCATGTCGTTCTTGAACAGGCTCTGCATCGAGGGCGCGAGTTCGAACAGGCGGTCGTAGAATGCGCCCGCGATCTGTTCCTTTGCCGGTCCGATCTTCTCAAAGGTCGTCTGCACGAGTTCGATTTGGTCAGGGGTCATGGGTTTCCTCTCGCCGTCCGGTCGCAAGGCGGACCGGTGCCAAATCCGTCAACGGCCCCCCAACACCCCAGAGTCGGTAACACTCCCGTCGCTCAGGGAAAAGGGAAATCGTGGTCACCATCAGTTGATGCCGTGAATAGGCGTTAATGATTGCGGGGGTCCGGCGGGCCCGGCAATATTCCGATATTGCCCGGGTCTGCGGCCCAACCTATGATGCGCGCCGCCGCTAGACCCGGCGTGTTTCTTTCCTGTTTTCCACTGCTCGGCCAAATCGCCATGTTGACCACTCTTCGCAAACAAACCGGTTCTTACGTCGTCAAAGGCCTATTGTTCCTGTTGATCCTCAGTTTCGCGGCTTGGGGGATACAAGATTGGCTGAGCCCGGCGATCTCGTCGACCAGCGTCGCCAAGATCGGCGAGCGGGAAATCAGCGTTTACGCCTTCCGAGCCCAGGTCAATCGCGAAGTCGATCGCTTGCGTACCATGTTCGGGAACCAGTTTAACCTGGAGCAGGCCCAGCAGATGGGCGTCGTCGACGCCATCCTCAACAATGAGATCAATCGCACTCTGCTCATTGCCGGCGGCGACGAACTCGGCGTCACGATCAGCGATGCCTTGGTCCGCAACAATATTCATAGCCGGAATGATTTTAGGGGCCTGACCGGCCAGTTCGACCGGAACCAGTTCGAACGGTTCTTGCAAAACACGGGAATGCCGGAGGCCGCATTTATCGCTGATACCCGAGACGATCTGGCCAATGTCCAGTTCATTGGTAGCCTGCAGGCCGGTGTGCGCGCACCGAGGGCGATGGCGGAAATGATTTACCGTCACCGCAACGAGCAACGGGTCGTCGAGTTCGTCGACATCTTCGACACGGACGCAGGCAATATCGCCGAGCCGGACGAAGCAGCTCTTGTCGCGTTCCACAAGGACAACGCCGCCCGTTTCACGGCGCCGGAATACCGGAAATTGACCCTGGTCCGTTTGGAGGCCGCCGACATGGCCTCCGAGGTTGCCGTGGCCGAGGAGGCCCTGGCGGAGGCTTACGAGGCGCGCTTGGATGAATTCACCACCCTGGAGAAACGAATTGTCCAGCAAATGATCCTGTCGGACGAAGAGACGGCCGGACAGGCATCCGAGCAGCTGTCGGATGGGCGCGACTTCGCGACCGTCGCCAAGGAGGTCGCTGACCAGGACGAAACCGCAATCGATCTCGGCGAAGTCACCGAGAGCGATCTTCTTCCGGATCTGATCCCGCATGTATTCGGCACCGCGGAGACCGGTGTTACCAAAGCCGTCCAAAGCCCGCTCGGGTGGCACATCTTCAACATCATCGCGATCACGCCCGGTGGCACCCAGTCCTTCGATGACGTTCGCGAATCGCTGCAACAGACCATTGCCCGGGAAAAGGCGTTGGACAGCATTTTCGACCTTTCCAACCAGTTGGAGGACGAACTGGGTGGCGGCGCGACGTTGGAGGAAGCAGCCTCTCAGCTCAATCTCACAGTCGTCACCATCGACGCCGTCGACCGGCAAGGACGCACGCCCGGCGGATCCCCGGCGTCTGGTATCCCGACCGTGCCGGCCTTTCTGGAATCGGCCTTCGCCACCGAAGAAGGCACCGAAAGCCCGCTCACCGAATCGGGACCGGAAGGGTTTTTCGTGCTCCGCGTGGACGGCGTCACGGCGCCACGTCTGAAGGACCTGTCCGAGGTTCGCGCTGCGGTGATCGACGATTGGAAAGAGGACCAGCGTGCCGACGCGGCGAAAAACCGTGCCGAGGCCATCGTCACTCGCCTGAATTCGGGCGGTAACCTCGACACGGTGGTCCAGGAAGACGGATTGACGAAGAACACGTCGCCCGAATTCAAACGCAATGACAACGGCACCGTTTCCGGCTTATCCCGCGAACTGGTCACCAAGGTTTTTTCTTTGGGGGTCGGCAAAGCGGCGGCGGCGCGGGGAAGCGACGGTCATCAGGTGGCAGTTCTTAAGACCATCGTTCCGGCCAACCCAGGCTCCGACAAGGACGCCGTCGGTAACATCGCCGAAGAGCTTTCGCGGACCATGCGCAACGACATTGTCGCCCAGTTGTCGAACGCCCTTCGCTCGGATTTCGACGTGTCCGTCAATCAGGCGTTGGTCCGCGAGGCGGTGTCCGGGACGGGCGGATACTGAGCGGCGCCATAAACCGACGCTGACTGGGAATTTCGATGGACCTGTACCCGAGTTTTGAGGACTTCGCCGCGACCTATGCGCAAGGCCGTTCGCAGGTGGTTTGGACGCGGTCCGTCGCCGATCTCGAGACGCCCGTATCGGCGATGATGAAACTGGCCGGCGAGCGGCCCAACAGTTTCCTTCTCGAATCGGTTGAGGGCGGTGCGATCCGCGGCCGATATTCCTTTATTGGTCTAGAGCCCGACGTCATTTGGCGCTGTTTCGGCGACAGTCCAGAGATCAACCGCTCGCCGGATCAGGACGCCGACACCTTCGAGCCCTGCCCCGACGCCGAGCTCGGTACCCTGGCATCGCTTCGCAAGCTGGTCGAGGAGAGCCGCATCGACCTGCCCGCGGGCATGCCGCCGATGGCCGCCGGCCTGGTCGGCTTCATGGGCTATGACATGGTCCGGTTGGCAGAGAACATTCCGGACGACAACCCGGATGTACTCGACCTGCCCGACAGCATATTCCTGAGGCCGTCGGTCATGGCCGTGTTCGACTCGCTCGAGGATACACTGACCATCGTCACGCCGGTGTGGTCCAACGGTGGCGGCTCGGCCGAGGAAGTCTACGCGGCCGCCAGCCGGCGGTTGCAGGCGGCGGTCCACGATTTCGAAACGCCTTTGGCTGCGCGCCGGCGGGCGACGCCTCAGGCCGGTGAGTCGGAACTGCCGGCCGTGCAATCCAACGTCACCCGCGAGGAATTCCACGGCATGGTGCGTAAGGCCGTCGACTACATCATGGCCGGCGATGCCTTCCAGATCGTGCCCTCTCAGCGTTTCCGGTTGCCGTTTTCCCACTCGCCGTTCGCCTTTTACCGCTCGCTCCGCCGCCTCAACCCGTCACCGTTCCTGTTCTTCCTCAATTTCGGCGGTTTCTGTGTGACCGGGTCGAGCCCCGAGATCCTGGTCCGTGTACGCGACGGGCGGATTACGCTGAGGCCCCTGGCCGGCACCCGCAAACGCGGTGCCACGCCGGAAGAGGATCGGGCATTGGCCGAGGAATTGATCGCCGATCCGAAAGAGCGGGCCGAGCACCTGATGCTCCTCGATCTCGGGCGCAACGACGTCGGCCGTGTCGCCAAGGTCGGCACCGTCAAGCCGACCGAGCAGTTCATCATCGAGTACTACTCGCACGTCATGCACATCGCCTCCAACGTCGAAGGCGAACTGGACCCGCGTTACGACGCCATCGATGCGTTGCTTGCCGGTTTTCCGGCGGGCACCGTATCCGGCGCGCCCAAGGTCCGTGCCATGGAGATCATCGACGAGTTGGAACCGGAGCGCCGCGGCGTCTATTCCGGTTGCATCGGTTACTTCGGTGCCGACGGTGACATGGACACCTGCATTGCACTGCGCACGGCCGTCATCAAGGACGAAACGCTCTACATCCAGGCCGGCTGTGGCGTCGTCGCCGACAGCGATCCCGAGTTCGAGTACCAGGAGAGCGTCAACAAGGCCATGGCCTTGGTTCGGGCTGCCGAAGAAGCGGCGCGGTTTTCCTCGAGCGAGACCTGACCCCGGTGTTTTCGGTCAGTCGAGAGCCGCCGTTACCATGATCTCGACGGACCAGCCTGGCGGCGCCAGACGCGCTTCCGTGCAGGCACGGGCGGGCGCGTTCCCCGGTGCCGTCCACGCCTCCCAGACGCCGTTCATTTCGTCGAAATCGCGCATGTCGGCAAGCCAGACCTGAGCGGTCAGAAGTTTCGATTTATCGGTACCGGCGAGCGCCAGCAGGCGGTCGATATCGTTGATAAACTCGTCCGAAAGAGTGTTTTGGGCGTCCGCTTCTATTAAGAGCGGACGTTTATTCGCCGCCACTGGCAGATGCTGCGGCG
>Ga0209459_10000004_pt1 | contig 77732 bp, 80 predicted proteins | sample WorMetG1aBELIZE1_FD_187419 | JGI IMG/M metagenome (GOLD analysis project Ga0209459, IMG submission 187419) | Marine gutless worms symbiont microbial communities from Max Planck institute for Marine Microbiology, Germany - Inanidrilus... ...
TCTCGGCGCGTTCCTCGGGCGTGAACCGCTGGTGCGTAGTCGTCGCCGGATGGGTTGCCAGGCTCTTGGTGTCGCCGAGGTTGTTGGAGATGTCGACGAGGCGTAGCCCGTTCAGCACGGCGAACGCCGCGTCCTTGCCGCCGGGCAATTCGAACGACAGCACCGTGCCGCCGTCCCGCATCTGGCGGGACGCAAGGTCGTGCTGCGGGTGGCTCGCCAGCCCGGGATAGAGCACCCGGGCGACGTCGGCGCGCGCCGACAAATGCTCGGCGACACGGCGCGCGTTGGCGCAATGGCGGTTCACCCGCAGTTCTAAGGTTTCCAGACCCTTGAGCAGCAGCCAGGCGTTGAACGGACTCAGCGCCGGGCCGGTGTGGCGGAGAAACGGCGTCAGGCAGTTCTCCACGTAGTCGGCGTCGTTGGTGAGGATCGCCCCACCGAGGCTGCGGCCCTGGCCGTCGATATGCTTCGTCGCCGAGTAGACGACGATGTCGGCCCCCATCTGCAGTGGGTTCTGCAGCAGCGGCGTGGCGAACACGTTGTCGACCACCAGCCGGGCACCGGCCGCATGGGCCAATGCCGCGACTTCGGCAAGGTCGATGATTTCCAACGTCGGATTGGACGGCGTTTCGAGGAAAACGCACGCCGTCGGCTGCGTGAGGGCGGCTCGCCATTGCTCGAGGTCGGTCCCGTCGAGAAGCGTTGCCTCGATTCCGAACGTGGGCAGGATCTCCGAGACCACGAAGTGGCAGGATCCGAACAGGGCGCGGGAGGCGACGATGCGGTCACCGGCGGTGAGCTGACACGCCAGCGAGGCGAACACCGCGGCCATGCCGCTCGACGTCCCCCGGCACAGCGCCGCGCCTTCCAGCATGGCGAGGCGGGATTCGAACATCTCGACCGTGGGATTGGCGTAGCGGGAATAGACAAACCGCTGATCTTCACCCTTGAAGGCGCGCTCGACTTCCTCTGCGGAGCCGTAGACGTACCCCGAGGTCATGAACAGCCCCTCGCTGGTTTCGTCGAAGGGCGAACGCTTGGTGCCGCCGCGCACGAGTTTTGTTGCCAGGCGCCAGTCCTGTTCCGGGTCGATGTTCGCTTTCATCGCGCCCCTCCCGTTCCATGTGCCCCGGCCACAAAAAAACCCGACCGCACCGGTCGGGGCTTCGCGAGCTCAGACCTTTTAGCGGTTTGTTTTACGTGGCCGCAAGCCGGTCGACCAAATCACCACGTAGGGTCAGGATAGTCTCGGAACGGGGCGCCGTCAAGGGAATTCCGCCAGGAATGCAAGGCGCATGGAGGTCGATGCCGCCGAATGTTACACTCGTGCGCCACCCGGCAACGAACGGTTGGCGACGCCAGGGGAGGCGACGGGGAGGAGACCGGACATCACCGAATGAAGCCGATCGCCAAGAGCTTCAATCCGGAAACGGCTGCACGGATCAGGGGGCTGCCCCTGTTCCTGCAATACGTCTACCGACGTTTCCTGCGCGACCGCTGCCTGGAGGCGGCGGGGTCGCTGACGTTCACGACACTGCTCGCTCTCGTGCCGGTGACGTTCATCGGCCTTGCCGTGCTGTCCGCATTCCCCGTTTTCGACGATGTTCGAGTCGAGCTGCAGGAGTTCGTGTTCCGCAACTTCGTTCCCGAAGTCGGTGCGGTGGCGCTGGAACACCTCAATCGCTTCGCCACAAATGCCGGGCGAATCAGCACGGCCGGCATTGCCGGTCTGGCGGTGACCGCTTTGATCCTGTTGATCAGCATCGAAGCCGCGTTCAATGCCATCTGGCGGGTCACGGAACCCCGGCCGCTGGTCTGGCGCATGGTCTCGTTCTGGGCAGTCCTCACCGTCGGGCCGCTGCTGATTGGTGCCAGCCTGTCCATCTCCAGCGAGGTGTTTTCTGCTGCTGGCCCTCCGACGATCAGCGACCGCTCGATTCTCGATGCCGTCGTGACCCAGGTGCTGCCGCCGATTCTGGAGTTCACCGCGTTTGCCCTGGTCTACGTGGTGATACCCAACCGACCGGTTCGCGTCGTCCACGCGCTGATCGGGGCAGCAGTGGCGGCGGGACTGTTGGAGGTCTTGCGCCTCGGGTTCGCGTTGTACGTCGCCTTGACGCCCTCGTTCCAGACCATCTATGGCGCGATGGCGGTGTTCATTGTGTTTCTGCTGTGGCTCTACATCGCCTGGACCGTCGCGCTGTTCGGCGCGGTGATCACCGCGTCCTTGGCGGAATGGGGTGCGCGGCGCGAACTGGTCGGACGACCGCACCTGTCTCCCGGAGGGCGGCTCAGCGTCGCCCTGGCGCTGCTCGCGGAATTGCACTCGGCCAGCAAGCTCGGTGTCATCCGCCGGCGCAAGGACCTGCTCCGCAACATGAACCTCGGCGCGTTCGTCGTCGAAGCCGTGCTCGAGGACCTGGCCAAGGGCAAGTACATCACCCGGGTCGCCCGCGACCAGTGGGTGCTGGCCCGGGACCTCGACCACGCCACCGTTTACGATTTCTATTGGGACCTGAACCTGGGGGTCGGTACCGATCCGTTCCGCTGGATGCGGCCGACCCACTGGCAGCCGGCGGCGAGCGCGATGATCGACGAGTTCGACGAGCGTGGGCGCGAATCCATGAGCGTCACCCTGAAAGACCTCTTCGCACAGCAGCGCCCAACGCCAACGAAGGCCGAGTCGCCCGCCACGGAGTCTGAGCCGGCTTCTGTTCTCGAACCCGAGGCTGAATGACCCCATATTTCGGTCTGTATCCGCTCGCCCAACCTGCTGGCCGCGCCTGTACCTGCGGCCTGATCGCCCTCGACGAGGACCACTGACCATGTCGGACATGCCATCGAGTGAAGAGATGTTCTTTTCGCGGACGGGACTGGACCGCAACCGCGTCGAGGTGATCGTCGACGGCGCGCTAAGGGACGCCGACGACGGCGAGTTGTTCCTCGAATACCAGCAATCTGAAAGCCTGGTGTTCGACGATGGCAGGCTCAAGAGCGCTGGCTTCGATACGACGCAGGGGTTCGGCCTCCGCGCCAACGTCGAGGACGCGGTCGGCTACGCGCACGCCTCGGAGCTGAGCGAAGACGCCTTGCGCCGGGCGGCCGACACGGTCGCATCGGTGCGGGCCGGGTATTCCGGCACCGCCGCTGCACCGCCGCCCGGAACCAATGTCGCGCTTTACGCTGACGACAATCCCATTGCCGGTGTTCCGTTCGCCAACAAGGTCGCCGTGCTGGCCGAGATCGACGCGTATATGCGGCGCAAGGACGAACGGGTCCGCCAGGTGACCGCATCGATCGCCGGCGAGTGGCAGGCGGTCGAGATCCTCCGCGCCGGCGGCCTTCGCATCGGCGACGTGCGGCCGCTCGTCCGCCTGAACGTGTCGATCGTTGTCGAGAAGGATGGCCGCATGGAGGCCGGTTCTTACGGGACGGGCGGCCGACTGGCCTACGAAAGCTATCTGGAACCGGCGGCATGGCAGGCCGCCGCCGACGAGGCGCTTCGCCAGGCGCTGGTCAATCTCGATTCCGTGCCGACGCCGGCGGGCGAGATGTCGGTAGTGCTCGGTCCGGGTTGGCCGGGCATCCTTTTGCACGAAGCCATCGGTCATGGACTCGAAGGCGATTTCAACCGCAAGAAGACGTCGGCCTTCGCCGGCCTGATGGGTGAGCGCATCGCGTCCCCGGGCGTCACCGTTGTCGACGACGGCACCCTCGCTGACCGGCGCGGCTCGCTGAGTGTCGACGACGAGGGGACACCGACACAGCACACCGTGCTGATCGAGGACGGCATTCTCGTCGGGCTGATGCAGGACCGCATGAATGCCAGGCTGATGGGGGTCGCGCCGACCGGCAACGGCCGGCGGCAGAGTTACGCCCATCACCCTCTGCCGCGGATGACCAACACCTACATGCTATCCGGCGACCGCGAACCGGGCGAGATCATCGCCTCGGTCGACAACGGCCTCTACGCGGTCGCCTTCGGCGGCGGACAGGTCGACATCACGTCCGGCAAGTTCGTGTTTTCCTGCACCGAGGCCTATCTCATCGAGGGCGGCAAGATCGGGCCGCCGGTCAAGGGCGCGACGCTGATCGGAAACGGCCCGGACGCGCTGACCAAGGTTGCGATGATCGGGAACGACATGAACCTCGACCCCGGCATCGGCACTTGCGGAAAGGACGGGCAAGGGGTTCCCGTCGGCGTCGGTCAGCCGACCATGCGTCTCGATGCGCTGACCGTCGGCGGCACCGCGATTTAGGCCGCAATCCCTCAGTAAGCATATTCGCGGAAGGCCGGATCGACGCTGCCGTGCCAGCGGTGGTTGAACGCGGCCAGCAGGTCTTCGGCTGGGGTGAAGTCCGATTCGGCGATCTCGAACAACGGATTGAGGAACTTGGTTTCGTCAAGGCCGGTGCCGTCCTCGCGGTTCCGCCGCGAAAGACCTTCACGGGCGATCTCCAGGACCTGAAGCGCCAGATCGCGGACGGTTCCGTTGCGGAACGGCGTTTTGAGGGCAAGCCTGGGCACCGCGTTGCGGAGTTCGTCCCGTTCCGCTTCGCTCCAGCCCTTGACCAGGTCCCAGGCGGCATTCCGGGCGGTGGTGTCGTAAAGTAGGCCGACCCAAAGCGCGGGTAGCGCGCAGATCCGCTTCCACGGGCCCCCGTCTGCGCCGCGCATCTCCAGATACCGCTTCATCCGGACCTCTGGGAAGACGGTGGTGAGATGGTTTTCCCAATCGGCCAACGTTGGGTAGACGCCGGGCAGATCGGCAAGGCGGCCGGCCATGAAGTCGCGGAACGACTGCCCGGAGACGTCGATGTAGCGGCCGTCGCGATAGACGAAGTACATCGGCACGTCGAGCATGTAGTCGACGTAGCGCTCGAACCCGAAGCCATCCTCGAACACGAACGGCAGCGTCCCGCAACGGTCGGGATCGGTGTCCGTCCACACGTGGCTGCGGTAGCTCAGGAAACCGCTGATGCCGCCCTCGCGGAACGGCGAGTTGGCGAACAGTGCGGTGGCGACGGGCTGCAGCGCGAGCCCGACCCGGAACATCTGCACCATGGTGGCCTCGGTATCGAAGTCCAGGTTGACCTGGATCGTGCAGGTTCCCTTCATCATCTCGATGCCGAGCTTGCCGCGCTTCGGCATGTACTCGCGCATGATCCCGTAGCGCGCTTTGGGCATCCATGGCATCGCCTCCATGGGCCACTTGGGCTGGTAGCCGATGCCGAGGAAACCAATGCCGAACTGGCCGGCAACCTCTTTCACTTGGATTAGGTGCCGGTCCGTCTCGCCGCAGGTTTCGTGGATGGTCTTGCGCTGGGCGCCGGACAACTCGAGTTGCCCCGCCGGTTCCAGCGTGATCGAGCAACCGTCGGCGGCGCTCAACGCAATCGGCCGACCGGCCTCGAGGACGGGAGTCCAGCCGCATCGGGTGAGCGTTTCGAGGATCGCGCGGATGCCTCGTTCACCCTCGTACTCAAGGGGACGGCCGTCCTTGAGGCAGTAGGCGAACTTCTCGTGCTCGGTGCCGATGCGCCAGTCCGACGCCGGCTTGCAACCGGATTCCAGGTAATCAACGAGCGTATGGCGGTCGGTGGCCGGCTCGGCGGCGTGCGTCAGTCCTTCGGGCATGGTGGCGAAACTCTCGCTGCCGGGGTCAGCTTCGAGGGGGAGCCATCCCGTCGCCGACCAGGGTTTGCCAGATGGTCAAAGCTGCCAGTGCCGCGGTCTCGGCGCGCAGGATGCGTGGTCCCAGCCCCACGGCGGTAGCAAAAGGCAGATCGAGCAAAGCGTCAAGCTCGGAGGACGCGAGGCCGCCTTCGGGTCCGATCAACAATCCGTGGGGCGGCGGCACGTCGGAAACCGTGCGCATCGGTTCCAGCACGTCGGCCAGCGGCCGGCCTCGCCCTTCGGTATCGGGCACCAACAACGACCGGTTGGCCGGCCACACTTCCGCCAAGCGAGCCAAAGCTACCGGCTCGGCGACATAGGGCACGGTGAGACGCTCGCATTGTTCCGCCGCCTCGATGACGCGAGCGTGCAGGCGCCGAAGGTTCACCCGTTGCGCCACAGTACGCTCGGTGATCACCGGCCAAAGGCGCTCGACGCCGAGCTCCGTCGCCTTCTCGACCAGGACGTCCAACGCCGTCTTCTTGATCGGCGCGAACACCAGCCACGGCCCCGGTTCCGCACGCTGCGGGCGAATAAGTGTCTCGATAGCGAGGGCGCAGGATCGACGATCGACGGTCGTGATCCGCGCCAGCCAGTCCCCGTCCGTGCCGTTGAACACGCCGACGGCGTCGCCGGGAGCAGCGCGCATCACAGTTCTGAGATAGTGCGCCTGATCCCCCGAAACCGACACCAAAGTGCCGGCCGCGAGTGGGTCGGTCAGATGCAGGCGGGCTTTTGGCTTGACGTCAGGCATGAGCGGCGCTCCTGTCGTAATCATAGGCCGACGCGGAAGTGGTTTGCCAGGACGCGCCGGCATCGCGTAAGAGATCAGGGATGGTGGAAACGACACCCACGTCGGCCAGCGACATACCGGTCGATCACTGGATCGATCGGCTGGCGCCGCCGATCACGCGACCCTACCTGAGGCTGGCGCGAATCGACCGCCCGATCGGCACGTGGCTTTTGCTGCTGCCCTGCTGGTGGAGTGTCGCCCTGGCGACGCCATCGTGGCCGGACCCATGGCTGCTCGTGCTGTTCGCCATCGGCGCGCTGGTCATGCGCGGTGCCGGGTGCACGCTCAACGACATTGCTGATCGCGACTTCGACGGCCGGGTGGCGCGGACCGCCAACCGGCCGATCCCAAGCGGCGCGGTTTCGGTGCGGCAAGCGATCGTGTACATGGTCGCGTTGTGCCTGGTTGGCCTCGGTGTGCTAGTCCAGTTCAACACCTTCGCCGTTGCCGTCGGCGCCACATCGCTGATTGTCGTCGCGGTCTACCCGTTCATGAAGCGGATCACCTATTGGCCGCAGGCCGTGCTGGGTCTCGCCTTCAACTGGGGGGCACTGCTCGGCTGGGCGGCGGTCCGCGGCGACCTCGGCGCGCCCGCCATTCTTCTCTATGGCGCCGGAATCCTGTGGACGCTCGGATACGACACCATCTATGCCCATCAGGATCGAGAGGACGATCTGATGATCGGGCTTAAGTCCACGGCGCTGCTGTTCGGGGCGTCGACGCGGCGCTGGCTAACCGCCTTCTACTTCGGGACCGTGGTGCTGACCGGAGTAGCCGGATTCCTCGCGGACCTGTCGTGGCCATTCTACGCCGGGCTGGGTGTGGCGGCGCTCCATCTCGCGTGGCAGACGATGACCGTCGACATCGATGATGCCCGTGGCTGCCTGATCCGTTTCAAGTCCAACCGCGACTTCGGTCTGATCCTGTTCGTCGGCATCGTCGCCGGTCAGGTCATCGGGTGACCGAACCGTTCACCGATCCCGCCGCGTTCATTTTCGACAACACCGAAGCGGTCTCTCCGCCGCTGGTGCCGGAGATTCGTCTGCGGCTGGCGACCGAGATCACACCGATCTGGGAATCGACCGAAAGTTGGTTGGACGAGGCCGGCGTGCCGCCGCCGTTCTGGGCCTTCTGCTGGCCGGGGGGCAGGCACTGGCCCGCCACGTCCTCGACCGGCCGGAAATCGTCCACGGCAAGCGGGTACTCGATCTCGCCGCCGGGTCCGGGGTTGCCGCCATCGCCGCGGCTCGGGCCGGTGGCATCGTCGCGGCCAACGACATCGATGCCATGGCCCGGGCGGTGATACAAGTCAACGCCGCGCTGAACGGCGTCACTGTCTCCGTCGTGATGGGCGATCTCGTCGGCTCTCCGGCGGGCGGCTGGGACGTGGTTCTTGCCGGCGACGTCTGCTACGAGAAGACCCCCGCCGAACGGATCACCGGCTGGCTTCGCACCCTCGCCGCCGCCGGCAGCCTCGTTCTCCTCGCCGATCCGGGACGGGCGTACGTGCCGTCAGAGGGGATCGAACCGGTCGCCCGCTACCGGGTACCGACAAGCCGGGAACTGGAGGACCGTGAGGAGCGGGAAACCACCATCTGGCGACTCCAGCCATAGGACGCGTTCCGGCAAGCGCGGAGGCCATGGGCGTCACCGGACAGGGGGCCGGCGCGCCATTGCGCCGCATCATTGTCTTGGCGCGAGACACTTGCTATATTATCGGCGCCTTCCACGGCGTCGGCATCCGTGCGCCGATGAATGGATTCACGAACATGGCAAGACGCAGACAGCTCTTCGAGGGAACCGCGAAAATTCTCTTCGAAGGCCCGGAGCCGGGCGCCCTCGTCCAGTACTTCAAGGACGATGTCATGGCGTTCAACACGCGCAAGCGCGGTGTCATCACCGGCAAGGGCGTCATCAACAACCGCATCTCCGAATACCTGATGACCCGCCTGGGCGAGATCGGGGTTCCGACGCATTTCATGCGCCGGCTCAACATGCGCGAGCAACTCGTCCGCGAGGTCGAGATCATCCCCATCGAGGTCGCCGTGCGCAACGTCGTCGCCGGATCGCTCGCCGCCCGATTCGGAATCGCCGAGGGGACGCCGCTGCCGCGCTCGATCGTCGAGTACTACTACAAGTCCGATGACCTCGAGCATCCGCTGGTCACCGAAGAGCACGTCACCGCTTTCGGCTGGGCGACGCCGCAGGACCTCGACGAGATCATGTCGCTGTCGCTGCGCATCAACGATTTCCTGAGCGGGCTGTTCCTCGGCATCGGCATCCGGTTGGTGGATTTCCGCGTAGAGTTTGGGCGGCTGTGGGAAGAGGACAACGTGCGCATCGTGCTGGCCGACGAGATCAGCCCCGATTCGTGCCGCCTGTGGGACATCAAGACCAACGAGCGGCTGGACATCGATCGGTTCCGCGGCGATCTGGGCAAGATCGCCGCCGGATACCAGGAGGTGGCGCGGCGGCTCGGCATCCTGCCGGAAAGCGGCCCCACCGACATCAAGGGTCCGGAAACGGTGCAGTAACCGGCGGCCGGGGGGCGCCAGACATGAAAGCCAAGGTCCACGTCACGCTGAAGGCCGGGGTGCTCGACCCCCAAGGGAAAGCCGTCCAACACGCCCTCGATGCCCTCGGCTTCGGCGGTGTCGACGAGGTCCGTCAGGGCAAGTACATCGAACTGGAACTCGCCGAGACCGATCCCGGCCGCGCCCGCGAATCGGTCGATGCCATGTGCCGCCAGTTGCTGGCCAACACGGTGATCGAGAACTACGCCATCGATATTGGCGAGTGAGAGTGCGGTGGGTGGGCAAAAGGGGAACGAAACGCCGATTGCGAGAGGTTCCGGAATGAAAGCCGCCGTCATCGTCTTCCCAGGTTCGAACTGCGACCGTGACGTCGCGGTGGCGCTGGAGCAGTCAGCCGGCACGCCGCCGCTGATGCTGTGGCACGGCGAAACCGAGGTTCCCGATGTCGATCTGATCGTCGTTCCGGGCGGCTTTTCCTACGGGGACTACCTGCGCTGCGGGGCGATGGCGGCGCACTCGCCGGTGATGCGCGAGGTCAAGGCCCGCGCCGACGCCGGCGTCCAGGTGCTCGGCATCTGCAACGGGTTTCAAGTGCTGACCGAGACCGGGATGCTGCCGGGCGTGCTGATGCACAACACGGCGCTCAAGTTCCTTTGCAAGGACGTGCATTTGAAGGTCGGTACCGATTCGTCGGCGTTCACCCGCGGCTACAGCCGCGATCAGGTCGTCCGCATCCCGATCGCCCACAACGAAGGCAACTACTTCGCCGACGAAGAGACCCTGGACAGGCTCGAGGGCGAGGACCGTGTCGCGTTCCGCTATTGCGACGCGGACGGCGCCGTCGACGACGGGGCCAACCCCAACGGCTCGCAGCGGAACATCGCCGGCATCCTCAACGAGCGGCGCAACGTGCTCGGCATGATGCCGCATCCCGAGCGCCTCGCCGATTCGCAACTCGGCGGCACCGACGGCCGGCCGATGTTCGACGGATTGCTCGCGGCACTGGATTAACCCCGCCGACGGCGGAGGACGCACGGCGATGCTCATTCCGCTAAAGGACACCAACCCGCTCCGGCGGATCCGTTTTCAATACGTCACCGTGGCGTTGATTGCGGCGTGCGCCGGCGTGTTCCTGTGGCAGGTTTCGCTAGGTACCGAAGGCGGGCAGCGCGCCGTCTATCAGTTCGGCACCATCCCGGCGACGATCCTCGGCGACAGATACTTGAACCCGGAGATCGCCGTCATCCCACCCGAACTGACCTTGATCACCAGCATGTTTCTGCACGGCGGCTGGATGCACATCATCGGCAACATGCTGTTCCTGTGGGTGTTCGGCGACAACGTCGAAGACTCCATGGGGCATGGCCGGCTCCTGTTCTTCTATCTCCTCTGCGGTGTCGCTGCAGCGCTGGCACACGTGTTCACCAACGCCGAATCGGCGATCCCGACCATCGGTGCCTCGGGCGCCGTCTCCGGCGTCCTCGGCGCCTATCTGGTCTTGCACCCCAAAGCCCAGGTGCTGACCTTGCTGCTCCGGATCATCGTCACCCTGCCCGCGGTCGTCGTCTTGGGGATGTGGATCGGCCTGCAGTTCTTCAATGCCTGGATGACCGCCGGCGATGCCACCGGAGGCGGCGTTGCGTGGTGGGCGCACATCGGCGGGTTCGTCGTCGGCGCGGTGCTGATCATTCCCTTCCGCCACAAGAGCGTGCCGCTGCTGGACGGTCTTGGTTCTTCGCGCGGTGGTCGGAGCGGTGGCAACCCGAAGCCGCGATCGACCGCCACGGGCCGCTCGCGAATCCCGCCGAGCGGCCAACGCCGAAACAAAGATTGATCCATTTCCGCCAAACCCGCGTTTGCGCGCCGGAGCGGATTTGCTATTAGAGCGGTGCGCGCTCACCGTCTGAGCACGCTCCCATTGCCCGCCCGCGGAGCCTCGAGGCCATGAGCGAAATCACCCCGGACGTCGTCACCAGCCACGGTTTGACGGCCGACGAGTACGACAAGGTCCTCGAGATCCTTGGGCGGGAACCCAACATCACCGAACTCGGCATCTTCTCGGTGATGTGGTCGGAGCACTGCTCCTACAAGTCGTCCAAACGGTGGCTGAAAATACTGCCGACCACGGCACCCTGGGTCATCTGCGGGCCGGGCGAGAACGCCGGCGTCGTCGACATCGGCGACGGGCAGGCGGTCATCTTCAAGATGGAAAGCCACAACCACCCGTCGTTCATCGAGCCCTACCAGGGCGCGGCGACGGGGGTCGGCGGCATACTGCGCGACGTGTTCACCATGGGCGCGCGGCCGGTGGCCAACCTCAACGCGCTGCGCTTCGGCAGTCCGGATCATGTCAAAACCCGCCACCTGGTGGCCGGGGTCGTCGCCGGAATCGGCGGCTATGGCAACTGCGTCGGCGTGCCGACGGTGGGCGGCGAGTGCACCTTCGATTCCCGCTACGACGGCAACATCCTGGTCAACGCCATGACGGCGGGGATCGCCGATACCGACCGCATCTTCTATTCGGCCGCCGCCGGTGTCGGCAATCCCATCGTCTATGTGGGCTCGAAGACAGGCCGCGACGGTATCCACGGCGCGACCATGGCGTCGGCCGAGTTCAGCGATGACTCGGAGGAGAAGCGCCCGACGGTGCAGGTCGGCGATCCGTTCACCGAGAAGCTGCTGATCGAGGCCTGCCTGGAGCTGATGGCTACCGATGCCATCGTTGCCATCCAGGACATGGGAGCCGCCGGTCTGACCTCGTCGTCGTTCGAAATGGCCTCCAAGGGCGGCGTCGGCGTCGAGCTGGATCTCGACCGTGTGCCGATGCGCGAAGAGGGCATGACCGCCTACGAGATGATGCTGTCCGAAAGCCAGGAGCGGATGCTCATGGTCATCAAGCCCGGGCGCGAGGATCTGGCCCGCCGGGTGTTCGAGAAGTGGGAGTTGGACTTCGCCATCGTCGGCCGGCTCACCGACACGGGCCACATGGTGCTCAGGCGAAACGGCGAAGTGGTCGCCGACCTGCCCATCGATCCCCTGGCGTTGGCGTCGCCAGAATACGAGCGGCCGTGGATGCCGACGCATCATTCGGAACCCATCGACGCTGCCTCGCTGCCGGCGCCGAACGATCCGATGGCGGCGCTGGAAAGGTTGATCGCGTGCCCCGATCTCGCGCGAAAGGCGTGGATATGGGAACAGTACGACTACATGGTCATGGCCGACACCGCTGGCCGTCCGGGCGGCGATGCCGCCGTCGTCCGCGTCCACGGCACCAGAAAGGCGCTGGCGCTCGTCACCGATTGTACGCCCCGCTACTGCTTCGCCGACCCGGTGGAGGGCGGCCGTCAGGCGATGGCAGAGTCGTGGCGCAACCTCACCGCCGTCGGCGCCCGGCCGCTGGCGATCACCGACTGCCTCAATTTCGGCAATCCCGAAAAGCCCGAGATCATGGGCCAGTTCGCCGGCTGCATCGAAGGCATGGCCGACGCCTGCCGGGCACTCGACTTCCCTGTCGTGTCCGGCAACGTCTCGTTCTACAACGAGACGAACGGTGTCGCCATTCCGCCGACCCCGGAGGTCGGCGCCGTCGGGCTGCTAGCCGATGGCGAACGGCGCGCGACGATCGCGCTGACGAGCGAAGGGCAGGCGCTCATTCGGCTCGGCAACACGGGTGCCGGCTGGCTCGGCCGGTCGCTGTATCTGCGCGAGATTGAAGGCCGTGACGAGGGTGCACCGCCGCCGGTCGACCTCGCCGCCGAGCGCCGCACCGGGGATTTCGTCCGCGATCTGATCACCGCGGGCCGGGTGGCCACGTGTCACGACGTCTCCGACGGCGGGCTCCTAGTCGCCGTTGCCGAGATGGCGATGGCCGGCGGCATCGGCGCGGCGATCGACATTCCGCCGGAGGCCGACCACGAACCGCTGCACGGCTGGCTTTTCGGCGAAGATCAGGGCCGATATATCGTTGCCGTTCCTGAAGACGTTGTGGACGCGATCGTTTCCGATGCCGAAACAGCCGGTATCGCGGCCCGACGGATCGGCATTAGCGGCGGCGCGACGTTGACTGTCGGTGAACAACACGCCATATCCGTATCGCGTCTTCGCGACGTGAACGCCCGCTGGATGCCCGACTACATGTCGGCACCGTAACCGAGGGAGGGGACCGACCGCGCCATGCCGATGGAAGCCGGCGAAATCGAGACCTTGATCCGCGAAGCCCTGCCCGACGCAGAAGTCCGTATCGAGGATCTGCGCGGCGACGGCGATCACTACGCGGCGCTGGTCGTGTCGGCCGCGTTCGAGGGCAAGACCCGGGTGCAGCAGCACCAGATGGTCTACGAGGCCTTGCGCGGACGCATGGGCGGGGAACTGCATGCGCTGGCGCTGCAGACCGCCGTTCCCGGGGACGCATAGACGAATATTTTGGACGAGGGACAAGAGATGAGCGAGAACGCGGTCTTCGCGCGTATCCGTCAGGAAGTGGATGAGAACCCGGTGGTTCTGTTCATGAAGGGAACGCCGATGTTTCCCCAGTGCGGGTTTTCCGCCGCCGTCGTGCAGGCGCTCAGCCAGATGGGTGTCAAGTTCGAGGGCATCGACGTGCTGACCGATCCGTCGCTGCGCGAAGGCATCAAGCAGTTCACCAACTGGCCGACCATTCCGCAGCTCTACGTCAAGGGCGAGTTCATCGGCGGCTGCGACGTTGTTCGCGAGATGTACGAGACGGGCGAGCTGCAGCAGATGTTCGACGAAAAGGGCGTCGAACTGACCGGCTGAGCGTCGCGCTTCCGCGGCAATCGATTTCTCTCGCCTTCAGTCGAAGGCATAGGCGGCCATGCTCAGCGCGCCATCCATGAATCCGCGATGGAGCACGCGGCCTCGGCCGTTAGGTCCGCCGGCGCCCATGGCGACGAGCAGCGGCAGGAAATGCTCGTCGCGTGGATGGGCCATCGCGCCGTCGGCGGAGCGCTCCCGATAAGCGACGACCTCGTCCACCCGACCGTCCTCGACGGCCACGGCCAGCCAGTCGTCGAACTGGCGCGCCCACTCGGGCACGTCATCACCGTCGGGTCGGAAATACCTCAAATTGTGAACCGCACCGCCGCTGCCCAACACCAGCACGCCTTCGCTCCGCAGTGGCGCCAACGCCCGTCCCAATGCCAGATGATGTGCCGTGCCGAGGGCATGCTGGATGGAAAGCTGGACGATCGGGACATCGGCGTCCGGGTACATCAGCATCAACGGGATCCACGCCCCGTGATCAAGGCCCCAGTCAACGGTCGTGCGGCCGCGGAGTCCCGCGTCCGCCAGGAGGGACGCCGCCCGTTCGGCGATATCGGGGGCGCCAGGGGCGGGATAGCGGAGCGCGTAGAGCGCCTCCGGAAATCCATAGAAATCGTGGATCGTCTCCGGCGCCGCCGCGGCGCAGGTCATCGGCGTGTCCGTCTCCCAGTGGGCCGACACGCAGAGGATGGCGCTGGGCCGGCCAAGCTCCTTGCCGAGTTCCGCAAGGAACGCTCTGGCCGAGCTGTTGCCAAGGGCGATCGTCGGTGCCCCGTGGGAAACAAAGACGCTGGCGATCAAGTCCGCCACCGCCAGCCCGTCGTCAGCGCGAGTAGTACTCGATGACGAGGTGCGGCTCCATGTGGACCGGGTAGGGCACGTCGGCCAGCTTCGGCTGCCGGAGGAACGTCCCGGTCATCTTGTTGTGGTCGACGGTCACGTAGTCGGGGACGTCGCGCTCCGGCGACTCGATCGCTTCGAGCACCAGCGGCATGTCGCGGGACTTCTGGCGCACCTCGATGACATCGTCGCCCTGGATCAGGTAGGACGGGATATTGACCCGCCTGCCGTTGACCTTGACATGGCCGTGGTTGACGAACTGGCGGGCCGCGAACACCGTCGGCACGAACTTCATCCGGTAGACGACGGCGTCGAGCCGTCGTTCGAGGAGGCCGATCAGGTTCTCAGAGGTGTCGCCGCGGCGGCGCACGGCCTCGTCGTAATAGCGGCGAAACCGCTTCTCGCTGATGTTGCCGTAGTAGCCCTTCAGCCGCTGTTTGGCCATGAGCTGCAGGCCGTAATCGGAGGGCTTGCGCCGGCGCTGTCCGTGCTCACCAGGCCCGTATTCGCGGATATTGATGGGGCTTTTGGGCCGTCCCCACAGATTGACGCCGAGGCGCCGGTCGATCTTGTACTTCGACTTCAGTCGTTTGGTCATGTCGTCCAATCACCTTCTTGAGGTTGTTGTTGTCCCGGTATGCCCCGCGCACGCGCTACGGCGGGGAGAGAGCTCCCACGTTTCCGGGAATGAGCGGCGGAGTATACGGACCGTGCGCCGCGTGTCAAAGGCGACGGCAGGGAAGGCTTCAGGCGATCAGAGCGGCTCCAGCTCGGCGTCCCAATACAGGAAGTCGCGCCAGCTTTCGTGCAGGTAGTTGGGCGGAAAGCCCCGGCCGTTGTCCTGCAGCTCGTAGGTCGAGGGCTCGCGCGGCTCGCGAAGGGGGAAGATCCCGGACTCCCGCGGTACGCGATGGCCCTTGCGCAGGTTGCACGGCTCGCAGGCGGTGACGACGTTGGTCCACTCGGTGCGGCCACCCCGCGCCTTCGGGATGACGTGGTCGAAGGTCAGGTGCTCGGAGGGAAAAGACCCGCCGCAGTACTGGCAGTCGAACCGATCGCGCAGGAAGACATTGAACCGGGTGAACGCCGGGCGCCGGGCGAGCGGCACATACTCCCGCAGCGAGATCACGCTGGGCAGGCGGATCTCCTGACTCGGCGAGCGTACCGACCGGTCATATTCGGAGACGACGTTGACCCGGTGCAGGAACACCGCCTTGATCGTGTCCTGCCACGACCACAGGGACAGCGGAAAGTAGCTCAGCGGACGAAAGTCCGCGTTCAGCACCAGCGCCGGGTAGTTTTCCAAGGCCATCGGCGTCTGTCCCCTTCCCGAAGGACGGCGGCAGGGTACTATATGTTGTGGGTGTCTGCCAAACATTGAGGGCGCCGCGGCGGGCGCCCGGTTTATGAAGAGTTGATGTCAATCAGGGCGTTCTATTGGCCGAGCGACGAAGTGGCGACGCCGAACACCTTGGCCAGGAATTCGAGGTCCAGCCGGATGGTCGCTTCATCGATGCCGTGGCCGAGTCCGGGCATGACGTGGGCCTCGACGTCGATCCCCGCGGCCTTCAGGCCGGCCTCCGCCGCCGGTAGGGCCTGAACCGGCAACACCTCGTCGACGGCGCCATGGGTCAGCAATATGGGCGGCCGGCTGCGCAGCTCACCGGCCAGCAGGTCTTCGCCGACCAGCATGCCCGAGTGGGAGATGATCCCGGCCAATTGGCGCTCGCGTCGGAGACCCACATGCAGCGCCATCATCGAGCCTTGCGAAAAGCCGATCAGCACCAGGGATTCCTCGCTCAGGCCGTGCTCGGCGAGTTGGGCATCGATGAACGCGTTGAGGATCGGCGCGGCCGTTTGCACGCCGATCAGCCGCGTTGTCGGCTGAAAGTCCTGCAGGCTGAACCACTGATATCCGAACGGCGCCATGTCGAAGCGGAAGGGCGCGTTGGGGGAGATGAAATAGGCGTCGGGAAGGACGAGTTGGTAGTATGGCGCCAAGCCGATCAGGTCGTTGCCGTCGGCCCCGACGCCATGGAGCAGGATCACCAGTTGCTTCGGCGCACCGCCGCATTTGGGAGGCAGACTCGGACCGTTCATCGGGGGAACTTGCGACATTGGCATCCTGGGGGACTGGGCGTTGCGGGCGCCGACTTGGTAAAGCAAGGGGATGGCGTTGTCACGCGAGGATGACGAGGACCAGGCGACGGTCACCCGGTTTGCGCCGAGCCCGACGGGCGACCTGCATCTCGGCCACGTCTATTCGGCCCTATTTGCCCAGGGGGAAGCACTTGCGGCTGGTGGGCGCTTCCTGGTGCGCATCGAGGACATCGATCGCGGGCGGTGCCGACCCGAATTCGAAACAGCCATCCTCGAGGATCTGTCCTGGCTGGGGCTTCGCTGGGAGGAGCCGGTCCGGCGGCAATCCGAACACATGAACGACTACGCCGAGGCGCTATCCCGCCTGGAGGACCTTGGTGTCCTCTATCCCTGCTTCTGCACCCGCAAGGACATCGCCGCGGAGATCGCCGCCGCCGGCCAGGCACCCCACGGCCCGGACGGCCCCCACTATCCCGGCACCTGCCGTCGCCTGAGCGAAGACGAGCGGTGGGATCGCGTCGGTCGTGGCGAAGCGCATGCGCGCAGGCTGGAGATGGCGAAGGCCATGGCGATTGCCGGGTCGCTCCACTGGTTGGACCGCGACCGCGGCGCCACGTCTGCCGACCCCGCCCGGTTCGGCGATGTCGTGCTGGCCCGCAAGGACGTGCCGACCAGCTATCACTTGGCGGTGACCCTGGACGACCACATCCAGGGAATCACCCTGGTCACGCGCGGCGAGGACCTGTTCGAGGCCACCCACGTCCATCGCCTGTTGCAGGCCTTGCTCGGGCTCGATGTTCCCGAATACCGCCACCACCGCCTGCTGCGCGGCGCCGACGGCAAGCGCTTCGCCAAGCGCGATCGGTCACTAACCCTGCGTACGATGCGCGAGTCCGGTCTCAGCGCAGAGGAGGTCCGCCAGCGGGCGCTCGAAGGTTATTCGGAATGAAGGCCGGCGATGATCTCGAGGTAGTCGGGGTGGTCGGGGGCGATGTGGCCGTGGCGGATGAGGAACTCGATGATGACCAGTGAGCAGTTGAACTTGATATCGTCGGTGTCACGGACCCGTTCGGCGGCCTGAGCAAGCGGCCAGAGCTCGAACCCCTCGAGCTCGCCGTCCGTGTTCCTGGGCACGAAGTCGGCCGGCAGCTCCAGGTCATAGAGGAACAGGACGTCTCGCTTGAGCCCCTCACCCCATGCCGTGCGGTAGCTGATCGTCCCGACCGGCATCGCCGTCTCTGCCAGGGCTCGTGGGATGTCGGCTTCCTCGGCACATTCCTTGACCAGGTTGTCGGCCAGCGAAAGCCCCGCCGGTTGGCCGCCGGCAACCAGTTGGTCGAGCTTTCCCGGGGCGACGGCGCGGTCGGCGCTTCGCCGGCCGATCCACATGCCGATGTCGTCGCCATGGCGGACGATGCCGTTGACGTGCAGGCCGTAGGCACGGATGCCGAACAGGGGCGCCGCGGCGCGCTCCATGGTGAGAAGCGGTGGCACCGAGAACGCCGTCGTCACCGGATAGGCCTCGTCCCGCCAATGCCGGATGACATCGCGTTCGGCGAGTCGGCGGAGTACCGAGTCGACCGCTTGCGTCCGCTGCTCCGGCGTCCTCAGCTCGTCGGCGAGCGAAACGCCGCGGTCGTCGATCCGGAACACGCCCGTGAACTCGACGAGGGTGCTGGCGAAGGCCGGCCGAACCAGTCCAACCTCGTTTCCGGCGACGAGGAAGGGCACGTAGTCGGATCGATCGAAATCGTTGCAGGTGCGGACGCGATCCAGGTAGCTCAACCGGTCCGCCCTCTCTTGTCTGCGCCTCGTCAGGCGGTGAGCGCGTGCCGCTTTTCCGAGGTCAGCACGGTGCCGACACTGACCACCTCGCGCAGGCTCTCTGCGATGCGATCCTGCAGGCCGGCATCCATGCCGGCGACCTGGACGTCGATGTGGAGGTCGGCACTGCGGGGGCCGCAGACGGTGCTATACCATTGCGTCGGCACCAATCCTCGCTTGGCAAAGACCTGGAGGACGCGCTGCATTACACCGGGGTCGGCGGCGGCGACGACGGAAAAACAGGCGGTGCGATCGGTGGTTTGGGGGGTAAACTCCGTGTGGGCGGACATAGCTCCAAACCCTTTCTTCTCATGCGGTCAGGCAGACGACAAGCGACTCCCGGCCCTCAAAGGAGGACCGGGCCTGTAATCAGCCGGATGCCGAGCATCGAAGAAGGGCGTGTCACGTCCATGGGCGCATCATACAGACCGACCTTCGCCGGTCAACACCGACCGTGAAAGACGCGCGGAATCCGGGCGACCAGCAGACGCCGCGTGGGCGGTCAGGCGGCGACGATCTTGCGGTCGCGGGTGGTCCGCACGTAGGCGACGGCGCAATGGTGAGCGCAGTAGGGCTTGCCCTCGACGGCGGGTTCGCCGCAGAACTGGAAGCCTTCATCCCCGGGCTCGCCGATTGGCCAGCTGCACATGCCCGAGGTCAGGGTTTCGAGCCGGACGACATCGGTATTCTCCGCCTTCGGTGGTGCCGGCGGGCGGCGCGGTGGCAGGCCCAGCCGGTGCGCCTTGCCGATCACGGCGTTCTTGGTGATGCCCAACCTGCGGCCGATTTCGGCCGTCGAGAGGTCTTCGCTCCATAGAGCCATCAGCGCGGTGGTTCGCTCGGGGGTCCAATCGACAGTCATGGGCATCTTCCCGGTTGGCGAAAGCCGCGCGCGGCGGACCTTCACGAGGTTGGTGACGAATGGCGCCGGATTGGCCGTTGTGTCGCGACGCCAACGCGGACCCAGACTTACAATATTTATCTTCGTTCGGCAAGTCCTCCTACTACATGTTGTGGATAACTTGTGGGTAACGCAACAATGTTTCGAAACCTGAGGCCACGGCATTGGGGTGGTTTCCCGCCGGCGCGGCGCCTCGGTATACTCCGCCGGCCGAAAGGGAGAGCACCATGCCGGAAGAAAACGTCGCAGGCCCGAAGACCCTCGTCGCGGTCCGCGAAGCGGTTGCGACCTTTGCCGAGGTCGAGGGGCGTCGGCCCCGGTTCATCGTCGTCCGTCTCGGCGACGACGGGGACGACGAAGGTGCCGCGGTCTTGGCCAGCGCCTTCGCCGACTCCGGGTTCGACGTCGATATGGGTCCGCCGGGCCAAACCGCGCAGAACGCCGCACGGGCAGCGGTCGAGAATGACGTTCATGGAATCGGTGTTGCCCTGACCGCGGCGCACGAAGTGACGCACATTTCCCGGCTGGTTCGGTCCCTCGGCGAACTCGGCGGCGGCCACATCATGGTCATTTGCCGCGGACCCGTACCCACGGCCAGCCGCGACAGCCTATACGAGGTGGGAGCCGCCGCCGTGTTGCGGCCCCACGAGGATATCACCGCAACGGCAGCCGAGATCGTCGACATCCTACTGGCGGCGTATCAGCCGTAGCGCCCACGTTTGTCATCTGCGGAATGGGGATGACGTTCGCTATTGCATGCCTTTGCAGTATATAAGACCATGTTCCCATGCTCAGGCATTCTGACATTTGGCGTGGGATCGACCGGCTGGCCAGGGAGCATGGTCTCTCGGCGTCGGGATTGGCGCGCCGGTCGGGCCTCGATCCGACCACGTTCAACAAGAGCAAGCGCGTCACCCGCGAGGGAAAGCTGCGCTGGCCGAGCACCGAGAGCGTGGCCAAGATCCTCCAGGCGACCGGCGCAACCCTCGGCGAGTTCGCCTCCTACGTCACGGACGACGAGGGTGGTGGCGTCTACCGCAACATTCCGCTGATCGGTTTGGCGCAAGCCGGATCGGAAGGCTTTTTCGACGACAGCGGCTATCCCGCCGGCGATCGCTGGGACGCGATTCCGTTTCCGGACGTCGGCGACACCCACGCCTATGCTTTGGAGGTCAACGGAAACAGCCTGGTGCCGGTGTTCCGCGACGGCGACATCCTCATCGTCGCACCGCAGGCCAATATCCGTTGCGGCGATCGGGTCGTGCTCAGGACCCGCGATGGCGGAGTCATGGTCACATCGCTGCGCCGCCGTACGGCCCGAAAGCTGGAGCTGCAGTCACTCGTTCACGCGCGCGAAGAGCACGCAGTGAGCACCGACGATGTCGAGTGGATGGCGCGCATCGTCTGGGCGAGCCAATAGCCGTTCTCCAACCGACACCCAAAGGGACTGACGGTGCACGAGCCCGGCGAAGCGCGCCGGTGCTGCCGGTGGCGTATCCGTAACCCCGCGTATATGCTTTTGGTCCTCAGGGAACGGTAGAACGGGTATCACAGGATGGGCACGGCGGTTTCAGGGCGCAGCTTGACGTTCTTCGACGGTCGCTGGCACGACGACGATCCCAAGATTCTCGGACCGCGGACTCATGCCGTCTGGCTGGCGTCGGTAGTGTTCGATGGCGCCCGTGCGTTCGCCGGCGTCGCTCCGGACCTCGACCGCCACTGCGCCCGCGTCGTGGCATCGGCCGAAATCCTCGGGCTGGTTCCGAAGATCACTGGGCCGGAGATCGAGGAGCTTGCCTGGGAGGGGATCCGCAAGTATCCCGACGACGCCGAGCTCTACATCTGCCCGATGATGTATGCGGAAACGGGATTCGTCGTCCCCGATGCCGACAGCACCCGGTTCGTCCTCTCCATTTACGAATCACCGCTGCCGGCGTCACCGGGATTCGGCGCCTGCGTCTCCAGCTTTCGCCGGCCGGCCCGCGACATGGCGCCGACCGAGGCCAAGGCGTCGTGCCTCTATCCCAATGTGGCCCGGGTCGGCCGCGAGGCTTTCGCCCGCGGGTTCGATACCGGCATCGTCCTCGATCCCAATGGCAACGTCGCCGAGTTCGCCTACACCAACCTGTTCTTTACCAAGGACGGCGCCGTGCATACGCCGGCGGCCAACGGCACCTTCCTCAACGGCATCACCCGCCAGCGGGTGATCTCGTTGTTGCGCGACGATGGTGTCGAGGTCATCGAGCGCGCCGTCGACGTCGCCGAAGTGCTCGACGCCGATGAGGTCTTCGCCACCGGCAACTACGCCAAGGTCCAACCCTGCACCCGCCTCGAAGACCGCGAGATGCAGCCGGGGCCGGCGTTCCAGCGCGCCCGGGAGCTGTACATGGAGTTCGCCAGGGCGACGGCGAAGGCGCGATAGCCGGCGAGGGCCGGCGCGGCGCATTGCGCGCGCGTCACCGCACCTTACATCTCCGCCATGAACATGCGTCTTGCCGAGCCGTCGGACCTGGCGATCCTCCGCCATTGGGATACCCAGCCGCATGTCGTCGCCAACATGGGCGCCGACGACGCGGAGGACTGGGAGACCGAGCTCGGGCGCCGGCCCGACTGGCGCAAGTGGTGGATCGCCGAGGCCGACGACCGCCCCATCGGCATCGTGCAGATCATCGACCCGGCCCGCGACGCGACCCGCTACTGGGGCGACATCGCGCCGGGCTTCCATGCCATCGACACCTGAATCGGCGAGGAGGACTACGTCGGCCGCGGTTTTGGGACGCGGATGATGCGGTTCGCCCTCGACCGGTGCTTCGCCGATCCCGCCGTCACCGCCGTGCTCATCGACCCGCTCGCCGCCAACGTGCGCGGCCGACGGTTCTACGAGCGCCTGGGCTTCCGCTTCGTCGAACGCCGCACCTTCGGTGAGGACGACTGCGCCGTCTACCGGCTCGACCGGCCGGCGGCCTGACGCGCCTACGCTTCCGCGCCCAGGTCTTCTCCCGCAACCGCCCGGCGGACGAGGTCGATCGTCTCGCTGATGCCGTAGAGGGCGATGAAGGAACCCATGCGCGGGCCCTGCTCCTGGCCGAGCAGGATCTCGTAGAGGGCCTTGAACCAGGATCGCAAGTCGCCGAAGCAGGGGTGGCGCTTGCCGACCTCGTAGACCTCGGTCTGGATGGCCTCGGCGGTCGCATCCGCCGGCAGGCCGGCGAGCACGCCGACCAGGTCTTCGAGGGCGCGGGCCTCGTCCGAAGTTGGCAGGCGGTAGCGCTTCGCCGGCTTGACGAAATCCCGGTAGTAGGTGATGGCGTGGCCGACCAACCGGTCGAGGATCGGCGCGGTCTTCGGGTCGGCGTCCGGGCCGTAGCGGGAGATGAAATGCCACAGCACCGCCGGGTCCTCGGTGTGGCAGACGCTCGCCAGGTTGAGAAGCACGTTGAAGCTGAGGCTGACATCTTCGTGGGGCGGCGTGCCGTCGTGGATGTGCCAGGCCGGGTTGTCGATCCGCGCCCGGCCCTCCTGCTTGGGGAACGCGTCCAGGTGCGAGAGGTAGTCGTCCACGGTCTTGGGGATGACGTCGAAGAACAGGCGCTTGGCGGCCTTCGGCTTCTGGTACATGAACAAGGCGAGGCTCTCGGGCGGGGCGTAGCGCAGCCAGTCCTCGACCGCAAGGCCGTTGCCCTTGGACTTGGAGATCTTCTCGCCGTTCTCGTCGAGGAACAGCTCATAGGTGAAGCCGACCGGCGGCCGGCCGCCCAGGATGCGGCAGATGCGGCCCGACAGCCTGACCGAATCGATCAGGTCCTTGCCCGACATCTCGTAGTCGACGCCGAGGGCGAACCACCGCATCGCCCAGTCGGCCTTCCATTGCAGCTTGCAGTGCCCGCCGGTCACCGGCGTCTCGACCGTGGCGCCATCGTCGTTGCGGTAGGTGATAGTCCCGGCGTCCGGGTCCTTGGCCACCACCGGCGCCTGGAGCACCCGTCCGGTCTGCGGACAGATCGGCAGGAACGGGCTGTAGGTGGCGCGGCGCTCGGGACCCAGGGTCGGCAGGATGACCTCGGTGACGGCGTCGTAGTTGCGGAGCACCGTCAGCAGCGCCTCATCGAACCGGCCGCTCGTGTAGCACTCGGTCGCGCTCAGGAACTCGTAGTCAAACCCGAAGGTGTCGAGGAAGCTCCGCAGCCGGGCGTTGTTGTGGTGGCCGAAGCTCTCGTGGGTGCCGAAGGGATCGGGGATCGCCGTCAGCGGTTTTCCCAGGTTGGCGGCCATCATCTCCTGGTTCGGGACGTTGTCCGGAACACTCCTGAGGCCGTCCATGTCGTCGGAAAATGCGAATAGCTTGGTCGGTATGTCGGACATCAGACTGAACGCGTGCCGAACCATCGACGTCCGCGCGACCTCGCCAAAGGTGCCGATGTGCGGCAAGCCCGATGGTCCGTATCCGGTCTCGAACAGCACGTAGCCCTTGTCCGGCGGCGTCGACCCGACGGCGTCCAACAGCGCGCGCGCCTCGGTGAATGGCCAAGCGTTGCTGGCCAACGCGTGATCGCGAAGAGAGTCGGGCGTCGGGTCGGCGGCGGGCGCGGGCATCACGTTGAAACTCGAATGGGGGGTCGCGGGCCGGAACGTAGGAGTGGCGTGTCGGTCCGTCAACCGCGGCCGCGGCTGCGGCGGCTATTTCCAGATCGGCTTTCCGCTGCCCGGCAGGCCGTAGTTCTGCCACTTGCGCGTGACTTCGTCGATGACATCGTCGGTCATGCGGATGCGCCGGCCCCAGTCTCGGTTGGTCTCCGGCGGGATCTTGGCGGTGGCGTCGATGCCGAGCTTGCTGCCGAGCCCGGAGACCGGCGAGGCGAAATCCAGGTAGTCGATGGGCGTGTTCTCGACGACGGTGATGTCGCGGGCCGGGTCGACGTTCGTGGACAGCGCCCAGATCACGTCGTTCCAGTCGCGGGCGTCGATGTCCTCGTCAACGATGATGACGAACTTGGTGTACATGAACTGCCGCAGGTACGACCACACGGCCATCATGATCCGCTTGGCGTGGCCGGCGTAGGCCTTCTTGATCGACACCACCGCGACCCGGTACGAGCAGCCTTCGGGCGGCAGCCAGAAGTCGACGATCTCGGGGAACTGCTGACTGAGCAGCGGCACGAAGACGTCGTTCAGCGCCTCGCCGAGGATCGACGGCTCGTCCGGCGGCCGGCCGGTGAACGTCGAGAGGTAGATGGGTTGGCGCCGCATGGTGATCGCGGTCACGGTGAACACCGGAAACGACTCCACCGCGTTGTAGTAGCCGGTGTGGTCGCCGTAGGGGCCCTCGCCGCCGTAGTCGTTGAGGGAGACAAGGCCCTCGATGATGATCTCGGCCTGGGACGGCACCTTGATCGGCACCGTCTTGCAGTCGACGAGATCGACCTTCTCGCCCCGCAGCAGACCGGCGAACTGATATTCGGAGAGCGTATCCGGTACAGGCGTCACCGCGGCGAGGATGGTTCCCGGATCAGCACCGATGACCGCCGCCGCCGGCAGCGGCTCGGTTTTCTCCGCCCTCCAGCGGGCATGGTGCTGGGCGCCGCCGCGGTGCTTCAGCCAACGCATGTAGGTGGTGTTCCGGCCCGTCACCTGCATGCGGTAGATGCCGAGGTTGTAGACGTCGCGGCTTTCGCCATCGCGCTTGTCCGCCTGCGGCCCCTTGGTCACCACCAGCGGCCAGGTGATCAGCGGCGCCGGCTCGCCCGGCCAGCAGGTCTGGATAGGCAGCCGGGCGAGGTCGATGTCGTCGCCGCGCCACACCACCTCCTGGCAGGGGGCGGAGCCAACGCTTCGCGGCTTCATCGCCATCACCGTGCGCAGCATCGGCAGCATATCCAAGGCTTCGCGCCAGCCGCCGGGAGGTTCGGGCTGGCGGAGGAACGCCAGCATCTCACCGATCTCGCGAAGCTGATTCGGTTCGCGGTTCATGCCCCAGGCGACGCGCTCGACGGTGCCGAACAGATTGGCGAGCACGGGCATGTCGTGGCGTTCGCCGTCATGTCCGACGATGTGCTCGAACAGCACGGCCGGCCCGCCCTCGGCGAGCAGACGGGTTTGGATCTCGGTGATCTCGAGGACCGGCGACACCGGTTCCGCAACCCGGGCCAGACGGCCCTCGCGTTCGAGCCGGTCGATGAAATCCCGCAGCGATTTGTAGGCCATGCACCCGCCCCCGCCTTGTCGGCCGGTATAGGGACCGTATGGATGCGCCACCGTCAAGGTCGTTGACGAATTTCGGCCGTGGGCCCGAAGGGTCGGCCGTTTCCGGCGCGGCCGGTGGCGACCATTGACTCGCCCGAGCCGCTGACCAACATCCTTAGAAGAGTTAGGGGCAATGGACTTAAACGACCGCGAGCGTCGCCATGCCGATCGTTAGCCGGCCCGGCGCACATTGGGGATACGCGTCACCGGACGTGGAGGCGGTGCACGCCGCCGCCGAGGCCCTCCAGGTCAAAGAAATCAGGCTGTTTCGGATCGCCTACGCGCGCTGGTTCGGCGAAGAAGCGACGGAAAAAGCCATCGAACCCCCGTTCATGCGTTACCTGTTTTCGACACAGGCGCCAATCTGGGTTCGTCACTTCGCACGCGAAGTGCTCGATCGCCTGGAGGCGGGAAAGCTCGATCCAGGGGACTACGGCCTTCCGCCTCGGATCCCGCCGCTTCCGGAGGCCCTCCATCTCGAGCGGGCGTTTCGTGCCCTGCTCATCGTTGCCTGGATTGCGATACTCGGAGTTATTGCAATCGGAGTCCTCTAACTACATGCTTTGATTGTCTTTGTGCGGGAGTGCCGATATTTTCGGGCAGGGAGGTTCGCAGTCCCGAGAATTTGTGCCCGTGCGGAAGTGCGGGCCAAGGAGGCGCCCGGCATGGTAGCCTGGGTGACCCGCTCGACGTGAGAAAAGAAGGTCAGTCAGGGGCGAAAAGAACAGGGACAATGGGTTCGAGGCGAGCGCCTATCCGCAACGGTGACAGTGATTTCGAACGGCTGATCCAGATCGGCATCGCCCTTTCGGCCGAGCGTGATCGGAATCGGCTGCTCGAAAACATCCTGCTCGAGGCCAAGGACCTCAGCAACGCCGACGGCGGAACGCTCTATCTGTGCACGGACGACCATCGGCTCAGGTTCGCGATCATGCGGACCGACAGCCTGAAGATCGCGCTCGGCGGAACGACCGGCAAGGAAATCGCCTTTCCGCCGCTGCAGATGTACGACCCGGACACGGGCGTTGAGAACCACAAGAACGTGGCCACGCACGTCGCGTTGTCCGGTGAATCCACCAACATCGCCGACGCCTACGAAGTCGCCGACTTCGATTTCTCCGGTACCAAGAAGTTCGACGAGGGCACGGGCTACCGTTCGAAGTCCTTTTTGACGGTGCCGTTGAAGAATCGCGAAGGCGAAGTCATCGGCGTGCTGCAGCTGTTGAACGCCCGGGACCGGGAAACGGGAGAGGTCATTCCGTTCCGTCCTGAGATCCAGCCGCTGATCGAGGCGCTGACATCGCAGGCGGCGGTCGCGTTGGACAATCAGCAGCTCCTGGAAGGCCAGCGCCGCCTGCTGGACGCGTTCATCGAACTGATCGCCAGCGCCATCGACGCCAAGTCACCGTACACCGGCGGACATTGCCAGCGTGTCCCCGAGTTGACGAAAATGCCGACGCGGGCGGCTTGCGAATCGTCGGATCAACCGTTCGCCGATTTCGACCTCAACGACGACGAGTGGTACGAACTCCATATCGCGGCTTGGCTTCACGACTGCGGCAAGGTGACGACGCCCGAGTATGTGGTCGACAAGGCCACCAAGCTCGAAACCATTTACGACCGCATCCACGAAATCCGCACCCGCTTCGAGGTGGTCAAGCGGGATACGGAGATCGCCTGCCTCGAGGCAATCTTGGAGGGTGGAGACGAAAAGGAACTGCGTAAGCAGCTGGACGAGCGTCTGCGTCAACTCGACGACGATTTCGCCTTTATCGCCGAATCCAACGTCGGCGGTGAATTCATGAGCGATGATCGCCGCGAGCGTGTCGCCGAAATCGCGAAGATCACGTGGACCCGCACGCTGAGCGACCGGCTCGGCATCTCCTATGAGGAAGGTCGCCGCAAGGGCCGGAACCCTGAACCCCCACTGCCGACCGCGGAGAGCATCCTGACCGACAAGGAGGAGCATATCGTCTATTGGGACTCGATCGATATCTTCTCGGCGGACAACAAATACGGCTTCAAGCTGACCGTGCCCGAGCACAGGTACAACATGGGGGAGATCTACAATTTGTGCATCGGACGTGGGACCTTGACAGCGGAGGAGCGCTTCAAGATCAACGACCACATCGTCCAGACGATCGTCATGCTGGATCAGCTGCCGTTTCCCAAGCAGTTCAAGCGCGTTCCCGAGTATGCGGGCGGCCATCACGAAACGATGATCGGAACCGGCTATCCCCGGCAACTGACCCGGGCGGACATGTCGATCCCGGCCCGGGTGATGGCAATCGCCGATATCTTTGAGGCGCTGACCGCCGGTGACCGGCCGTACAAACCGGCGAAAAAGCTCAGCGAGAGCCTTCGGATCATGTCGTTTATGAACAAGGACAAGCACATCGATTCGGACCTGTTTCGGCTGTTTCTGGAATCGGGCGTCTATCGGGAGTACGCTGAACGGTTCCTGACTCCGGACTAGATCGACGACATCGACATCGCCGACTATCTCCACGACGATTGAGGTCCGAGTCGAAGTTAAGGAGCGGCATTTGGACTCACGCCGCAGAGCGGAACTGGAGGATTGCCGGGCCGTGTGCGCGGCGGCCACGGCGCTGGGTCTGCGCGAGATCGATTTCTTCAGATTGGCGTACCGTCGATGGTTCGGAGAGCAGCCCGACGAAAAGGCGCTCGAAAAGGCGTTCGCGGACTACATGCTGCGGGGCGTCGTCCCGCAGTGGGCCCGTCATCTGACCCGCGAAGTCGCCGAAGCACAAGATGAGGGGTCACTGGATTCCGAATCCTTCGGTGCCGGACGCTATCGCGATCGACTCTCTCGCCACCCGCGCGGTCCCCTCTATTTCTGCATGACTGTGGCCGCTTGGCTGGTGCTGTTCGTGCTCCTTCTCGATACGCGATGCGACCCGGGAACATCCGCCCCTATGGCGATCTGCAGCGCCCATTCGGGTTCGCCGTTCTTCGATCGCTGGATCGCGATGATCAAGGGCGGTCTGCCCGATTGGTGCGACCGCCGGGACGACGAGCAGGCCGCGAACTGATTGGAGCCGGTTTGCCGGCTTGGCCGCGTTTCGGAAGGCGCTATAGGCGGATCGGCGAGAACGCCGTCTCACCCGGACGTCCGGCCGCGAACAGCCACCGTGCGCGCACGTCGGCCGGAGTCTGAGCGGGCAGGGCGAGGAGGGACGATGACACGGTTCCGAACCCCGTGTCGGTAACGACCGTCATCGCCCCACCGGGACCGGAATCCGCGTCGTGCTGCCGGTCGGCCAGCAGCGAGATCCAGTCGTCCCAATCGTCGGATTCGGGCTGCGGTTCCGCCGCCGTTTCGAATCGGGGCAGGTACCGGCGCATCCGTGGCGACGCAACGTCGTTCAAGTCGTAAGCGGTGATCATCGACAGGCCGACAGGGATCGGCGAGACGTCGATGGCATCGTCCCCGGAACCGTTGTCGCCCATGCGCGGCCGTATCCAATATGCATTCATCGCATCGGCAACGACCATGTTGAAGGGGCGGTAGGCCGCCGGATCGAGATCGGAGAGCGCTTCCGCGGCGTCCTCGGCGTCGGCATGGTCCAGCGCTTCCAGCGGAAGTTCTCCCCGGCTTCTCAGACCGGGAGCCGGGCCGAGGCTGTTGATACGGTTCAGCACCGCGGCGACAACGCCGTGCTCGTTGACACCCAGCCACGTGCCTCCGGCCAAGACGTCCAGGCCAGCAACAACGTCCTGGCGGTCGGTCCAATGGCATCCGGGCGGCAACCAGGGGCGGTCGGCCATTTCGTCGCGGTTGGCGGCGATGAGCACGGGCCACGGGTGATTCGGCCGGCGAAGAACGACGACGGTGCACATGACACCGCTTGAAATATCGCCTTTGGGGCCGGAAAGCCAGCGCTTGGGCCGCCGGCGTCCGGTCCTGCCATTGCGCGGAAGGCGTTAAAGGCTTACAATGATATAGAAACGTAGAGGCGAAAAAGTGGCCGATACATTTCACGAAATCGAAAAAGGCCATGAGGCCAAGTTCAAGCTCGACGAGGAGCTCAAGTTCAAGGCCCAGTCCCGGTGCAACAGGCTTTTGGGCTTGTGGGCGGCGGAACGAATGGGCCAGGGCCAGCAGGACGCGGCGGTCTACGCGCGCGAACTCGTCCTTCTCGACCTCGACGAACCCGGCATTGGAAATGTCATCCGCCGCATCCGGGCCGATTTCGAAACCTGCGGGGTCGCGCTGACCCTAGACGAGATCATGCATGCGGCGTCGCGGTTCTATGCTTCCGCGCTCGAACAGATCGCATCCGACTATCCGATGCCGCTGGGACCCGACCACGAGCAGGTCGGCGGCTGATCCGGTCCGACCGACGGCAGATATATCGCGACCAAACCTGCGCACGCGCCGGCGGCGTGGGCGAGCGGAACCGGCGGCCATGTCACGGTCGAGAACAGCGCCGTGCCGCCGGCGGCCTCGACGGCGATCTTGGCGCCGTCGGCGGCGATCAGGATCGCTGCCCACCGACTCCCGAGCCACGGGCGCAGCATCAGCGCCGCGCCCACGTAGAGCGTATTGAGGAAGCCGGATATGCCGCAATAACGGGCCAAGTCCGGCTCGAGGACCCACAACGCCGCCGTCACCACACCGGCTCCGGCACCGAGAAGCACGAGCAGCGGTCTGCTGCCGTGGCCCGCACATTCGACGAGGCCGCCGAGGACGACGAGGGCCGCGAGGTCGAGGATCAGATGCCCCGTGTCCACGTGGACGAGGTGGCCGGTCAGGACCCGCCAGGCCTCGCCCGAGGCGATGGCGGCGCGGTCGAAGACGAGGGCGTCGAATGTGGCCGGCCCGGCCGCGAACACACCGACGATCACGACTGCGACGGCGAGGGTCAGCCACGGCGGCCGGACGCCGCCGTAGCCGCGTTCGCTTTGGGCCGCGGTAGTCACCGCGTCGCTCGCCGTCGCAAGGCGGCGGCTCCGGCTCCGCCGAGCAGCACCACCAGGCCGAGGCTCAGTGGATCGACGGCGCCGGAACCCCGTTTCCCGCCCGAATACGACGCCCGGACGGTGCCGGAGACGGGCGCCCCGCTTGCCACCCGATGGGACACCGGCGCCGCGGCGAGGCGGGTGGCACGGGCTGCGTCCTCGGCTGCCATGCGGTCGCGGTTGGTTCGATCGATGCCCATGCTCGTGAAAACGTCGTCACGGACGACGACCATCGACGTGAAGGGCGTCACCAGGCCAAATCCGGTGCCAATGTCGGTGATGGCATCCTCGATGTCGGCGTCGCCGCCGAGCAGCTCTCGCTCGTGCATCAGCCCCTCTATGGCGGCGTAAGCCCACAGGCGTTCGATTTCGGGATTGGCGGTGGCGATTTCGCGGAAGGGGACGCGGACCTTCCAAGACTTCGACGCGCCCGAGACCTTGGCGGTGAACGTCAGATCAGCTTCGCCGTCGCCCCAGTAGTGTCCGAATACGACGAGTTGCTGTCCGCGGTAGATGCTGCCGAGGCGGGCGGGGGACAAATCGGCGGTGCGCACCCCGTTGATGGCCACCGCCACGTCATGCAGGGCCTCGTGGCCGACCTTAGACGTGGCGGACAGCACTGCACCGACGATGTCGTCAGTGTTGGAGACACTGAACGCCGCGCCGTTGCTTTCGCGCGCGATGGCGTCGAGCAGTGGGCGGTTGGCGCTGTTGCCCATGACGAAGGTGAAGAGGCGCACGTCGGCGCGGCGAACGAGGTTGAAGAATGACTTGCGGTCGGTCGTGCCGACGTTGGCAACGCCGTCTGTCACCAGCAGCACGGCACTGACACGGTCGGCATCGATGCCGTCGAGGCCGAGGCGCAGGCCGGAGTAAAGCGCCGTGCCCTTGTCGGGATGGACCGCGCCCAGGGCGCGTAGCGCCTCGGCGATGGCCGATTCTGAAGCCGGCCGGTAGCCGCCGGTCAGGTCTGTCGCGGCGTCGTCGAACAGGATGATGCGGAAGCGGTCGTCTGGGCGAAGGGCGTGTAGACCGCGCGAGACGCCCTCGACCATCGTGGCGAACTTGGCCTGCATCGACCCGGACTTGTCGAGAACGAACGTCCAATCCCGCCCGCCAGTTATGGGTCGCAGGTCATCGCCCGGAGTGACGGTCAGCATGAACGTGCCGCGATCCGCGCCGGCGGCGCGGTAGGGGATCAGCTCGACGCCAGCGGGCAGCCCCGACTTCTGGCGCCAGTAGACGACGATGTCCTGGTCGAGCCGGAACTTGGGCGTGGTCGCTGCGCCGGCGCTCGCTGCCGGCGAATCACCCTCCTGCTTGCCATTCTCCGATGCTGCCGCAGCTCCCGAGTCCAAATGAACGTGCCAATGGCCGTGGGCGTCGCGATCAATGACGGCGCCGGGGTGGCTTGGCAGGCGCACTGCCTCGACCGGGTAGGCGGTGCGTATCGTCAAATCGAAGCTGAACCGTCCCTTGACCACCTCGTTGGCGGTCCAGAACGCGAGCTTTGCGACATCGACGCCGCCCTCCTCCAGCGGATAGGCATAGCGCCCGATACCGGTATCCAGGTGTGCCGGCTGAATGTAGCCGAGGCGAATGCGGACGTCGCCACCGGCGCGAACCGGCCAAACCGAGATATCGAAGGTTTTGTATTCGTCCTGTTCGGTGATCGCCGCTTCGCGCCCGGCCGCCTTCTCGTCCTCGTAAACCGTGCGTGCCTTCTCGCGGGCCAGCACCTCGCCGTTAACCGGCTTGCCGTCGATCCAGTAGGTGAACCGGCTCACTGCCGCCTTCTCGGGGACCGGAAACGAATAGACGGCCTCCAGGTCCCGCGAATGGGGATTGTGGAACACCTGCTCGACAGTGGTGAGGGCGTAGCCGTCCTCGACGACAACGGCGACCGTGTGCTCGCGGATATCCAGCGACGGCAAGGTTCCATCGGACGGTGTAAGCAGTCCTGCCGCGTTCGCCACACCGGCGCCATCCGCGCCCCACGCCGCCGCCACGGCAACGGCCGCGGCGGCGAGTCGTCTCGTCAACGATCTGGTCATGTCATCTCTCCTAATGCAGCGCCGGACGGCACTCAGAACGAGACGGCCGAGCCGCCGAGAACGTGAAGGAAGGCCGGCAAGAACTTCGAGATCAATGTCCCGCCCATCGCCATTGCGACCGACGCCGTTGCCGTAAAGAACGCCGCCAACGCGGCTGCTTGCCCAAATATCGATCTCAACTCCGGTGTCATCGCCGTTGCTCCGGTCCGGTTGATAATGAACGTCGTTCAATTATTTCCCGAACAAAACGCCCCGAAGGGCTCTCAAAAATGAACGATGTTCAATTAAATCATGATTGATTTCTCCGCTGCGGTCAAGTTTTGTTGAACAACGTTCATTGAAGGAGTGCCGGACAATGGCGCGGCGAAGCGATCATTCGCGCGAGGAACTCCGCGCGATGACCATTACGGCGGCGCGAGACATCATCTGTCGCGATGGGATTTCGGCCCTGACGGCGCGAGGCATTGCCCGACGGATCGGCTACTCGGTCGGCACCATCTACAACCTGTTCGACGATTTGGACGACCTTATCGTCCACTTGAACGGCGAAACGCTGGATCGGCTCTACGAAGCGCTTTCGGCGGATCGGCAGGCGACGACACCGGAGCAGGCCCTGCTCCAAATCGGCCGGCGCTATGTCGCCTTCACGTCGGAGAACTTGGCCCTATGGAGCGCGATTTTCGAGCATCGCCAGCCGGCGGATCGGCCGCTGCCCGAGTGGTACGCTCCGAAAATCGATCGTCTGTTTGCATTGGTCGAGGCCGAACTGGTGTCGGTTTTTCCTGACGCGGGCGAGGGTGAAGCGCGCCGGCGGGCGGCAGCGATGCTGTGGTCGAGCCTTCACGGCCTCTGCACCCTCTGGCAATCGGACAAAATGAAACTCGTCGACGCGGCGCCCCTCGCCGATCTCGCAGCGACAATGATCACCACATTCGTCGCCGGTCTTCGCGTCGGTACCGCGGACTGAGTGACGAGCGTCTTCTTCGACGTACGCCTAGGCGGCGCCGAACACCCGCTCGAAGACCGTGTCCACGTGTTTGGTGTGGTAGGCGAGGTCGAACAGATCGGCAAGGGCGCCGGCATCGAGATATCGGGTCACTTCAGGATCGGCGCGAAGCAGATCGAGGAAATCTGTCTCGTCGCCGTCCCAGAGCTTCATCGCGTTCCTTTGAACGGCCGCGTAGGCGTCCTCCCGGCTCATGCCCGCCTGGGTCAGCGCGAGCAAGACCCGTTGCGAGAACACCAGGCCGCCAAGCCCGTCGAGATTGGCCTGCATGGCCTCGGGATAGACAACGAGGGCATCGACAACACCGGCGAGCCGGGCGAGGACGAAATCGAGGGCAATGGTCGCGTCGGGCCCGACGACCCGCTCCACCGACGAATGCGAGATGTCGCGCTCGTGCCACAATGCGACGTTCTCGAGGGCCGGCACGACCGCGCCACGGACGATCCGCGCGAGACCGGTCATGTTCTCCGTGAGGATCGGGTTGCGCTTGTGCGGCATCGCCGACGATCCTTTCTGACCCGGCGTGAAGTACTCCTCGGCCTCGCGGACCTCAGTCCGCTGAAGGTGGCGGATCTCCGTCGACAACCGCTCGACCGACGCGGCGATAACGCCGAGCGTGGCGAAGAACATCGCATGGCGGTCGCGCGGAATGACCTGAGTCGAAACCGGTTCCACGGCCAGTCCGAGTTTCGCCGCGACATGGGCCTCGACCGCCGGGTCGACGTTGGCATAGGTACCGACGGCGCCCGAGATCGCGCAGGTCGCGACTTCCTTGCATGCTCCGTCGAGACGGTCGCGGTTGCGCTGCCATTCGACGTAGTAGCCGGCAAGCTTGAGCCCGAACGTCGTCGGCTCGGCGTGGATGCCATGGCTTCGGCCCATGCAGATCGTATCCTTGTGCTCGAAGGCCCGCCGGCGAAGCGCCTTGAGCAGCTCGTCGATATCGGCAAGCAGGATGTCCGTGGCCTGGACAAGCTGCACCGCGAGGCAGGTGTCGAGAACGTCCGACGACGTCATCCCCTGGTGGACGAACCGCGCCTCCGGCCCCACATGCTCGGCGAGGTTGGTGAGAAATGCGATGACGTCGTGCTTGGTTTCCCGTTCGATCTCGTCGATCCGATCGATCTCGAAGGCTCCGCGTTCCCACACCGCGCGCGCCGCCTCCTGAGGAATGATCCCGAGATCGGCCTGGGCATCGCAGGCGTGAGCCTCGATCTCGAGCCAGATACGGAACCGGTTCTGCGGTTCCCAGATGGTCGACATCGCGGGGCGGCTGTAGCGGGGGATCATGGTCGTCTCTCGGGTTGGTCGGGTCCGCGGGAGGCGCGAGTTTACCCGAGCGCGGCACATTTGGAAGGCATGATCCGGCGACGGACCGGCATGATATAGTTCAAGAGGCATGGACACCGACCTCCGACTGCCCGCGACGGACCTCCCCGACATCCCGCTGATCGATGTCGGCGCTGCCGGAACGGTTGCCCTGCTCGACGCCGAGCCCGGGCGCCTTGCGGCGGTGATCGCCGGGGCGCGCGGGCATTACGGACGCCTGGTCTTGCGGATGGGCGATACCGCGACCCGGCAATGGCTGACCCGGAACCGCAATCCCTACGCCGGTGAGATCGCCGAAGTGGCCCGCCGGGTGGCGTTGCCTGGCGCGTATCTTCTCAACCTGTCCTACGAGTGGAGTTGCACAACGGCTGTGATCCGGGATCGACGCCGCGGCGGCAACCAGATGCTCCGCACGCTCGACTGGCCGCTCGGTGGGCTCGGACGCAACGTTGTCGTCGCCCGCCAGGAGGGCGCCGCCGGCCCGTACTACTCGGTAACGTGGCCCGGGTTCGTCGGCGTGCTGACGGCGATGGCGCCGGGCCGGTTCAGCGCCGCGATCAACCAGCCGCCGATGCGGCGGCTGACGCGGTCGTGCTGGTTCGATTGGGCGATCAACCGCACCGGCGTGTGGCGTCGGTCGGCGTTGCCGCCAACACACCTGCTCCGGCGGGTGTTCGATTCGTGCAAGACCTACGCCGAAGCCAAGGACAGCCTTACCAACGAAGGAATCTGTATACCGGCCTTTTTCACTCTGAGCGGCCGCGATCCGAATGAGGCGTGCATAATCGAACGCCTCGAGCACCGCGCCGCGGTCCACGAAGCGCCGACCGCGATTGCCAACCATTGGCTGGCTTTCCAGGAACCCGACCACGATCGGGGAAACGACAGCTTCGGCCGTTTGGCGATGATGCGTTCGCTGCTGGACGAAGGCCTCGAAAGCGGAAACGACGAACTCGCCTGGGTAACGCCGCCGATCCTCAACCGCACGACGCGCTTGGCTGTTGTCGCCAATGCTTCGGCGGGATCGCTGCGGGTCCAGGGGTGGGAAGCCGACGGTCCGGCTACCCGCGTGTTCAGCCTTCCGGAACCCGGTCGCCCCGGTACAGCATGAACCACGCAAGCGCGGCAACCTGCAACACCAGCAACATGCCGAACCCTGCCTGGTAGCCGGCCGGGTCGTAGCCGCCGGAAGCGGTGGTCGGCCATTGGTCGATCACCGCGCCGATACCCCATTGCGCGGCCCACGCGAGGACGAACACCATTACATTGAGACCGGTATTGAGCCGGCCGGCGAGCTCGGCAGGAAACCGTTGCGACAGCGCCGCATAGGGCAGAATCCCCGTCGTTCCGAAAAACCCGAACAGCATCCAGATCGGCAATACGGCTCCGGTCCATTGCAGCACGACTGCCACCTGCACGAGCATGAACAGCGCCATTCCGGCGGCGGAGACGATGATCGGCCGGATTCCGAAACGGCTCAGTCGCTCCGCGGCCAAGCCCATTGCGACAAATCCGGCGACCATCGATGCCGCGACCAGGAACAGATGATCGGCGACCGCCTCTCGCCCTAACCCGCCAATGTCGCGAAGCCACGGCCCGGACCACAGACCCTGGATTGACAGGAACGACGCCTGCGACATCACCGTCAGAGGCGCCGCGCGCCAGAACAGCGAACTCGAAAAAACCCGACGGATCCCGGCGAGCTGGTCGCCCAGTCCGGGTGACGTTGTGGTCGTCCGCCGCTCGGGGACGGCAAAGAAAATGGTCGCTGCGGCCAAGCACGTCAGGATGCCGAGCACCACGAACAATCCGCGCCAGTCGGTGAAGTGCAGCGCAGTCTCGACGGGCCGTGTGGCGGCGAGTGCGCCGAGGCCGCCGGCGGCCATCTGGCAGCCGTTGACCAGCGGCAGTCGTCCGGTCGGAAACCACATGACGAAGGCCTTGAACGCCGCCATCAGGCAGGCCGACACGCCGAATCCGATCAGCGCGCGCCCGACGATGAGGCCGGTCGTACCGTCCGACATGCCGAACACGAACGCTCCGGCCGCCGCGAACAACAGCAGCGCCGCCTCGGTCCGCCGCGGCCCGAATCGGTCGAGCAGGATGCCAAGCGGCAGTTGGAACGCCGCGAAGGTCAGGAAATAGGCGCTGGTCAGCAGGCCGAGGTCGTTGGCGTCGAGGCCGGCGTCCCGAACCAGGTCGGGTGCAATGACCGCGTTGACCACCCGATAGAGATACGAGAGGAAGTATCCGAACGCGAACGGCAGGAAAACGCGGGCGAGAATCATTGGGAACCGGTTTCAGGGGAGAGCACGATATTAGCGGATTTTCGGTTCGGGAAAATGTGCCAAGATCGCGCAGGCGCGGAGGCCAACGTCGATCAGTGGGCGCGATCGGTACAGATGCCGCGGGAGTTCCTCTCTGCTATCGTCAATGAATGAGCCGGTCGCGCCGGCTGGACCGAGGTGAGGGGCCGGTTTCGGGGGGAAGGCCGTGGAACAAAAGTACGACTTTTGGCGGCGGCTCCGCCGGCGGGTCCACCTCCGCCTGATCGTGCCGTTGGACCGCAGCGCTCATCCGCCGGAACACACGGCCCGCGGTGTCATGATCGGCCTGTTCTGGGCGATGACACCGCTGGTCGGCATTCAGATGCCGCTGGTGTTCGCCACGTGGCTGATGGTGCGCTGGAAGCCGTCCCTGAACTTCAGCCTGATCGTTGCCCTGGCCTGGACGTGGGTGACCAACGTGTTCACCATGCTGCCCTTCTACTACGTGTTCTATCTGACCGGCGTGTTGTTCCTTGGCCGGCCGGAGGAACTCAGCGGGTATCGGGACTTCGTCCGGGTTTGGGAGGCCGCGTTGGCGGGCGAGGAGGGCGTGCTCGGCCACTTCTCCGCGTTCGTCGAGAGCGTCGCCCATCAGCAGGGGCTGCCGATGACCGTCGGATGCCTGCCCTACGCGTTCGGAAGCGCCTGGCTCGGTTACAGATGGTCCTTGAGATACGTCATGCGGCGCCGGGCGAAATGGTCGGCGGGCAATGACCGGACGCCCAGCGCGGGATATCAATAATAATTATCAAGTAGATTTCGAGTTTCGCTGTCACGGAATCCGCGAGCATGGAGTTCCCTGTCGCGCTACTTCTCATAATTTTCGTCTTATTCTCAATGTGATGTGGGACATCCCACGAAAATCCGGCGGAATTCGCTGCGGCGTTACGTTGTTGATAATGAGAAACGATTTGAAATAATATATAATATTTGATTCATTCGGGCATTTCGGCTATACGAAATACCGCAAGAAATAAGAACAAAACCAAGATTTCGGGGAGGTGTCCAACCAAGCGGCGTTCAAGCCGTAAGAAAAAAATCATTCCGATCAATCCCAGGGAGGTCTTTGATGTCCGGTGGTGAATCCCGCCCGTCTGCGCGCGAAATCGGCAATCTCGACAGTTTCGAAAGGGCCCTCGGAGGCCTCAACAGGCGCGATTTCCTGAAGTATTGCACAGGGGTTGCTGTGACCCTCGGGCTTTCGCCGGCATTCGGCGTGCGGATCGCCAATGCTGCAACGGCGCCCGCGCGGCCGCCGGTCTTCTGGCTGTCGGGCCAGGCCTGCACGGGATGTACCGAGAGCTTGCTCCGGGCCTACCACCCGACTCTCGAGACGCTGATCCTCGACATGATCTCGCTCGACTACCACGAGACCCTGAACGTCGGCGCCGGCCATCAAGCCGAGGCGTTCAAGGACCAGTCGATGAAGAAGAACTGGGGCAAATACGTTCTCATCGTCGATGGCGCGATCCCGGTGAAGGACGACGGTGTCTACTGCAAGGTGGCCGGTGAGACGTTCCAGGACAGCGTCAAGAAGGCCGCCGAGGGTGCCGCGGCGATCATCGCCATGGGGTCGTGTTCGTTCTGGGGCGGCATCCCGTCCGCAGGTATCAATCCGACGATGGCAAGGGGAGCGCAGGAAGTCCTGCCGGACAAGACCGTGGTCACCATCCCCGGCTGCCCGCCGAACCCTTACAACTTCCTCTCAACCGTTCTCTACTTCCTGACGTTCAACAAACTGCCGGAACTGGATGACAAGAGCCGTCCGAAGTTCGCCTATGGCCGGTTGATTCACGAGAATTGCGAACGACGTCCGCATTTCGACGCTGGCCGCTTCGCCCTGGAATTCGGTGATGAGGGTCATCGCCAGGGCTGGTGCCTCTACAAGATCGGCTGCAAGGGCCCCGAGACCTATGCGAACTGCCCGGCGATCGGCTTCGGTGACGTCGGCGAAGGCGCATGGCCTGTCGGCACCGGTCATCCGTGCTTCGGCTGCACCGAGAAGGGCGTCGGCTTCGAGAAGCCCATTCACGCACTATCCGAGGTTTTGACCGTCGCGCCGCCGACGGCGTTCCCGCGCGTCGTCGAGGAGAAGGGAACGGGCGCAACGGTCGGCTCGGCCGCGTTGGCGGCGGGTGTGGTCGGTGCCGCGGTCGGCGGCGGCGCGGTTCTCGCCAGCCGCCTCGGCAAGGGAGGGGCCAAGGGTGAGGGTCAGTTCGAACCCTCGCACTACAACGATCCGCCCGAATCATCCAATTAAGGAGGCCGCCATGTCGCTAGACCGTCGGACGTTCCTGAAGACGGCGGCCACCGGCAGTGCGGCCGCCGCGGCGACAACGGTCGCCACCGGCGAAGCGTATGCACTGCAACGCGAGCCGAAAGAGCGGGTGCCGAATGGCCTGGGCCTGCTCTACGATTCGACGCTGTGCGTCGGCTGCAAGGCCTGCGTCAAGGGCTGCAAGATCGCCAACGACAAGCCGGTGGAGATCCACGACGACCAGGCCGCCTGGAACGGCGGCACCTGGGACTCGCCCAAGGACCTGTCGGCGAACACCCTCAACATCATCAAGGTCTACCAGCACGGGACGATGGACCAGAAGGACCGTGAGGAAAACGGCTTCGCGTTCATCAAGCGTCAATGCCTGCATTGTGTCGATCCGTCGTGCATCTCGGCCTGTCCGGTCACGGCGTTGACCAAGGACCCCGATACGGGAATTGTCGGCTACGACAAGGACCGCTGCATCGGCTGCCGGTACTGCGTGTTCGGCTGCCCGTTCGGGATTCCCAAGTACGAGTACGACGATCCCTTCGGCGAGATCAGCAAGTGCGAGTTGTGTCGCCACCGCCTGGCCGACGGCGAGCTGCCCGGGTGCGTCGAGCATTGCCCGACCGGCGTCACACTGTTCGGCCGCGTCGACGACCTGATGGAAGAGGCCAAGCGGCGCACCGAGGTCAAGCCGGGCGAAAGCTACGTCTATCCGCGCGGCGATCTCAGCGGCGAGTACGGACGAGACGAACCGCCGCATGAGAAGGTCGTCACCGCCCAGTACAGGAAGGAGGTCTACGGCGAGAAGGTGCTGGGCGGCACCCAGGCGCTCTACCTGTCGGCGGTCTCGTTCGACAAGCTGGGCCTGCCGTACGGCGACGTGCCGGACTACATGTACTCGACGGAGACCGAGGGCGTTCAGCACTTCCTCTACAAGGGCATGATCGCTCCCATCGCGGTGCTCACCGGCCTAATCCTGCTGGCGCGCCGCAACGTCGACAAACACCATCACGAAGCCGAAGACGAGTAGGGGAGGACGCACCATGGCTGCGCATGAACATGCACGGGTCGAAGGGCGTCTGGTTACCGCGCCGTTCATCATCCTCCTCATCGTCGTCTTCCTGGCGACCATCGTCCTGACCCAACGGTTCGTCTTCGGCCTCGGCGCCGCGACGAACCTCAACGACGGTTATCCGTGGGGCATCTGGATCGCCATCGACCTGATTGTCGGTACGGCGCTCGGCTGCGCCGGGTTCGTCCTCGCCCTGCTGATCTACATCCTCAACAAGGGCGAATACCATCCGATGGTCCGCGTCGGTCTGATGACCAGCCTGTTCGGCTACACGCTGGGTGGCCTCGCGGTGATGATCGACCTCGGCCGCTACTGGCAGGGCTACAACATCGTGCTGCCGTGGCTGGTCAACGTGAACTCGGTGCTTCTGGAAACGGCGCTCTGCATCTTCGCCTACATCCTCGTCCTGCTGGTCGAGTTCGCGCCGACGGTGTTCGAGCGGTTCGGCATGAAGGAGGCGCGCAAGAAGGTCCACCGGGTACTGTTCGTGTTTACCGGCCTCGGTGTTCTGCTGCCGATGATGCACCAGTCGTCGATGGGCACCGTCGTCGTCCTCCTGGGCCATCAGCTTTCGCCGCTCTGGCAGTCGCCGATGCTGACCCCGAACTTCCTGCTCACCGCGTTCACCATGGGCTACGCCATCGTCGCCTTCGAATCGGTGATCGCATCGGTCGGCCTGAAGCGTCCGATCGAAACCGACATCCTCAGCAAGCTCACCGTGATCATGTTGTGGGTGATGGGCATCTACATGGTCATCCGCTACGGCGACGTGCTGATCTCCGGTGCCTTCACCTTGGCCTTCGCCGGTGACATCAAGTCGGTGTGGTTCCTGCTGGAGCTGCTGTTCGGCCTTGCGACGTTCGCCTTCCTGTTGCCGAAGGCCAACCGATCGAGTCCGCGCTACATCTTCCTCGGGGCGACGGCGATGCTGCTCAACGGCGTGTTCTACCGGATGGGCTGTTACCTGGTCGGCTATCAGCCGGGGAACGGGTGGAGCTACTTCCCGTCGTCCGGCGAGATCATGGTCACGCTCGGCATCTTCGCCCTCGAGGTCATCCTGTATCTGGTGTTCGTCAAGCAGTTGCCGGTCCTTCACGCCGTCAAGCGCGCATGATCGCCGCCACGCAAAGCAACGGATAAGCTCTGGGAGTCCAGTCTATGCGAATTACCGTCGATCCGATCACCCGCATCGAGGGCCATCTGCGTATCGATTGCGAGGTCGACAACGGCAAGGTGTCCAAGTCCTGGGCATCGGGACAAATGTGGCGCGGAATCGAACTGATCCTTCAGGGCCGCGATCCGCGCGACGCCTGGGTGTTCACCCAGTGCATCTGCGGCGTCTGCACGACGGTCCACGCGCTGACCTCGGTCCGCGCGGTGGAGAACGCCCTTGAGATGGAGATCCCGCTCAACGCCCAGTACATCCGAAACCTGATCATCGGTGCCCACAGCGTTCACGACCACATCGTCCACTTCTATCACCTGTCGGCGCTCGACTGGGTCGACATCGTCTCGGCGCTGAGTGCCGATCCCGCAGCAGCGGCGAAACTGGCACAGAGTCTCTCCGGCTGGCACCGCAACAGCGTGCAGGAGTTCACCCAGGTCCAGGAGAAGCTGAAGGCGTTCGTCGGCTCCGGCCAGCTCGGCGTGTTCGGCAGCGGCTACTGGGGCCACCCGGCGATGAAGCTGCCGCCCGAGGTCAACCTGCTCGCCGCCGTGCATTACATGCAGGCGCTGGACTACCAGCGAAGGGCCAACCAGATCGTCACCATCCTCGGCTCGAAGACGCCTCACATCCAGAACCTTGCCGTCGGCGGCGTCTCCAATCCGATCAACCCGGACAGCCAGTCGACCCTGACCATCGAGCGGCTCTACAAGATCAAGACGCTGATCGACGAACTCGGCGATTTCGTCAACAACGTCTACATGGTCGACGTCGCGGCGGTCGGCGCGCTCTATGCCGATTGGACCCAGTACGGCGCCGGCGTCACAAACTACCTCTCGGTCCCCGACATGCCGCTCGATACCAAGGGGACGCAGTTCGCGCTGCCCGGCGGCTACATCGACAACGGCGACGTCGGCACCTTCAAGGCCGTCACCAGCTACCAGGACGAATACTTCGAGAACGGCGTCAAGGAGAGCAACAAGCACTCCTGGTACGAAAACATGGGTGCGCTGCATCCCTACGACGGCGACACGACACCGCAGTTCACCGAGTTCCAGGACGACGGCAAGTACTCCTGGGTCAAGTCGCCGACGTTTTACGACAAACGCGCCCAGGTCGGTCCGCTGTCGAACGTGCTGGCCATGTTCGCCGCCGGGCACGAGCCGACTCAGCGCAACCTCACCAAGCTCGTCGGCATGGCCAGCAAGGTGCTCGGCAGCGAAATCCCGCTCGCCGCGCTGTACTCGACCATCGGCCGTCATGCCGCCCGCGCGGTGCGCTGCGCCGTCCTCTACGAGACCCTGAACGATCAGTGGAACCTGCTGATGGAGAACATCGGCAAGGGCGATTTCGACACCTTCAACCGGCCGCAGTTCCCGAAGGGCGAGATCCGCGGGTTCGGCTACCACGAAGCGCCCCGCGGTGTGCTGTCCCACTGGACGGTGGTCAAAAACGGCAAGATCGACAATTACCAAGCCGTGGTACCGACGACATGGAACGCCGGCCCACGCGACGAAAACGACGCCATCGGCCCCTACGAGGCGTCATTACTCGACAACCCCATTGCCGACCCGGAGAAGCCGCTCGAGGTGTTGCGCACGGTGCACTCGTTCGATCCGTGCCTCGCCTGCGCGATCCATCTCACGGACACCGAGAACCGCGAGATCGTTCGGGTCAAGGCGCTCTGATGCAGGGGAACGGCGGGCGGTTCACCGGCGGTCCCCGACCGTCGGTGGCCGACCGCCACTTCCCCAGGACGTCACCGCGCCGGAACATCAAAGAAACTCCATGAGCATCCTGGTCCTCGGCCTCGGCAACATCCTGTTCACCGACGAAGGCGTCGGCGTCCATGTCGTCGAGAGCCTTCTCGAGCGGTACATCGTCCCCGACGGCGTCGACGTCGTCGACGGCGGTACCTCGGGCATGGACATGCTCGACATGATGACCGACCGCGACCACATCGTCATTGTCGATGCGGTTCGCACCGGCGCGCCGCCGGCAACCGTGGTCCGCCTCGCTGAAGACGAGGTGCCGGCGTTCTTCCGTACGAAAATCTCCCCCCACCAACTCGGCCTTTCGGACGTGCTGGCGACGTTGACCATCATGGACAAGGAGCCCGGCGGCATCACGCTGATCGGTGTCGTGCCGGTGGACATGGGGACGGCGCTGGCGCTGTCGCCGGCCATCGCCGAAAAGGTGCCGGAGATGGTCGATCTCGTGGTCGCCGAGCTCGCCGCCCTGGGCGCGCCGCCCGAACCTCGGTTTGCCGCCGTGGCGGCCGGATAGGGACTCGGTCCATGTGTCTCTCCGTTCCCTACCGCGTGCTGCGCACCGACGGCGAGACGGCGACCGTCGCCCATGGCGAGCGGGTACGGGAAGTCAGCCTGCTTCTGCTCTCCGAACCGGTCGCCGTCGGCGACTATGTCCTCGTGCAGATCGGCGATTTCGCCGCCGAGCGGATCGACGCCGATGCCGCCGAGGAAGCGCTCTCCCTTCTGCGCGAATTCGCCTGAGGCTATCTTGTCCAGCCAGTACTAAGGCGTGGGCCATTGCCCGTGCGAGGATCGTTGCATGGCCGACAGCATCGAGGGGCGTATCGACGTCCGCTTGACCATCAACGAAGGCCGGATCGCTGAAGCAGAAGTCCGCTCGACCCGGCCGGTCACCGCTTGCCGCGTTCTCGAAGGCCGGACCATCGACGAGGCGCTGGCCCTATTCCCGCGTCTGTTCGCTGTCTGCGGCACGGCCCAGACCCACGCCGCGTTGACCACCAGCGAAGAGGCCCTGGGAATTGATGTCACGCCGGCGCAAACGGCGGCGCGTCGGCTTTTGCTGCTCGCCGAGACGGCGCGGGAGCACGCTTGGCGGGCGCTGCTCGACTGGCCGGCGCTGACCGGCGGCGCGCCGGATGCTCTGGCGCTTCGCGACCTCCGCGACGCGTTGGCAACCTTTCCCCGCCACCTTTACCCGGCGGACGATTGGGCGCGACCGGGCAGCGCACCGCTGGCCCCCGATGAGGCCGCACTGCCGGATGCAATCGATGCCTTTGCCGACGGCCTCGCCCGGCATGTCGTCGGCGAGGCTGGCGGCGCATGGACCGACGCCGATGCGCTCGAACACTGGTGCCACGAAGGCGCGACAGTCACCGCGCGATCCCTCGGCGCCGTCTTGGATGGGGGACTGGCGGGCTTCGGTGCCGGACCCGTCGCTGCCCTTCCGTCCCTCGACACCCGTCGCCTGGACGACCTGCTCGCCGCCGACCAGGAGTCCGCCTTCGCCGCAGCGCCGACGTGGGCTGGCCAAGCCTTCGAAACCGGTCCCCTCGTCCGGTGCGCCGACGTGCCCGTCGTTGCCGATTTGGTAGCCCGCCATGGCAACGGCGTGCTGGCGCGCATGGCGGCGCGCCTGGTCGAACTCCTCGCCACGCCTGGCCAGATGCAGCGGACGGTTTCCGAGATCACTGCCGATCCGGGTGGAGGCAAGCCGGCGGCGCGGAAGGGGACGGGTTTGGCGATGATCGAGATGGCGCGGGGGCGGCTGATCCACCGGGTCGAGATCGCTGGCGATTGCATCGCCGGCTATCAGATCGTCGCGCCCACCGAGTGGAACTTCCACCCCGACGGTGCGCTCGTTCAGGGATTAACGGGACAAGAGATCGAGAGCCCGGATCAGGCCAAGGCGGCGACGGCGCTGGCGGTCAGCGCGCTCGATCCCTGCGTCGCCTTCGATGTGTCGGTTGTCTAGGCCCGGCGCGAGAGCACCAGGGAGCCGAGGAGAGCCAGTCCGCCAACGGCCATGGCGCCGATGGCACGCAGGTGCGGGCTCCGCCGCGGCACGCCGTGGGCATGCCGGACCACGTGTTCGCAGTTGTTGAAGACGACGTCGTAGCGCTTGCCGATCATCTCCCGCGCCCGCTTGACCACTTGATCCGCCGGCAGATCACCGGGATAGCCCTTGGCGTAGATCGGACGCCCGTCGGAGAAGTCCTCCGGCGACTCCTCGGCGACGCAGCCCCGCCGCTTAGAGGCGGAGACGATGGTGCCGCTGTCGGTCATCACGCCGACATGCTCGTAGACACCGATTCCGGTGCCGACGACGGTCCCGGCGGGAAACAGCGTCATCCTAAGTCCTCAAGTCGTTCGAATTCGCAAACCAAGGATAGCGCGAGAATTGTGGCCACAGCGCGGCAACGTACGTGGGCGTCCCTACAACAACCCCATCGACTTTAACGAGGCGGTGCCGCCTTTGGCGACGATCACGTGGTCGTGCAGCACGATGCCGAGCTTCTCGGCGGCGTCGCGCACCTCGTGGGTCATGTCGATGTCGGCGCGGCTGGGGGTTGGATCGCCTGAGGGGTGGTTGTGGACCATGATCAAAGCCGTGGCGCCTAGATCGAGGGCGCGCTTGATCACCTCGCGAGGGTAGACCGGCGTGTGGTCGACGGTGCCCCGCTGCTGGACCTCGTCGGCGATCAACGCGTTCTTGCGGTTGAGGAACAACACCCTGAACCGTTCTGTCTGCTCGTCCATCAGGCTGACCCGGCAGTAGTCGATCAACGCCTCGTACGACGACGTCTTCCCGCGCGAACCGCCGAGCCGCCTCGCGCACCGCCTTGAAGTGTGCCACCGTGCGCTCGGTAATCCGGACATGGCGCATCAGCCGCTCGGGGTCGGCGGCGAGCACGCCGCCGAAGCTTCCAAACTCCTTGATCAGCACCTTGGCCAACAGCTTCACGTCCACGCGTTCGACGGTGTGGAACAGCAGAAGCTCGAGAAGCTCGTAATCGGGAAACGCTTCCGCGTCCGACGCGAGGAAGCGTTTGCGCAGGCGGCTCCGGTGGTCCTTGTGGTGGGACTCGGCCGGTTTGGCGCCGAACAGGTCTTCGCCTCTACCCTTTTCAGCCCGGCGCTTTGTCGGCATCACACGGCGTAGGGTGGCCGGTCCAGTCCCGCCGGCGAGCGCGTGAACACCTCGTAGCCGTCCTCCGTCACGCCGATGGAGTGCTCGAACTGGGCGGACAGCGAGCGGTCCTTGGTCACCGCCGTCCAGCCGTCGCTCAGCACCTTCACCTCCCAGCGGCCGGCGTTGATCATCGGCTCGATGGTGAAGAACATGCCCTCGCGCAGCACCGGGCCGTCGCCCGGCCGCCCGAAGTGCATGATGTTGGGCGCGTCGTGGAACAACCGGCCCAGGCCATGGCCGCAGAAGTCGCGCACCACCGAGAACCGCTGCGCCTCGGCATAGGTCTGGATCGCGTGGCCGATGTCGCCGACCGTCGCCCCCGGCTTGACCGCGTCGATGCCGCGCCACATGGCCTCGTAGGTATGGTCGACCAGCCGCTGCGCTTTCACACCCACCTTGCCGACGCAGAACATCCGGCTGGTGTCGCCGTGCCAGCCATCGAGGATGACGGTGACGTCGATGTTGACGATGTTGCCTTCGCGCAGGCGCCGCTCGCCGGGAATGCCGTGGCACACGACGTGGTTGATCGAGGTGCAGATGGACTTGGGGAAGCCGCGATAGTTGAGCGGCGCCGGCACCGACCCGTTGCGGACAATGTATTCGTGGCAAATCTGGTCGAGCTCGTCTGTCGAGACGCCCGGCACCACATGCGGCGTGATGTAGTCCAGGGTTTCCGCGGCAAGGCGTCCGGCCTTGCGCATTCCCTCGAAATCCTCGGCATCGTGCACCTTGATACGGCGATCCTCGACGCGGGCGGACGGTCGGCGCATGTTCCCCATGGGTCGATTATGCCACCGAACCGGCGCCGGTGCCTACCGCAGGTTGGGGGCCCAAACCAATGGAGACCGGCGTTCCCACGGAGATCTCGGTCGTCGACATCCGGCATGCATAGCACAGGATTTCGACCCCGCGATCGATGGCGTCGTCAAGAGCAGTCCGGTAAGTCGGGTCGATGTCGGAGGCGATGGCGAAACGCGACGAGTCCTCGCGCTGGGCCAGATAAACCATGACCGCGCGCGCCACCGGCCACCATGTCGGCCAATTCGACCAGGTGCTTGGTGCCCCGTCCCGTTACCGCATCGGGAAACTCGACGGGGTTGTCGGCAGCCTGTCCGCGTTTCATCGTCACGTTTTTGACTTCGACGTAGCAGGGTGGCTTGTCGGGTGCCTCGAGCAGCAGATCGATCCGCGAGTTGCGGCCATACTTGACTTCGCGGCGGACGGAGTCGTAGCCGACCAACTCGGCGATGGCGCCGTCGCGGACGGCCTCGGCGACCAGAGCGTTCGGATGCTGTGTGTTGATGCCGACCAGCGCCCCGCCGATGCGGATCAGCTCCCAGGTGTAGCGCAGCTTGCGGTCGGGGTTGCGCGCCGGCGACAGCCAGACTTCGGATCCCGGCGTATCGACACTCAGCATCGAACCTGAATTGGCGCAATGCGCAGTGACCGTGTCGCCGTTTTCCAAAACGACATCGGCGAGGAACCGCTTATAGCGGCGGATCAGCGTGCCGTGGATCAGGGGATCGGGAAACAGCATCGGTATGGCAAACCATATCGGTCTACGCTTCGTTGCGAAAGACCGGCCAAGGTTATGTTCCCGTGTCGCGTCCCGGCCACAGCAGGTGGGCGAAGCGGCTTTCGTATTCGGCGGCCTTGCGGGCGCGCTGGTGCATCGGCAGCCGGTCCTCGGCCCAGGCGTTGTATTGGCCGATGCGGCGGCGCAGGTCCTCGCGGGACGCGTGGGCCTCGGCATCCTGCCAATAACCGTCGCCGAGCCGCGTCTTCATCGCCGTCAGGTCGTCGGCGATGGCGAGGATTGCGTCGTCGGCTTCCGATCGCTCCGTCATCGCCTGTCTACTCGCTTTCTTTAGAGCCTGGCGCCGCCCGCTCGCCGGCTGAAATCTCTTCCGTGCCAAGGGCATCGGCGAGTCGCGCTGTGGCACTGCCGGGGCGGAGCGGTTTTGGCTGTGCATGATGCGGCGCCCAGCCGGTGAGATAGACGATCTGAAAAGTCGCAGGCACGCGGCCCTCCGCATCGCCGAACTGCGTGCGATAGCGGTTCACCGCGTCCATCAGCGTCGCCCGACGCAATCCCCTTTTTCGCCTCTCAAGCACCGCGTTGGTCTCCCCCATGCCCCGAAGGTCGGCCATCAGGCGGAACGGATCGGCGTACGAAACGGTGATCGTCTCGGTGTCGATCACCGGCAGCGTGAATCCCGCACGCTGCATCAGGTCGCCCGCATCGCGGACGTCGGCGAAAGGCGAGACCCGGGGGCTGAGACCGCCGTCCACCGCCATTTCGGCCTCGGCCAGGGAGGACCGAAGCTCCTTCAAGGTCTCTCCGCCGAGCATAGCGGCCAGAAAGAGGCCGTCGGGTTTCAGGGCTTGGCGAAGCTGAACCAGGGCGCCGGGAAGATCGTTGACCCAATGCAGGCTGAGCAGGCTGAGGACGAGATCGAAACTCTCTGGCGCGAAGGGAAGGGCCTCTTCATCGCACGCTGCGGCGGCGCCGGATGTTTGGGCGGCCATCTGCGGTGACAGGTCGGCGTGCACCAGCCAGCCGATCGCGCCACGGCCATCCAGCAACCGGCCCAGTTGGCCGCCGTGGCAGCCGAGATCGAGGGCCCGGTCGAAGCTGCGTTTGACGTCATCCAGGCGGTCGGCAAGGCGCTCGCCGACCTCACGCAACAGAAAGTCATGCTCGCTGAGGGCTGCCGCAGCGCGGTCGCGGTGATGGCGCACGGCACGCCTGTCGAATACCATCATCGCGTCGGTCACGTCTCGGCCCTTGAACCGGAATCTTGCCACGGTGGGCGTTGTCGCCCTTCCGCGTATATGGCATAGCGGGACGAGGGATCAAAGGAGGTGTGATGACCCGCCCTCAGCCGATTTCGCCGGCAGTCGCGACTGGTTCCGCCGGGGATGGCATGCGGCAGTTTATCCGCCGCGTGCTGGATGTTCTTCTGCCGCCGCAGTGCCTGAACTGCGGGACCCTGGTCGATATCCCCGGGAGTCTCTGTGCGGTCTGCTGGAACGACGCCCGATTCATCGATCACCCGTTGTGCGTTCGTTGTGGCCTGCCGTTCGAATACGATGTCGGTCCGGGCGCCATTTGCGGCGACTGCGCGCGCCAGCCGCCCGCCTTCGGGCGCGCTCGCGCGGCGATGGTCTACGACGCGGTCGGGCGCAGCCTCGTGCTCGCGTTCAAGCATGGCGACCGAACCGACGCCGCGCCCCCGTTCGGCCAGTGGATGGTCCGCGCCGGAAGCGATGTCGTCGCCGACGCTGAGGTCATCGTGCCGGTGCCGCTGCATTGGACGCGGCTCTTTGCCCGCCGCTACAACCAGGCGGCCCTGCTCGCCCGGTCGGTGGGCCAGCAAACCGGACTGGCCGTGGCCGCCGACCTGCTGGTCCGCTGCCGCCGGACACCGACGCTCGGAGGCCTGGGACCGTCCGCGCGCCGCCGCCGACTCGTCGGCGCGATCCGGGTTCGGAACGGACGCGAGCATCTCATCGCCGGGCGCCGGTTGCTGTTGATCGACGATGTTTACACGACCGGCGCCACCGTTTCGGCCTGCGCCCGGGCCCTCCGTCGCGCCGGCGCCGCGGGCGTCGACGTTCTCACGCTGACCCGGGTCGTTCGAACTGGAGCGTAGCGCCGTTTGCATTCGATGCTTCCGCCCTATATCAGGAACAGCCGAAGAGAACGCGAGGGAGGGTGTCCGTGGCCGAGGTCGAGATCTACACCACTCCGTTCTGCCCCTATTGCCATCGGGCCAAGGCGCTGTTGCAGAACAAGGGCGTTCCGTTCACGGAAATCGACGTGATGATGTCGCCAGGAAAGCGCGCCGAGATGCGCGAGCGCGCCGGCGGCGGTAACACCGTTCCGCAGATCTTCATCGACGGCCGCCATGTCGGCGGTTCCGACGAGCTGGTCGATCTCGATCTCGACGGTCGGCTCGACGGCCTGCTTGCCGGCGACGGTTGACGGAGGGGCGATGACCCAGCCGTTTACTGTCGCCTGCGTACAGACGAACTCGGCGCGGGACATCGAACCGAATATCGATTCGGTGACCCCGCTCGTGCGAGCGGCGCGGGCCGCGGGTGCCGACTTCATCCTGCTGCCCGAAAACGTCTCGATGCTGGAGCCTTCGAGCCGGCAGCAGCGCGAGAAGGCAGTGCCCGAGGACGATCATCCGGCACTGGCGGCATTTTGCGAGCTTGCCCGCGACACCGGCGCGTGGCTGCTCGTCGGCTCGCTGTCGATCCGCGCCGGCGACGGCAAGGTTGCCAATCGGTCGATGCTGATCGACGCGACTGGCGAGGTGGCCGCCCGCTACGACAAGATCCACCTGTTCGACGTTAACCTGGGCAACGGCGAACACTACCGTGAGTCCAAGACCATCGAGCCGGGAGACCGGGCGGTCGTTGTCGATACACCTTGGGGCCGGCTCGGGATGAGCGTCTGCTACGACCTGCGATTTCCCCATCTCTACCGAGAGCTGGCCAAACGCGGGGCCGACTTCCTGTCGATCCCCGCCGCGTTCACGCGCACCACGGGGCGCGCCCATTGGCACGTGCTGCAGAGAGCGCGGGCAATCGAGACCGGCTGCTATGTGTTTGCGCCGGCCCAGTGCGGGGTCCATGCCGAAGGCCGCGAAACCTTCGGCCATTCCCTGATCGTCGATCCCTGGGGCACCATTCTCGCCGATGGCGGCGAAGACGTGGGGTTCGTCCTTGCCGAGGTCGATCCGGCCGAAGTCGCCGCGGCACGAAGAAAGATCCCCGCGCTTGAGCACGATCGGTCCTTCAAATAGAGGATCGCGCTAGCCGGTTGGCAGCGGGCGCGGCTCCGGTTCGCCGTCCTTGCGTGCCGACGGCGACATCTCTTTCACCGCACAGATCCGCTGCTTGACGCCGGGAATGGGAGCGTTTTCGACGATCCCATGTTCGTAAGCGATGACATGGAGGCAGCCGCCGACGGCCTCGAGAAGTTCGCCGGCCCGCAGCAGGTGATCCGGATTGCGCGGCCGACTGAAGCGCTCGTTTCCCCGTGCAAACGTGTCGTACAGGAACACGCCGCCGGCTTCGATGGCCTCGGTCAGCATCGGAAAGAGGGGCCGGTGCAGGTAGTTGACGACAACAACCGCGGCAAAGGTCCGGCCCGCCAGCGGCCACGGCGAGCCATCTTCAAGGTCGGCGGCAATGACCTCGACCGTGTCACCGGCGAGTACTTTTGCCGCATCCACGTCCCGATCGACCAGGACGACGGGATGGCCGCGGTCGAGAAAATACCGGCCATGGCGCGCCCCCCCGCAGGCGAGGTCGAGGACGGTCCCACCGGGGCGGACCAGTGGCGCGAACCGCGTGATCCAGGGAGATGGCCGTGTCTCGCGGAGATGCGCGGCGCGGACCGGGTCGTCGCAACGATTGTCCATTTCTTAACCCGCCCTCGTGTAGCGTTGTCGCTCGGGCCAACGAACCAGTGTATGATCTTCTGTTGAAGGTCGCGACGCCAGTGGGCGTGCGGCGGCAGAACGGTTTTCGAAGGGTCGCATGATCGTCTTTCAGTTCATCTGCGCGGCGGAACATCGCTTTGATGCCTGGTTCCGAGACGGCGCCACCTTCGATCGCCTAAGTGCGGCCGATGGGGTCGAATGCCCGTTCTGCGGCAGCACGCAGGTCGCCAAGGCTCCCATGGCCCCCCACATTGCTCGAACCAGCGTCCGCGAGAATGATCCTGAGCGCCGCGCCCGCGAGCTTGCCGGTGAGATCCTGGAGGCCATGGAGGCCGTCCGTCAGCGGGTCGAGGAAACCTGTGACGACGTCGGCGATGCGTTCCCGGAAGAGGCGCGCAGAATCCACTACGGCGAGGTCGAAAAACGGGGCATCTATGGCGAGGCCAGCGACGAGGAGGCCGCCGCGCTCGATGAAGAGGGCATTGAGGTCGCACGGCTGCCGTTCGTCCGCCGCCGCCACCAATAGCAACCCACCGGGTTCAGCCTTTCACCGCGTAGACGAGATAGTTCACGTCCAGGTCGCGTGAGAGCGACCAGTCGCCGGTGAGCGGATTAAACGACATCCCTGAGATGTCGATCGTCTCGATGCCGTGGCGGCGGAGGCCTCGCGCCAGTTCGGACGGCCGGACGAAGCGGCGCCAGTCATGGATACCCGCAGGGAGCCACCGGAGCACGTACTCCGCCCCGATCTTGGCCATTGCCAGCGACTTTAGTGTCCGGTTGAGCGTTGCCAGGATCATCGCCCCGCCCGGGCGAAGCAGTGCAGCGCTGGCAGAGAGGAAAGCATCGGCGTCGGTGACGTGCTCAACCACTTCCATGTTCACCACAACGTCGAACCGCCGTCCGGCGTCGATGAGGTCTTCCGGCGCCGCGCACCGGTAATCGATCTCGAGGCCGACGCCTTCGGCGTGAAGCGATGCCACACCGATGCTGCGCGCGGAGGCATCGATTCCGGTAACGTTCGCGCCGAGCCGGGTCAGAGGTTCGGCCACCAATCCCCCGCCGCAGCCGATATCGAGGACCATGAGCCCATCGAGGGGGCGGTCTCCGAGCGGATCGCGGTCAAAATGCCGGGCAAGATGGTCACGGATAAACGCGATACGGATCGGGTTCAGACGGTGGAGGGGACGAAAATCGCCATCCGGGTCCCACCACGCCTCGACAATGGCGGAAAAGCGGGCGACTTCGTCCGCAGAGGCCGTCGATGGCGATGACGGTCGTTGCCTTGCTCGCGTCTGCTGTCGTGCCATGAGGGCTCCGATGGCTCGGCTGGGCGGTCTTGCCTTCACCGTTGATTGTGAGTATGTAGGACCCGTCCGCTCCGCCGCAACAGGCTCTGCGCGGAACCCCAACAGCCAGACCTCAGCCATCCCGTTGAACGGCCTCGGGGACGTGGCGTTCGGATCGGCGGGCGTGGGCGCGCGACGAGGGAATGGAAGCAATGTCCCGTTTGGTGCAGAAGTTCGGCGGCACATCAGTGGCCGATTGCGACCGAATCAAGGCGGTGGCCGAGAAGGTCAAGCGGGCGGTCGACGGTGGCAACGAGGTCGTCGTCACGGTTTCGGCGATGGCCGGCGTGACCAACCAGCTCGTCGACACGGTGGGCGAGATGAGCAGCCTGCACGACGCTCGGGAATACGACACGGTCGTCTCTACCGGCGAGCAGGTCACGGCGGGCCTTCTGGCCATTGCCCTCCAGAAACTCGGCGTGCCGGCTCGGAGTTGGTTGGGATGGCAGATTCCCATCTGCACGAACGACGCTCATGGGCGCGCGCGGATCGAAGCGATCGAGACAGATGAACTCACGCAGCGTCTCGGACGGGGCGAAGTCGCCGTGGTCGGCGGGTTTCAGGGTCTGGGTCCGGACAATCGCATTACCACCCTCGGTCGAGGGGGCTCCGATACCAGCGCCGTCGCATTGGCCGCGGCATTGAACGCCGACCGTTGCGATATCTACACGGACGTGGACGGCGTCTATACCACCGATCCGCGTATCGTTGCGAAGGCCCGGAAGCTGGATAGAATCACCTTCGAAGAGATGCTGGAAATGGCCTCCGTCGGGGCCAAGGTGTTGCAGACCCGCGCCGTCGAATTGGCGATGAAGCAAGGCGTTCGGCTGCAGGTCCTGTCGAGTTTCGACGACGTCCCGGGGACACTGGTTGTCGGCGAGGAGGAAATCTTGGAACAAGAGCTGGTCAGCGGAATCACCTACAGTCGTGACGAAGCCAAAATTACCCTTGTCCGCGTCGCCGACCGACCGGGTGTGGCGGCGGGCATCTTCGGACCGCTCGCCGATGCCAACATTAACGTCGACATGATCGTTCAGAACGTCGCCGCCGACGGCGGGACGACAGACCTCACGTTCACAGTCACCGAGGCCGACCTCGAGCGGGCCGTCGCTGTGATCGAAGAGAACCGCGCAGAAGTCGCGTACGCGGACCTTCTTTGGGATTCCAATGTCGTCAAGGTATCGGTCATCGGCGTGGGGATGCGCAGCCATGCCGGTGTCGCCCAACGCATGTTCCACACCCTGGCCGACAAGGGCATCAACATTCAGGTGATCTCGACGTCGGAGATTAAGGTCAGCGTGCTGATCGAGGAACCATACACCGAGCTTGCGGTACGTGCGCTTCACGCAGCCTACGGACTCGATGCCGACTGAGGTTATGACACTCCACTCACCCGCGGAGCGGCTCGACAGGCTGTGGAGGCGCGGCCGGGAGTTTCTCGGTTGTGAGCGTGCGATCCTCGGCGGCGCCATGTCATGGGTCTCCGAACACAACCTCGTCGCCGCCATCTCCGAAGCCGGCGGCTTCGGTGTCATTGCCTGCGGCTCGATGACGCCCGATCTGCTCGATGCGGAAATCGTCGCCACGCAGGCGAAGACCGATCGCCCGTTCGGTGTCAATCTGATCACCATGCATCCGGACCTCGAGGCGTTGATCGATGTCTGTCTGGCCCACAAAGTCGGTCACGTCGTTCTTGCCGGTGGCGTTCCGACGAAGGCATCGATCGCACGGATCAAAGACGGCGGCGCGCGGGTCGTTTGCTTTGCCCCCGCCCCGGCCGTTGCCAAGCGTCTGGTGCGCAATGGAGCCGACGCCCTGATCATCGAGGGGACGGAAGCGGGCGGTCATATCGGCCCGGTGTCCACGAGCGTGCTGGCGCAGGAGATCTTGCCCGAAATCCGCGATGTTCCGGTGTTCATGGCGGGCGGGATCGGCCGGGGCGAGGCAATCTTGTCATACCTCGAGATGGGGGCATCGGGGTGCCAGCTCGGGACACGGTTCGTGTGCGCGGTGGAATCGGTTGCTCATCCCGACTTCAAGCGCGCGTTCATCCGCGCCAGCGCGCGCGACGCCACCGTATCCGTGCAGGTGGATCCAGATCTGCCGGTCATTCCGGTTCGGGCGTTGGTCAACAGCGGCACCCGCCGCTTCGTCGAAGTCCAGCATGCGGTCGCCGGTCGGATGCGATCGGGGGCGTTGAACCCGGAGGAGGCGCAGCTCGAGATCGAGCTGTTCTGGGCAGGGACCCTGAAACGGGCGGTCATCGACGGAGACGTCGAAAACGGCTCGCTAATGGCCGGCCAAAGCGTCGGCATGGTGACCCGGGAACAAACAACCGCCGAAATCATCGACGAACTCGTCGACCAGGCAATGGCCGTGCTGGCGTCTCGCGACGGCGCCGGAGCCGCCTGACATGCAGCACGGCCAAAGCCACCTGGTCCTCCAGCGCCTGCTGGCGCGGATCCGTGATGTTATGGCTGGTGGCGGGGAGGCCGAGGAACGGCTGAACCAGATCGTCTCGATCATCGCCGAAGACATGATGAGCGATGTCTGCTCCATTTACGTGCGGCGCGCCGGAGACGTGCTCGAGCTGTTTGCCACCCGCGGGCTCAGTCCGGCGGCGGTCCATTCGACCCGTTTGCGCCTGGGCGAGGGATTGGTCGGCGAGATCGCGGCGAAGGCGCGACCGCTTGCGCTGACCGATCCGCGCAGCCATCCGAGTTTCGTATTTCGCCGGGAAACCGGGGAAGAGATATACGAATCCTTCATGGGCGTGCCGATCGTCAGTGGCGGCCGAATCCTCGGCGTGCTGGCGGTTCAAGACACCCGTCGTCGTCGCTACACCGACGAAGAAATCGAGGCACTGCAGACCGTGGCCATGGTACTCGCCGAACTGATTGGCCACGGGCGCCTGGTTGCTCGAGACGAATTGTTCGCGACGGAGGGAATCGCCCTTCGACCGACCCGGATGGAGGGGATCGCCCTCAGTGTGGGTATCGGCATGGGTGTGGCGGTGGTCCACGAGCCCCGATACACGGTTCGCAAACTGGTTGCCGAAGACACTCGCGTCGAACACGAGCGGCTGCGCGAAGCCGTCGCTGACATGCATGGTGCCCTCGACAATCTGCTGAGTGCCTCCGATATCGCCGTCGGTGGTGAACACCGTGACGTCCTCGAAACCTATCGACTGATTGCCGAAGACGTTGGTTGGCTCCGTCGGATCGGCGATGCCATCAACAATGGCCTCACTGCCGAAGCCGCGGTGCAGAAGGTCGACAACGACATGCGTGCGCGCATGGGCCAGGTCTCCGATCCGTATCTCCGTGAGCGCGTCCACGACCTCGAAGATTTGGCGAACCGATTGCTTCAGCACCTGATCGGCGCCGATGAACCGGCTCCGGAGACAACGGTGAAGGGAGAAGTGATCCTGGTCGCACGGTCGATGGGGCCGGCTCAGCTGCTCGACTACGACCGCACGCGCTTGCGCGGGGTTGTGCTTGAGGAGGGTTCGCCGAACGCCCACGTGGCCATCGTTGCCCGAGCGCTCGACATCCCGGTCATCGGGCAGGCGCGCGAGGCGGTGTCGAGGATGGAAAACGGCGACCCGGTCATCGTCGACGCCGATCATGGACAGGTGTTCGTTCGTCCCGGAGAGGACGTGCGCCAGGCGTTTGCCGAAAGCCTCATCGCGCGCGATGAACAGAAGGCCGTCTACTCTGCTCTCCGCGATCTGCCCGCGGTTACGCTCGATGGGACGCACATCGGTGTCAGCATCAACGCGGGCCTGCTCGTCGATCTGATGCACCTGAGCGAGTCGGGCGCCGACGGGGTTGGTCTCTATCGCACAGAAGTGCCGTTCATGGTCCGCTCGGAGTTTCCGGACGTCGACAGTCAGGTGCGCCTCTACCAGAGGATTCTCGGCTACGCCGACGGCAAGCCTGTCATCTTTCGCACCCTCGATGTCGGCGGCGACAAGGTACTGCCCTATTGGGACCACGCCGGAGAGGAAAATCCGGCGATGGGATGGCGGGCGATGCGTGTCTCCCTTGATCGGCCGGCCATGCTGCGCCAACAGTTGCGCGCCTTGATACGCGCGTCGTCCGACCGCGACCTCAAGGTCATGTTTCCCATGATCGCCCGCATCGACGAGTTCGAGTTCGGCCGTCACCTTCTGGAGAAGGAAATCGAACGCGAAAGCGGGCGCGGAACACCTCCGCCCCGCAGTGTCAGCGTTGGTGCCATGCTGGAAGTTCCCGCGTTGGTGTTCCAGCTCGATGCCCTGCTCGAAAGGGTCGACTTCTTGTCCGTCGGAACCAACGATCTGTTCCAGTTCATGTTTGCCAGCGACCGCGCCAGTCTGCGCGTATCCGAACGGTACGATTCCATATCGCCCGTCGTGCTCAGCGTGCTGCGAACGGTCGTCAACCAGTGTGACGCGGCGGGAGTGCCACTCAGCGTCTGCGGTGAAATGGCAGGGCGGCCACTGGATGCGATGGCGCTTATTGGCATAGGAGTGCGCAACATTTCAATGCCTCCGTCGTCAGTTGGCCCTGTTAAGACAATGATAAGAAGCTTGCAATTAGCTTCATTGGAGAAATATATGGAAACACTTTATGATCACCGGAGATCGAACCTTCGTCATAAGATGAAGTCGTACGCTCAAGATCATGGCGTGATGATTTGATCAACAATGTCCAATCGATGAGATATCGGAAAAAACGGAGAAAATAGTCGATACTTTATGTTGGCGTATTTTTGGGTTATCCTCTTGTAAAGCCAAGGAAAGTATTCTAATTGGTTTAATGGACTGCAGAGGACGACCGCGTGACAACGCGAGGCAAAGGCCGCGCGACATGAACGTCGAAATCGAGCAGGCGAATTCCGACAATATCGGAGCGTTACTGAGGGCTTCGCGCGATCGCCTGGGCGAGGACGTTTATGCTGTCTCCCGTGCATTGCGGATTCGGCACCGCTACTTGCAGGCGATCGAAGACGGTGCGTACGACGATCTTCCGGGCCCGACCTACGCCGTCGGCTTTGTTCGAGCTTACGCCGAGTACGTCGGTCTCGATGGTGAGGAGGTGGTCCGCCGGTTCAAGGTCGAAACTTCGGCTCTAGACGGCAGCGCCGAACTTCGCTTCCCGTCGCCCATTCCGGAGAGTGGGGCGCCCGGTGGCGCCGTTCTGCTTATCGGACTGCTCATTGCCGGTCTGACCTACGGTGCCTGGTACGTTTTTTCGGAGCGCGACGGTTTCCTCGCGGAGGTCATTTCGCCTTTGCCCGAGAGGTTCCGCTCGCTCGTCGACGGCGACGATGCCGAACGTGGTTCCGCGCAGACGGTAGCCGAGCGTTCGACGCCGGACTCGGCGCCACCCGCATCGCCGGGAACCTCGGCGTCTGCGTCGCCAAAGCCTGAACCGGCAAACGCGACGGCGAACGCTTCGCCGATGGCGGATAACGCGGAGCGGACGTCCGCGCCGGACGTGTCTCCGGCGACCGACACCTCCTCCTATCCCCCGCCGCCACTGCCCGGAGGCGAAGCTGCCGACCGCGAGGTCGTTGTTGCAGAGGTTTCACGTCCAGCAGAAGCGTCCTCCAACCAGACATCCGGCGCGGCTTCGCCGGATACCACGGCGACCAGCGATGCCGACGCCGCATCCGCCACGTCGCAGGACAGCGATCCCTCCGACGAAGCTGAAAGCGACGTCGTCGGTGAAACCGCCGTTCCGCAGCCCGTTGCGGCCATCGCGACGCCCGAAGACACGGCCAATCCCGATCTGTCGGCCGATGCCCAAGAGGGGGAAACGAGCGATGCTGAATCGGTCGAGGCCTCGGCCAATGCGGATGGTGTCGAGACCGCGCCAGCGCCGACAATCGGGGACGTCGATCCGGCTCCTGTCGTCGAGGAGCAGGCGCCTGCTTCATCGCCGCCTGCACGGGACTCAGCCGACAATGAGCCGGGGCAGACCGCCGGCGATTCGCCCATGGCCGAAAACCGGGTTGCCGCTGCCGCCACCGATCCGACGCCGGACGAAGGATCAGTCGTCACCGCGCGTACAGCCGGCCCGATTTCGGCTGGGCGGGTCTTTGGCGATACGGACGAGGTGCGGATCGTCGTGCGCGCCCGCATCGACAGTTTTATTCAGGTCCGAGACGATGGCGCCAACCGTATGTTGGTGACCCGTCTTTTGCGGGCGGGCGATGTCTATCGCGTTCCCGACCGCCCTGGCCTCACCCTCTCGACGGGCAATGCCGGCGCACTCGACATCCTTGTCGACGGCGAAATTGTTCCGTCCATCGGTGGCGATGGAATTGTGCTGCAGGGCGTTGCGCTCGACGTCGAACGTTTACGAACGGGGTCCGCCGCTTCCGAGTAGCGATGCGTTCCGTCGCTTGCACGCGGGCATTCCTCTGCCCACGTTGACGGGGATGGGTCGGCCAATCGTCCATTGACCCCGGACCGAGCGATGCGGCACAAACGGCGCGCGGGTTCGTCCAGCAGCGAGATTTCCCAGCAGAGGCCCACGACCATGTCCGAGCCACGCCATCCAACCACTCGTCGGCCCAGTGTCGCCGTGGTGGTCGGCGGCGTTACCGTCGGTGGAGGCAGCCCCATCGTCGTGCAGTCAATGACGAACACCGATACCGCCGACATCGATGCGACCAGCGCGCAGGTGGCAGCGCTGGCACGGGCCGGGTCGGAACTCGTGCGGATCACTGTGGATCGTGAAGAGTCGGCTCGCGCCGTTCCGCGAATTCGCGAGCGCCTGGACCGCGAAGGCATCGACGTTCCGCTCGTCGGTGACTTCCACTACATCGGTCACAAGCTGCTCAGCGAAAACCCGGATTGCGCCGCTTCACTGGCGAAGTATCGAATCAATCCCGGGAACGTCGGATTTCGGGACAAACGCGACGGCCAGTTCGCGACGATGATCGAGATCGCCGCCCGACGCGACCGCCCGGTGCGCATCGGCGTTAATTGGGGCAGCCTCGACCAGGAGCTCGTAGTCCGAATGATGGACGAAAACGCGGCGTCTCCCAGCCCCAGGAGTGCGGCGGAGATCACCGAGGAAGCGCTCGTCGTTTCGGCGTTGGAAAGCGCCGCCCGGGCGGAGGAACTGGGGCTTGGGCGGGATAGAATCATACTTTCCTGCAAGGTCAGCGACGTCCAAAGCCTGATCCGGGTGTACGACCAATTGGCGGCGCGCTGCGACCACGCCCTCCACCTCGGTTTGACCGAGGCGGGTATGGGATCGAAGGGGATCGTGGCGTCGACAGCGGCGCTTGCCGTTCTGCTCCAGCGAGGGATCGGCGATACCATCCGCGTCTCGCTGACCCCGGAACCGGGGGGTGACCGCACTCAGGAGGTCGTCGTCGCCCAGGAAATCCTGCAGACCATGGGATTGCGTTCGTTCGTACCGCTGGTCACCGCTTGTCCCGGCTGCGGGCGGACGACGAGCACCGTTTTTCAGGATCTTGCCGGCCGGATCCAGGACCACGTCCGCCAGCGGATGCCGTCCTGGCGACGCGAGTACGTCGGCGTCGAGAACCTAAGTCTCGCGGTCATGGGGTGCATCGTCAATGGACCCGGCGAAAGCAAGCACGCCGACATTGGCATCAGTCTGCCGGGAACGGGCGAGGAACCCGCGGCGCCCGTGTTCGTCGACGGGCAGAAGGTCGTGACACTTCGCGGCCCCGATATCGCCGAACGGTTCAAGTCGATCATCGAAGACTACGTTCGCGACCACTACCCGAGGCGTGAGGACACGGCGATCGACGGTTCGGACGTAGCGGTCCCGGCCACATTCCGCTAGCGTTCGGACTTTCGCATGGCCACCTACCGGCGGTTTGGGTAAGCCCCAGATGTCTATGGCTGCCGACGAATCGGCGAACACCCTTGTCATTGGCGCCAATCACCGGTCCGCCTCGCTGACGCTGCGCGATCGGTTGTTCGTCGAGGACGAGGCCGCCGCGGAGTTCCTGACCCGCCTTCGCGACGCCGGCATTGGCCAGGCGATGGTGATGTCGACATGCGATCGTGTCGAGGTGCAGGCGATCGACGACGACCGTGCCTCGGCAAGCCGGCGCATCGCCGAGATCATGGCTGCGCATGGGGAACTGACTCCCGGCGATCTTGACGGTCAGCTGTACGCCATGTCGGGCGCCGAGGCGGTGCGCCACATTTTCACCGTTGCGGCGTCCCTCGACAGTCTGGTCATCGGCGAACCCCACGTATTCGGTCAGATGAAGGCGAGCCACCGGCTTTCGCGCGACGTCGGAATGAGCGGAGGTGAACTCGAGGCTGTGTTGCAAGCAGCCTATAGCACGGCGAAACGAGTCCGCACGGAAACAGGGGTCGGCGAACGGCCGGTCTCCATCGCGTCGGCTGCCACCGAGCTTGCGCGGCGGCTCCACGGCGATCTCGACGGCCGATCGGCGCTTCTTGTTGGAACCGGAGACATGGGTCAGACCATCGTCGAATCGCTGGTCGCTGGGGGACTGGGGAATGTTGTCGTGGTTCATCCAACGGACTCTCGTGCCGAGGCCGTGGCCCGTTCGCTCGATTGCCATATCGGCGGCTTCTCAGACCTTGTGGAACTGCTGGCGCGGTCCGATATCGCCGTCGCGGCGTTCGGCGGCCGGCGCCATGTGCTGACGGCCGACATGGTCGGGGGCGCGCTCAAAGCCCGCCGGAACCGGCCCATGTTCGTGGTCGATGCCGGAATCCCGGGCGATGTCGAGCCAGCGGTAGACCGGTTCGACGGCGCCTTTCTCTACGGATTGGACGACCTCGAGAGTGTGGCGATGGAAGGGCGCGCCTCCCGCGAGGGCGAAGCCGACGCAGCGCACCGCATCATCGAAGACGAACTCGACAAGTTCCTTCGCGGCAGGGCCGAAAGGGCGGCCACCCCCGCGGTCACCGCGCTGCGCCAGCAGTTCGAAGCCGCCCGGCTCCAGACATTGGAAGATGCCGGGGGCGACGCCGAGAAGGCCACACGCCTTCTGATCAACCGTTTGCTTCACGCGCCGTCAGAGGCCTTGCGAGGTCTTGCGAGTTCCGGTTCCGGAGAAGAAGACCTCGAAGCGGCGGAGCGCTTGCTCGGGCGCCTATTCCCGACGGACGACTCCGAAACGGGCAACGACCAATGAATCTCGATGAGTCCCTTGCGCGCGTCGTCGTTCGATACGACGAACTGAGCGAAGCACTCGCCGATCCGGAGATTGCGGGGTCGGATGACTTCATCCGCCTTTCGAAGGAAATCGCCGAACTCACCCCGGTCGTGGAGGCGGTAAACCGGTTGACTGCGGCCCGGTCAGAAATCGCCGACCTCGAATCAATGATCGCTGATCCGGAATCCGATGCCGACGTCCGGGCTCTTGCGGAAGACGAACTGGTCAAGTTGAGCGCCGACGTTCCGGAACTGGAACATGCCGTGAGCCTGTTGCTGCTGCCAAAGGACGAAGCCGACGAACGCAACGCCATCCTCGAGGTTCGCGCCGGCACGGGCGGTGAGGAGGCGGCCCTGTTTGCCGCCGATCTGTTCCGTATGTACCAGCGCTACGCCGAGGCCCACCGGTGGCGGTTCGAATTGATGGACGTGAGCGAGACCGGAATCGGCGGATACAAGGAGGCAACCGCGTCGATCACCGGAAGCAACGTGTTCGCGCGATTGAAGTTTGAGTCCGGCGTTCACCGGGTGCAACGGGTGCCCGAAACAGAGTCGAGCGGCCGCATTCACACGTCAGCGGCGACAGTCGCCGTGCTGCCGGAGGCCGAAGACGTCGACATTGCAATCGAAGAAAAGGACCTCCGGATCGACGTCTTCCGCGCCAGCGGTCCGGGCGGGCAGTCGGTCAATACGACGGATAGCGCGGTCAGAATCACCCACACTCCGACCGGCATCGTCGTCTCCCAGCAGGACGAAAAATCGCAACATAAGAACAAGGCCAAGGCGATGAAGATCCTGCGAGCGCGGCTCTATGAAGCCGAGCGTGCCGCCCAAGACGCCGAGCGCGCGGCAGACCGGCGCAGCCAGGTCGGAAGTGGCGACCGGTCCGAGCGGATCAGGACTTACAATTTCCCGCAGGGCCGCGTCACCGACCACCGCATCAACCTGACATTGCACAAGCTCGACCGTGTGCTCGCTGGGGAACTCGACGAAATCGTCGACGCCTTGACTTCGGAAGACCAGGCGCGCCGCCTGGCGTATTCGGCATGACACAACCGTTAACACTTCGCGACGCGATGAACCGGGCGGGGAATACCCTCGCGGTGGCCGGCGTGCCGGCGCCCCGACTGGAAGCGCGGCTGATCCTCGCCCATGTCCTCGGCACAGGATGCGAGACGGTTGTCGGCCATCCCGAGCGCCGCCTTTCGGCACGTCAGCGAGAGGTTTTCGACGGCCTTATCGACCGACGGATCAATCGCGAGCCCCTCGCCTACCTCACCGGACAACGCGAGTTCTGGAGCCTACCGTTTTTTGTCACTCGCGAGACCCTGATCCCCCGACCCGATTCGGAAACCATTATCGAAACGGCACTTTGGCGAATCGACCGTCGTCGACGGGACTTGCGGATTCTCGATCTTGGCACCGGCAGCGGGTGCCTCCTTATGGCCTTGTTGTCCGAACTTCCGGAATCGACGGGGCTTGGCATCGATCGATCGTGGGACGCACTTCGGGTTGCGACGCGGAACGCGAAGATGTTGGGACTTGCGGAACGGACGCAATTCGTCTGCGGGCATTGGTCGAACGGCTTGGCGGGTCGGTTCGATCTGGTCGTCGCCAACCCTCCCTACATCGCGGCCGGGGACATTCCCGAGCTCGCTCCCGAAATAACCCGCTACGAGCCGCGATTAGCTCTCGATGGAGGCGATGATGGCTTGTGTGCCTATCGCGCAATCGCCCCGGATTTGCCGAGGGTGCTTGTTCCCAACGGTGCGTTGATCTTCGAAGTCGGCGCCGGCCAAGCCTCGTCGGTTGTTGCGATGCTCCGAAAGGCCGGCTTCCAACACCTTGAAATCAATGGCGATCTCTCGGGCAATCCGCGATGTGTCAGCGGATTCCTCGGCCAATTCCGGAAAGAAAAAAAACGGTTGGAAACCAACCGTTTCCCATCTAGCTTCTCCAAGATGGGCGGTCCTGGGATCGCCGGATGCCGCGCCAGAGGGCGCCGACAATCGAGCAAATTCTCCACGCTGTCGCCGAACCGGGCGGGAATCCGCGCACGGCGCGGGCTGTCGAAAAGGCTCGGAGAGCGTAGGAGACACCAGCCCGACGAAGGGGAGCAATGAAGCACGGTACGAATTCCAGGCGGGGTAGGGGCCGCGGAAACGGCAAGCGGCATCCTTCGGTTCGCGGTCATACGTTCGAGAGCAATGGTCCCGACGTCAAGATCAGGGGAACCGCGCAGCAGGTCCTGGATCGCTATCTTGCCTTGGGGCGGGATGCGACCTCGGCCGGTGATCGAATTTCGGCGGAAGCCTATTTCCAGCACGCAGAGCACTATTTCCGGCTGCTGAACAACGAACAAGGTAACGGTGCGGAGCGTGGTCGCCGACCGGCAACGCCGGCCAACGAGCGGCCAACCGATGGGGCCGTGCTGGACTCGCAGGCGCAAGCACCGGAACCGGCCGTCACCGGTACAGAGCCCGCTTCGGTCTGATCGGTTAGTCCGCCACGGTCACCGTGTCACCGACGGTGATCGGACCCCCCGTTACGGTGTGGGCGTAGACGCCACAATCGATGTGGCCAAATCCCCGCTTCAAAGCTTGGGGAACATTGATATCGCGCACGCCGACGCCGGGCCGAACGGTCGTTGCCGCGCAACGGTCGATTCGGGCCGTGACTCGCAGGCGCGCGCCACCGAGGATGATGTCCCGATCGACCCAACCGAACTCGGCCCACGGTTCAGCACCGTCGATGTACAGATTGGCCCGAAAGCGGACCGGATCGACATCTTCGCCGACCACCCGTTCGAGATCGCGCACGGTCGCCAGATTGATGATCGAGAGACCGCGTTCACCGTTGTCGGAGAACATGTGCTCGGCAGGCGCTACGAGGACCTTGGGTTTGCCGGCGACTTCGTCCTTGAAATAAGCGGCAAAGAAATCTCCGATCATTGCCCTTCCGACCGGCAAACTCAGATTGCCTCGCGCAACCTGTTTACCGTCTCGCCGGATCGTCAGAACGGATTGTTCAACGTCGAACGCTGTTTCCAACGCTGCGAGCCGTTCGTTGCGCATCAGCATCAGAAAGCTGGTCTTGGGAAGGGGTTGAGGTGCGGCGGGATCGAATCGCGTTGTCGACAGCGCGATGGCGTAGCGGCGGTCGCCCGGCAGACCCTCGCCGGGAATCAGTTCGGTCTGTTCCAAGTTTTCCGGCGACAGCCCCTTGACGGGGTAACGGCAGATTCGCTGAACAGTGGTTGGCATGGCGGCTGAGCATTGCCGTCCAGGCGCGGCCTGTCAACGTCGAGGTCGAAGGTCGTAACGATCCGTTCGCCAGTGGGGCGACTGTACCTTGATCCGGAGACGTAGAGACTCACATTGAACGGTACTGCCCGCATACGATGTGCTGGGACGGCGACGAACGGAGAAGGGAAGCGTCTTTGAAAACCACCACCGTTCTCGCACTGCTCATCTTGGTCAGCGTCGTGGCACGTGACGGTGTCGCGGCATCAGGCTCTGCGGCAGCACCAATCCCGGCTTCGGGCGCGACTGCGGTTGGGGGTCCTTCCGCGACCACACCATTGGCTGCGTGTCTGCACGACCTTGAGCCGGGGGCTTGGACTGATTGCGGCACATCGCCGATCCCATTGCTCACCGAGAAGGACAATCCGCAGCCGTACTGGGGTTTCGGATCGAAAGGTGTGCTGTATGCGTGGAACGGCGCGGCATTCGACGGCCGCACCATGTACTTCATGGGTGGGGGGCACCGCGCATATGGCGGCAACGAGGTCTATGCTTTTGACGCACACAATCTGCAATGGAAGGTCCTGAACAAACCGGGGCGCGGACTCGTGCGAATCGATACCGATGGAGATGGAAAGGCCGACCGCTGCCGAACGACCTATACCGACGACACACCCAACCCCCGACACACCTACGACGGCATCGTCTGGGCCGAAGACAAGGTCTTTATCTTTGGTGGTGTCATCTATTGCACGGCGATGCACAGCGGAGCAGAGGCGATCTGGGCATTCGATCCGGTCCGGGGTCAGTACGACCAACTTCGCGGCGTCAAACCTCTTCCCAATAGCCACGTGCAAATCAAAACGGCCTTTGATCCCGAAACCGGCTGCATCTTTGTCCTCACGCGAAAAGACATCGGTTGTTTCCGATCGGGAACGTGGACGCACCGCTGGCGTCTCAAGCGCGGCGTGTGGGAAGCGACGATGGACGTCGCACCTGATAGGAGACTTTTGGTCGCCGTCAGCGACACCAGAGCGGGCATCCAGATCTGGCGCATCCAAGATGATGGCAGACTCGGACCTATCGTCCGCCAACGGCTGGCAATTCCGAAGTGGGCGAAGCAGGCGGGGTTAGCCTACGATTCCAAACGGCGGGTGTTCGCACTGTGGAGAGGTGGACCAGAAATTGTCGTGATCGATCCAGACGACTGGTCGGTCGAAACCCATAACAACAAGGATGGCAAGGGTCCCGCCGTACCTGATGTCTTTCGGAGCCGGGTCTACAGCAAATGGGCGTACATTGCCGACTATGACGTCTTCATGGGCTACAACGACCACCGCCACGGCGTTTGGTTCTATCGGCTGGCCGATCGCTAGGCCCTGACGGGTCCTTTGGGGCTTTGCAGTGGTCCTCGAAAGCGGTATTCGAAGCGCGCCCATCCGCCAATTGAATGTATGCCATCCATGACCATTCCCGATTCCTTGGTTTCCATCGGTGCGTGCGACATCACCGCCGTTGTCTCCAACGCTCCGTACTTCCAGAACGGCTATGTCGTTCGCCATCGACCCAGCGGCGAGATGGTGATCATCGACCCCGGCGCCGAGTCGGCGCGATTTGTGACGTACGTCGAGACGGCCGGCGGTACCCTGCAAGCCATCTGGCTGACCCATGCCCATCCCGACCACATTGCCGGAGTCAACGGGATCCAGCTCGCCCTTGACGTTCCCTGCCGCGTGAACGTCGGAGAAGAGGCGCTTGTCGCTCGCGCATCGGACTGGTCGATGGCCCTGACCGGCACTTCCCTCGCCGGGCCCCGCGAATGCGACTACTTCGACGGCGAACCCGATCTGATATTTGGCGGAACGCCCGTAAAGACGGTGCCGTGCCCCGGCCACACGCCGGGTGGCGTAACGTTCGCGTTCGAGGGCTTCGCGTTTACCGGCGATACGCTGTTCAACCAAGGCGTCGGACGTACCGACTTTCCGGGAGGCGATGCTCGCCAGCTTTGGCAATCCATCGGTAACTTGCTCGATGTTCTGCCGGGCGACACGGTGCTGTTCAGCGGCCACGGCCCGCACTGGACCGTGGACGAAGCCCGCCACTGGTGGCGGATGGTGTCATAGCCGCTTCCGGATGACGGCCTATCGACCATTCTCCGAAGTTCGACCACGGAAGGCGATCTGCACATCCTTTTCTCGCGATTCGTGAACATCGCCCGCATTTCCCTTTTGTGACGGAAGTCACTGCCTCTGGCGTCTAATCGGCCTATCGTTACAGTCGGTTACAGATCGATGGGGATCGCACCGTGGAACCGGACGAACAGGCCGAAACAGGATCAGGTCAGCCGATAGGCTTCATCGAAACAGCCACGGGTCAGGTTTCCGTGGTGCGCGCCAGCGGCACGCTCGTGAGCCTTCGCGAAGGCGATCCCGTTTTCAAGGGCGACCGCGTTGAGACCGGCGCGGACAGCGCCTTGTCGATCACGTTTGCCGACGAAAGCAACCTGTCGCTCGGCGAGAACGGCCAGATGACTCTGGACGAACTGGTCTACGATCCGTCCGCCGGGGTGGGCGAGGCGACCATCTCGATCGCCAAGGGCGTGTTCGTCGTTGCCAGCGGGCTCATTTCCAAGACCTCGCCCGACGCGATGTCCATCAAGACGCCGGTCATGACCATTGGCATCCGTGGAACGAAAGCGGCGGGACGGGCCGACGCAGAAGGTTCCGACAACGCGGTGACCCTGCTGCCGGAAGAGGACGACGTCATCGGTGAGGTGGTGATCATCACCGAAGCCGGCGTCCAGGTGCTCAATCAGATTTTCCAGACCATCGTGCTCAGCAGCTTGTTTCAGGCTCCCCCGCCGCCCACCGTCGTATCGGCGGGTGACATGGGCAGCCTCTATGGATCGGGTTTTGATCCCGTCTCCGGAGACCTCGCTTCCGTCGCGTCTCGCCGAAGCTCGATTGCGCGCCAGGACCAAAACGGTGAAGACGCGCAAGACGGGGCCGACGATACCGGCGGCGACACGGGCAGTGCGGATGCATCCTCGGGTCCCGGCGACGACATCGTGACGGTCGGCGACTACGTCAACGCCGCGCAGGCGGCCAAAGGCCCTCAGGGAAAACCCTTCGAGGAAGGCTTCTTGCCGCCTGGACAAGCGAAGAAACCGCCAGGCGGGAAAAGCTCGAGCGATCCGGACGCCGACGACCACGACGACACTCCGGGCGGTGGCGGCGGGTCCACCGTTTTCGGCGGTCCCGGCGACGACAATCTGGTTGGAACTGGTGGTCAGGACTCCCTGTTCGGCGGCGGCGGCAACGACACGCTCAATGGACTTGCGGGGCACGACCTGCTCTCGGGCGGCGACGGCATGGACCAACTGTTCGGCGGCGGCGGCAATGATACGCTCAGCGGCGGCTCATACGACGACCAGCTCAATGGTCAGGCCGGTAACGACAACCTGGATGGCGGCGCCGGTGACGACACCTTGCAGGGCGGTTTCAGGAACGACGTCCTGTCGGGCGGATATGGCAACGACACCCTCATCGGTGGGACCGGTAACGATGCCCTGATTGGCGGCAGCGGCAACGATGACTTTCTATTTGCTGGCGGCGATGGCAACAACAACTCCACTCTCGACTTCGTCGAAGGCGATCGACTGATCTTCGAAAACTTCAATACCGGCGACATTTCCCAGACGACAGTCGGCGGTGACACGCGGTTCAGCGCTGGATCAGGCTTGAACCAAGTCCGCGTTACCTTGGATGACACGGTCCTGGAGGCCGGCAAGGAGTACCAGATCACCCAGGACGGCAGCGACGTCGTCATCACCATCGGCGATATCTGATCCTTTCGACATGACGCCGGGAACGGCGGGCCGCTTGCGCAGCGGCCGTTTTCACCCATATTTTCCATGGAGAAACCGGACGACTTGGGGGGTCTTGCGTCTGCGCGCGTGCGGGGCGCGCGGCCCGGTCAGAGAGGGGTTTCCGGGCGATGGAATTCGAGAAGTATACAGAGCGGTCTCGCGGATTCATCCAGTCGGCGCAGACGTTGGCGCTGCGTTCGAACCATCAACAGTTCACGCCGCTGCACATCCTCAAGGTGCTACTCGACGACAAGGAGGGTTTGGCCGCCAACCTCATCCGGGCTGCCGGCGGCGATCCGAAGAAGGCCTTGGCCAATGTGGAGGCCGAGCTTGGTAGGCTTCCCAAGGTCGAGGGATCGGGCGCCGGTCAGATCTACCTCGCCCCCGAAACCGCCAAACTATTCGAACAGGCCGAGCAGATCGCCGACAAGGCCGGCGACAGCTTCGTCACCGCCGAGCGGCTCCTGCTCGCGCTGGCGCTGGCCGCCGGCACCGAGTCGGCCAAGACTCTGGCTGACGCCGGCGCTACGCCACAAGCGTTGAACGGCGCCATCGAGGAGGTGCGCAAAGGTCGCGCCGCGACGTCGGCCACCGCCGAGGACAGCTACGATGCGCTGAAGAAGTACGCCCGCGACCTCACGGCCGCCGCCGGCGAAGGCAAGCTCGATCCTGTCATCGGCCGGGACGAGGAGATCCGCCGGACGGTTCAAGTGCTCTCGCGCCGGACCAAGAACAACCCGGTGCTGATCGGTGAAGCTGGCGTCGGCAAGACGGCCATTGTCGAGGGGTTGGCGCAGCGGATCGTCAGCGGCGACGTCCCCGAGACGCTGAGGGACAAACGCCTGATGGTCCTCGATCTCGGCGCGCTGGTCGCGGGTGCTAAGTTCCGCGGCGAGTTCGAGGAACGCCTGAAGGCGGTGCTCACCGAAACCGTCGCCTGCGAAGGCGAGGTCGTGCTGTTCATCGACGAGATGCACACCATCGTCGGCGCCGGCGCCGCCGAGGGCGCCATGGACGCGTCGAACCTGTTGAAGCCCGCCCTTGCCCGCGGCGAGCTGCATTGCATCGGTGCGACGACATTGAACGAATACCGCAAACACGTCGAAAAGGACGCCGCGCTGGCGCGACGTTTCCAGCCGGTATTTGTCTCCCAGCCGACGGTCGAAGATTCCATCTCCATCCTGCGCGGCCTCAAGGAAAAGTACGAACTGCACCACGGCGTGCGCATCACCGATGGTGCCATCGTCGCTGCGGCAACGCTTTCGAACCGCTACATCACCGACCGCTTCCTGCCCGACAAGGCCATCGACCTGATGGACGAATCCGCGAGCCGTCTTCGCATGGAGGTCGATTCCAAGCCCGAGGAGATCGATGAGCTCGACCGCCGCATCATCCAGCTCAAGATCGAGCGGGAGGCGCTGAAGAAGGAGTCCGACAACGCCTCGAAAACCCGGCTCGACGCCCTTGAAACCGAACTCGCCGATCTGGAACAGCGCTCAACCGATCTTACCGGACAGTGGCGATCCGAGAAGGAAGCGCTCGCCGGCGCGACCAAATTGAAGGAAGAGATGGAACAGGCGCGGATCGCCGTCGACCGGTTCATGCGGGAAGGCGCCTACGAAAAGGCGGGCGAGCTGCAGTACTCCCGCATCCCCGAACTCGAACAGAAGCTCAAGGACGCCGAGGAAGCCGAACAGCACCGCATGCTCGAAGAAGCCGTCACCGCCGAACACGTCGCCGCCATCGTCTCGCGTTGGACCGGGGTGCCGGTGGACAAGATGCTCGAAGGCGAGCGAGAGAAGCTCCTCAAGATGGAGGAGGTGCTGGGAGGTCGCGTCGTCGGTCAGGACGAGGCGCTGGTCGCCATCGCCAACGCGGTGCGACGGGCCCGCGCCGGACTGCAGGACGCGGCCCGGCCCATCGGCACGTTCCTGTTCCTCGGGCCCACCGGGGTCGGCAAGACCGAGCTTTGCAAGGCGCTCGCCGAGTTCCTGTTCGACGACGAGACCGCGATGATCCGTGTCGACATGTCCGAATACATGGAGAAACACTCGGTAGCGCGATTGATCGGCGCGCCGCCGGGGTACGTCGGCTACGACGAGGGTGGCGCGCTGACCGAGGCGGTGCGCCGACGGCCCTATCAGGTGGTCCTGTTCGACGAGGTCGAAAAGGCTCACCCGGATGTGTTCAACGTGCTCCTGCAGGTTTTCGACGACGGGCGGCTCACCGACGGCCATGGCCGTACCGTCGATTTCACCAACACCATCATCGTGCTGACGTCCAACCTCGGCGGCGAAATCCTTGCCTCTCAGGCCGAAGGCCATGATTCCGCTGAGGTGCGCGAAGAGGTGATGGCGGTGGTGCGCACGGCGTTCCGGCCCGAATTTCTCAACCGTCTGGACGAGATCATCCTCTTCCACCGCCTGTTCCCCGAGCACATGGGTGCCATCGTCGCCATCCAACTCGAACGGCTGCGCGCGTTGTTGTCCGAGCGGCGGATCGACCTGGATCTCGACGGTGCGGCTACAGACTGGCTGGCGAACGCCGGATATGATCCGGTCTACGGCGCGAGGCCGTTGAGGCGAGTGATCCAGCGGTCCCTGCAAAACCCACTCGCCAGCCAGATCCTCGAGGGCCGGATCAACGACGGTGACACGGTCCACGTGACGGCCGGCGACGACGCGCTGGTCATCAATGGCGTCAAGGCCGAGGCAGCCTAATAGATCGACCGGCGTCTCGCACGCGCCCGTCTCCGCCTTGATGTCGCCACAGGTTCCAGCCTACAAGACGTCCAACTAGCGTCCGCGCGCGGACAGGATTCGACATGGAGGAGTGGTCATGCGTTTCGCACGTTTTCTTGTTGTCGCCTTGATGTCGGTCGGGCTTCTGGCCGCCTGCGGCGACGACAACTCGGCGTCCAAGGTCGAGAAGGAGTCGGAAAAGGCCGCTGGCGCCGCCGAGAAGGCCATGGGCAGCGCCGGTAAGATGATGGACGACGCTGCCAAGAAGGCCAAGGAGATGGCCGACGACGCGTCGAAAGAGGCGGCTAAGATGGCCGAGAAGGCCGCCGAGGAAGCCGCCGCCGCCAAGGCGCTGCGCGAGAAGGCGAAGAAACTCGCCCAGTAGACCAATAGGACGTTTTCGGCGGCCGGGCTCTTCGTACGCTACCTTGCAGGGGATGCAACCCGGACACGACGAATTGTACCTCGACATTTCGCCACGGGCCGGTTAGGCGTGTGGCCGAACGAACGGGTGTCGCGGAACCGCGCTTCCCGGGAGAGGGAGTCAGGCGGGGGAAGTCATGCAAGAACGAACGATTCTCAGCATCATCGGTGCCCAGAACACCGTGACACTGCAGCCGGGAACCACGGTCCGCGCCGCAGCCAAAGTTATGGCCCAGCACCGCATCGGCGCGGTGCCGGTGACCGAGAAAGGGCGTCTCGTTGGCATCTTCACCGAGCGCGACCTGATGAACCGGGTCATCGCTGGCGATATCGACGAGGATGCGACTCGTCTCGGCGACGTGATGACCGCCGAGCCGCAGACCATCGCCGCCGATGCGACCATCGTCGACGCTCTTCACCTGATGATCGACGGGGGGTTCCGCCACCTGCCAGTAGTGCAGGGCGAACGACTGGTCGGCATCGTCTCGATGCGCGACATCCCACCCGAATACTGGGGCCTGCGGGAAGCCCCACGCGCCGTCAACGGTTAGAGCGCTTTCCGAGCCCGCTAGCGGTTCCAGGGGCCGCCCGACCGTTCGGGCCGGCGCTTCTTCCAGACGATCGCAAGCCCTGCCGCGAAGCCGCCGATGTGCGCCCACCAGGCGATACCGGCCGCGGTCGGGGCGGCGTTGGTTGCCAATACTCCCTGCACCAGCTGCAAGGCGAACCACAGCGCTGTGAAGATGACCGCCGGCAGGTGGAACACCAGCGGCAGAAAGAAGATCGGCTGCACCAGGGCGACCTTGGCCCGGGGGAAGAACGCCGTGAACGCACCGAGTATGCCCGCGACGGCGCCCGACGCACCGAGAGTCGGTACCACCGAGTTCAGGTTGAAGGCGAGGTGCAGGACGCTCCCGGCGAGTCCACTCGCCAGATAGAGCAGCAGGAACCGCCACGGACCGAGGCGATCCTCCACGGGCAATCCCAGGAGCCAGAGCGTCCAAAGATTGACGATCAGGTGCAAATAGCCGCCGTGCAGGAATGTGTTGCTGAGCAGCGGCAGCAGGTTCGTCGGTTCGAGCCCCAGGTCGCGGGCCACGCCGGGATGCGTATAGATGGCCGGGACTAAGGCGTAGGTATAGAGGAATCCCATCGCCTCGCGGGGCGATAGACCACGATGGATGAAGAACACGGCGATATTGACGACGATCAGGCTCATCGTCATCACCGGCGAGCGGTTGGCCGTGACCGTCGTGCGAAAGGGGATCATGCGTCCCAGACGTAGGCAACGGGTTCGACGAGCGCAACCGATTCGCGCCGACTTGCCGCCACGGTTTTGATCGCCCATCATCCCGACCGGCGTCTGACGGGGAGGCGAGTGCACGGTGCCGACGGTCATGTTCACCCAGCATCTCCGCGACGTTGCCCCCGCAGCTCCGATGACCAGCGGCGCGACAACTGTCCGCGCCGCGCTCGACGACGTGTTTGCGGCGTTCCCCCGGCTCCGCGGCTACATTCTCGACGACCAGGGTGCGCTGCGGCACCACGTCGCGGTGTTCGTTGATGGTGAACTGCTGCCGAGGGGCGACCGTCTCGAACGGTCGGTCGCAGCGGAATCCGAGATTCATGTCATGAAGGCGTTGTCCGGTGGCGCGCCTCACCACACGCAAGGGAGGACAGTCCGATGAGCGAACGCCTGCTCGTCTGTACCCGAAAGGGCGTGTTCGTCTATGCGCGGGGAACCGCCGGCTGGTCTGTCTCCTACGAAGCCTTTCTCGGCGTGCCGGTCTCGATGGCGTTGCACGACGGGCGCGACGGCAACCTCTATGCCGCGCTGGCGCACGGCCACTTCGGATGCAAGCTGCATCGGTCGGGCGACGGCGGCGCGACCTGGGACGAGATCACCATGCCGTCATTTCCGGCCGGCGTTGCCGGGTCCGACGGGGATAGCCCGGCAGTATCGTTGGTGTAGGCCCTGGAGGCGGCCGGTTCAGACGCGCCCGAGACCCTCTGGGCTGGGACGATCCCGGGCGGGCTGTTCGTTTCCACCGACCGCGGCGACTCCTGGACCCTGGTCCGCAGCCTTTGGGACCTCCCCGAACGCGCAAACTGGTTCGGCGGCGGCTACGACGATCCAGGAATCCACTCCATCGCCATCGATCCCCGCGATAGCCATCGTATCTCGCTGGCCGTTTCCTGCGGCGGCGTGTGGCTGAGCGAGGACGGCGGCGGTTCGTGGGTCGCGCGGACTCGCGGGATGAAGGCGCCCTATGTGCCGCCGGAACGGGCCGAGGACGCGGCGATCCAGGACCCGCATCGTCTGGTCCAATGCCCGGCGCAGCCCGATCGGTTCTGGGTCCAGCACCATGCCGGCGTCTACCGCTCGACCGACGGACTCGAAAGCTGGTCCCGGCTCGACGGCGTCGCGGTTTCGGATTTCGGCTTCGCCGTCGCCGTCCACCCGGACGATCCGGAGACCGCCTGGTTCGTGCCGGCAACGGCGGACGAGAAGCGCTATCCGGTCGATGCACGCCTGGTGGTGACACGGACCCGCGACGGCGGTGCCAGCTTCGAGACATTGACCGAGGGGTTCCCGTCGCCGCCGGTCTACGACCTCGTCTACCGCCATGGCCTCGACGTCGGCGCCGATGGGCAAACCCTGGCCATGGGCTCGACCACGGGAGGGCTGTGGATCAGTGAGGACGGCGGCGAGTCCTGGGCCACCGTGTCGTTGACACTGCCGCCGATCTACGGCGTCCGCCTGTTCTGATCGCCGGCATTGGCGACGGTGTCGGGCGTCGCGAGAGCGGCGAATCGCCGGTCCACATCCGCCGCATAGGCGAGGAACCGCTCCAGCTCCTTGCCGGCGAGCTTGCGCCCGGACGGCATCTTGACCCTGAGCGGATTGGTCTGGCGGCCACCGCGTAGAATCTCGTAGTGCAGGTGCGGTCCCGTCGACCGGCCGGTGGAGCCGACGTAGCCGATCACGTCGCGCTGGCGCACCCGCTTGCCGGGGCGCATGCCCTTGGCGTAACGGCTGAGATGGGCGTAAGCCGTCGAATAGGTGCCGTTGTGGCGGATGCGCACGTACTTGCCATAGGCGCCCTTGCGCCCGACGTAGTCGACGGTGCCGTTGCCAGCGGCATAGATCGGCGTCCCCCGCGGCGCGGCGAAGTCGACGCCCCTGTGCATCTTCGAATAGCCAAGGATGGGATGGCGCCGGCGGCCGTAGCCTGACGAAAGCCGCGCACCGTCGATGGGTGTCCGCAGCAATGCCTTGCGGGCGCTCTGCCCCTTTTCGTCGAAGTAGTCGATCCCACCCTTGTCAGTGATGAAGCGATAGAGGGTATGCGGCTTGCCGCCGAGTGTCAGGGTCGCATGGACAACGTCTCCAGACCGCAGGAACCGGCCGCCGTTGTCGACGATGGTCTCGTACATCAACGAGAATCGGTCGCCGGACTGCGTGTCACGCTGGAAATCGACATCCCAAGAGTAGACGCGAATCATCTCGGCGATCACCGGCACCGGCACCCCGGCTTCGACGGCCGCTGCATACAGGCTGGTCTTGACGATGCCCTCGGCGCGCGCGGTCTGCCGAACCGTCTTCATCGTGTGTTTGGTTGCGCGGAATTGACCCTTGGCATCTGCCGACACGGAAACGCGATGCGGAAAGGCCACCGGCATCTCGAAGGCGACAAGTCGGACGCTGCCGTCGAGTTCCGCCTCCGGCTGCAGCGTAAGGGTGAGTTCCTGTCCGGCCCGGAATTTGCGCGGATCGAAGTGATCCTGGAGGGCCGAGATCACCGCGTTTGAGTTCGCTCGGGAGACGCCCGCGCCGACCAGGATACCGGCGAGAGTGTCCCCCGGTTCGGCACGCAATCTCTGCCGATAGGGCTGCGGTCCCGCGACCAATTCGGCCGGTGTGGCCGGGTGACGCAGTCGAAGATTTGCCGCGGCTGCAGGGTTGCCAAGAGAAATCGGTGCCAAGGCCAAAGTCGACAGGTCGCCTTCGGAAAGGGCACCCGGCGGTGGCGAGACAACAAGGCGCGCCGACACCAGGGCGACAAGCGCGACAACGGAAAAGGCGAGTATTCCTCTCAGCAACATCCGGTATGACCGATCTCGATTACTTCGCCAATCCGCGCCGACTCAGAAGAAACACGTTCAAGATTGCCAAACACGGTGAAAGATGTCTGGGAGGGCGGCAGGTGTCAAGATATTTCGTAGAGAATCATTCAATTGAATCAATGGTATCCGCAATTTTCGTCGAATTTTATGGAGTCGAATTTGTCGATCGAGAACTGTTCCGAATTACTTGAACGCCACACCGCCAATCTCCAAACCGCGGCTCCCGTTGGATCTCCAAATCGGTCGATCCGCTATGGGATTTATATTATTGTTTTTCAATAAGTTATCTCCTTCATCCGAAGGGTGTGCTGTACGGCGGTCGGGTGTCATGGAACCGTTAACAAAGGGTTTGACAGCGCTCACGCCGGGGCCTATATACCGCCGGCACGCGGGGCGGACCGGTGGTCCAGCCTTGCGTGCTTGCTCTTTGACATTGTTTGTTTTGGAAGGGATGCGTGGGCGGCGGTTTTTGCTGTGCGTGGTTTGTGTTGTGTGGT
>Ga0209459_10000008_pt1 | contig 64915 bp, 63 predicted proteins | sample WorMetG1aBELIZE1_FD_187419 | JGI IMG/M metagenome (GOLD analysis project Ga0209459, IMG submission 187419) | Marine gutless worms symbiont microbial communities from Max Planck institute for Marine Microbiology, Germany - Inanidrilus... ...
GACAACCGCCCCATCATCGTTCCGCCCTCCACCGAATCACTCGGGAAACGGAATCACGATCTCAGAAACCGATCAACAGGGGTTTATCAACAGTATCTGAAGATCGCGGCCGTCTGGTTTCCCGTCGAACGGTTCGCCCTGATGGGCGGCATGACCCTGATGGCCGGAATGGCCGGCGGTGTCGGTGGTCAGGCGCCGACGGCTTGGGCGGTCGGCGCCTTCGGTTGGCGCTCGACCTTGGCCGCGGCCGGCGTTTTCGCTTTTGTGTTCGCGATCGTCTGTTGGACGGTGGTGCGCGACCGGCCCGGCGGTGGCGAGCCGAGAGAGCCGCATTCGAGCGCCGCCCCCCACCTGCTCACGGGGCTGTTTACTGCGTTACGCCAGCCGCAGACCTGGTTGTTGGCGGCCGCCGCCTCGACCATGTCGGCAACGCTGTTGGCTTTCGCCGCCCTGTGGGGCGTGCCCTACATGATGGCCGAGTACGACCTGTCGCGACCGCTGGCGGCTGGATCCACATCGCTGATGCTGATCGGTTGGGCCGTCGGTTCGCCGGCCATCGGCTGGCTGTCCGATCGGGTCGGCAGCCGGCGCTATCCAGTCATTGCCGTCGCCGTCCTTTCCGCCGCCAGCTTCTCCGCTCTCATTTTCCTGCGCCCGATGCCGTTGTTCCTGGCCGAAGGACTGTTGTTCTTCAATGGCGTAGTGTCCGGCGGCATGGTCGTCCTTTTGGCGGCGGCCCGCGAAAGCAATGCGGCTGAGGCGTCGGGAACGGCCGTCTCTTTCGTCAACACCGCCATCATATTCTCCGGCGCGCTTCTTCAACCGGTGATCGGTTGGCTACTCGACCTGAATTGGGATGGCCGGATGGAGGCGGGGGCAAGGGTCTATTCGGTCGATGCCTTCAACACGGCATTCCTGACCCTCGTCGCCGCAAACCTGTTGGCCATCGTCCTTTGCCTTTTCGTACGCGACGCCAAACATCTTCCGACGCAGAGTTGAGGCTTATTCGGCGGCGTGAATTTCCGGCGCCATCGCGGCTTCCAAGGTCAGGATTGCCAGTTTCTTCGCGGATCCCCAGCGGTATCCGGTGATGGCGCCGGTATCGCGAATGACGCGGTGGCACGGGATCAGGATGCCGATGCGGTTGGACGCGCAGGCGCCCCCAAAAGCCCGCGCGGCTTGGCGCCCGCAACCCATTCGGTCCGCCATTTCGCCGTAGGTGGTGACGCAACCGGGCGGAATCCGCATCAACGCTTCCCAGACGCGGACTTGATAGGGCGTGCCGCGCATGAGGACCGAAAATGGGGTCGAACCAGCCTGCTTTCCCGCGAACGCTCCGAATGTCGCCGCAACGACGTCGGCTCCGGCGCCGGCGTCTTCCAGCCAACTGGCGTTTTCCCAGCCGCTCTTCTGATCGGCAATCGCTGCTTCACGGTCGCCGTCGATGACGAACGACAGGCCGGTCAAACCGCGGTCCGACATGACGGCCAGGCATTCGCCAAAGGGGGAAGGGTGGAAGCCATAAACAAACACCAATCCCTGACCCCGGGTCTTGTACTCGCCCGGACTGACCGCGTTGAGGCCGATAAACAGGTCGTGGAGCCGACCCGGGCCCGAAAGGCCGACATCAAACGACGCATCGAGGATACTGGCCGACGACCGGAGTCTTTGTTTCGCATCGTGCAGTGTCATGTGCTGAAGGAACTTTTTCGGGCTGATGCCCGCCCAGTGCGTGAACAGGCGCTGGAAATGGAACTCACTGAGGCCGACGTGGCTGGCGACATCCCTCAACTCCGGCTGGTCGGTGCGGTGATCCGCCAGAAACCGGATGGCGTCCTCAATGCGATCGTAATCGTCGGTTTTCGGTGCGGCGTGGCCCATATCGGTCTCCTTGTTCGCGGGTCAAAAATAGCGCTCCTGGGGGGCGTTCTGCCACCCGATCCTTGCGGTGATCGGGAACGCGTCCGCCGTTTCACACTCAGAACCATTGAAATTAGGCCAAATCATTGCTTTTCTTATGGAAACCGGTCGACGGGACGGAACAATGGATGAGCCGTTTATCCAATGGTCGGAGGGATTTTCCTGCGGCATCCGGGCGATCGACAATGACCATCGGATGTTGTTCGAGGTTTTGAACAACCTCCACGACGCGGTCAGGTCCGATGATCCGGAACACGATGTCGGCGGAGTGATCGAGCTCCTGAAACGTTACGTCGTCGAGCATTTCGCCCGCGAGGAACGCTTCATGGCGGACAGCAACTACCCGGACTATGCGGCGCACGCCCGAGAGCACCGCCGGATCGCCGAGATCGTCCAAGCCATCGGCTTCGCCCACGAGACGGCTCCCGACGCCCTCGATTTCGACAAGATCCTGGATTTCCTCTCCGAATGGCTGATGGGGCACATTCTGGGGACGGACCGCAAATACATCCCCTATGTTAAGGGGGAGGCCGGCGACCAGGATAACGGTACCGGATCGGTCAATCCGAAGTCCCTTCGTAAAGCGCGGACCGTGCAATACACCCTTCCGGCCCACAAGGCCGACATGCTGGAGATCTGTGCCCGTGCCCTCGAGTCCGGGGACGAGCGGGCCCGAGAACTGGAGCAGGTATTGCGTGAATTGGCGGCCCATTACCCGACCGATCGCATCGCCGCCGTGGCCAAGGATTTCCTCAAGGAAGGTGCCGAGCTGCCGGCCCTCGATTGAGCCTCCTGGTCGCCCACCCCAGGGCGACGCCGACGTACGGAGGTTGTCGCGGATTCGTGAATTCCGCCGTGGCCATCCGTTCATTACCTTAAAACTTGGTTTTGCCTTTGTGCCGAACGTTTTAGGGGAGGATGCCGTGTATCGACTATTGCTGCTGCCGGTTCTGATTGTCGCCGTTGCCGTCGGGTCGGTCTTTTCGGCTCCAAGTATCGCTCAGAGTGCCGATCGGGAAATCACCAAGATTGCCGGTGATCTCTACCGGTTCCGCAACAAGTTCCACTACTCGGTCTTCCTGGTGACGCCGGAGGGCGTGATCGCCACCGACCCGATCAACGCAGATGCGGCGAAATGGCTGGAAGCGGAGATCGACAAGCGTTTCGGGCAACCGATCAAGTACGTCATCTACAGCCACGACCACGCCTACCACATCGCCGGCGGCGAGGTCTGGGCCGACACCGCCACCGTGGTCGCGCACGAGAATGCCAAATGGACGATCATCGGCGAGAAGCGCCCGACCGCCGTCCCCGACATCACCTTCACCGATTCCATGACCATCGAGCTCGGCGGCAAGACGGTCGAGCTCGCCTATGTGGGCCCGTCTCATTCCGACAATATGATCGTGATGTTGTTTCCGGAGGAACGCGCGCTGTTTACCGTCGACTTCATCACGGTCAAGCGGCTGCCCTACAAGACCCTGAGCGACGCCTATTTCCCCAACTGGATGGATGCCATCGCCCAGGTCGAGGCCATGGATTTCGACATCCTGGTACCCGGTCACGGCCCCATGGGAACCAAGGCCGACGCCGCCGACCACCGCCGCTATTTGGAGGATCTCTACGACGGTGTGCTGGAAGCCGCCCGGGCGGGCAGGACGGTCGATCAGATGAAGGCCGAAATCGGTCTCGCCGCCTACCAGGACTGGGGCCAGTACAAGGTTTGGCGGATCCTCAACATCGAGGGCATACACAGGAACATCAGCCTGCACCGGCGCGGCAATTGAACCGCCCGGCCGGCCGTCAAGACCCGTCGCCGAGCGCCGCTACGTAGGCTTCCGTCAGGCGCCCGCGGCGGTCCTCGATCATGCGCTCGCGCATGTCGTGGCCATTTCCCGGTCGTGCCGTCATCTGGTCCGGCGGCGTCGGGTCCGTGACTTGGGGCCACTTGCCGGGCTGCGGCAGGGCGCCTTCGGCGGCGACTGGGATCGGATCGTCATCCTCGATCACCGGCGGCTCCGCGATGTCGACGATCTTCCAGGAGGCCTCCAGCGGGATGTTGTTGGGATCGAAGAAGTAGATCGACCAAATGATGCCGTGATCGACGGCGCCGGTGACCTCGAAGCCGGCCGCTTCCAGCTTGTCCTTGAGGCCGAACAAAGCATCCCGGCTCTCGACCGTGAACGACACGTGGTCGAAGCCGAGCGGTTTCGAGGTGCGTTCACCGTGGAACTTGCGCTCCATGGTGCTGGCGCCGTCGTACTCGAAGAAGGCCACTTGGTTGTCGCCGAACTGGAAGAAATAATGGCGGTAACCGCCGTGCCCGATACCGGCATGCAGTTCCATGCCGAGAAGGTCGCGGTAGAACCGCACCGTTTTTTCCATGTCGTCGGTGATGAATGCCAAGTGGTCGATCGCCGTGAATACCATATCCGCCTCCCGCTCCGGATAGAGGTTTGTCCCGTTCCGGGTAACATAAGCACTTCCGTCCCCCTTGTGTAGGCGGCTGGTCTCCCTGCCTCATATGGGCTAAGCATGGACAAAGGGCCCGGCCCGTCAGGAAACCCGCAAAGAGGAGGAGAGAACGATGCCATCAACGGTCACCAACGACCCCCTGATCGACGGCATGCACGGCGAATTGACGGCCATCCGTCGCGACATCCATGCCCATCCCGAACCGGGTTTCGAGGGGACCCGCACGGCCGACCTCGTTGCCGAAAAGCTCCAGTCCTGGGGCCTCGACGTGCACCGCGGCCTCGGCCGTACCGGCGTCGTCGGCACCCTGAAGAACGGTTCGTCAGAGCGCGCCATCGGTCTCCGCGCCGACATGGACTGCCTGGTCATGGACGAGCTCAACACCTTCGATCACAAATCGACGGTCGACGGTTGCATGCACGCCTGCGGCCACGACGGCCATACGACCATGCTCCTTGGCGCGGCCCGGTATCTGGCCGAAACCAAAGCTTTCGATGGCACTGTCAACTTCATCTTCCAGCCAGCGGAAGAGGGCCTTGGCGGCGGCCGCGAGATGGTCAAGGACGGTCTTTTCGATCTCTTTCCCGTCGACGGCGTCTATGGCATGCACAACATGCCGGGCTACCCGGTCGGCCAGTTCGCCATCATCCCCGGCGCCATGATGGCCGCCTCCGACAGCTTCTTCGTCACCATCAACGGCGTCGGCGGGCACGGCGCTTGGCCGCACCAAGCCGTCGACCCGGTGCTCGTCGCCGGCCACATGATCGTGGCGCTGCAGAGCGTCGTCAGCCGCACCATCGACCCCATGGATTCGGTGGTCGTCGGCGTCTCCCAGGTCCATGCCGGTTCGGCCGAGAACGTGATCCCGGACGAGGCCCGACTATCCGGCACCGTGCGCACCTTTAGTGTCGCCATGCAGGACCACGTCGAGGCGCGCATGCAGCAGATCGTCGACGGCGTCGCCGCCACCCATGGGGCATCGGCGGAATTCGTCTTCGAACGGCGCTACCCGCCGACCGTCAACCACGAAGCGGAAACGGAGATCGCGCGCGCCGTCGCCGCCGATCTCGTCGGTGCCGACAACGTGGTCACGGAAGGTCTGCCGCAGTTGGGCGGCGAGGACTTCTCTTTCATGCTCATGGAGCGCCCGGGCGCCTACATCTTCATCGGCAACGGCACGGGGCCGGGCGTCGGAGAAGGGGGCTGCATGGTCCACAACCCCCATTACGACTTCAACGACGAAATCATCCCGTTGGGAGTCAAATACTGGACGCGCCTGGTCGGTCATCTGCTGGCCCCGGTATCGTGAGGATCGCCCGCGGGGTCAGGACCCACCCTTGCCCTGCCCGTAGGTAAACAGCGCGATGGCGGCGATGGCCAGCACCGTCGCTGCGATCTGGTAGGCGTTGAAGCTCTCCCGGTAGATGAAGACGCCGACGCCGATCGACGTCGTCAGGATCGAGATGATGGCGTAGAGCACGTATTGGGTGGCACCGTAATTCGAATAGAGCAGGTAGAAGCCGATGAAGGTGACGAAGAAGCCGACGCCGCTGATCAGGATGAAGCGTGCGTTGGCAGCGACGAAGCCGAGGTCGCCCGGCGCACGGGCGACGGCGACGGCGATGCCGAACAGCACCGTACACACGGTCACCGCCGCGAACATGAACAGATAGGCATTGGGCGACGAGGCCGCTGCAAGATACCGTCTATTGTTGCCGACCGTTCACGGGTGGCCGTGACGCGTATCTTGCCGATAACTGTCAGGCTCGGCTATTCGCGTGTTTTCGTGACGGAAAGAACCCACTACCCTAAATAAACTTGTCTTCTATAATTCAACGAAGAATATAATTACCGATCCGGTCTTTAGCCGACAGGTTCGGGACGGAGAGAGGGGGGGAGCCATGGGGGAGAGCTTTCGCCAGGTCGTCACTGGCGAGCTGGGGGATATCAAGACCCGGCGCAAAAATTCGCAGATCCCGGCCGAGGGACTTCCGGACCTGGAGAAATTCCTGCCGGAGGAACCGCACCGCGGCGCCATCTGGGCGGACGTCATTGAAAAACTGACCGAGAACAATGCCGACGAGGCATGGAAGGACGCCGACCGTGCAACGCAGGGTGTCGACGACGAGGGCCGCCGATACGGCGGGCATGGCGGTTTGGTCGGCTTGGCGTTTTCCGGCGGCGGCATCCGCTCCGCGACGTTCAACCTGGGAGTCCTTCAGGCGCTGCATCGCTGCGGGTTGTGGCCCTGCATCGACTATCTTTCGACGGTGTCGGGTGGCGGTTATCTGGGCAGTTGCCTGAGTTCCGTTTACGCCGCCGCTTCGCAGAAGAAAGCGACGACATTGGAAAAGCTGCGAGCCGTTCTCAACGAGTTTGGCTCGGCGCTTATATCCAAATTGGATCGGTCAAAAACCGGCGAAACCGATGGTGACGGAATGCCGGATGATCCGCCGAAGCCGTCGCCAGCGGTGGATTTCCCGTTCCGCCACGAACGCGGTAAGGTCGAGCCGCCGGTGTTCCGGCACCTGCGCAACAATGCCAACTACATCGCCCCGAAGGGTATTCTCGACCTGCTCCGCACGCCGGCGGTATTGTTCCGCGGGACCGCCATCAACTTCGTCGTGGTGCTGCCCTATATCCTGTTCGGGGCGATGTTCACAGTGCTCGCCCACCCGACGCCGGAGGCGCTGGAACAAAGCGTTCTCATCCGACTTCTTCCAATAAGCGGGTTGCCGGTGACGTCGTTTCCCCTGACCTTGTTTTCCGTTTGCTTATTGCTGCTGATGTTCGCGCTTTATCCCCTGGGCCGGTTGATTTCCCTGAAAAACGGCAATTTCGGCCATACCGACGGCGAGGTCCGCAACTACGTGGAGACGATCATGAGCTGGCTGATCGTCGCTATTTTCGCCAGCGCCCTGATCGAGGCCCAACCGCTGGCGGTTGCCAAATTCGATGGGTTGATTCGCGAATTGCGGGAAGGGTTCATGGGCCTGGACTGGACCACCCTCAGCGGCCTTCTCGGCGGCGTCAGCGCCGTCCTCACCGCCCTGTCGGCGGGGCCCTTGGCCCGCAACAAGTCGGGTCTGGTCGGTCAGATCGGGATCTACCTCCTGGGGTTTCTGGGGGTTGTTCTGCTATGGCTGCTCTACCTCGTCCTCTGCCGCTGGGCGATTTTCCCTGAGTTGCCTGATTGGGCCGCGTTCCTGCAGTTGTCCGGGAAATGGCTGACGGACCAGGTTGGGTCTTTAACGGCCAATGGGCCAACCCAGGTCGCCGACGCGGCGCAATTGGCGATCGGTTACGGGCTGACCGGCATCGCGGTATTTGCGTATTCGATATTCTCCGTCGACATCAATTCGATCTCGCTTCACACGTTCTACCGCGACCGGCTGTCGAGAGCTTACGTGGTTCGCTGCTACGACGGAGAGGTTGAGCCCAACGACCTGCAAACGCTGGGGGATCTGAACACAAGTGACGCGCCCTATCACCTGATCAACGCGGCGATCAACGTGACGACCCAGAAAGAGGCCTTCAAGCGCGGCCGCCAGGCGGACACGTTTCTCTTCAGCAAGAACTTCATCGGCGGCCCGACGACCGGTTACTGCAAGACGAGGAAGATGCAAGACGTATTGTCGCACCTTAACCTGGCCACGGCCATGGCCATATCCGGCGCCGCCTTCGCCGCCACCGCCGGCAAGGCGACGATCCGGCCGCTGGCCTTCGTCCTGGCCATGTTGAACGTGCGGCTCAACTACTGGCTGCCCAACCCGGGACGGGTTGCCGAGTCGGGCTGGCTGGGTTCCCGTCTGTTCGGCCGGGTCGGACCCTTTTACCTCATTCGTGAGCTGTTCAATCTTCTCAGCGCCAAAAGCTCCCACGTCGATATCTCGGACGGCGGCCATTTCGAGAATCTGGGCGTCTATGAACTGCTGCGCCGTGAGTGCCGCCTGATCATCGTCGGCGACGGCGAATGCGATCCCGGGCTCCGGTTCGAAGCGGTATCCGAACTGTGCCGCCTGGCGCAGATCGACATGGGGATCCATATCGAAATCGACGGCCTGGACGCCATCCGCGCCGGCGAACAACACCACGCCATCGGCACCGTCACCGTCACCTACAGCAAGGGACGGACCGGCGTCATCATCTATCTGAAGTCGTCGATGCTCAAGGACGACGGCCTGGAAGCGGCGCTGAAATCCCCCGACGCCTACCTATCCTCGCCGCTACGTGACGACGACCGGCAGTATGACTCGAACCCCTATATCGCCCATTACAAGTCCCGTCATCCCGACTTCCCCCATCAGACGACGGCGGATCAGTTCTTCGACGAACGGCAGTTCGAATGCTACCGCGCCCTCGGATTCATGGTGGCGATGCGGACGATCGGAGATTGGCCGACACCGAAGCGGCGAAATGCATCGGAATCCAACCAAACGTCCGAGGTGTTCTCGGAGAATCCATCGCCGGAGGACCTACTGGACACAGGGGCAGCAATCTCAAACTAAGGAGCAAACCATGGGAAAGACCTTTTTCAACAGCTTTATCGTCGCCGTCGCGGCGCTGGTGCTCGGCGCATGCAGCGGCGTCTCCATCCCCGACGTACCTGGCGATACGGGGACGGTTAAAGATTGTGTCGGTTCGGCCAAAAAAGCGCATAAAACGAGGCACGGCACGGAAGAACTACCCCCCGACACCGGCGACGACAAGTTCACGGATAAAACCATTGCGTACCTTGACGATTTCCTCGATTGCGCCGTCGGGCCGGCCAAAACGAACGAGGCGAAGCTACTTCGCGGCCACGCCATCGTCGCCGTTATTTCCCGTTATGCCGCCTACAACGCCGGTGCCCCCGTGGACGGCCTGCCGAAAAACAATTTCGAACCTTATGACGATCTCGAGGATGACGTCGCTTCGACTTTGGCCTCCATCGAGGATGCCGAGTACCGCTTACGCGTCGTCAGCAAGGTGGCGAAAGGCGATCTGAAGTTGCGCAAAGACCGGCCCCCTTACCTCCACGTGAAACCTGCGGAATTTGACCTCATCAACGCCGAATATGACGAGGTCCAGCGAATCAAGCGCGTCCTGGCGGTCCTCCGGGTCTTCAAGAACGCCGCGAAACCAACCTACGAACGCGGAAAGCGAACGTTCTTCCGCTTCGCCGCTGCGATCGGCGGGTCGGTCTCATCGGCGCGGGTGGCGCTTCGGGATGCGGCAAAAGGCTTGCAGAAATACGTCGTGCTCCACAAGTGCGGCAACGCCTATCGGGCCCAAGTCAGGAAAGACCTTGAGGAGATTGCCGCTGACAGCGGCCGAGCGGTCGCTCTCAAGGACTGGGAGAAGTGGGACTTGGCGCTGGTCGACGCCTGTGACAACATGGCGAAGTTCATCGACCGCAGCCACCACTGCATACCGCAGCCACCAATGGACTCCGAAGGCCCGGGGGCGGACACGCAGTAGGCGTGATCCGGTTGCGCCCATCGCGATGACCGTCATTTCCGCCAATGTCGGCGCTGCGCCGTTGGCCATCACCAACGGTGCAGCGCCGCTACATCACCAAAGGTCGGTTCGAAAATCCCGACACCGAGGAATTGCCCTCGGACATAGCATTTTTTGTCGAGCCGAAGCCGCCGTAAGCCATCGGCCCACGGAGGCTCCCTTATCCAAAGCCTTTCGCGATTGGCGCGGCCGCCTTCCGCCCATTGCTGTCATTTCGCCTCATAGGGATGTACGACGGTTTGGCGATCTTTTTAAGGGAGTCCTGCCATCGGGGCGGTGCAGCTCCAATTGACCGCAAGCTGTCGAACGACCTTACCGCGACCAATGTGGCGTTTTCGAACCGGAGACGGAAATCTCATTTCCTGGCAAGAATGGTCCGCGATCTAACTTATCGGTTCAGTCTGGCTTCGCAGTTCTTTTCGCCGCCACCTCGGCAAGGTCGTTCCAAACCCGCTGCCGCTTGATGGTGCCCGCCTCAACCAGAAACCAGTCAACGAAACGGATGTCGTCGAAGGTAGTGCCGTCAGGCCACTCTCTGCGAAGGCTGCCGAAACAGGTGACCGCGGTTCCGTCATCGGCCGGTGCCTCGTCGAAACGCTCGTAGGTCTTCTTGACCCAGCGATACCGGGGTGTGGCCCAATCGATGAGTTCTTCCAGGGTCGAGAAAGTCACGTCGCCGGGAAAGGTCATCGTGAAACCGCCATCGAGGTACGACTTGGCCGCGGCCAGATCCCGGGCTTCCATGGCGTCCAAATAGTCCTGAACGATATTGGCGGCACTTGGCGGTGGTGGGGCCGGGTTTTTCAATTCGCCGCCGCGCATATAACCGCTGGCCGAAACTTCATTAATCATGACGGTGGTGCCATCGGGTGGCGCGCCGATCACCGACCGCACGGCGCGCCCCAGGGCCTTCATCAACCGTTCCTTGGTTTCGTCGTCATAACCTTCGATCAAGGTGATTGTCGTAACTGGCATGGGCATCTCCTCCGGTGACGTTCCCTTCGTATCCGGTGTCATGGTCTTTTTTGTTTTGAACGTTTAAATCATATTGATATAACATTATATCAATTAAAGAAGAAGCCGGTCCCACCCGTTAAAGGAACCGAACGGAGAGGACTGGGAATGGTGCGTGACGAAATGGCGTTAGCGGGCTCCGCCGCTCAACCCCGTGTATCCGGGGCTCTACGCACGCCTTTGTACCACCAGATCTATTTGATTTTGCGCCAGAAGATCGTCGACGGCATCTATCCGTTCGACGGCCGCTTGCCCGGCGAACAGGATTTGGTTGAAATCTATGGCGTCTCCCGGATTACCGCGAAACGGGCGCTCGATGAACTGGCCGCCGAAGGTCTGGTGGTCCGCGAACGTGGTCGCGGCACGCGGGTCCGCTACCGCGCGCCCACGGCACCTTTGCGCTCTTCGGTCGAGGGGCTATTGGAGAACCTGCTGGCCATGGGGCTGGAAACGGAGGTCAAGCTCATCGAGTTCGATTACGTGGCCGCCTCCGAACCGGTCGCCGTGGCCTTGGAATGCGGGCCGGGGGATTTGGTGCAGCGCGCCCTCCGGGTCCGGATGATCGATGGACAGCCGTTTTCCCACCTGACCACCTACGTGCCCGAAGACATCGGCCGTCAGTTCGATGCCGCCGACCTTTCGGAGACGGCACTGCTCGCGTTGCTGGAAAGGAGCGGCGTCGAGGTCAGTTCGGCGACGCAGACCATCACCGCCACCCTCGCCGATGCCTCGGCGGCGACGCATCTGGAGGTCGATATCGGTGCGGCCTTGCTCATGGTCAGCCGTATTGTCCGCGACCCGTCCGGCCGCCCCATTGAATACATCACTGCCCTCTACAGGCCCGACCGATATCAATACAGGATGGTTCTCTCCCGGGTTCATGGGAAGGACCGGAACGTCTGGGAGACCTCCGGTGACGGCACCGGAGACCGTCAATCCGAAGGGGGTGCGCCGAGCCCGAGCAATTCATGATCAAACGTAAATCTACCAGGGAGGAAACCATGACTGACAAGACCAAATTCACGACGATTAGCCGCCGCCGTTTTCTCGCATCGACTGCTGCCGGCACGGCGCTGGCGTCCGCCGGCATGCTCGCCATGCCGCATGTCGCCCGTGCCGCATCGCCGGTGAAGGTCGGTGTCGTTCATCCGGTGACCGGGTGGGCCCAATAATCCGGCAGCCAATGCCGTTTCGGCGCGATGATGGCTCTCGAAGAGATCAACGCCGCCGGCGGCATCAGGTCGCTGGGCGGTGCCAAGCTGGAAGCTGCCTTGGGCGACGCCCAGTCGAAGCCTGAAGTCGGTGCGGCGGAAGTCGAGAAACTGAATGAGGCCGGTGTGTCGGCGATCGTCGGCGCCTATGCGTCCAACATCTGCCTGGCGACGACGCAGGCGGCTGCCAAACACGGTATTCCGCACGTCGTCGACGTCGGCGTCAACGACAAGATCGTCAAGCGCGGGCTCAGCAACACCTTCCGTTTCGGGCCCGGGTTCGGGATCATCACCCAGCATGGTGTCGACAGCTTCCTCGCCATCAACAAGGCCGCCGGCAATCCGACCAAGCGGGTCGCCATCGTCCACGAGAACACCACCGGTTTCGGCGCCGGCATCGCCGGGATCATGACCAAGGGACTGGCGCCGGCAGGTATCGAGGTGGTCGAGGTCTTGCCGCATCCGACGCCGAACAAGGATTTCCGCAACATCGTCCTCAAGCTCAAGGAAGTGGACGCCGACGTCGTCATTCCGTCGCATTACTACAATGAAGGCGTCCTGTTCCTGCGCACCCTGCAACGTCAAAAGGTGCAGCCGAAGGCGATCTATTCGGTGCTCGGAGGCGCCTCGTCGCAGTACCGCTTCGTCAGCGAGTTCCCCGACGCGGCCCAGTACGTGATGGACTGCAATCATTGGTTCGACCCCTAGAGCCCGGCGGCAGCGGCGGCCCGCAAGAAAACGGAAGCCGCCGGCATTCACTTTAACTACGAGGTGTTCCTGGCCTACACGGCGATGATGTTCACCGCCGATGCGATCGAGCGGGCCGCTTCCACCGACCGCGCCAAGATCACTGAAGCCATGGCGTCGAGCACATGGTCCGGACACTTCATGCCTTACGGCCCGACCAAGATGGACAACGGCCAGAACGCCGGCGCCCGCCCGTTGGCGACCCAGGTGCTGGGCAATGAGATCGAAGTTATCTCGCCGGCCGACTACGCCACCAAGGCGGCGGTGTTTCCCCGACCGGCCTGATCGGGGCTGATTGGTTAACAGCCGGCGGGGCCCCTTGCGTCCCCGCCGGTGACCGCTCCTTTCGTTCTCATCCGACGGCACCACATGGACCTCTTCGGCATCGATATTCCAACCTATGGTTGGCAGACGGTATTAGGGTCGGCCATCAGCGGAGTCCTTCTCGGCTCTATCTACGCTCTTGTCGCGCTTGGCCTGACGCTGATCTACGGCGTCCTGCACATCATCAATTTCGCGCACGGCAGCCTGTTGATGCTGGCCATGTTCGCGGTCTTCTTCCTGTGGAACGGGTTTGGCATCGACCCCTACCTGGCCATGTTGATCGTTGTGCCCGGCGGTTTTCTGTTCGGTTACGGCCTGCAACGGAGCGTCATCGGTCGGACCAGCCATGGCCGGGACGAGATCATTCTCCTGGTGACGCTCGGCATCTCGATCATCATCGAGAACACCGCGCTGTTCTTTTTTTCGGCCAGTGAGCGGTCCGTCCGCGTTCCCTATGACCTGGACGGCATCGACCTCGGCGTCACCTTCGCCGTCTATCCGGAACTGGCCGCTCTCGGCGGGTCGTTATTGATCACGCTGGCCTTGTGGCTGTTCATGACCCGCACCGACACCGGCAAGGCGATTCGGGCTGTCGCTAAGGAGCGCCAGGGTGCCCGTCTGGTCGGCATCAATGTCGATCATATCTTTGCCGTCAGTTTCGGGATCGGCACGGCCTGCGTCGCCGCCGCCGCCAGTCTGCTGGTACCGACCTATGCGGTGCATCCGCAGATCGGTTACCTGTTCGTGTTGATCGCCTTCACGGTGGTTGTGCTCGGCGGCATGGGCAGTTTCGTCGGCGCCCTGGTCGGCGGCTTCCTGATCGGCGTCACCGAGCAGCTCGGGCGCCTCTATCTCGGCGAGAGCCTCGGCCTGATCACGATATCGGTGATTTTCATTCTCGTCCTGCTGTTCCGGCCGACCGGCCTGTTCGGCCAGAAGATGGGCTGAGGGGATGCGATGAGCGATCAGGAGCGTCTCATCGGGTGGTCCGGTTTGCTGACGTTGCTGTCCATCGCACCGTTGTTCATAACGTCGGGCCGCTGGATCGATTTCCTCGAACTGACGCTGTTCGTCGCCGTCATGGGACAGGGCTGGAACATCCTGGGCGGTTTCGGCGGCCAGTACTCCTTCGGCCACGCCTTGTTTTTCGGCACCGGCGCCTACATCCAGGCCCTGTTGCAGTTCCGCCTCGGCTGGAGCCCCTGGGCGGCGGCGCCCATGGCCCTGGCCGGTTCCGCGCTGGTCGGGTCCTTCGTCGGGTATCTCAGTTTCCGCTACGGTCTCCGTGGTTCCTATTTCGCACTGATTACGTTGGCCTTCGCCGAAGCCTTTCACGTCCTGACGCGTTCGCTCGATTCGATCACCGAGGGGGGCCGCGGCGTGCAGCTGGCATTGAACCAGGACCCGGCCGAGGCCATCGCGACGTTCCAGTTCAATTTCGCCGGGCCGTTCCTCAAGGCCTACGGCTTTTATTACACGATACTGGTGATCCTGGTCGTTGCCTACGCAGCGACCGCTTGGATGGAACGCTCGCGCTTCGGCGCCCAGCTGGTGGCGATCCGCGAAAACGAGGATGCCGCGGAAGCCCTCGGCATCAACGCGTTCCGCGTCAAGCTGGGTGCCATATGCCTGTCCGCGGCGATTACCGCGTCGGCCGGCGTCTACTACGTTCAGAAATTCCTGTTCGTCGAACCGGGCATCGCCTACGGACCGACCAAGTCCGTCGAAGCCTTGTTCGCACCGATCATCGGCGGTCTCGGCACCGTGCTCGGTCCGTTGCTCGGATCGGCTTTCATTCATGTCGTTGGCGAGGCGGCCAAGGAGCTGATCGGCCACGTCATCGGCGACCGCCCGGGTGTCGATCTGATCCTTTTCGGCGTCATTTTGATCCTGGTCCTCGCCTATCTTCCGCGCGGGCTCGTCGGACTACTGGAAACCGCCTGGCGGTCCCTCACCCGGTGGGGAGGGCACCGATGAGTGTGCTGGACGTGCGAGGCCTGTCCATCAGCTTCGGCGGTCTGCAGGCGGTGGCCCAAGCCAGTCTCCGGGTCGAGTCCGGCGAGATCGTATCGCTGATCGGTCCAAACGGCGCCGGCAAGACGACCTTGTTTGCCATGGTCTCGGGCTTTCTGTCGCCCGACGAGGGGCAGGTTCACTTCGATGGCGAGGAGATTACCGGCTGTCAACCCCATGACGTCTGCCGCCGCGGCCTCGTCCGCACTTTCCAGGTCGTGCAACCCTTTGCCAACCTGAGTGTTGCCGAGAATATCGCCGTCGGTGCCCACACCCGCCATCGCAGGCGTTCTGTGGCTCTCGAAAAGGCGCGCGAAGTCGCCTCCCGGGTCGGCATGGCGGAAATGTCGGATCGCCCCGCCGGGGCGTTGACGGTGGCCGGGAGGAAGCGTTTGGAGCTGGCTCGCGCCCTGGCGACCGAACCGCGGCTTTTGTTGTTGGACGAGGTGATGGCTGGCCTCAACGCCACCGAAATCGATGAGGTCGTTGACGTGGTGCGGGGCATCCGCGCCGACGGCGTGACCATTCTGCTGATCGAGCACGTGATGCGCGCCGTCATGAGTCTGTCGGATCGGGCCTACGTTCTGAACCAGGGGCGCATGATCGCCGAGGGGACTCCGGCCGAGATCGCCGAAGACAGTCAGGTGATCGAGGCCTATTTGGGCCATGGCGCGGCCGAACGGCTACGGGCCGGCGGGGGTGCCGATGCTTGAGATCAGAAACCTCCGCGCCGGATACGCCGCCATCGAGGTCTTGCACGGCATCGATCTCGAGATCGCTGCCGGCGAGATCGTCGCCCTGTTGGGTTCCAACGGTGCCGGCAAATCGACCCTGAACAACACCGTTTCCGGCATCGTTCGCGACCGCACCGGCGAGATCCGTTTCGAGTCGCAAGATATCACCGCCTTGAAACCGGAGGCGATCGTTGAACAGGGCCTAATCCAAGTTCCGGAAGGAAGGCGCATCTTTCCCAACATGACGGTCCGCGAAAACCTGGAACTGGGCGGTTACCGGCGGGGCCGCGAACGCCGGGCGGAAAACCTGGAGGTGGTCACCAATACGTTCCCCCGTCTCGGCGAGCGCTTCGGCCAGCTGGCCGGCACGCTTTCCGGCGGCGAACAGCAGATGCTGGCCATCGGCCGCGGCATGATGGCGGAGCCCCGGTTGCTGATCCTGGACGAGCCGTCACTCGGTTTGTCGCCGCTGCTGGTCGAGGAGATGTTCACCCTGATCCGGGGGCTGAACGAGAAGGGGCTCTCCATATTGTTGGTGGAACAAAACGTCTTTCAATCGCTGGAGATCGCCGACCGTGCCTACGTCCTGGAGAACGGTGTCATGGCCCTGTCCGGGCCGGCACGGCAACTGATGAATGATGATGGACTACGGAAGTCCTATCTCGGTATGTGAGAATGAATTCAAAGGAGAGCCCATGACCCCGCAGAAGCGGTTGCGCGAGAGCCTTGGGAACGGCGGTATCGTTTTGGCGCCGGGTGTTTATGATGCTCTCGGCGCCATGCTGGCGGCCCGTGCCGGGTTTGAGGCGATCTATCTTTCGGGCGCGTCGATCGCCTACACCATGCTGGCCAGGCCCGACATCGGTTATCTTGGCGCCGACGAAGTGGCCAAGATCGTCGGGCACATCCGTGAGCGCACCGATCTCCCATTGATCGCCGACGCAGACACCGGGTTCGGCAATGCCCTCAACGTTCAGCGCACGGTGCAGGTCTATGAACGCGCCGGCGCTTCGGCGATCCAGATCGAAGACCAAGCGATGCCGAAACGGTGCGGGCATCTGGCCGGAAAGCAACTGGTTTCAAAAGGTGAAATGGTCGGTAAAGTCAAAGCCGCGATCGACTCCAGACGGGACCCCGACACGCTGATCATTGCCCGCACCGATGCCGTCGCCGTCGAAGGGATCAAACCCGCCCTCGAACGCGCCAGGGACTATGCCGAGGCCGGCGCCGACATCCTCTTCGTCGAGGCGCCGCGCGACGACGACAAATTGCGTGGCGTGGTCAAGGAACTGCGCCATGTTGCACCGTTGATGGCGAACATGGTCGAAGGCGGCAGGACGCCGATGAGGCCGGCAGACGCCCTGGCCGACATCGGCTATTCGCTGGTTATCTTTCCGGGCGGGTTGGTTCGCGCCCTCGCCCGTGCCGGCGAAGCGTATTTCGCATCTCTCAGGGAACACGGGTCGACCGCCCCGTACGTGGAAAACATGTTCGATTTCGATCAGCTCAACGGCCTGCTGGGTACACCGGCCATCCTGGCCGCTGGCAAGACCTATGACGAGGATGCGCAGGAATGACCGCAATCGACCCCGTGACGCTCGCGGTCCTTCAGGGCCGGCTGGAACAGATCGCCGACGAGATGGATGCGACGCTCTTCCGAAGCGCCTTCAACCCGATCATTGCTGAAGCCCATGATGCCAGCCATGGGCTCTATGACGCGGAAACAGGCGAAACCCTGGTCCAGGGAAAATCCGGCTTGCCGGTCTTCGTCGGCGCCATGTCCTTCGCCGTCAGGACCGTCATCGACAAGTTGGCGGCCGAGGGCGCCGAGCCGAACGAGGGGGACGTCTACATATTCAACGACCCCTACGAAGGCGGCACCCATCTTTCCGATTTCAAGCTGGTGCGACCGTTCTTCCGGGCCGGCAAGCTTTTCTGCTATCTCGCGTCTGTTGGCCACTGGCACGACGTCGGCGGCAACGTACCCGGCAACTACAATCCCGTGGCCACGGAAAGTTTCCAGGAAGGTATGCTGATTCCGCCGGTCAAATTGTTCGACCGCGGCGAGTTGCGCGAGGACATCGTCGCCATCATGCAGGCCAACTCGCGGCTGCCGGGCAGCCTGTACGGCGATCTCCAGGGCCAGATCAACGCCCTCGATCTCGGTCATCAGCGGCTCACCGACCTGTTGGACGAATACGGCGACGACACTGTGGCCGAGGCGCTCCGGCAGTTACGCGACCGGGCGGCGATGCTGATGGAAAGTTATATCTCGGAATTGCCCGACGGCACCTACGCGGCCGAGGATTATCTCGACAACGACGGCATCGTCGACGAGACCCTGACCATCCGCCTCGCCATCACCATCAAGGGCGGACGCATGACGCTCGATTTCTCGGGCACTTCGGATGCCTGCGCCGGTCCGGTCAACATATCCCGATCGACGGCGATCGCGTCCTGCTACGTGGCACTCAAACACGTCTTCAAGGACGTCCCGGCAAACGCCGGCGTGCTGCGTCCCATCGATTTCGTGATCGCGGAAGAAAGCCTGCTTTCCGTCGGCGCACCGAAACCGGTGGGGGGCTACACGGAAACCATCCTGCGTGTCATCGATATCGTCTTCCAGGCCCTGGCCGATGCGGCGCCGGACATGGTCAACGGGTGTGCCTACGGCACCATCAATGCCCTGTCCCTGGCCGGTCATCGAGCCGACGGGCGGCGCTGGGTGATGTTCTCTTTTTTTGGCGGCGGACACGGCGGCCACCCCGAAGGCGACGGCCTTAATCACGGCAACGCCCCGATCTCGACGGCAACCATTCCGCCTCTGGAAATCCTGGAAGCCGCCTATCCCGTCTATTTCACCCAGTGGGCACTGCGCACCGACAGTGGCGGCCCCGGCCGCCACCGCGGTGGCCTGGGTGCCGTCTACGAGATCGAGCTGTTGGAAGAACAGGCCGATGCCTTTCTTTTCGGCGAGCGCGGAATCCATGCCCCGCCCGGCGTTGTTGGCGGCGAGGCCGGCGCCGCCAATGTTTTCCATTATGAACAGGACGACGGCGATCATCAGCCAGCCATGGTCTCCAAATCCGTCGGCATTAAACTGAAGCGCGGCCAGCGGGTCCGCCTGCAGACTCCGGGCGGCGGCGGCTACGGTAGTGTTACCGAGCGTGACCCGGCGGCCGTCGCGAAAGACGTCCGCCTCGGCTACGTGAGTGCGCAAGCGGCGCGGGCGCGCTTTGCCTGTGTCGTCGACGATAACGGCAACCTGGATGAGGCCGAAACGGAGCGTCTTCGGCGGGAGGCTCGGTCGTGAGCAATCCGGGAGACAGGAAGACGGTCATCGGTGTCGACGTCGGCGGCACCTATACAGACGTCTTCATGTTGGATGAACGGACCCATACATGCGACGTCGCCAAAGTGCCGACCAGCCGCCCCGATCAGTCTCTCGGGATTCTGGACGGAATCGGGGCAACGAACCGATGACCTTTCGGTCGTTTCCACCATCGTGCACGGCACCACCGTCGGCACCAATGCGTTGCTGGAACGCAAGGGTGCGAAAACCGGGGTGATTACCACACGTGGGTTCCGTGACGTCCTGGAGATGCGCCGCCGCGACCGGCCCCGGACCTGGGGGCTATGGGGTACGTTCGAGCCGGTCGTACCGCGCGACCTCCGCCTCGAAGTGGACGAGCGCGTACTCGCCGATGGGACCGTCTTAACCCCCCGTCGATCTCGACCAAGTGCGAGAGGCGGCCGAGACTTTGTTGCGCCGCGGCGTCGAATCGGTCTCGATCTTTTTCGTCAACTCCTACGCCAATACAGAAAACGAACGCCGCGCTGCCGAGGCGGTTCGCGCCCTATGGCCGAACGACCACATCTCGGTTGCCGCCGACATCCTGCCTGAGATCCGCGAATTCGAACGTGCTTCTACGGCATCCTTGAACGCCTATCTGCAACCGACCGTCGGCGACTACCTGGAACGACTAGGGTCGGGGCTGCGTGATGGTGGCCTTCGGGGACAGGTTTTGATCGTGCAGTCCAACGGCGGCGTCATGAGCGTCGACACGGCCCGAGAACTGCCGGTGCGCACGGCGCTGTCCGGACCGGCCGCGGGCGTCATCGCCGGTGCGCATATCGGTGTATCGGCCGGGTTCCCCAACATCATCACCTGCGACATGGGCGGCACCAGTTTCGATGTTTCCCTCGTCGCCGATGGGACCAGCGCCCTTGCCGTCCAGACATCCATCGACTTCGGCATGGTGGTGCGCACCCCAATGATCGAAATTACCACCATCGGCGCTGGCGGCGGATCCATCGCCTCGGTCGACCGCGGCGGCATCCTGCAGGTGGGACCGGAAAGTGCCGGCTCCGATCCGGGGCCGGTCTGTTACGCCCAGGGCAACGACCGCCCGACGGTTACCGACGCCAACGTGGTGTTGGGGCGGATCAACGCCGAAAAACCGATCGGCGGCAAGCTCGCGCGCCTCGATGTTGAAGCGGCGCGGGTGGCGATCGGCGAGCATATCGCCCGGCCTCTGGACCTCGAGGTCATGGAGGCGGCGGAAGCGATCATCCGCGTCGCCAACGCCCGCATGGCCGGTGCCATCCGCCTGGTTTCGGTGGAGCGCGGCCATGATCCTAAAAAGTTCGCCGCCATGCCGTTCGGTGGTGGCGGGGCATTGCATGCCGGTGCCCTGATCAAGGAGGTCGGTCTGGCCCAGGCCCTGGTGCCGCGATACCCCGGTGTCACCAGTGCGCTCGGCTGCGTCATTGCCGACATGCGTTTCGACCGGGTGCATACGCTGAATACCATGCTCGACGATTTGGACGTCGACACCCTGGACGGCGAGATGGGCCGTATCGCCGAAGACGGCGAGTCCTTGTTACGTAAAACCGACGTTGCCTACGAAGGGATCGAACGCGTTTTCGAACTGGATATGCTGTACCTTGGCCAGACGCATACCATCAGCGTTACCCTGCCGGTCGACTGGAATGGAGCGACAACCGGTATCACCACCGAGGTCATTCTACGGGCATTCGAAGCAACCTACAGAGACACCTACGGCCGGTTGCTCAGAGGCATCCCGGTCCGGGTGATGAACCTGCGCGTCGCGGTGATCGGCAAGCGTCCAAAGTTCGATCTATCGGTCCTCGCCCCCAAGGGCGATTTAGGCCTCGTCGATTGCCGAACCGGAGAGCGCGACGTATGGGTCGACGGTGCATGGCATTCGACGGCCGTCTACGAGCGCTTGACCCTGCCGGTCGACGCCCGTGTACCCGGTCCGGCTATCCTCGAACAACCGGACACGACGATCTTCATCGAGCCCGATCTGCAAGGCACCGTCGATCGATTTGGTAACTTGATCATCAGCCCGAAGGAAGCGAACGCATGATCCCGTTCAACGCGGATACAACGGCTCTTCTGCTCGTCGATATGCAGAACGACTTCCTGCACCCGGTCGGCGCCTATGCCCGCGGCGGCGCCACATCGTCGGAGATCGCCGCCCTGCCGGATCGGCTCGTGCCGGTGGCCGAGGCCATGCGCGACGCCGGCGGCTGGATCATCTCAACCCATTTCACCCTGGTGCCGGGAAGGGCAGGCGAGCCCTTCATTTCGGAACACCTCAAGCAACTTCGGCCCTTTTTGCGCAAGGACGATTTCGCGCCCGGCAGTTTCGGCCAGGCTTTGATCGACGAGCTGGCGCCGGCGGATATCGCAGTCGAAAAGGTCGCCTACTCGGCCTTCTACATGAGCCGCTTGGAATGGGTTCTGAGCCGAGCCGGCATCCGGCACCTGGTGGTCGGCGGCATCGTAACCAATGGTGGCGTCGCCTCGACGGTACGCGATGCGCATGTGCGCGATTTTCATGTCACGGTTTTGGAGGACGGCTGCGCTGCTTTCGACCCCCAGGTCCATGCCGACAACATCGCCGCCCTCGCCAGCGTCGCGGACATCGCGTCCTGCCGAGACGCCATCGCAACGCTGCAGGGCGGATGACCGTCAAGCCCGCCAACGGCATCGAGTTCCCGGCCGAGGTGCCGGTTGTCATCATCGGCGGCGGCGCCTGTGGCATGACCGCCGCATTGGCGGCACGGGAAGCCGGCGTCGATGTCGTGATCGTGGAGCGCGACAGCGCACCGCAGGGCTCGACCGCCCTCTCCTCGGGTATGGTACCCGCCGCCGGCACCAAGCTGCAGCGAGCAAAGGGAGTCGACGACAGCCCGGCGCTTTTCGCCCGCGACATCCAAGACAAAGCCAAGGGACAAGCAGATGAAACCGCCGTTGCCGCCGTCACCGAGACCGCCGGTGCGGCCATCGATTGGTTGACCGAGGAAAAGGGAATCAATCTCGAGCTCGTCAAAGGCTTCCTCTATCCGGGCCACAGCGTGTTTCGCATGCATGCGCCGAAGAGCCGAACCGGACAGGAACTGATCGGCATGCTCACCGCCGCCGCCGAAGCCGCCGGGTGCACGATCCTGCCCGACGCCCCGGTGACGTCGCTCTTCGCCGATGCGGACGGCCGGGTGCGGGGCATCGAGATCACACGGCCCGACGGCGCGGTCGAACACATCGGTTGCGGGGCGCTGATCCTGGCTTGCAATGGGTACGGCGGCAACAAGGATATGGTGTCGCGCTATATCCCGGAAATGGCCGAGGCCTGGTACTTCGGCCATGCCGGCAACCAGGGCGACGCCGTGCTCTGGGGTGAGGCATTGGGCGGCGAGGCGAAACACATGGGCGCCTACCAGGGGCACGGTTCGGTGGCGACACCGCATGGGATCCTGATCACCTGGGCATTGATGATGGAGGGCGGTATCCAGGTGAACGCCGAGGGCAAACGCTTCTCCAATGAACATCTGGGCTATTCCGAACAGGCTCTCAGCGTGCTCGAACAACCAGGCGGCGTCGCTTGGGATATCGACGACGGACGTCTGCATGAACTCGGAATGGAGTTTGAAGACTACCGCACGGCCGTTTCCCAAGGTGCTGTGAAAGAGGCGGCCAGTACCGGCGAGTTGGCGCGTCTGCTGTCCCTGCCCGAATCCTCACTCGCCGCAAGCATCGTCGAGACGGCACAAGAGGACGTCGATCGCTTCGGCCGCGACCTCGGAGCGACGCCGGCGCTGCAACCGCCTTTTCTCGGCGTCAAGGTAACCGGCGCCATCTTCCATACCCAGGGTGGCTTGAGGGTCGACAATCAGGCCCGCGTTCTTCGACGGCAAAGCAACGTCCCCCTTCCCAATCTTTTCGCCGGCGGCGGCGCGGCCGTGGGGGTGTCCGGACCACAAGTCTCCGGGTACCTCTCGGGCAACGGGCTCTTGACCGCCATCACCCTTGGCCGATTGGCCGGTCAGGCCGCCGCGAGAGTGAGCCAGACAGCCGGTCCAATTTGACGCACGATGATCGAACGAATGCGTCTGTGAACGCACCCCAACGCAATACCCGGGTCCAAAAATTCAGCCGACCGGCAAACGCCATCTCCCGCGATCACACCTAACGAGAACGTTCTTCGCTGCCGAGTTGCAACTGAAACCCAGGCGTTGATGATCGATTGCCGCCTAGCACCTAAAGCGGACTCCGCCCGAAAGCCGTAACAAGACCGAAATGTCGCGCCCTTCCAACTCCGCGGAGGCGGTGCGGATTGATGCCGTCGCCGCGTTTCCACAAAGTTTGTTTTCCAAATTCTTTCCACTCCATTGTTCCTAGGAAGCGCTCAATGTGTCCCATTTGCACCCAAGGAGCGGGAGAAAATTCTAACGAAAAAACTAAGAAAACTGGGGAAGAAGATGGTGCCGCCAGAAAGAATTGAACTTTCGACCTCGCCCTTACCAAGGGCGCGCTCTACCCCTGAGCTATGGCGGCCCGGTGCGTGAGCGGGCGCAACATGCCATAGGGGGGATGGCGGTGCAAGCGCCACGGCGAGCCTTATTTCAGGGGTGATGCGGCGGGGCTTGACGGGCGCCGCCGCGCTTCCCACCATGGCCGGGGCGAGGAGGCGGCGGGCCATGAACAAGGGCGACGACGAGACCGCGAAACCGGTCAACGCCGGGCGCGGCAAGACCAAGAAATCGGCGCGCGAAGCCCGAGAGCAGCGTCTGTCGGAAGCGCTCCGCGCCAATCTCGCCAAACGCAAGGCGCAGTCGCGGGATCGGGACGACGAAGGCGGAAACTGAGGAACGCCTGCACCGGTCATCCGGTCCGTTCCGAGGTCCCGTCGCTGGCGCGGTATCGTCCAGATTTCCGCCACATTCGCGGATCAAACCTTGAGGCCCTGGGGCGCTTCGTCTAAGAACCGTCCAACCTTCTTTCGGAGACCTTCATGGACCGCATCCGCATCAACGGAGGCACGCCCTTGCAGGGTGAGATCGCCATCGGCGGCGCCAAGAACGCCGCGCTGATCCTGATGGCGGCGAGCCTGTTGACCGACGAGACCCTGAGCCTATCGAACGTTCCGCATCTCGCCGATATCGCCACCATGGCCAACCTACTGGCCGAATTCGGCGTCGAGATCGCTATGGACGGGGGGGCCGCCGACGGTGGCCACCAGGGCCGCGTCTTCGATCTCAAGGCGACAGATATCGCCGACACCACGGCACCCTACGACCTGGTCCGCAAGATGCGCGCCTCGGTCCTCGTCCTGGGACCGCTGCTAGCCCGCGAGGGACATGCCCGGGTGTCGCTGCCGGGCGGCTGCGCCATCGGTACGCGTCCGGTCGATCTGCACTTGCGGGCGTTGGAGCAGATGGGTGCGGAGATCGAACTGGCGGAGGGTTATATCGACGCCCGGGCCGAAGGCGGCCTCGAGGGCGCGCACATCGTCTTTCCCATGGTCACCGTCGGCGGCACCGAGAACCTGTTGATGGCGGCCTCCTTGGCCAAGGGCACGACAGTGCTGGCCAACGCGGCGCGCGAGCCGGAAGTTGGCGACCTCGCCAACTGCTTGGTCGCCATGGGTGCGAGGATCGAGGGCATCGGCACCGACACGCTCACGATCGAGGGTGTGGAGCGGCTGCACGGCGCCTCGCACCGGGTGCTGCCGGACCGTATCGAGACCGGCACCTATGCCGCCGCCGCCGCCATCACCGGCGGCACGCTGGTGCTCAAGGGAACCCGGGTCGACCTGATCGATTCGGTGGTCGACATTCTCTCCAAAGCCGGAGTCGAGACGACGGAAACCGACGACGGTATCCGCGTCTGCCGGGCCAACGGGCCGCTCCATGGCGTCGACCTGATGACCGAGCCCTTCCCGGGGTTCCCGACGGACATGCAGGCCCAGTTCATGGCCCTGACGGCGGTCTCCGACGGCGCCTCGATGATTACCGAGACCATCTTTGAAAACCGCTTTATGCACGTGCCCGAACTGACCCGCATGGGTGCGGACATCAACGTCCACGGGGCATCGGCCATCGTCCGCGGCGTGCCCAAGCTGTCCGGCGCGCCGGTCATGGCCACCGATCTCCGGGCCAGCGTGTCGCTGGTCCTCGCCGGCCTCGCCGCTGAGGGCGAGACCATGGTCAACCGGGTCTACCACCTAGATCGTGGCTACGAGCGTCTGGAACAGAAACTGGCCGCTTGCGGCGCCGACATCGAGCGCGTCGGCGGCTGAGGCTCGGCATGGCGGAAGATTTCAAACGCGTCAAGTTCGACCGCGGCGCCTTTCTCATCAAGGAAGGGGAGCGCACGGACGACGCTTACCTGATCGCAAGCGGTAAGGTCGAGATTCGCATCGGCGCCTTCGGCCGCAATCCACACACGTTAGCGATACTCGAGCCCGGTGACGTCGTCGGCGAGATGTCGCTGTTCGATGACGAGCCGCCGGTGGCCAGCGCCATCGCCTAGGCCGACACGGAAGCGACGTCGATCTCGCGGGCCGAATTCAACCGCCGCATCGAGGCCATGGACCCGATGATGCGCGGCCTCCTGAAGATCATGGTCAAACGCCTGCGCCACGCGGCGACCAAGGCCGGCTGGAAGGAGATCGACTGGATCTCCGAGAAGGAATCTTAGGCCGTTTAGCTTAACGCGGTGCTGGTTTCGTTCCGCAAAACCCGGTAATAAGGCGCCCCACCGAACGATGGGTGAAGGGACTTGAGACCCGTGAACGCGCAGAGCAACGAAAAGCTCGTCCTGGCACTTCCCAAGGGACGGATCCTCACCGAAGTGATGCCGGTTGTGCGCGGCGCCGGGATCGAGCCGGAGCCGGCCTTCGATGATGCGAACGCGCGGCAACTGCGGTTCACCACCAACATCCCCAATCTCGACATCATCCGGGTGCGCAGTTTCGACGTCGCCACCTTTGTCGCCTTCGGTGCGGCGCAACTGGGCGTCGCCGGCAACGACGTCTTGATGGAGTTCGAGTTCCCGGAGATCTACGCGCCCCTGGACCTGGACGTCGGCCATTGCCGCCTGTCCGTCGCAGAGCCGGCCGACATGATCGAGGATGACGATCCGGCGACCTGGAGTTCCGTGCGCATCGCCACCAAGTATCCAGAATTGACGCGGCGCCACTTCGCGGCGCGCGGCGTCCATGCGGACTGCATCAAGCTCAACGGGGCCATGGAACTGGCGCCCAATCTCGGGCTATGCCGGCGCATCGTCGACCTGGTGTCGACGGGTGCGACGCTGAAGGCCAACGGCTTGGTGGAGATCGAGGAGATCTGCCGGATTACGTCGCGGCTCGCCGTCAACCGCACGGCCTGGAAGACACGGCCGGACGAGATCGGCGGCTGGATCGAGAAGTTCAAGGGAGCGATGGATGCCCTTGCGGCTTGACGCCAGGGACCCCGACTTCGAGACGGCGTTCCAGGCCTTCCTCGAGACCAAGCGGGAGACCAATGACGACGTCGGCGCCGCAGTCGCGGCGATCCTCGACGACGTGCGTTTGCGTGGCGATACGGCGCTCGTCGAACTGACTCAAAAATTCGATCGTTTCGACGTCGACGGGCTTGCCTTCACCGCCGAAGAGATCAAGGGCGCGCGGGCCCAGTGCGACGCCGATACCCTCGCCGCACTCGAGGTGGCCGCCGAGCGCATAGCCGGCTTTCACGATAAGCAGAAACCGGACGATCTCGATTTCACGGACGAGCAAGGGTTGAGACTCGGCTACCGCTGGCAGGCGGTCGGCGCCGCCGGTCTCTACGTGCCGGGCGGCACCGCCGCCTATCCCTCATCCGTGTTGATGAACGCCTTGCCGGCCCGGGTTGCCGGGGTTGAGCGCATCGTCATGGTCGTGCCGACGCCGGACGGTGTGGTCAATCCGCTGGTCCTGGCCGCCGCCGATCTCGCCGGTGTCACCGAGATCTATCGTGTCGGCGGTGCCCAGGCGGTGGCGGCATTGGCCTATGGGACCGAGACCATCCGGCCCGTCGACAAGATCGTCGGCCCCGGCAACGCCTATGTGGCCGCCGCCAAGCGCCAGGTCTTCGGTACCGTCGGCATCGACATGATCGCCGGGCCCTCCGAGATCCTGGTCGTCGCCGACGGCGAAAACGATCCGGCCTGGATCGCCGCCGACCTCCTGTCCCAGGCCGAACACGACACGGCGGCCCAGTCGATCCTGATCACCGATGATTCGGCCTTCGCCGACGCTGTCGAGCGTGCCGTCGACGGGCACCTTAAAACCCTGCCTCGGGCCGAAACGGCGTCCGAGAGCTGGCGCGAATTCGGCGCCGTCATCGTCGTCGAGGCTCTCGACGACAGCATCGCCTTGGTCGACCGCGTGGCGCCGGAACACCTGGAGATCGCCACGGGGAACGCCCGGGATCTCGGCGAACGGGTGCGCAACGCCGGCGCCATTTTCCTCGGGCGTTTCGTGCCGGAAGCCCTGGGTGATTATCTCGCCGGCCCCAACCACGTGCTGCCGACGGCCCGATCGGCGCGGTTTTCTTCCGGACTCGGCGTCCTCGATTTCATGAAACGGACGTCGATGATCGAATGCGATGGCTCAGCCCTGGCCGCGGTCGGGCCTGAGGCCGTGACCCTGGCCCGGGCCGAAGGGCTTGACGCGCACGCTCTTTCCATTTCCATTCGTCTAAACCGTTAGTCGCCGGCTTCAAGGCGGACTGCAGGGGAAAGGGCCGATGGCGGACAACAACCGCATCGTCAACATCTCGCTTGACGAAAAGACCGTGGTCAGGCGCAGCCCGCGCATCGAGCACGAGCGCAGGGTCGCCATATTCGACCTGTTGGAAGACAACGCCTTCGAACTGAAGAGCGGGACGTCCGGGCCCTATAATTTGCACCTGAGCGTTCAGGACGACCGAATCGTCTTCGATGTCCGCGACGCCGATGAAAATGATCTCGAGGCCTTTTTCCTGCCGGCGACCATATTCCGGCGCATCATCAAGGACTACTTCATGGTCTGCGAGACCTATTTTGAGGCCATAAAAACCAAATCTCCGTCGCAGATTGAGGCCATCGACATGGGGAGGCGCGGGCTGCACGACGAAGGCGCGGACCTGCTGAGCGAACGGCTCGACGCCAAGGTCGCCATTGACTCACAAACGGCGCGCCGGTTGTTCACTCTCGTTTGCGTACTCCATATACGGGGATAGGCCTGGATGGGGGATCTGCCGACGGCCGTTCTGTTCGCCTGCACGATGAATTCGGTGCGTTCACCGATGGCCGAGGCGATCTTGAAATTCCTGCACGGCCGGCGGATCTACGTCGATTCCGTCGGCGTGCGCTCGAAGGAGGTCGACGGCTTCGCCGCCGCCGTGATGGAGGAGATCGGGCTCGATATAAGCAGTCACAACCCGAAAACCTTCGACGACCTGGAGGACGACAATTTCGACCTGGTCGTCCCCCTGTCGCCGGAGGCCCAGCACCGGGCCGTGGAAATGACCCGGGTCATGGCCGTCGACATCGAGTTCTGGAACACCTTCGATCCGAGCATCATCGAATCGGAGAACCGTGAGGTGCGCCTGGATGCCTACCGGCAGGTCCGCGACCAATTGATGGAACGGATCAAGAACCGGTTTCCGGTCACCAGTGCCATCGATACGTGAGCCACGGGGCGCCTCAGGGAAGCCGGGTGAAACCCTGTGGAAACGCATTCTTTCCAGAAAAAAGCTTGACCCAGGCGCGTCAGGACGCATTTTAGGGGCTCTGTTGGAACGGAAAAGCGGCGCGAATGAGTAAGGAAGACCTTCTAGAGTTAACCGGCACGGTTACGGAACTTCTGCCGAACACCATGTTCCGAGTGAAACTCGACAACGATCACGAGATTCTTGCCCATACGGCAGGAAAAATGCGCAAGCACCGGATCCGTGTGTTGGCCGGCGACCGCGTCAACGTTGAAATGACGCCCTACGACCTGACCAAGGGCCGTATCACCTTCCGCTACAAGTAATTCTTCGGGGCGCCCATGTCCGGACGCCTGATTCTTGCCTCGGCTTCCCCCCGACGCCGTCAGTTGCTCGGGCAGATCGGATTGACGCCGGACGCCGTGCAGCCGGCCGATATCGATGAGACCCCGCTGAAAGGTGAACTGCCGCGCCAACTGGTCGAACGGTTGGCCCGGCAAAAGGCCGAGACCGTGGCCGCGGACCATAGGGACGCTTTCGTCCTCGGCGCCGATACGGTGGTCGCCTGCGGCCGGCGGATCATGCCGAAGGCGGAAACGGCGGTGGAAGCCCGAAGGTTCCTGCGCCTGCTTTCGGGACGCCGCCACCGGGTCTACGGCGGCGTCTCAATCGTCGCGCCGGGCGGCGGTGGCACCCAGCGGTGCGTGGTCACAACCGTCCAGTTTAAACGGTTGAGCGCGCCGGAAATCGACGCCTACATCGGATCCGGCGAATGGGAAGGTAAAGCCGGAGCCTATGCGGTGCAGGGGCGGGCCGCGGTGTTCGTCAAGTCGATCAACGGCTCATACAGCAACGTTGTGGGCTTGCCTTTGTTCGAAACCTCGGCTTTGCTGAACGGGCTTGGCTTTATTTCGGAGGAACGGGTGAATGGGGGCTGAGCAGATCCTCATCAACGTGGCCCCGGGGGAGACCCGGATCGCCATCCTGGAGGGGGAGCGTTTGGCTTCCCTGATCATATCGCGCGACGGCAGTGAAAGCCTCGTCGGCAACATCTACCTGGGACGGGTCGAGACCGTCCTCGACGGGTTGCAGGCGGCCTTCGTCGACATCGGCGAGGCGCGTTCGGGTTTCCTGTCGGTCGCCGATCTGTGGCCGGCCGGCGAAGACCGGCGCGACGACATCGGCGATTACGTCAGCGAGGGCGACGCCATTCTCGTTCAGGTCCTGCGCGACCCGGAAGAGGACAAGGGCGCCAAACTGACGGGGCGTGTGGTGCTGACCGGCCGCGACCTGCTGTATTCACCGTCGCAGGCCGGTATCAACCTGTCTCGGCGTATATCCGACCCGGACGAACGCCAGCGCCTGATGGAGGTTATGGACGAGGTCGTACCGGAAGATACCGCCGGCGGTTTTATCCTGCGCACGGCGGCCCAGGAGGCCGAAGCCGAAGACCTGGAAGCCGAGGTGTCCCGCCTGCGGGCGCGGTGGGAAACGGTGGAGGCGGCACGAGCGTCGGGCCAGGCGCCGGCCTGCCTCGATCGGGAACTGGCACCGGTGTTCATGGCGCTCAGGGACTTCGCCGGTACCGACCTGAAGAGCGTCATCGTCGACGACCCTGAGACCCTGGCGGCGTTGAAGGCCTATGCCGAGGCCGAAATGCCCGATGTGACCGGTCTCCTGCATGCCCATGTCGACCGCCATCCCCTGTTCGAGGCGCTCGACGTAGAGGAGAGGATCGACGCGGCCATTGATCCCTACGTGGCGCTACCCTCTGGCGGCAGCCTGATTATCAGCGAGACGCCGGCGTTGACGGCGATCGACGTCAACACGGGCTCGACAGAGGGTTCGGGGCGCGAGCAAAGCGCGGTCAAGGCCAACGAAGAGGCGGCCCGCGAGATCACCCGGCAGATCCGGCTGCGCAACCTGAGCGGCCTCATCGTCGTCGATTTCGTCTCCATGCGCCGCCGCGACAGCCAGGACAGCGTCAACCGGGTGCTGCGCCACGCCCTCAACCACGATCCTCTGCGTCCACACGTGGTCGGCTTCACCAAGCTCGGCCTGTTGGAGATGACGCGGCGCCGCCGCGGCGCGTCCTTGGCCGAGATTCTGACCGGCGGCACCGTGGTGCCGCGGAAAACGCCGTGGACGGTGGCTCTCGAGGCGCTACGCGCCGTTTCCCGCGAGGCCGCCGCCCGCCCGGCGCCCAAATTCGAAATCCATGTGCCGAACGATGTCGCCGAGGCTTTCGAAGGCCAGGCGGCGGCGGCCTTGAAGACCCTTGAGGAGCGCCTCGGTGCCGCCGTCGAGGTCGTCGGCGAGCCCGAGTTCGCTCCGGAAACGATCGACGTCCGTGGCGTCCACTAGGCCGCAAGCCGATGAACGATGCCGCCAAAAACTACGCCAAGGTGGTGCCGATCAAGGGGCGGAAATGCCCCATGTGCGGCAAGCCGACGGCGCATGCCTTCCGGCCCTTCTGCTCAAAACGCTGCGCCGACCTGGACCTTGGGCGCTGGTTCAACGAGGATTACCGGATCCCGGCGGAAGAGGCGGCGGAACTGGACGACGACGCTTTCGGGGACGAGTGAAATTGTCGGCCCCGCCGTTCGCCCTGGTGCTGGACAGGCCTGCGGATTTCTTCTATAAGCCCAGCCGTCCCACCGGTTTCCAACCCCGTTCGGCGGTTCGACCGGATCTCATACAAGGGATAAGCCCAGGTAGCTCAGTTGGTAGAGCAGTGGACTGAAAATCCTCGTGTCGGTGGTTCGATTCCGCCCCTGGGCACCATCACCTTTCAAGCGCCGTGTACAGAAATAGACCGATGGTTCTGCGTGGCCAGGGCGTCACGGATCATGGGCCCCGATGGCGCACCGTTGTGCCGGCTACAAATCAACAACACCAAAATCAACATAAAGCGCGATTTTTACTCAATAACGAACAAATCCCGCGGTCGCTCGTTCCCCGGTGGAGTTTTCGAACTCGAAAGGACCCGTGACTAATGTTGAATAATCGACGTGCTTTGGCGGAACTTGCGGAGGTGGCGTCGCTCCATCGTCCGTTGCTCTAGAGAAAAAGTGGCCGTCGTCGTCATTGCGGCGAGTTCATGCCTGAGGCAGTTGCTCGGTCTGGACACCTGACGTCAGCTGCTGTCGCGAAAAAAACATTGAAGTGGGCCTGGCAAGCGGCTTCGTTGATCCCAAAAGAAGTCTAACGACGGGTTCAAAGAAATCGATGGCTAACTTACTGGAAAGCGGGCGTGAGAGAGGTCGCGTCACATAAACCGGATGTCACCTAACGCGGACGTCGCAATACCGTAGCGTCAAGGCTGAAGTGTCGCGGTGTTCCAGGTCGGTTGATAACCCGAAGCAGAATGAACCTCTTCGGTGACTCTTGAATAAACCTAGGCCTCAGGTGTTGCTGTACTTGAGGTAGTCCGACCAAGTTTGCTCGATATTACGCAGATAGGCGCAGATCCCGGCTAGAGCATCGGCGGCGTCCGATCCGCCGTCGACCTGGCGCAGGAAGTCGGCATCGAACGACCGGATATGCTCGGCGACGCCAAGCGCCTTGTCGGTGAGCCGAATAATGACGGAACGCTTGTCGTGTTCGGCGCGGCGTTGTTCGAGGTAGCCGAGTTCGGTCAGTTTGCGCACGTTGTAGGAGACGTTCGAACCCTGGTAGTAACCTCGTTCTACGAGATCACGGACGACGATTTCCTTTTCATTGATATGGGCAAGGATCATCGCCTGCACCCCGCTCAGGTCGCGGATTCCCTGTTTCTTGAGCTCCATCCGGACAACATCGAGAGACAATCGATGTAAGCGCTCGATGAGATGGATCAGGTCTATAGGGCTCGAGTTCATTCTGGTTCGTCTCGTTTGATTGGCAGTTTGCACACTACGATTTACGCACGGCCAGCCCTGTGTTGCTGTGACCTTTGTCACTTTTTTTTTCGGAACCAGGGCGTTCCCGCAGGTTGGAGACGGGTCGGGTGATCGGGGCGCTCGAGTCAAGCATAGAGGGCGGTGATCTCAGCTTTCGCGGAAGCTGCGGTCGATACTCTCGATCAGCGGATCGATAAGATAGCTGAAGAACGTTCTCGTACCGGTGAAGATCATCGTGTCGGCCGGCATGCCGGGCACGAGATCGTCGGCAATGTCCAAGGTGGCGAGTTGTTCGCGGTCAATCTCGATGCGAGCCAGGTAGTATTCCTCGCCACTTCCCGCAACCTGTAGTTTGTCGGCAGACAGGTGCTCGACTAAACCCTTGAGCCGCGGAAGATTTCGCTGTGGAAATGCACTGAGCGTCACATGCGCCTCGTACCCTTCCTTAATTGCGTCAATATCCGTCGGACTGACACGGGCGTCGACCAAGAGTCGATCCGTTGCCGGTACAATATCGAGGATTGGCTCTCCCGGACGGACCACGGCGCCACGCGTCGTCAACCGAAGATCGATGATCGTGCCGTCGTTGGGTGCCGTTATAACCGTGCGCGCAAGGACATCACGAGAGCTTGTCATCCGTTGCTCGAGATCAGCGATTTGGCTGCGGATTTCACCGAGTTGGGTCTCGTCGCGGCGTTTCGTGCTCAGACCGAAAATCTGCAGTTCGGTCTCACCGATGCTCTGTCGCGCACGGGCAATCGCCGCCCGACTGGAGGCCAGTCGACCGGCGATCTCCGCCTTGTTACGTCTCAGTTCGAGTAGACGCGGTTTGCGCGCCAATCCCTTGTCCAACAGATCGTTCATCATGCCGATCTCGTCGTCGATTAGCGCGAGCTGTTGATCATAACTCCGGATCTGCGCCTTCAGGCCGTTGATCTCTTCTCCCAATTGATCAATTCGCTTGTTCAGGATATTGCGCTCGGCCGCATCGCTCTCCGTTCGCGCCTCGAAGATCGCCTTCTGGTCTTCGATCATTGCCGGCGCACCAGCGACATCGGGGACAGCCGACCAGTCCGCTGACGCTCGGCCCGCTTCCTCGGCTACGAGCCGGGCCTCGATGGCCATCAGCGATCCGAATCGGGTCTCTTGGACGCGATAAGTGGCAAGGGCCTGGGTGTCCTCAAGGACCAAGAGCACGTCGCCTGCCGCGACGCGATCGCCGTCTTGGACCCTAATATCGCGGATGATTCCTCCCTCAAGATGCTGCACCGTCTTACGATGGCCCTCGGGACTTATCTGGCCGGTGGCAAGCGCCGCGCTGCCGAGCGGCACCAACACGGACCAGGCGCCACCGATGCCAAAGAAAGCGATCACGACAACCGCCGCAAATAACGCGGGTCCGTTGATCGAGCGCCTTAGCAAACGCCGTTCTTGCCGGAGCCGAGTGTATTGTTGACTACTGAACATAACGGGCCTCCTGGGCGTCGTCGTTGCTCGGCGTGATACTCGCTTTTTCAATCGCTTCGTCACGCCGCTCATGGGTCAAAATCTCTTCACGTGGTACCTCCGCCACAATCTTGCCTTCGGCGAGGATCGCGACGCGGTCCGCAATTTGCAGGAGAGCCGGGCGATGACTGATGACCATGACGGCCGCACCCCGGTCTGCTGCCGCCCGAACGGCCTTGGAAAGAGCCTGTTCGCCCTCCAAGTCCAGGTTCGAGTTGGGCTCGTCGAGAACGATGATCGACGGCTCGCCATACAACGCGCGGGCGAGACCGATCCGCTGCAACTGACCGCCGCTGAGCGAATATGGATCATCCGCGCGAACTTCCGTCTCGTAGCCCTTCTCGAGGCGCCTGATCATCTGGTCGACGCCGGCCCCACGGGCGGCCGCAATGACGCCTTCCGGATCATCGGCGCCGAACCGCTGGATGTTGTCCTTGATGGTTCCCGGCAGCAAGCCGACGCTTTGCGGCAGGTACCCGATGTTGCGTCCGAGATCGTCGGGATTCCATCCCAGGACATTTCGCTCATCAATCCTGACTTCGCCGCCTGTCGGTTCCAACGCTCCGACGATGAGGCGACTGAGAGTCGTCTTTCCGCTTCCCGATCGGCCTACAAGGCAAAGGACCTCTCCTGGACGAAGGCGCAACGAGATATCGTCCAGGATCTTGGGCCCGTCCGCGACAGCCTGGTAATGAAGATGGGCGACGGCGACCGAACCCGTCGGATCAGGCAGGCGCATGGATTGCTCCGCCGATTCCAGGTCGCGCAGGCGTGAGAGCGCCGCCCATCCATCTCTCGCCTGGACGAAAGACTTCCATGCGCCAATGGCCTGCTCCGCCGGCGCGAGACAGCGCCCCAAGAGGATCGACGCAGCAATCATTCCCCCGGCGGACAAATCTCCCGCCAAGACCAGGTACGCGCCTGCCGCTAAAACCAGAGTCTGAACGACCAACCGGATTCCCTTCGCTGCGCCGGACAGCATCGCCGACCGTTCGGCCGCCTTCGCCAGGTTGATCTGGACCAAATCAGCGGACGCCTGCCAGCGCTCGCGTAGGGACAACGCCATACCCATCGCGCGCACGGCGTCGGCATTTCCGAGGGCGCTCGCCAAGACCGCTTCGTTTTCATTCTGATGGGTCCTCGCATCGCGCAGCGGCCGACGGCTGAGCAGCTCCGTCAGGACGGTAATGACGAGCAGTGCCGACGCACCGCCGAGGGCGACCAAACCGAGCCAGGGGTGCATCCACCACAGCAAGGCGGCGAATACAAAGAGCCAGGGAGCGTCGAGCAGAGCGAAAACGCTCTGCGCGCAAAAGAACCCCTTCACCGCGGAGATGTGCTGAAACGCCTGCGACACGGGTTGACCGTCGAGTAGGGTCGAATCGATGAGGCGACCGCTCGCGTGCTGTTCCAGCCAGTTGCCGGCCCGCGCGAGAACCATCTGACGCAAGGCGTCGAGAACGCCCAAAATAACTAATGCACTTATCGCGAGCATTGTTAGACCGTAGAGCGTTTCATGATGCGCACTCATCAGTACCCGGTCGAAGACCTGCATCATGAAAATCGGGCTCACCAGCATCAGCAAATTGACAACAACGCTGATCGACCCGGCGAAAAACAGTGGCGTGTTTAGTGAGCGGAGCAGATGATTCACGTTACTTCCTTGTATTAAAAGATTTTTTATACGACACGTAACCAGGAAAAGAGATTTTTCGGCAATATGCAATTCATTTATTTGTCGAGACAGTGCCGCAAGTTTGTCGATAAATTGAGGTGGATTTGAAGAAAATTTCAGTCAAATTGCCGCGGGGTATTTCCCTGCATTGTGCAAACGAAAGCTACAATTTGAACAAGTTTGTCGGCAAATAAATGATTCGACATGGATCACCATAGATCGCCTATTAATTGCATAGCGGGTTTCTCTCTGAGTGACCCACATGTGAGAACTGCGTGCTTGATCGCGCGCTTAACCAAGGAGTCGAGCTATGGCTGAAGAAAACAATCTAACCAATAGCCGAGATCATTTTGACCAGCGGCCCTTTGAGTCCGCACCCGACGATACGTTGGTCGGCACGGAATACGCCGATACGATCTCCGGGGACCCGAAGACGGTCGAGAATTCTAGCCTGCCGGCGGCGGTAGCGTTCTGGTCGTTCGAGGGCGGCATTGATGGTGTGTTTTCAAACGACCAGACGGGGCCATCGGTGACGGCATACCGCGCGGAGGACGGCGTCGCCGTGGTTGCCGCCGAGACGCCGACCCGGCCGGGACCCGGAGAGCCGGCATCAAGTCGCGCACTCGAATTCAACGGTGACTCTGCGTTCGCCTTTATCGAACACGACGCGGCAATGGAGATCAGCCAGGGCACGATCGCGCTTTGGGTACAGCCCGACGATCTCTCCGACGATGCCATCATTCTCTCCAAGGATCAAAGTGGTGCCGGCGACGGGGGACATTTCCGTTTCGGTCACGAGAAAGATGGCCGTTTGTTTATCCGCTTCGCCAACGGCGATGGCGGTTCCAACAAGTCGTGGGAAACATCAGCGTCCTACCTCAATGAAGGCGAATGGTGCCATGTCGCCATCAACTTTTCGGCCGAGGGCGGCGTTCAAGTCTTTGTCGACGGCAAGGCGGTTCCCGACTATGCGTGGATTCGTCAGGAGGGCAACGAGGATCTGCCGAGCCTTCAATCCGAGGCATATCTGCTGCAGAACGAAGAACCATGGATTCTCGGCGCCGACACCTCGGGCACCAAAAACAACGATACGCCCCAGGCCTTCGTCACCGACGATCCGAGTCTCGACGATCCGTTTGACGGCGCCATCGCTGACTTCGGCATCTGGGGCGGATCCACGGCCGACGACGTGCTGACAGAGGCACAAATCAATCACTTGATTGAACAAGGGCCCGACACGGCGCTGACGGAAGATGCGGCGGCAACCATTCTTGCCGGCGCCGATACGATCAACGGTGACGGCGGCGATGATCAGATCAACGGCGGCAGCGGTGCTGACTTCATCGAAGGCGGCTACGGTGATGACAAACTGGAAGGCGGCGGCGGTGATGATGTCCTCGAAGGCGGACGCGGCAGCGATTATCTGCTCGGCGGCGACGGCGATGACGTTCTCGTCAGCCGCTCGGACGCCGGTGAGCAGCGCATCGGTCAGCGGGTCGTCGGCCGAGAAACCCGGGGCGACGCCAACAACGAGGTCAACCCGGCCTACGACAAGCTCTACGGTTGGGAGGATCAGCCGCTGGCCAGCGACGACATCATGTTCGGCGGCAACGGCGCCGATACATTCTTGTTCAACCCGCAGATCAACGGCAAACGCGACATCATTATGGAGCATGTCAACGACGACCGGACGATCGATTGGGCCGGCGTCGCGGGCGAGAACGACAACCAGCACGACCACTGGGTCGACAGTTTTGGCATCGACACCATCGGTGACTACAACGCCGACGAGGACACCATTGCAATTGTCGGCCATACGGCGGCACCGGAGGTCCGTTACAAGCTGATCGACAGCGACGGGGATGGCGTCGACGACGAACTGGTGTCGATCATCGATGTGTACTCCAATCAGCACGGCGGCGGCGGCGCGCATAATGAAGACCTGATCGGCCAAATCGTCGTTCATGGCGACCTGGTCGATGAGGATGATCTGGTCGTCGAAGCGAACGTCACCCACGGCATTGTCGAAACGGTGGACGAACTCAACGAAGCCCTCGCCCCGACCGGCGACGAGAAGGTGTCTACGTTGTCCGACGGATCGACGTTCAAGGGATACGATTCCCGGGACGATCAGGGCAATCTGGGCGAAGTCGTCGAGAACCCGGACCAATTCATAACCAACGATTGGCTCGAGGAAGCGTCGGCGAACTTCGCAAGCAACGTGCCCGAAGGCACACCGCCGCCGGTCGCCGTTATCGACGATGCGTCCCATCCGGTCCTCGCTGCCGTGAGTCTCTCGGGCGAACCGGCCGACGGCGAGACCGATGGGTCGTCACCGGGCGCCTACGTCAATGTTCCGCACACATCGGGCTTGGCCCAGACTGCCGGCACGATCGCCTTCAACTTCACGGCGGAAAGCGTCGACGGCTTTCAGACTCTGGCATCCAAGGATCATAGCGGCTACGGAGACGGCGGACACTTCATGGCTTGGCTCTATTCGGGCGGCGTCAAGGTCCGTTACCAATCCGAAAGCGAGAGCGTCTACCTCTACGCCAGAGATACGGACATTGAGCCTGGCGAACAGTACAGCCTCGCCTTCACATTCGATGCCGGCGAAGCCGCGCTCTACATCGATGGCAGGCAAACGGACGTCGAAGACCTGACCGACAACGCCGGGTTCGAAGACGGCATGTCGGGGAACACACAGAGCTTCGTACTTGGCGCGAGCACGACGTCCCGGACGGAGGATCAGCTCAACAAACTGAAGGATTTCTTCCAAGGTACGATCGAGGACTTTGTGGTCTTCGATCGGGCGCTCTATCCGGTTGAAGTGGCGAAATACGAGGCCGGCGCCCTGCCGACCGTCGGGTCCGACGAGCCGGCGCCGGATGCAAGTGAGCCCGCTGCGCCGGAGGTGTCGGTTGAATTGGCGGTCGCCGAAATTCCCGTGGCGCCGGGCGTCGACGTTCCGACAGCAACCAGTTTCTGGACGTTCGATGACGGCATCGATGGCGTCTTCGGCGACGCCATGGGCGGACCCGACCTAACGGCTTATCGGAACGAAGACGGTGTCGCGGTCCCTGCGGACGAGACGCCGACCCGGCCGGGACCCCGTGGTGCCGGTGACCAGGCTCTGGAGTTCAACGGTGACACCAGTTTCGCCTTCATCGAACACGATCAGTCCTACGAGATGACCCAGGGCACCATTGCGCTCTGGGTGCAGCCGGATGATGTATCCGACGACGGCATGTTCCTGTCGAAGGATCAAAGCGGATCCGGCGACGGCGGCCACATCCGCTTCGGTTACGAGGACGGCGGCCACTTGTTCATCCGCTTTGCCAACGGCGACGGATCGGGCAATCGGTCATGGGAGTCGTCGGCGCCCTATCTCAGCGACGGCGAATGGACCCATTTGGCCATGTCGTTCTCGGCCGACGGCGGCGTTACCGTCTACGTCAACGGTGCAGCGGTTCCCGACTACGGCTGGATCCGCCGGGAGGGCAACGAGGACCTTCCGAGCCTTCAGTCGGAGGCCTATCTGTTCCAGAACAGCGAGCCTTGGGTAGTGGGCGCCGATACCTACAAGACCGGAAACAACGACACCGCCGCCGACTTCGCCGCTGATGATGCCAACCTTCGCAATGCCTTCGACGGCGCGATCGGTGAAATCGGTATCTGGGGCGGATTCGACGCCGACGATGTGCTTTCGGCGGACGAGATCATGCAGCTTTATGTCGATGGACCGGGCACGGCTCTGTCGCCCGCCGAACCTACGGTCGTCGAAACGGTTGCCGAAATGACCGGAACCGACGGCCACGACACCCTCGAAGGCGATCACGGCGATAACCGCATCGACGGTGGTGCCGGGGACGATGTGCTGCACGGTGGTTTCGGCGCCGACCTGCTGAGAGGCGGCGAAGGCGACGACCTGTTGGTCAGTCGGTCCGATGCCGGCGAGCAGCGCATCGGTCAGCTCGTCACCGGTGAACCGACGCGCCCGAACGAACCGGGCACCGTCGATCTCAGCCGTTACAAACTGGTCGGCTATGAGGATCAGCCGTTCGTCGCCGACGACATCATGTTCGGAGGCGCGGGCGCGGACACGTTCCTGTTCAATCCGCAGATCAATGCCAAACGCGATATCATCTTCGAACACGTCAACGATGACCGAACGATCAACTGGGCCGGCGTCGCGGGTGAAAACACTTACACGCACGATCACTGGGTCGATAGTTTTGGTATCGACATCATTGGCGACTACGATTCGTCGGAGGACTCGATCGCCATCGTCGGTCACACCGTCGCGCCGGAGGTCGATTATCGACTGGTCGACACAGACGGCGACGGCAACGGGGATGAACTGGTCTCGGTCATCACCGTGTACTCGAACCAACACGGTGGCGGCGGCGCTCATGACGGCGACCTGATCGGTCAGATTGTCGTACACGGTGATCTGGTGGATCCAGACGACCTGCTGATCGACGCCGGCGTCACCCACGGCATCGTCGAGACCATCGACGAGATCGACGACGCACTGTTCATGGACCCGATCTATGAGACGCTGGATCTCAAAGCCTCGACCCTCGAGGATGATTCGGTGTTCGTCGGCTATGACTCGCGTGACAACGCGGGCAATACCGGCGACGTCATCGACAACCCGGAGAAATTCGTCACCAACAGCTTCTATGACGATGTGAAAGGCGACTTCCGGGGCAACGTGCCGGACGGGGTCGAAACCCCGAACGCCATCCTCGACGGGGTTTCCCACCCCGACCTCGGGAGCGTGACCTTCACCGGCAATCCGGCCGACGGCAAGTCCGATGGCTCGACGCCCGGCGCCTATGTCGACGTTGCGCACTTTGACGCCTTGGCCCGGGACGCCGGAACCTACGCCTTCTCGTTTACGGCCGACTCGGTCGGGTGCAACAACCGTACCCTCATGTCCAAGGATGCGCGGACCTATGAGGACGGCGGCCACCTGACCGGCTACATCGATGGCGGCAAGGAACTCGTTTTCCGCTTCCAGTCGACGAACGAGAGTGTCTACTTGAAAACCCGCAACACCGACCTCGAAGCCGGCCACAAGTACCATGTCGCCTTCACCTTCACCGCGGCACAGGCGGCCCTTTACCTTGACGGCAGGCTTGTCGATACGGAAGACCTCAGCGACAAGCCGGAGTTCGCAGCGGGCATGACGCAGAACCTCGAAAGCCTGGTTCTCGGCGCAAGCACGCAGACGCGTTCGTCCGGTGAACTCAATAATCTGAAAGACTTCTTCGACGGCACCATTGACGACTTCCTGGTGCTTGATCGGGCGCTTTACCCGGCAGAGGTCTTGAAGCTCACTGCGGGCGCCTTGTCGGTCAACCCGGCCGAGGCGGCGCCGGACGACCCGGAACCGGAGCCCGAACCGGAACCCGTGCCGGAAGACCAGGAGTTGATCGGTACGTCCGACGCCGATGAACTTGTCGGCGGTGCCGGCAATGACACCCTCGACGGCCGCCGTGGCGACGACATGCTCGACGGCGGCGCCGGCAACGACACGCTCCTCGGCCGACGGGGCGCCGACAAGCTCTACGGTGGTCGCGGCGATGATGCCCTCTCCGGCGACGGTGGCGACGATCGTCTCTTCGGCGGGCGGGGCAATGACCTGCTCGAAGGCGGCGCCGGCAACGACGTACTGCGCGGCGGTCGCGACGACGATGTGTTGATCGGCGGTGCCGGTGACGACGTTATGAGAGGCGACGCTGGAGCCGATACGTTCCGGTTCCTGGTCCCGGACGGGGGCGGCACCCTCGGCGCAGACCGAATCCGAAAGTTCGACGCCGATGACCGAATTGAGGTTTCGGCGGATCTATCGGTAAGCCGGCAGGAGTTCCGGAATCGCACGGAACTGACGCTGACGAAAGCGGACGGTGAAACGGTCGGCACGGTCAAAGTCTTCGGTCACCGTGTCGAGGATGATGACATCTTCGTCTACACCCCGGATCTCGGCGGTGACACCGTGATCTGATCAGACACCAACTTATACCAGGAGAAAGGTGGGACCTGAGTGTCCCACCTTTCTTGTGTCAGCCGTAAAAAACGCGGCAACGGACCGAGAATCCCCGTTGGTCCAAGGGGTGGTTTCCTTCGATTCGCTCGCTTCTAGCCATTGGCGGCTGAAAAATCGGCGAAACGTTTCGCCTCCGCGCGATCGATGGCTTACGTCTCCTTGGGCCTCTGAGCTGAGATTGAAACGGACCGGCCCGCGAGCAGTCCCCAACATATCCCTTTCCCTCTCGTCAACGGATGAAATTAGAAAGTCTATATTTGAACGGCTGACCGTCTTTTGCCGCCATTTCGCCATAAGCCGGGTGAGGCCCGCTCTGCGATCAGCGTTCGGACATTTTCGCGATCGTGGCAGCACGGCGCCTGTGAGGCCTGAAGGGACATCGCCGTCGGTCTTACGGGAGCGGTCTTACTCGAAGGGCTTGACGACCGGTACAGGCGCAAAGCCGACATCAAGACGAGCAACAAGCGTGGTGACTAACAGCCTTGGCGCAAGGCGGCCGTGTGAACCGGTGCGTCCCACAGCTCCTTCGCTTCATCGTCGAGCAACGAAAGCGTGACGGAGCATCCGGCCATCTCCAGAGAAGTGACGTAGGATCCGACTAATGAACGCGCGACTTGGACTCCGGTCGCTTCGACCAGGCGCCGGGCCGCGTTGTACATGAGATAGAGTTCCATGGACGGCGTGCCACCGAAGCCGTTAACCAGCAAGACCGCCTCGCCGGCGGCGGTATCCCCCAGGTCGCCGAGGATGCTGTCGACCATCTCCTTGGCGATATCGTCTGCGGATGCCAGGGTCTCGCGCCGACGCCCCGGCTCACCATGGATGCCGACGCCGAGTTCCATTTCGTCCTCGCCGATGTCGAAGGTCGGTTTGCCGGCAGCGGGGACCGTACAACTGGTCAAGGCGACGCCGAAGGAGCGGGTCCGGGCATTGACGCGGTCGCCGAGGGCTTTGAGGTCGGCGAGGCCGTCGCCGCGCTCGGCCGCGGCACCGACCACCTTTTCGACGATCAGGGTACCGGCAACACCGCGCCGACCGGTGGAGAAGGTCGAGGTCTCGACGGCGACGTCGTCGTCGGTGATGACTGAGGCCTGCTCGCCATCGACCATCTCGGCGGCCATCTCGAAGTTCATGACGTCGCCTTCGTAGTTCTTGACGATGAACAGTACGCCGGCACCGGTGTCGACGGCCTGGGCAGCGGCCAGCATCTGGTCCGGCGTTGGCGACGTGAAAACCTCGCCGGGGCAGGCCGCGTCGAGCATGCCGTAACCAACGAAGCCGGCATGCAACGGTTCGTGACCGCTGCCGCCGCCGGAAATCAGGGCGACCTTTCGCGCCTTCAGCTCCTTGCGCCGGACGAAGGCGTTGCCTTCGCCGGCAACGACGATGTCCTGGTGGGCAGCACAGAATCCGGCGAGGCTTTCGGTCAGGACCGTATCGATGGTGTTGATCAGTTTCTTCATGGTGATGTCTCCTTGGCGGCGTCGCCTCGCCTCTATTTCTTCAGTGTATCGGTCATCATCCGCGCCATGCGCTTGACGACGTCGTCGACCATCTTGTCGAAGGCCTTGTTCAATTCGGGATCGCCCAGGTTGGGCACGGTGACTTGCAGTTTGCGGTGCTCGAGGGTGTCTTCCACCTTCTTGAAACGTCTCGGATGGGCCCGCCGATAGGCATCTAGAAAGGCATCCTTCTCACTGGTCGAGAAGTGACAGAGCTCGAGAATACGGTCCACGTGTTCGATCGGTATGGGCGTCGGATAGGCCGGATTGGCAATCTGCGAAATGAAGCTCCGGTTCTTGCCGATGGCCTCGGCCAGGCGCTGGCGCGTACCCGACGGGCGAGTGTCGAGCACTTCTCGGAGAATGGTCTTGTAGACGACGACTGGGTCGTCGCGGTCGCGGTGTCTCGACTTGTGTTCAGCCATCGGCCTTGCCTCCGTATGTAGCGACCTCAGCCTTGCACGCGGCCAGCGCCGATGGCGCCACCGATAGGGCTCTGAGGCCGCAATCGAGCAACAGATGGGCATAGCGACGATCGGCCGCGAGGTCGCCACAGAGGCTGACCTCACGTCCTGAGTCGCGACCGTGGGTGGCGACCCGTTCGAGGAGGAAGGTCACCGCCGTTAGTTCCGGATTCATGAGATGGCCGACGGCCCGGTTGTCGCGACCGCAGGCGGTCACGTACTGAATCAGATCATTGCTGCCGATGGAGAAAAAACCGGCATCGAACTCTTCGATGGCGATGGCCGCGGCCGGCACCTCGACCATCATGCCGAAGGCCGGTTCGCCGATTTCAACATCTTCCTTTGAAAGCTGTTCCCGAGTTTTCTCGAACAAACCCCGAGCCTCGGCGAATTCTTCGGCGGTGGTAATCATCGGAACCATGATCTTGACCGGGCCGAGGGCGGCGACACGAAGCAGGGCTCGAAGTTGTGTTTCGAACACGTCCGGATGCAGGAGCGAGAGACGGTAACCGCGGACGCCAAGAAACGGATTGCTCTCGTCGTCAACCGTAAGCCCGGCAATCGGTTTATCACCACCGGCATCGAGGGTGCGGAAGGTCACCGGTCGACCCTCTGCCCACTCGACGATGGTGCGATAGGCCTCGAATTGTGCGTCCTCGTCCGGCAATCCGGTATCGTCGTGGAACAGGAATTCCGTGCGCACCAACCCTATGCCGTCGCAATGGCCCGCTTCGATACCCTCCAGGTCGTCCGACGAGGCGACATTCAAATAGACGGCAACGGTTTCTCCTGCAGCCGTGACAGCCGGCCCATCGAGGTGGGTTTCGTCGTCTCGGGCCCGTAGGTCATGGTCACGCCATTTGTGTTCATGTTCAGACCGGCTTCGGTCGCTGGGATCGACGATCAACTGACCCGAGTCGCCGTCGATAAGCGCTTCACCGCACGCTTGCAGGTCTGCGCGTTCGAGGCCGACCAACAAGGGCACACCGCGCGCCCGGGCCAGCATGGCGACATGGCTCGACGCGCTTCCTTCGAAAAGCGCGACCCCGCCGCCGTTCCAATCGGTCTCCAGAAACCGAGTCGGCGTCACATCCGTTGCGACAACGATTGACCCGGCCGGGAAGCCGTCGGCGGTTTGGCCGCAAAGAAGGCCTTCGACACGGGTTTGAATGTCGATGATATCGCCAGCCCGGTCCCGGAAATAGGCATCGCTGGCCGACCGGTATTCATTGACCAGGGTAGTTATGGCGCTGCGCCATGCAACCAAAGCCGGCGTTCCCTGGGCGACCGCCTCGAATGCGGCCTCCGACACGGTTTCGTCTTCGAGCATGGCGATCTGAAACTCGATGATGCCTTCTTCCGACCCATTCAGCGTTTCGAGCAATGCGGACAATTCAACCGACGCGGCGCCAAGCGCGTCTTCAAGCGCTGATTTTTCCACCTCCGTCGACCCCGCGTGATAGGGTGGCAAAGCGCTCTCGACGGTGCCGTTCGCAGTTTCGGCCTGAACGAACAGCGGCCCGGCGCCGAAACCGCCCGACGCCGGCGTACCGCTCAAGCGGCGTTCCTCAGGTTGCGGAAGGGACTGGTTTTTCATCCTCGAAATCCCGTTCGACCAATTCCGTCAGGGCGTCGAGCGCGGCCGGCGCATCGTCTCCCTCCACCTCGAAAAACAGCACGGTGTCTTTTGCAATCTTGGCACCCATCACTTTGTTGATGCTTTTTGCGTCGATCCACGGTCCATCGGCCGACAACCCCAGCATGATACGGGCGCCGAAGGTCTTTGCCAGCTTGGTTAGTTTCACGGATGGACGGGCGTGCAATCCCACATCGTGAGTCAGAACGACGGATCCGGTTAAGTGTTTCGTCATAGTTTTTTTCTCTTATCGCCTTTCTAAGGTCTTCGGTCCGGTGACTCGCTCATGTCGGTGAATACTCTTCCGCCGTGTGGCAGACGTCGGCCAGTTCGGCGCCGCCCGAAGCTTCGGTGGCAGCCATGACCGCCCCCTCGACGATCGGCGCATTGCAGATGACGACCTTGTCGCCGCGTTCACCGGGCAGCATTTCGATGGCCATTTCGCTGTTCGTTTCGGCACCGCCCAAATCGACGAGGATCGCCACGCCCTTGTCGGACCAGGCGGTATCGATGGCTTCCGTAATGGCGCCGACGCTGCTGCCGAGGCCCCCGTCGTCATTGCCGCCGCACCAAGCCAGCGGCACTTCATCGCCGACCATCTGGCGAACCATGTCCGCCGTCCCCTTCGCCACGTCGGGCGAATGGGAGACGATGACAATCCCAACGCAACCAGTCATATCCGATCCTCCAACACGTCACACACCGCCTCGATGGCAAGCGCGCTCGATCGCGCGCCCGGATCCATATGGCCGATGCTTCTCTCACCAAGAAAAGATGCCCGTCCCTTGGTCGCCAGCATGGGAACCGTCGCCTCAGCCGCCTGGTGGGCGACGCCACGCAAACGACCAATGTCGCCCTCGTCCGATTGAGCAAGGGCTTCGTGGACGGGCACAAGTACGTCCAGCATGGTCTTTTGACCTGCGTTCGATTTTCCGCGTCTCTTGACCGCGTCGACCGCTTCACCGAAGGCACCGGCCAGCGGTGCGGCGTCGGCGGCCATGGCCTTGCCAAAAGCCATGAAGAAGGTGCCGTAAAGCGGTCCCGAGGCGCCACCGACCTTCATCACCAGGGTCGTGCCGACCGCTTTCAGGGCGTCGGGCGGAGCCTTGCCGGCGGTCTCGTCGAGGGTCGCCAGGACTTCCTCGAAACCGCGTTTCATGTTGAGGCCGTGATCGCCGTCGCCGATCGCTTGATCGAGGTCGGTCAATTCATCGGCGTGTTCGATGATCCGTGTCGCCACGGTCTCGATCAACTCCTTGAGCATGTCCTGCGAAATGTTCACCGTTTCATCCTCCGCCCGAACCGTCTGCAACGCGTTCGCCCGCCGCATCGAAGAATAGCGGGTTTACCAGATCGATGGCGACGTTGTCTCCGACGGCCAACCGGGAGCGCGGATCGACGAGGGTGACCAGCTTCTCATCACCGACGGTGACATGAAGGTGGTTTTGGTCGCCGAGATGTTCGATCCACTCGACCCGACCGGCGCCATCGCCGTTGGCGGCCGGCGACAGGGACACGTGTTCGGTCCGCGCACCGATCGTCTTGGCCGCCGCCGGCATTCTGTCAACGGGAAGCAGTTCCCTTGGGAACAAATTGATCGCCGGCTGACCGAGGCGGGCCGCGACATAGGTATTGCGGGGCTGTTCATAGATCTCGCGCGGCGTCGCGATCTGGACCAGCCGCCCCTCCTGGACTACGCCGATACGGTCCGCCATGGTCATGGCCTCAGTCTGGTCATGGGTGACGTAGAGGATGGTCGCGCCGAGGTCCTTCTGGATGCGTTTCAGTTCGAGGCGCAACTCGGCGCGCAGTTTTGCGTCGAGGGACGACAGTGGTTCGTCCATCAGATAGATCGACGGGCGGCGCACCAGGGCGCGGCCGATGGCGACCCGCTGCATTTCACCACCTGAGAGCTGGGTCGCCTTGTTCTCGAGCTTGTGTTCGATGTGCAGGAGGTCGGCGATTCCCCGAACCTGATTCGAAATCTCCCGTTCCGGCATCTTCCGGGCTGGCGAACGCAGCGGAAAGGCGAGATTGTCGAAAACGGTCAGGTGCGGATAAAGCGAGTACTGCTGGAAGACGAAGGCCACGTCCCGGGCCGGCGGCGGATCCTGTGATACGTCACGTCCGTCGATCCAGACGCTTCCGGAATCGGCCGTTTCCAGGCCGGCGATTAGCCTCAACGTCGTCGTCTTGCCGGCACCGGTTGGGCCCAGGAGAACCACGAACTCGCCATCGGCAACCGTCAATGAAAGGTCGGTCACGGCATCGACGTCACCGAACGCCTTGCTGATTTCCCGGAGCACCACCTCAGACATGAGGATCACCGTCAAAAAGAGCGCTTTTCAGCGATCGGCCGCTTTCCGCATCGAATAGGACAAGCCGCTCGGGCATCAAATCGAGCCCCACCGTCTCGCCGGGTTCGGCCCGGCGGTCGGAGGGAATGCGGGCCTTTACCTGGCCGTGTTTGGTGTCGATCGTAACGATCTGGTTGGTGCCCAGATACTCGGAGCCGAAAACCTCGCCGCGCAATGACGCTGCATCATGCAGGCGAACGTGTTCCGGGCGCATGCCGAGGGCGAGTTTGCCTCGGCCGCACCCCTCACGCAGTGTCGGGATTGCCAACTTGGCCCCATTGACTTCGACCTCTGACTGGCCTGGTTCGACTCTGCCGTCGAACTTCAGGAAGCTCATCGGCGGGCTACCGATGAAATCGGCGACGAACATGGTGGCCGGCCGGTCGTAGATTTCCTGAGGCGGCCCGAACTGTTCGACGACACCGTGATTCATGACCAGGATCTTGTCGGCCATGGACATGGCTTCCAACTGATCGTGCGTGACGTAAAGGGTCGTTGCCCCCATGCGGTCGTGCAATTGGCGCAACTCACCGCACATGATATCGCGGAACTCGGTGTCGAGCGCACCCAGCGGTTCGTCCATGAGAAAGGCCTTCGGGTGGCGCACGATGGCGCGCCCCAGGGCGACGCGTTGGCGGTCGCCGCCGGACAGGCCGGAGACCGGCAGATCGAGAAGATGGTCGATGCGCAACAATGCGGCCGTGACCTCGACACGCCGTTTGATGTCGCGTCGGGGCACGCCCTGGCAACGCAACGGAAAGGCGATATTCTTGCGGACGTTCATATGCGGATAGAGTGCAAACAACTGGAACACAAAGGCGATGTCGCGGTGCGCGGCCCTATTGAACGTCACGTCCTCACCGTCGAGCAGGATCTGTCCGGTCGTCGGTAGTTCAAGCCCGGCGATCATCCTGAGCGTCGTTGTCTTGCCGCAGCCGGACGGGCCGAGCATGACAAAAAACTCGCCGTCCTCGATGGTAAAGCTAGATTCCTGGACGGCGACAAAATCGCCGAACATCTTACGCAGGTTATCGACCCGGATTTCAGCCATGGTCTCTATTCCGGAAAATGACTGACAATGATGAAGCCGACGGTTCCGGTCAGGATGACGGCAAACGAATAGGTGAACAGCGTCATCGACAGAGACTGCATCAGCATCACCACACCGATGGCAATGAGTGCCGTCGCTGCCGTTTCCCAGGGCCCGCGGCGGAAATACCGGCCCGACTTCGATTTGGATTTCTGTTGGCTCATTTCCGTACCGCTCCGAAGGTAATCCCGCGCAGCAGGTGCTTTCGCAACAGGATGGTGAAGACCAGCGCCGGCATCAAAAAAAGGGTCGTTCCGGCGGCGACGGCCGGCCAATCGAGGCCGCCCTCGCCGATGATGATGGGAATGAAGGGGGGTGCGGTCTGCGCTTCGCCGCTGGTCAGCAGCAGGGCGAAGGCATACTCGTTCCAGGCGAAGATCAGGCAAAAGATGGCCGTCGCCGCGATGCCCGTCGTCGCCTGCGGCAGCACGACCTTGAAGAAGGCTTGCAGCCGCGTGTAGCCGTCGACCATAGCCGCTTCCTCGTATTCCCTGGGGATTTCATCGATGAACCCCTTCAGCAGCCACACGGACAGCGACATGTTGACCGCCGTATAGAGCAGGATCATGCCGGCATAACTATCGGCCAACCCAAGGGCCCGATACATCAGGAAGATGGGGATGGCGACGGCGATCGGCGGCATCATGCGGGTCGACAAGATGAAGAACATCAAGTCGTCCTTGAGCGGTACCTTGAAGCGCGAGAAGGCGTAAGCGGCCAGGGTCCCCAAAAAAACTGCGAGGAAGGTGGAGCCGAAACCGATAATGATCGAATTCAGGTAACGCCCCATGAACCGGGACGGTCCGGTGATCACCATGTTGCGGCTGCGCACCAGTTCCTCATACCAGGTTTCCGCTTCCGGCAGGCTGGCCATGTACTCGGGCGTCTGGCGCGAGCGCGTCGTGAACAGGTTGACGTAACCCTCCAGCGACGGCTCGAACACCACCTTCGGCGGATAGGCGATGGAATCGGGCGGCGTCTTCAGGCTGGTCGCAAAGATCCAGATCAGCGGGATCAAGGTGACCAGCGCGTAGGTGACGACCAGTGCTCCGGCCAACCGCCGCGTCCACGGGTTGGGTTCGACGATGGAATGGGCAGTCGTTTTTCCGGTCATCGTTTCTTCACCGCGTTGAGGGCTTTGATGTAGATGTTGGCGGCACCGAAAACGGTGACGAACAGGATGATGGCGAAGGCCGAGCTGTAGCCGGTCTTCCACTTCTCGAAGGCTTCCCGCTTCAGGTTGATGGAGGCCAGTTCCGTCGTCGACCCCGGTCCGCCGGAGGTCAGCTCGACGACCATGTCGAACATCTTGAAGTTCTCGATGGCCCGGAACAGAACGGCCAGCATCAGGAACGGCAGAACCATCGGCACCGTAATAGACCAGAACGTGCGCCAGGCCGAGGCACGGTCGACCTCGGCCGCTTCATAGATGTAGTCGGGAATGGAGCGCAGGCCGGCCAGACAGATGAGCATGACGTAGGGCGTCCACATCCAGGTATCGACCATGATGATGGCCCAGGGCGCCAGGGTCACCGAGCCGATCATGTCGACCGGACCGACGTCGGCGAACAGGTTGACGATGTAGCTGAAAATGCCGGTCTGTGGCTGGAACAGGTAGGTCCAGAAAGTGCCGACGACGGCCGGCGACAACATCATCGGCAGCAGGATGACCGTCGTCCAGAACCCGTACCCCTTGAACTGCTTGTTGATCAGCAGCGCCAGGCCGAACCCGAGGATGACCTGCAGGGCCATGGTCCAGGTCAGGAAATGCGCGGTTGCCTGCAGGTATTCCCAGATATCCTCGCTGCCGAGCAGGCGTTCGTAATTGCGGGTTCCGACCCATTCGATATCACGGTGCGGCCTGTTGGCGCGGAAATTGGTGAAGCTGAGAAAGATCGTCCACAAGAGCGGGAAGATGTTGATGGCGAGTAACAAGAACACGGTTGGTGCAATGAAGATCCAAGCGACCGCCCGGTCGGTCAGGCCCCTGGCTCCGGCGATCACTCTGGCCGATCCGACTGGCGGAGCCACGGGGCTCAGCGTTGCGGAGGAGGATTGGTCGTTCATCAGGGCGGTCCGTTTCCTGTCAGAAGTCGAGTGGATTAATAAAATGGAATAACGAACTGTTGGTGCGGGGAGTCCGGACGGCCGACCAGGGAGGAGTGTGGCCGACCGCCCGGGGAGAGATCCCGTTGGTCAGATCTTGCCTTCGTCCTCGAAGACTTCGACCCAATCCTTGACCAGCTTATCGAGGGCTTCCTTGGCCGTACCCTTCTCGGCGACCACGTAGTCGTGGATGCGCTTTTGCATCGATTGCATCAGCTCGGCGTAGGCCGGCTCCTGCCAGAAATCCTTGACGCCGGACATGGCTTTCAGGAAGTCGGCGGCAAAGGGTGCGGTGTTGGGGAAATTCGGATCCTCGACCACGGCGTTGTGGACGGCATATCCGCCCAACGACCACCATTTCTTCTGCACGTCGGGTTTGGCAAACCACTTGATGTACTTGAGCGCCTGTTCCTTCTTGTCGGAATAGGAGACAACGGAAATACCCTGTCCGCCCAAGGTCGAGGCGTCGATCTTCTGCGACGGATTGACGAAGAAGCCGGACTTGGCGCCACCGACATCCGGGTCCTTGGCGATGCCCGGGAAGAAGGCAAACCAGTTCATCTGCATGGCTACCTGACCGGATTTGTAGGCGTCCAGGTTGGCGACCATATAGGCGTCCGAGTGGCCCGGCGGTGTGCAGCACTTGTACATGTTCTTGTAGAACTCGACGGCGGCGACGGCGTCCGGCGAGTTGACGTAGCCCTTCATGTCATAGGGCTTGTCCGGGTTCTGGTACTGGAAACCCCAGGAATACATGGCCGCGGTGACGCCCATGGTAATGCCTTCCGAGCCACGCTCCGTGTAGATGGCGGCGCCGTAGACTTTCTTGCCGTCGATCTCGCGGCCCTGAAAAAACTCGGCCACCTGCTTGAGCTCGGTCCAGGTCTTCGGCGGGGCCAGTTCGCGGCCGTGTTTCTCCTTGAACTCGGCCTGAAGCTCGGGCCGCGCGAACCAGTCCTTGCGGTAGACCCATCCGAGGGCGTCGCCCATGGCCGGCAGAGCCCAGTAGTTGGGCGTGCCCTTGGGCCAGGTCGAATAGGCGTAGACCGTGGCCGGCAGGAAGTCATCCATGGAGATGCCTTCCTTGTTGAAGAAGTCGTTCAGTTTGACGTAGTGGCCGTTGGTCGCTGATCCGCCGATCCACTGGCTGTCGCCGATCAACAGGTCGCAGAGCTTGCCACCCGAATTCAACTCGTTGAGGAACCGATCGGCGAAGTTCGTCCAGGGGACGAACTCGAATTTCATCGGAATGCCGGTCTCCTCGGTAAAGCCTTTCGACAACTCGACCAGAGCATTGGCCGGATCCCAGGCGGCCCAACAGAGGGTCAGCTCATCGGCCGCCTTCGCCTGGCCCGTTCCCAGACCGCCAGTCAACGCAATAGCGACTGCGCCGATAGCGGAAATCACGCTTGTTCGCATGGATGTTCTCCCAATTAAAACCAACCTTCGTCACGATGGACGCACGATGACTCGCTGAACCGTCTGTTTCGGAAAACCGGGGTTCCCCTCATCGGACTGGCGGCTGTTCGTGGAGCCTCCGACACGCTAAACCGCTTGATTGTCAATGCGGTCCGCGTATCGTGTTTAGTATTATTGTTTAGTGATTATATTTACTAAAATTCAGGCTGTCAACCAAATTGTATAAACAGTCGATCGGCCAGATATTGGGGCCAATCGAAAATACCTAAAAATGAGACGTCAAAATGCTAAACAGCGAACGCCAAACGGGATTGATGGTTTCTGAGGCCAAACCCTGTATCAGCGTCGGTTGTTCGGGCGTCGTCTTATCCCAGAGATTTCACGACTGGCAAATGCCCGAAGCCGACGTCGTCAACGACCAGTCGTGACGTCCGGTGGGTGCTAAATGCGGGGGCTGCATATTAGGGGCAGGGCGGCCACTGACTACTCTAGCAAAAGCGCCAGTTGCCGGTTCGGACGTTTGAAATAGAAAATCCTCCGCGCGCTTTCGCGCGCGGAGGACCGGGGATGGTCTGCAACAACAACCCCCTAGCGAAAAGACGTATCTTTTCGCACCGACAGAATGCCCCTCTGCCAAAATCAACGCAATCAGGATGTGATTTTCAATATTGACTAAAAAATAGTCAAAAAACTGTATAAATTTTGTGCTACTCGGTGTCGCCATCAACGCGAGCCGATCGGCCCTCTTTCCTCACGACAAAACCGAGAAATCTTTTTAAAACAAAGGGTTGCCTTCCGATTCGGCGTTTATCCCCAGGCTTCAACAAATTTGGCCCAAGGTTTGCTGAGAGTTTTTGCGCTGCAACAACAACCCCTAGCGGAGAGATCTTTATGAAGAATACGATGAAGGCCCTGGCGGGCGCCGGCGTCATTGCCGCATCCGCCCTTTACGGTGTCACGGCACAGGCTGCCGAGACCATCAAGGTCGGTGTGCTGCACTCCCTTTCCGGGACCATGGCGATCAGTGAAACGACCTTGAAGGACACGGTCCTGATGATGGTCGACGACATCAACAAGAAGGGCGGGCTGCTCGGCAAGAAGGTGGAAGCGGTCGTCGTCGACCCGGCTTCGAACTGGCCGTTGTTTGCCGAAAAGGCCCGCGAGTTGATCGAAAAAGAAAAAGTGTCCGTCGTCTTCGGGTGCTGGACCTCGGTTTCGCGGAAATCGGTGCTGCCGGTGTTCGAGGAACTCAACGGCATGTTGTTCTATCCGGTCCAATATGAGGGCGAGGAAAGCTCTCGCAACGTCTTCTACACCGGTGCCGCGCCGAACCAGCAGGCAATCCCGGCCGTCGAATACCTAATGGGCGAAGAGGGCGGTGAGGCCAAGCGCTGGGTCCTGCTCGGCACCGACTACGTCTATCCGCGCACGACCAACAAGATCCTGCGTGCCTTCCTGCACTCGAAAGGCGTCTCGGACGACGACATCATGGAGAACTACACGCCTTTCGGTCATTCCGACTGGCAGACCATCGTCGCCGACGTCAAGAAGTTCGCCTCGGCCGGCAAGAAGACCGCCGTCGTCTCGACCATCAACGGAGACGCCAACGTACCGTTCTATAAGGAACTGGCCAACCAGGGCATCAAGGCCGAGGACATCCCGGTCGTCGCCTTCTCCGTCGGCGAGGAGGAACTGGCCGGTCTCGACACCGGTCCCCTGGTCGGGCATCTGGCCGCATGGAACTACTTCATGAGCGTCGACAATCCGGAGAACGAAGACTTCATCGAGAAGTGGCATGCCTTCATCAAGGACGAGAAACGGGTCACCAACGACCCCATGGAAGCGACCTACATCGGCTTCAAGATGTGGACCCAGGCCGTCAAACAGGCCGGCACCACGAGCGTCGATGCCGTTCGCCAAGCCATGTACGGACAGAAGGTCAACAACCTGACCGGTGGCGTCGCCGTCATGAACACCAACCACCACCTGTCGAAGCCGGTTCTCATCGGCGAGATCCAGGAAGACGGGCAGATTGAAACCGTCTCCAGCACCGATGACGTCGTCGTCGGCGATGCCTGGAGCGACTATATCCCGGAAAGCAAAAAGCTGACCGCCGACTGGACCTATCCCTGGGTCTGCGGCAACTGCGAAAAACCCGCCTACACGAGCATGCTGAAGTAACGATTGCTCGATACGGCCGGGGCCCTGTCCTCCCCAGGGCCTCGGCCACCCTCTTTAGAACGTTTATCCGGCGGTGCCTCGATCAATGCCATTTTTACGACCCCTCATTCTTATCACCGCCGTTCTGTTCGTTACCTTATCGGGACCGGCCTCGGCCGATTTCAGCGCCGATATTTCCGGCCTGACGGCAAAAAAAAGCAAGGCCAAGATCGCCGCCGTCGAAAAGCTGGCGGCCAGTGGCCATCCCCGGGCCGTCGCCGTTCTGCGGGCTTTCCTCGAAGGGCGTCTGTACATCCAAAAGAAAGGGGGCAAACCCGCCATCGTCAAAAAATCGGGACGCGATTTTGAGACCTTTGACCCGGAGTCAGGCGACCCTCTCGGCGTGGCGCCGAAAAAGTCCCTTAAGAAAGTCCGTATCAACAATCGGCTGCGCAAGGTGGTCAAAGGAGCGTTGGGCGGGCTGACCCTGCTCAGTCCGTATCGGGAAAAGCGTGCCGAGGCCGCCAAAGCGGTCTTCAAGGATCGTCAGGCGGCCATGCTGCCGATGCTAGAAAAGGCGCTCGCCAAGGAAACGGACACGACGGCCCGGAATGAGATGACGCGGGCCCTGGCGGCGATCCAAGCGACCCGTTTGAAGGATACCGAACGGCGGGTCGCGGCGCTCGAGGTGCTGGCCACCTATACGGATCAGGACGTACGCGCTCTTGTCGCCGGACTGCTGACGACTGACGCCCAAGGCAAGCCGCTGGAAAGCGACCAAAAGGTCAGAGAGGCAGCTGGGAACGCGCTCAAAGTGATCGAGGACCGGCTCCAGCTTTGGGGTTTCGCCGCAAGCATCTTTCAGGGCGTCAGCCTCGGTTCCGTGCTTCTGCTGGCGGCCATGGGCCTCGCCATCACCTTCGGCGTCATGGGCGTAATCAACATGGCCCACGGCGAGATGGTCATGCTCGGTGCTTATACGACCTTCGTCGTTCAGAGCCTGTTCCACGCTTACGCGCCCGACCTCTTCAACTGGTCGATGGTCGTTGCCATCCCGGCCGCCCTCCTGGTCGCCGCCGCGGTCGGCATCGCCATCGAGCGCGGTGTCATCCGCTTCCTGTACGGCCGGCCGCTCGAAACGCTGCTGGCGACCTGGGGTATCAGCCTGATCCTGCAACAGGCAGTGCGGACCATCTTCGGGCCGACCAACCGGGAAGTCGCCAATCCGTCCTGGATGTCGGGGGCGGTCGAACTGGTCGGCGGCTTGACGCTTACCTACAACCGCATCTGGATCATCGTTTTCAGCCTCCTGGTCCTGGCCCTAATCATGATCCTGATGCGACGCACGGAGTTCGGCCTGCAGATGCGCGCCGTCACACAGAACCGGGCGATGGCCGCCTCCATGGGCATCCGCACTGGCCGCGTCGACGCCCTGACCTTCGGCCTTGGCTCCGGCATCGCCGGCATGGCCGGTGTGGCACTGAGCCAGATCGACAACGTCAGCCCGAATCTGGGCCAAGCCTACATCATCGACAGCTTCATGGTCGTCGTCTTCGGCGGCGTCGGCAACCTGTGGGGAACCCTGGTCGGGGCCATGGGCCTCGGCATCGTCAACAAGTTCCTGGAACCGGTCTCCGGCGCCGTGCTCGCCAAGATTCTGGTCCTCATCGCCATCATTCTGTTTATCCAGAGACGCCCACGCGGCTTGTTTGCGCTACGCGGCCGTGCGGTGGAGGCCTGAGCATGCCGATCGCCAGCAATGGGCCTCTGATCCTTCGTCTGCTCGATAGCCCCGGTTCGCGGATCACCGTTATTGGGCTTCTCGCGGTCGGGCTTTGCGTGCCGCTATTCAACGTCATCTTCCCGCCCGACTCGCCGCTCCATTTTTCGGCCTATACCATGGGCCTCATCGGCAAGTACCTGTGCTTCGCCCTGCTGGCGCTCAGCGTCGACCTGATCTGGGGGTTCTGCGGCATTCTCAGTCTCGGGCACGGCGCTTTCTTCGCGCTCGGCGGTTATGCCATGGGCATGCATCTGATGCGCCAGATCGGCGACCGCGGCGTTTACGGAAATGCCGAGCTTCCCGACTTTATGGTCTTCCTAAACTGGAAGGAGCTGCCCTGGTACTGGTACGGCTTTGACAATTTCGCCTTCGCCATGGCCATGGTGCTTTTGGTCCCAGGCCTTCTCGCTTTCGTCTTCGGCTGGCTGGCCTTCCGTTCGCGGGTCACCGGCGTCTATCTGTCGATAATCAGCCAAGCCATGACCTTTGCCCTGTTGCTGGCGTTTTTCCGCAACGACATGGGTTTCGGCGGCAACAACGGTCTGACCGACTTCAAGGACATCCTCGGCTTCAACCTGCAATCAAACGGCACCCGGGCGGGCTTGGTGACGGCGTCTGCATTGGCCCTGCTGTTCGGATACCTGCTCTGCCGGTTCATCGTCGCCTCGAAATTCGGCCGCGTCCTGATCGCCATTCGGGACGCCGAGAGCCGGACCCGTTTCCTAGGCTACCGGGTCGAGCATTACAAGGTCGCCGTATTCGTCGTCTCCGCCGTGCTCGCCGGTATCGCCGGCGCGCTGTTCGTCCCGCAAGTCGGCATCATCAACCCCAGCGAATTCTCGCCGGCCAATTCCATCGAGATCGTCATCTGGGTCGCTGTCGGCGGCCGCGGATACCTGCATGGCGCCATCCTCGGTGCCATCCTGATCAACTACACCAAGACATTCTTCACCGGCGCCCTGCCCGAGGCCTGGTTGTTCGTGCTCGGCGGCCTGTTCGTCGCCACCACGCTTTTCCTGCCCAAGGGTGTCGTCGGCACGCTTCCGGCGCTTGTCGCAAAGATCCACCGGCCGAAAAACGACGCGCCGTTACCGGCGCCGGCGGCCGGGGAATAGGGGGTGACATGCTGATCGGCGAACATCCCTTTCAGACGGGCGACACCATACTCTACCTGGACGGCGTCAGCGTCAGCTTCGACGGCTTCAAGGCCCTCAATGCACTCTCTTTCTACGTCGCTGCGGGAGAACTCCGCGCCATCATCGGCCCCAACGGCGCCGGTAAGACGACGATGATGGACATCGTCACCGGCAAGACGAAACCCGACGAAGGCGACGTCATCTACAAGGGCGCCACAGACCTGACCCGCCACGACGAGGCGCATATCGCCAATCTCGGCATCGGCCGTAAATTCCAGAAGCCCACCGTCTTCGAGAACCACACGGTCTACCACAACCTGGAACTGGCTCTCACCGGTGACCGCGGCCCGTGGTCAACCCTGCTGTTTAGGGTATCTTCGGCCGATGCCGATCGCATCGATGCGGTCCTCGATACCATATCGCTGACCCAGGCACGCGACCGCGTTGCCGGCGAACTGTCGCATGGACAGAAACAGTGGCTGGAGATCGGCATGCTGCTGATGCAGGACCCGGAGTTGCTCCTCGTCGACGAACCGGCGGCCGGCATGACCGACGCCGAGACGGAACAGACGGCGGAGCTGCTCAAGGAGATTTCGGCCAATCATTCGGTCGTCGTCGTCGAGCACGACATGGAATTCGTCCGTTCCTTGGAAAGCCGGGTCACCGTCCTGCACGAGGGTTCAGTGCTGGCCGAGGGGTCGCTCGACACGGTCCATAAGGACGAACGGGTCATCGAGGTCTATCTGGGACGCTGATCATGCTGCACGTCGATTCCATCGATCTCTTCTATGGCGCCAGCCAAGCGCTCAAGAGCGTCGGTCTCACCGCCGAGAAGGGCCGCGTCACCTGCGTGCTGGGGCGCAACGGTGTCGGAAAGACCAGCCTGATGCGGGCCATTTGCGGCCAGCAGGCGGTACGGACGGGTCGAATTCTCTGGGAAGACGAGGACATCACGGCAATGCCCCCCTATGCCCGGGCTAGACGCGGCATCGCCTTCGTACCGCAGGGCCGCGAGATTTTCCCGTTGCTCACCGTTCTCGAGAATCTAAAGACCGGCTATGCCTGCCTCAAGCGCCGTGACCGTTCCGTGCCGGCCGAGATCTTCGAACTGTTCCCGGTACTGCGCGACATGCTTGGCCGGCGCGGCGGCGACCTTTCCGGCGGCCAGCAACAGCAGTTGGCCATCGCTCGGGCCCTCGTCACCAGGCCCAGACTCCTGGTCCTCGACGAACCGACTGAAGGCATTCAGCCGTCGATCATCAAGGAGATCGAACGGGTGATCAAAATCCTGGCCGGGCGTGGCGAAATGGCCATCGTCCTGGTCGAACAGTATTTTGAATTCGCGCGCGACCTAGCCGACGACTATGCGGTCATGGACCGTGGCGAGGTCGTCAGCGCCGGCCGCGCAGCCGATATGGTGGAGGATGATGTTCGACGCCACCTCACCGTCTGACGGGGAACCGGTGTCCGCGCCGAAGGCCCGGGTCGAGGTCGCCGGGCGGGCCGACGTTTCGTTCGCTTGCCGAGGCGGCCGCACCCGGGTCGGACGCAACTTCAGCTCGGATCCTTTGCGCTTGCTTTTTCCGCGCCCGGAACCGGGGCAGCCCTTGACCGGCGTCGTCGTAACCACATCCGGAGGGCTGGTTGGAGGAGACCGCCTGAACGTTTCCGTTTCCGCAGACCGGGACAGCGAAGCCCTGGTCATGACGCAGGCCGCCGAGAAGGTCTACCGCTCGGCCGGTCCCGACGCCGAAATCGACGTTACCCTGGAAGCCGAGGCGGGAAGTTGGCTGGAATGGCTGCCGCACGAAACCATCATTTTCGACGGCGCGCGCCTGAAAAGGCGGACCCGGGTCGACCTGTCGCCGGATGCCAGGCTTCTCGCCGGCGAGTTCCTGGTGTTCGGGCGGTTGGCCAGCGGCGAGACCCTGAAATTCGGATATCTCCGGGATTCCTGGGAAGTGCGTCGTGACGGACGACTGGTCTGGGCGGACATCTTTGAGGTCGACGGCGACTGGGACACGGTGACCCAGGCGCCTGCCGGGCTCGCCGGGGCCAGGGCGTTCGCGACGATCATCTGTGCCACCGACCAGCCCGAGACCGCGCGTGACGAAATCCGGCAGATCACTATGGCGCTCCAGGACAACGGTCTCAGGAGCGGTGTCACGACGATTGCGGGATTGACAGTCGTCCGCCTTATCGGTGCCGACGCCCGCTATCTGCGCTATGCCTACGGTTTAATCTGGGGACGGATTAGGACGATAAGCGGTGGTTTCAGTGAGACGTTGCCGCGGCTTTGGCACATTTGATTCCGATTGAAAGACGACGGAGGGACAGGTGAACCTGACACCACGGGAAAAAGACAAGCTGCTGGTCGCCATGGCGGCGGAAGTGGCGCGCAAGCGCCTGAGCCGGGGCGTGAAGTTGAACTACCCGGAGGCAGTCGCCCTGGTTTCCGACTACGTCGTCGAGGGCGCGCGCGATGGACGCAGTGTTGCCGAGCTGATGGCCGACGGCGCCCAGGTGATCTCCCGAGACCAGGTCATGGAAGGCATCCCCGAGATGATCCACGAGATCCAGGTCGAGGCCACGTTTCCGGACGGGACCAAGCTGGTCACCGTCCACGAACCCATTCGTTGAGGAGGGTAGGTCGATGATCCCGGGAGAGTATTTCATCAAAGACGGTGCCCTGGTTCTCAACGGCGCGCGTGAAACGGTGACGTTGGACGTCGCCAACACCGGCGACCGGCCGGTTCAGGTTGGCTCGCACTATCACTTCTTCGAGGTTAATGCCGCCCTCGCTTTCGAACGCGAAAAAGCGAAAGGGTTCCGGCTCGACATCCCGGCCGGTACGGCCGTTCGTTTCGAGCCGGGGCAAACTCGCGAAGTGACGCTGGTCCGCTACGCCGGTTCCGAGACGGTCACCGGCTTCAACGGGCGCATCGCCGGCGGCATGGCCGAGAACAGGGAGGGCTGAGCATGGCCTACGAAATCGACAGGGCCGCCTACGCGGACATGTTCGGCCCGACCACGGGCGACAGAGTCCGCCTTGCCGATACGGACCTGATCCTGGAGGTCGAAGACGACCGCACCACTTATGGCGAAGAAGTCAAATTCGGCGGCGGTAAGGTGATCCGCGACGGCATGGGCCAGGCGCAGACGAGCCGCGCCGAGGGCGCTGTCGACACGGTCATCACCAACGCCCTGATCGTCGATACCTGGGGCATCGTCAAGGCCGACGTCGGCCTCAAGGACGGCCGCATTGCCGCCGTCGGAAAGGCCGGCAACCCGGATGTGCAGCCGGACGTCGACATCATCGTTGGCCCCGGAACCGAGGCCATTGCCGGCGAGGGACGCATCCTGACGGCTGGTGGCATTGACGCCCACATCCATTGGATCTGCCCTCAGCAGATCGACGACGCCCTCTATTCCGGCATCACCACCATGCTGGGTGGCGGCACCGGGCCGGCCGAAGGCACAAACGCCACCACCTGTACGCCCGGCCCCTGGCACATGGAGCGCATGCTGCAGGCGGCGGAAGGCCTGCCCATGAACCTCGGCTTTTTCGGCAAGGGCAATGCGTCCAAGCCGGCGGCGCTCCACGAGCAGGTCGAGGCCGGCGCCATCGGTCTCAAGCTGCACGAGGACTGGGGCACGACACCGTCGGCCATCGACACCTGCCTCAGCCTGGCCGAAGCCATGGACGTCCAGGTCGCCATTCACACGGATACGCTCAACGAATCCGGTTTCGTCGAGAACACCATTGCGGCGCTCAAGGGGCGGACCATTCACGCCTTCCATACGGAAGGGGCCGGCGGCGGCCACGCGCCCGACATCATCAAGGTCTGCGGCGAAAAAAATGTCCTGCCATCGAGCACCAACCCGACGCGGCCCTTCACCGTCAACACGGTCGACGAACACCTCGATATGCTGATGGTCTGCCATCACCTCGATTCGAAAATCCCGGAAGATGTCGCCTTCGCCGAAAGCCGCATCCGGCACGAGACCATCGCCGCCGAGGACATCCTTCACGACCTCGGTGCCTTCTCGATGATCGCGTCCGACAGCCAGGCCATGGGCCGGGTCGGTGAGGTCATCATCCGCACCTGGCAGACCGCGGATAAAATGAAGAAACAACGCGGCGCCCTTGAGGGCGAGAACGGCGACAACGACAACCTCAGGATCAAGCGCTTCATCGCCAAATATACCATCAACCCGGCCTTGACCCACGGCATCGACCATGAAGTGGGTTCCGTCGAAGTCGGCAAGCTGGCTGACCTTGTGCTCTGGAAACCCATGTTCTTCGGCGTCAAACCGGACCTGGTCCTCAAATGCGGTACCATCGCGGCGGCCGCCATGGGTGATCCCAACGCCTCGATCCCGACACCGCAGCCGGTGCATTATCGCCCCATGTTCGGGGCCTTCGGCCGATCGATGACGCAAAGTTCAGTAACCTTCGTGTCTCGGGCCGCGGTGCAATCGGGCATCGGCGAGAAAATGGGTTTGGGTAAATCGCTGGTTCCAATATCCGGGAGCCGCACGGTCACCAAGACCGACATGGTCTTGAACGGGGCGACACCGACGGTGGAGGTCGATCCGGAAACCTACGAGGTCCGGGCCGATGGGGAGTTGCTGGTCTGCGAACCGGCCGCCGAATTGGCCATGGCGCAGCGGTATTTCCTGTTCTAGAGGCGATCATGCGACGTGTATCCCGAGTTTTCGCCAAAGACCAGTGGCCCGCCGAGGCGACTATCGCATCGGTCACCCTGACCTTCGATGCGCGCCACAAACGGCGCATCCGCATGACCGACGATGGCGGTGAAGCTTTCCTGCTCGACCTTCCCGAAGCCACTGTGCTCGGCCACGGGGATGGTTTGGAGTTGCAGGATTCAGGTTTCATCGAAGTGCGCGCCGCCGTCGAGCCGGTGGCCGAAGTGCGGGCGCGCTCGGCCGTGCATTTGGCACGCCTGGCCTGGCATGTCGGCAACCGTCACGAGTCCTTGCAGGTCGTAAACGAAACCAGCCTCCGCGTTCGCGACGATCACGTTCTCATCCAAATGCTCAGGGGACTGGGCGCGGAGGTCACTCGAACCAAGGCGCCCTTCGCGCCCGAGTCCGGGGCCTACAGTCATGGAGGGCACGGCCATGACCATTGACGGCGACGCCCATCGCAACATCGACGTCGTCCGCCTGATGGCTTGGCTGTCGCCGTCCTTTCCCGTCGGTGCCTATACCTATTCGCACGGCATCGAATACGCGATCGAGGCCGGTCTGATCGGTGACCGGGAAACGCTCTCCATGTGGATCAGCCACATCCTGACCCATGGATCGGGCCGATCCGATTGCGTATTGGCCCGGGCGGCCCACGATGCAGTCAGGGCCGGCGACGTCGACCAATTCTCCGATGTGGCGACCTGGGCCGACGTCTACCGATCGAGCCCGGAAATGGCCTTGGAGAGCGTATCGCAGGGGGCTGCCTTTCTCGAAACGGCGGCCGCCGCCTGGTCCGAGATCAACCTACCGCCATGGCGGGCGAATCTGGATGCGATCGAGCGGCCGGCAGCTTATGCGGTGGCCCTTGGGTTGGTCTCGGCGCTCAGCGGAATACCGGTACGCTTGATGCTCAGCGCCTTTCTGCACGCCTTTGCCGCCAACCTGATTTCCGCCGGGGTCCGCCTGGTGCCACTCGGTCAAACCGATGGGCAACGGGCGACCGCCGATCTCGAACGGACCGTCTTGGGCGTCGCTGATGAAGTGGCCGCCATCGAACCGATCATCCTTCCCGATCACCTGGGCACCGCGGCGCCCATGGTCGATTGGACATCCATACAACACGAAACACAGTATACGAGGTTATTCAGATCATGAGCACTCCCCTGCGCGTTGGTATCGGCGGCCCGGTTGGGTCGGGTAAGACGGCGCTTCTTGACCGCCTGTGCAAAGCCTTGCGTGACGACTACGACATCGCGGCGATCACCAATGACATTTATACGCGCGAGGACGCCGAGTTCCTGACCCGCTCGGGAGCATTGGCGCCAGATCGTATCGCCGGCGTCGAAACGGGAGGCTGCCCGCATACGGCAATCCGCGAGGATGCTTCGATCAATCTGGCGGCGGTCAACGACATGTCGGCGCGTTTTCCCGGTCTCGATGTGGTCTTCATCGAATCCGGCGGTGACAACCTGTCAGCCATCTTCTCGCCGGAACTGGCCGATATCACCATTTACGTCATTGATGTGTCTGCCGGTGACAAGATCCCGCGCAAGGGCGGTCCCGGTATAACCCGTTCCGACCTTCTGGTTATCAATAAGATCGACTTAGCGCCGCTGGTCGGCGCCAGCCTCGATGTCATGGATCGCGACGCTAGGCGGATGCGCGGCGAGCGGCCGTTCGTCTTCGCCAACCTGAAAGCGGGTGATGGATTGACCGATATCACCAACTTCATAATTGAGATGGGCGGCATTGATCATCGAGAATCTGCCGCAACTGGATGAATTTGGGAAAACACTGCCGGCCGGTGCCAAAGAGCCGTCACCCGGGCGAAATCTCCCGCATCCTCGGCAACAAGTCGACGGTGTTGGGCCGTTCGCCGGATTGACTCGATCGCGCGTTTAACCGGGCATTAGAACTTAGTTGGGTGATGGCGACACTATCGGTAGTCTGACATCGGTGTCTTTTTCGCAGTGATCAGCGGACCGGGAATGTTAGGCCGAGTCGACATTGGCAACGCGGTCGCACCGAATTTGCTGCAGGTGAAATCTGGTCCATCAGGCACAAATCCTCTAACGCCCGCTTTCTGACCGGAAAGAGACCGTTCCCTGCGACAATGAAAATGAGCGGCCTCCCGGAAGCGCCGGGCCTTCGAAGGCCGCCTCCGATGTCCGCTAAATGGCTACCCCCGGTAGGTTAGGTTGGTTGTACGTCATGTTGGACTTTCGCTGCACAGGTTCGCCAATGTCGCACGTCCCGGATATCGGCCTAGATAAGAATACTCCGTCACTTCCGACAATTGTCGGTTCATGCCAAAACAATCTATCAATTTCGCGGCGGAAAAAATGCGGTTAGGAGTACGGTCTAGGTTTTTCAGAGGTCTTTGCATATATCTGGACTTTAGTCCTTCAGTTTTATGAGTAGTTTCAGAATGCTAGGAATTGGTGATCCGCCTGGAGGGGAATGGGAATT